>VFQM010000569.1_pt1 | contig 39843 bp, 39 predicted proteins | sample 3512391 | NCBI WGS metagenome assembly VFQM01 (sample SAMN10412369, study PRJNA504923) | tailings metagenome | isolation source: Replicate 1 from Balatoc abandoned mine | place: Philippines
TGGTCCAGCGCGTTGCGCACCAGGTGCATCAGCGGGTCGGCGATGCGCTCGACCACCGACTTGTCCAGCTCGGTGTCGCCGCCGGTGATCTCCAGCGCCACGTCCTTGCCGAGCTCGGCGGCGGTGTCGCGCACCACGCGGCGGAAGCGCGAGAAGGTCTCGCCGATGGGCACCATGCGCAGCTGCAGCGTGCCGTTGCGGATCTCCTCGATCAGGTGGCCGATCTGCGCGTTGGCCTCGATCAGCTCGCCGTGGCGCGTCTGCCGCGCCAGCAGCGCGGCGCCGGCGCCGGCGATCACCAGCTCGCCGAGCAGGTTGATCACCGCGTCGAGCCGGTCGGCCTGCACGCGGATGAAGCGCTGGTCCTCGCCGCCGGGGGCCGGAGCGCCGGCCTCGCGCTGGCGGCCCTGCTTGGACAGCGCGGCCTCCACCACCTGCGGGCTGACGCCGGCCACCGCCTGCAGCACCTCGCCGAGCTGCGCCGGCCGGCCACTGGCCGCGGCCTCGGACTGGGCGCGCAGCCCCTGCTGCAGCTGGGCCCGCGTGATGGCACCGGCGGCCACGAGGATGTCGCCCAGCCTCGGGTTGTCGGGCATGGCCTCGATCAGCGCCGCGAAATCCTCGGGCGTGGCCCCGGGCTCCACGATGTGCAGCCGGCAGTCGTCGCGCACGAAGCTGAACGCGCCCTCGATCTCGGTGCGCGTGGCCTGGGAGTCCAGGCCGAACTCGAAGGTGAGGTGGCAGGCCTCGGGGTCCAGCTGCTCCAGCGGCGGCACGTTGCCGGTGTCGCAGGTCAGCGTGGCGATGCGGCCCAGCCCGCGCACGTAGTTCAGGATGGCCAGCGGGTCCATGCCGTTGCGGAAAGTCTCGCTGCCGAAAGACACCGCCACGTGCCAGCGGCGGTCGCCGACGGGCGCCTCGGCCGCACCGGACGCGGGGGCCGCCGGCGCAGGCACGGCGGCCGGGGCCGGTGCGTCGGCGCCGCCGGTGGCCTGCAGCCGGGCCACCAGCGCCGCGCGGCAGGCGTCGCCGTCGGCGTCGGGCGGCGGTTCGCCACCGTCGCGTGCCTGCTCCACCAGCGCGCGGATCTGGTCGTTGCACTGCAGCAGCAGCGTCGACAGGGCCGGCGTCAGCGGCAGCTCGCCGTCTCGCAGCCGGTCCAGCAGGTTCTCCACGTGGTGCGTGAAGGCCACGATGCGGTCCAGGCCGAAGATGCCGGCCGAGCCCTTGACGGTGTGGGCGCAGCGGAACAGCGCGTTGAGCAGCTCGCGGTCCTGCGGCCGCTCCTCCAGCGCCAGCAGCAGCTGCTCCAGCGTGGACACCTGCTCCAGCGCCTCGCTGATGAAGGCGGGCAGCGCCTCGCGGATGAAGCTGTGGTCGGTGTCTTGGCTCATGCGTGGACCCCTCGTTCGGTGTCGTGGGCCTGCAGCCAGTCGCCCAGGCCGATGGCGGCACAGCCGTCGCGCAGCGCCGGGCTGGCGCCTTCCACGCCCATCCGCTGGCCACGCGCCTCCAGTGCGCGCTGCAGCGACAGCAGCATCTGCAGGCCGGCGGCGTCCACCTGGTCCACCGCGGCCGCGTTCACGGTGGCCTGCGGCGCGTCGGCCGGCGCCGCAGCCAGCCAGGCCAGCCACTGCGGGTGCAGCTCGCCCACGGTGTAGATGGTGAGTTCCGGCGGCAGCGGCAGCGCGGCCGGGGGTGGCGCCGACCTGGCGCCGGTGCGGGGCTTGCGGGCCATGGTGCGTGCCTCAGGGCAGGATCAGCTTGGACACCGCGTCCAGCAGCTGGGGGGGGTTGAAGGGCTTGACGATCCAGGCCTTGGCACCGGCCGCGCGCCCCTGGTCCTTCTTGGCCGCCTGGTCCTCGGTGGTGAGCATGATCACCGGCGCGAACTTGTGCCGCGGGTGCTGCTTGACGGCCTGCACGAAGCTGATGCCGTCCATGTTGGGCATGTTCACGTCGCTGACGATCAGGTGCACCTTGGCCAGCTGGTTGACCTTGGCCAGCGCGTCGACGCCGTCGCAGGCCTCCACGACCTCGTAGCCGGCGCGCTGCAGCGCCATCTTCACCACGGTGCGCAGCGAGCTGGAGTCGTCGACGATCAGGATGGTCTTGGGCATCGCCGCCTCAGAAGAAGGTGGTTTCCTGCGCGGCACCGCTGCCGGCGGCCGAGCCGCCCTCGCGCTGCTCGCTGGTCGTGTAGCCGGCGGTCACCAGCGCCTGCCAGGCCTCGGGTGCGGGCACCTCGCCATCGGCCACGCTGCGGCGCATCTCCGTCATCACGCGCTGCATGCTCGAGACCACCTGGTCGAGGATCTGCTGCACGCGGTCCTGGAACTGGAAGGCCACCATCATCTCGTTGACGCGCTGGCGCACGGCGTCGCCGCGCGCGGTCAGCTCCGCGGCGCGCTGCTCCAGGCCGGCGATGGCCGAGTCCACCTGCGACACCACCGAGGCGATGGCCTGCTCGGAGCTGCTCATCACGCCGGCGTCGCGCGCGGCGCGGGACTTGGCGCGCTGCGCCGATTCCGTCATCACGCGGCCGAAGTCCTCGATCTGCGCGCTGATGCGCTGGCCGGTGGCCCCCGACTCGGTGGACAGCCGGCGCACCTCGCCCGCCACCACCGCGAAGCCGCGGCCGCTCTCGCCGGCGCGTGCCGCCTCGATGGCGGCGTTGATCGACAGCAGGTTGGTCTGGCGCGCGATCTTGCTCACCTCCTCGGCCATCGACGACAGCTGCGTCGAGGAACCGGCCAGGTGCTCGATCGAGGACATCACCTCGGTGTGCGACTCGACGAAGCCGCGGAAATTGGTCAGCAGGCCGCGCAGCTGGTCCTCGCAGCGCGACAGCATCGCGGCGCGCTGGTCGAGCACCGGGCCGTCGTTGGCCTGGGCCGAGCGTTCCAGCGCGGTGACGGCGTCGAGGTCGTCGAGGATGCTGGCAAAGCCGCCGAGCAGCTCCTGGGTGGCGCTCTGCATCTGCGTCTGCACGGTGCCGATGTGGCCGGCCCAGGTGTCCACGGCCTCGGCCATGCGTTCCACCACCAGGCCGGGGTCGGCCTGCCCGCGCGGGCTGCCTGCCGGCGTGCCCGGGGGCATCGCCCTGCGCCACCAGCGCTGCCAACGGCCCGCGGTCTGGGTCCCCGTGATGTCCTGTACTGCCTGCATGTGCATGCCTCGCTGTGCGGGTTCTTCGAGTCTTTGTTCACCGGATGCGAACATGGTGTTCAACATGCGGTAGACGAAGTGATCTTCGGCCCCGGGCACCCGGCCGATCACCGGAGTCATGCAACAAACGCCCCCCAGATTCGGTACGGCAGGCGGTATCTGGGCATCTCTCCGCCGCGCGGTCACTTGTGCGCGCACGGGGCATCGATGCTGCAGCGCATCACCGGCGGCCTGCCTTGTGCGGCAGGGACGCGGTCAGGGGGCGCGGGGTGGGCGCCGGAGCGGCCGGCGCCCGCGTGTCAGGGCCGCTGCCGCGCGCGGTAGGCGCGCACGCGCGCCACGAGGCCCGGCACGGCGGCCGAGCGCACCAGGGCCGCGAGATCGGCGTCGCGGTGGTCGGGCCGGGTGGCCTGGCGCAGCGCGGCGGCGGTGGCGCGGTCCACCGCCGGGGCGGCGCAGGCAGCGGCCAGCGCCGCGGCGTCGGCGTCTGCCGCAGCGGCATCGCCGGGGCCCTGCGTCAGCACCTGCTGCACCAGCCCGGCGGCCTGGGCCTGCGCCGTGTCCCATTCGCCGCCGCAGGTGGTGATGGCGCGCGCGGCGTCGGCGCCCACGCGCTCGGCCAGCCGGCGCGTGCCCAGCACGATGCCGAACTGCGCGCCAGGGAAGCGGAAGCTGCTGCCGTCCTGCGCCAGCCGCCGCTCGCAGGCGGCGAACAGGTCGGCGCCGGCGCCCCAGGTGCGGCCCCGGGCCAGCGCCACGGTGCGCAGCGGCGCATGCCACAGCGCCGCGAGCAGGGTCTCGATGCGCACCAGGCGGTGCAGCAGGTCGCCGTCGCGGCAGTCGTCCAGGTCCGACAGGTCCAGCCCGGTGCAGAAGTGCCGCCCCTCGCCGCGCAGCACCAAGGTGTGCAGGCCCGGGTCGGCGCCGGCCTGCTGCACCGCGTCGAGCAGCGCCTCCACCAGCGCCGGGGCCAGCGCGTTGCCGCGCTCGGGCCGCGCCAGCGTCAGCGTGGCCACGCCGTCGTGGCGCGTGACGGTCAGCATGCCGGCAGGCTGTCGTAGCCGGAGACGAACTCGACCACCCGGCCGTCGTCGTCCAGCCGGTGGCGGCGCACCTGGCCGATGTCGGCCCCGTAGACGTGGATGCTGACCGACAGGCCGTCCTCGCGCGCGCTGCTCACGCGGTGCCAGTCGCCCACGGTGGGCGACACCGCCTCCACGTCGCCTGCCCGCATCACGTGGGCGGCGCCGGAAAGCCGGGGCAGGCCGTCGGCCAGCGTGCACTCCTCGCAGCGCTCGGCACCGCGCATCACGCCCACCAGGCCCCAGACGGTGTGGTCGTGCACCGGTGTGCGCTGCCCCGGCCCCCAGACGAAGCTCACCACCGAGAAGCGGCCCTGCGGGTCGCGGTGCAGCAGGTGCTGCGCGTAGCGGTCGCTGCGCGCCGCGGCGGCGCGCGCGGGCAGCCAGTCGTCGTGGCGCACCAGCGCGGCCAGCAGCGCCGCGCCTTCGCGCAGCCGCACGGCCTCGTCGGCGTGGCGCGCCACCAGCGCGGTCATGGCCTCGACGAAGCGGTCGAATCGCTGCGGGTTCATCGGGCGCTCCAGTGGCCGGCGGCGCGCAGCGCGTCACCGTGTTCGTCGAGCGCCGGCGGGCGCGTGTCCAGCGCCGGCACCTGTCCGTCCAAGCGCAGCGGGCAGCCCACGGTGCGGGTGGCGTGACCGCCGGGCAGCTGCTGCGGCTGCACCAGCTGCAGGTGGGCGGCCTGCGGGTCGGCCAGCGCCTCGCGGTAGCCGTTGATCGGCGCGTGCGGCACGCCGGCGGCGGCAAACGCGGCCAGCCAGTCGGCCACGCCGCGCTGCGCGAAGTGCGGGTCCAGCAGCGCCTTCAGTGCCGCCTGGTGGCGCGCGCGCAGCGTGGGCGTGAGGAAGCGCTCGTCGTCCAGCAGCTCGGGCCGGCCCACGGTCTCGCACACGGCGGCCCAGAGGCGGTTGTTGCCGGCGGCGATGGCGAAGTGGCCGTCGCGCGCGGCAAAGGCCTGGTAGGGCGCGTTGCGCGGGTGGGCCGAACCCAGCGGCGCCGGGTTGCGCCCGGTGCCGAAGTACTCGCTGGTCTGCAGCGCGGCGATGGCCAGCGTGGCGCCGAACATCGGCACGTCGATGTGCCCGCCGGGCCCGCCGGCGCGCACGCGCGCCAGCAGCGCGGCAATCGCGTAGGCGGCGTAGAGGCCGCTGGCGAAGTCGGCGATCGGCACGCCCGCCTTCACCGGCGCGCCGCCGGGCTCGCCGGTCACGCTCATCACGCCCGCGGCGGCCTGGATGGTGAGGTCGAAGCCGCCTTCGCCGCCGCGCGGGCCGTCCTGGCCGTAGGCCGAGATGGAGGCGTACACCAGCGCCGGGCGCCGCGCGCGCAGCGCCTCGTGGCCCAGCCCCAGGCGCCGCATCACGCCCGGGCGGCTGTTCTCCACCACCACGTCGGCCTCGTCGGCCAGGCGCAGCGCCAGCGCGCGGTGGGCCGGGTCCTTGAGGTCCAGCGCCAGCGAGCGCTTGCCGCGGTTGAGGCTGGCGAAGTTCTCGCTGAAGCCGCCAGAAAGGGGCGGCCAGCTGCGCAGCGCGTCACCTTCCGGGGGCTCGACCTTGATGACGTCGGCGCCGAAATCGGCCAGCAGCATGCCGCAGAAGGGGCCGGCGGCCACCTGGCAGAACTCCAGCACGCGCACGCCGGCGAGCGGGCGCGTGGTGTCGGGCAGGGCATCACTGTGGTGCATGTGCCGATTCTGCCGCTGGAAGCCGGGCGCAAGGCCCGCGTGGCGGGCCATGCTGGCTATGATGAAACGCATGAACACGCGGCCCTCCCGCTTCACCCCGCTGGACCCGCTGGGCCCGCCGCAGCCGATGCCGTCGTCCGACAGGGGCCGCGCGCCGGCCTGCAGCGACTGCCAGTCCGGCCAGCCGCTGGGGTTCGACTTCGACTTCGCCTTCCAGCCCGTGGTGGACGTGCTCGCGCGCCAGGTGGTCACGCACGAGGCCTTGGTGCGCGGCCCGGCCGGCGAGAGCGCGCACAGCGTGCTGTCGCGCGTGGACGAGGCCAACCGCTACCGTTTCGACCAGGCCTGCCGCGTCAAGGCCATCAAGACCGCGGTGGCGCTGGGCATGCAGACGCGGCTGTCGATCAACTTCCTGCCCAACGCCGTCTACAAGCCGGAGCTGTGCATCCGCACCACCATCGAGGCGGCGCGGGCGCACGGGCTGCCGCTGCAGCGCATCGTCTTCGAGGTCACCGAGGGCGAGCGCATCGACGACGGCCCGTGGTTCGCGCAGATCCTGCGCGAGTACCAGCGCTGCGGCTTCATGACCGCCATCGACGACTTCGGCGCGGGCTACGCCGGGCTGCGCCTGCTGTCCGATTTCCAGCCCGACATCGTCAAGATCGACATGGAGCTGGTGCGCGGCATCGACACCAGCCGCCCGCGGCAGGCCATCGTGCGCCACCTGGCGCGCATGGCCGAGGAGATGCGCGTGAGCGTGATTGCCGAGGGCATCGAGACACCCGCCGAGCGCGACTGCCTGCTCGACCTGGGCGTGTTCATGCACCAGGGCTGGCTGTATGCGCGGCCGGGTTTCCAGTCGCTGCCGCCGGTGAACCCGGCGGCCTGGCCCGCCGCGCCGCGCTGACCCGCGCCCGCCACGTCACCTGCGGCGGAGCCGGCCCGTGCAGCGCATCGCGTTTCACCTCGACCCCATCTCGCCCTACGCCTACCTGGCCTTCGAGGCGCTGCCGCGGGCGCTGGAGGGCATCAGCCACTGGGTGGAGTACCGGCCGGTGCTGTTTGCCGGGCTGCTGCAGCACCACGGCCAGAAGGGGCCGGCCGAGATCGCGCCCAAGCGCGCCTGGACCTACCGCGACGTCGCCTGGCGGGCGCACGTGCTGGGCGTGCCGCTGCAGCTGCCGGCGCGCCACCCCTTCAACCCGCTGCCGCTGCTGCGCCTGATGCTGGCCTGTGCGCCGGCCGGCCAGATGCCCAACCGGCGCGTAGTGGAGGCGGTGATGCACCACGTGTGGCGTGCCGACGGCGCCGATGCCGAGGACCCGCAGCGCCTCGCGGCGCTGGCGGCTGCACTCGCCCCGGTGCGCGACCCGGCTGGCGCCGAGGTGAAGGCCGAACTGCGCGCGCTCACCGAGGCCGCGGTGGCCGCGGGCGTCTTCGGCGTGCCCACCGTCGAGGCCGGCGGACGCCTGTTCTGGGGTGCCGACGCGCTGCCCATGCTGGCCGCGTCGCTGCGCGGCGACCCGTGGTTCGACGGGCCGCACTGGGCCGAGGCGGCCGCGCCGAGGCCGGGCGTGCAGCGGCGCTGAGGCTCACGCCGCGCCCTGCAGCGCACGCAGCCGCCGGTACAGCGTGCGCTCGCTGATGCCCAGCTCGCGCGCCAGCGCGGCGCGGCTGCCGGCGTGGGCGCGCAGCCGGGCCTGCAGATCGGGCGTGGCGGAGCAGGCGGCCGGGCCCGGCACATCGATGGCCAGCGCGCGCGCCACGTGGTCGGGCTCGATGCGGTTGCCGTCGCACAGCAGCGCGGCACGCTCCAGCACGTTGCGCAGCTCGCGCACGTTGCCCGGGAAGTGGTGCTGCTGCAGGCGTGCCAGCGCGCCCTTGGACAGGTGCATGCCGGGCCGCGGCGCCACGCGGGCCAGCAGCGCCTCGGCCAGCAGCGGGATGTCGGCGCTGCGCGCGCGCAGCGGCGGCAGCACGATCGGGTAGGTGCACAGCCGGTGGTACAGGTCCGTGCGGAAGCGGCCTTCGGCCACCATGGCCTTCAGGTCGCGGTGGGTGGCGCTGACGATGCGCAGGTCGGTGCGGCGCAGCTCGGTGCTGCCCACGCGGCGGAAGGTGCCGCTTTCCAGCAGCCGCAGCAGCTTGACCTGCATGGGCAGCGGGATGTCGCCCACCTCGTCGAGGAACAGCGTGCCGCCGTCGGCCGCCTCCGCCAGCCCGGGGCGGGCCTGGGTGGCGCCGGTGAAGGCGCCGCGCTCGTGGCCGAAGAGCTCGCTCTCGAACAGCGTCTCCGGCAGGCTGGCGCAGTCCACCACCACCAGCGGGGCGGCGGCGCGGTGGCTGGCGGCGTGCACGGCCTGGGCCACCAGCTCCTTGCCGGTGCCGGACTCGCCCAGCAGCAGCACGCTGGCGTTGGAGGGGCCCACCCGCGCCACCAGTGCCAGCATCTGCTGGAATGCCGGCGCCCGCCCGATCAGGCCTTGCGAGGCCGGCTGGCCCTGGGCCAGCGCCAGCGGCTCCATCTTCTCGATGAACCAGGCGGGCTCGCCCCGCGCGTCGCGCAGCGGCACCAGTTCGATGTTGACGTAGGACTCGCCCCGAGGCGTGTGGTGCAGGTGCAGCACGCGCTCGCGCTGACCGGATTCGAGGGCGCGCGCCAGCGGGCAGCTCTCGCCGGCCTGGTCGCAGGGCACGTCGATGCCGTGCGACACCGCGTGGCAGGTGCGGCCGATCACGCTGCCCGCGGGCGCGAACTGCCGGCGGTAGGCGGCGTTGGCCGCGGCGATGCGGTAGCGGCGGTCGAACAGGATGTGCGGCTCGGGCAGGCCCTCGAGGTAGGACACGAGCTCGGCCGGCACCGCCGGGGGCATGGGAGGCATGGTCGGGATTCTGCCAGCGTGGCAGTCTGGCATGACGGTGGCAGCAAAGTCCCGGCGCCGCCGCGCCACGCGCCATCCGCAACCCATTGATGGCTTTCGGGTTTCCGTCCGCGCTCGCCCTGGCACGCATCTTGATACCGGCAGGGGCATAGGGCCCCTGTCTCGGGCCGCGGAGTGGACGATGACCCAGAACACCCTGGCCATGGCCGTACCGGCGCCGGCTTCGGAGGCCGCCGACCAGGAGCGCCGTTTCTGGCTGATGACCGCCGGCTCCGTCGGCGGCGTGGCCGCGGTGGCCACGGCCGTGCCCTTCGTCTCGACGTTCACGCCCAGCGAGCGCGCCAAGGCCATGGGCGCGGCGGTCACGGTCGACATTGGCGACATCCCGCCCGGCGGCCTGAAGACCGTGGAGTGGCGCGGCAAGCCGGTGTGGGTGCAGCGGCGCACGCCGGAGATGATCGCGTCGCTGGCGGTGCAGGACGCGGCGCTGGCCGACCCGGGCTCGGCGCGCGACCAGCTCCCCGAGGAACTCCGCAACCCTGGCCGCTCGCTGAAGCCGGAGATCTTCGTGGCCATCGGCATCTGCACCCACCTGGGCTGCTCGCCCACCGCGGTGGCCGAAGACAGCGCCAACCCCAGCGTCGGCCCCGACTGGCACGGCGGCTTCTTCTGCCCCTGCCATGGCTCCACCTTCGACCTCGCCGGCCGCGTGTTCAGGAACAAGCCCGCGCCCACCAACCTCGAGATCCCGCCGCACCGCTACGTCAGCGACACGCGGCTGGTCGTCGGCGACAACGGCGCCGCCTGATTTCGCGCGGCGGCGCGAACATGACCGCGCCACGGCCGCCGCGCGGGCGATGCATGAGCGCGGCGGCACGCCGGCCCCCCACGAAGCGCAATCGACCTCGAGGGTGAGCTCGCTAGGATGGGTTTCGACCATCGGCTCCCGCCTGCGTGGCGCGAGGCCGGTGTCCGCGAGCATCCTGGCCGCACCCTGCGTGCGGCATGGCCCAGGAGGGACCCCGCTCATGGCCCTGCGCATCAAGCCTTCGTCGCGTCGCCACGGCGACGACACGCAGCGGCGCGGTCGGTGGCGTGCCGCGGCGGCCGGCCTGCGGTGGGGGCGGGCGCTGACCGTGGCCGCCTGCCTGCTCCCGGGCGCCGTGGTGCCGGTGGCGGCCGAGCCCACGGCCCTGCCCGGCGACAAGGTCAAGGCCCGGCAGGTGCAGCTGGCGGCGCGGGCCGACGCGCCGGGGGCCTGGGGGCGTGCCCAGGCGCGGCTGAACGGCGACGGCGAGGCCCGCTTCTTCGTGCGCGGACTCGATGTCTCGGCGCCGTTGTCGGTGCAGGTGATCGCCGAGCGGCTGGAGGCGCCGGTGCGGGTGTCGCTGCACCGGCACACCTGGGCGGCGGCGCATGCCGAGGGCATCACCGGCCCGTCGGGCGTCTTCCGCTTCGACGGGCGCGCCCATGGCGATGTCGGCATCAGGCTGCGGTCCGACACCGGCGAGCGCGTGCGTGCCACCGTGCTGTTCTGGCAGGGCGACCCGGTGCCGCGCTCGCTCGCCGCGGTCTATGCCGCGCCCGGCACGCCGCGTGCGGCCGCGGCGGGCATGACCGCGCCGGGGCCAGTCCAGGGCGCAGGGTCCCCCGGCAACGCCGCGGGCCCGGCCTCGGCCGGCGCCGGCTGGCTGCCGTGGTTGGGCGGCGCCGGGATCGCGCTGCTGCTGGTCGGGGTCGGGGTCTGGCTGGGCCGTCGCCCGCGGCGTGCCATCGTGCCCCTGCTGGGCGCCCTGGCCGTGGCCGTCGTGGCCGGTGCCGGCATGCCGGGCCCGGCGGCGGCCCAGTCCGGCGCCAAGCCCGAGAACAAGCCGCCGGACCCTTTCGACGTGCCCGCGGGCCTGAAGGCGCCGCCGGTGTCGTCACCCGACAAGGACCCCAAGGCCGGCAAGGACCCCAAGGCGGACAAGGCGGACAAGGCGCCCGCGGACGCCGGCGCGGACACCGAGGCCGACGCGTCGACGCCCGCGGCGGAGGGCTATCGCCAGCGCATCGAGGCCGCCGAGGCGCATGTGCGGCAACTGGCGTCGCAGGTGGCCGACAACCGGGCCGAGATCGAGCGCCTGCGCCTGCTGCTGGAGTCCGACCGCGACAACGAGCCCGATCCGGCCAACCTGCCGCCCATGCCGCTGTCCTGCCGGCCACCGCCGCCGGCGGTGCGCAGCGGCGACGGCGTCGTGCGGCCCAGCGAGTCCCGCGCGCTGGACGAGGCCTTCGACGCGGCGTGGGAGCAGTTCGAGGCGTGCCAGCGCTGCTACCACCAGCCGCTGGCCGACTTCGAGGCCCAGATCCTGCTGTACGAGAAGCTGCGCTCCCTCTACGCCGACACCAAGAAGTACGTGGACAGGGTCATCACGACCGGCGATGCCCTGGCCAAGCCGCACTACCTGCTGGAGAACGCCTGGGCTGCGCAGAAGCTGGACCTCAGGGTCACGTTCGCCAAGACGGGGCAGGCCTACGACGCCAAGCTGCTGGAGTTCAACGACAGGCTCGGCGGCATCCTCGACCGCATCGGCGAGTGCGAGGCCACCGTCAACAACAACCCCATGTGGCGCCGCACCAGCGGCCTGTTCTTCCACCAGACCATGGCCAACAGCTACAAGCGGCCCGATTGACGCGATGAAGACCGCCCTCCTGTGCATGGCCGCGGCCCTGCTGATGCTGCAGCCGCCGGCGGCGGCCGCGGCCGCCGATGCCGCCGCCCTGGGCCTGCCGCCCGACGCGGTGGAACTCAAGGCCCCCGGTGGCCGCCGCGTCTGGGTGCAGCCGCGCCCCGGCGGGCGCTACGCCCTGTACGAGCTGATGCCCGGCGGGCAGATGGGCGGAACGGCCGGCCCGCTGGCCGCGCTGCGCAAGGCCTACCCGGACGTCGACTTCGGCCCCGTGCTGGCGGCGGCAGGCACGGCGGCGCCCGCCGCGCCGGCCGAGCCGCCGCGCCGCGGCGACGGCGTCAGGGCCGCGCAGGAGCGGCTCGTGGCCCAGACCCCGGGCGCGCGCGAGGCGCTGGACCGGGCCCTGCACCGGGGCAAGGTCATCGAGCTCACGGCCGACACGCTGACCCACATGGTGGAGGGCATGGGCGGCACGCTGGCGGTGCCGCGCGAGCAGCTCGACGCCCTGCTGGCCGGCAACGCCAACCGCATCGGGCTGTCGGCCAGCGACATGAAGCTGCTGATGAAGGAAGCCGGGCCGCAAGGCATCACGCTGGCCCAGCTGCAGGAGATGATGCCGCCGGCGGCCGAGCGGGCGAAGGCCGACCCGCCCGCCGGGCGGCAGGACAAGGACTGCCCGGGCCTGGTCTATGGCGTCGGCAAGCGGGCCGTCTGCCTGCCGCTGGGTGCGCTGTCGTTCGCCGACACGGCCGTGCGCTTCACGCCGGGCGACAAGCGGTCGCGGCCGCCCTTCGACTTCCCGGGGTCGGCGCTGGGGGAGCCCGACTACCGCAGCACCTCGAGCGCGGACTTCATCTCGCTGGGCTGCGATGGCGAGCTGATCGTGCAGTTCACCGACAACGTGCTGGTCGACGTCGACGGCGTGGACCTGTACATCTTCGAGATCGGCCCCATCGTCGAGCGCACGGCGCTGGCCATCTCGGTGGACGGGCGCGACTGGGTCGACGTGGGCCTCATCGAGGGGGCCCGGTCCGACGTGGACATCCGGCCCTTCGCGCGCGCGGGCGAGAAGTACCGCTTCGTGCGCCTGCGCAACGCCGGCAAGGCCTGCGGCGGCGACCATGCCGGCGCCGACATCGACGCCGTCGCGGCCGTCGGTGCCGAGTTGCGGCTGTCGCTGGACAGCGCCCTGCTGTTCGACGTCGGCGAGTCGGTGCTGAAGCCCGAGGCCCTGGCGGCCCTGGACGACATGGCCCGTCAGGTGGCCGCCTACGGCAAGGACATCCGCGTGACGGTCGAGGGTCACACGGACAGCACCGGCGCCGATGCCGCCAACCTCAGCCTGTCGGAGGCGCGCGCGCGATCGGTCTGGGCGCACATGAGCCGCCGGCTGGACATCCCGGCGCAGCGCGTGACGCTGCGGGGCCATGGCGAGTCGCGCCCGGTGGCCAGCAACGACACCGAGGAGGGGCGGGCGAAGAATCGCCGCGTCGACCTGCTGATCGCGCCGTCGTCGGCGCGCCGCTGAGCCAGGCCGTCCCCTGCGGCCTGACCGCGGGTAAACCCGGATCGTCGACGCCTTGAGTCAGGTCAATCGGGTCTCTATCATTTACCGACCGGTAGGTAAATCAAGGAACCCATGGCCAACACGCCCGCCCTCGACCGCCAGCACCTCGCCGAACGCGTGCGCGACGCGATGTTCGCCAACGACCGTGCGGCCAAGGCCCTGGGCATGGTGATCGAGGCGGTGGGCCCGGGCACGGCCACGCTGTCGATGACGGTGCGCGAGGACATGCTCAACGGCCACGACATCTGCCATGGCGGCCTGATCACCACGCTGGCCGACACCGCCTTCGCCTACGGCTGCAACAGCCACAACGAGGTCACCGTGGCCTCCGGCTTCAACGTCGACCTGGTGGCCCCGGGCCGCCTGGGCGACGTGCTGACGGCCACCTGCACCGAGCAGAACAAGGCCGGCCGCACTGGCGTCTACGACATCGAGGTCGTGAACCAGCGCGGCGAGCGCATCGCGCTGTTCCGCGGCCGCAGCTACACGATGAAGGGCAAGCCCGTCGTGGCGCTCTGAAGCCCCTGGAGACAAGACCGTGCCCGTCAAGCAACCCGCCCCCGGCGACCTGGAGCCCATCGAGACCGCCAGCCGCGACGAGCTGCAGGCGCTGCAGCTGCAGCGGCTGCAGCGCACGCTGCAGCACGCCTACGACCACGTGCCGCACTACAAGGCCGCGTTCGACGCCGCCGGCGCGCACCCGTCGGACTGCCGGTCGCTGGCCGACCTGGCGAAGTTCCCGTTCACGACCAAGAAGGACCTGCGCGACAACTACCCCTTCGGCATGTTCGCCGTGCCGCGCGAGCAGGTGGTGCGGGTGCACGCCAGCAGCGGCACCACCGGCAAGCCCACCGTGGTGGGCTACACGCGGCACGACATCGACACCTGGGCGAACCTGGTGGCGCGCAGCATCCGCGCCAGCGGTGGCCGGCCGGGCGACATCGTGCACGTGGCCTACGGCTACGGCCTGTTCACCGGCGGCCTGGGCGCGCACTACGGCGCCGAGAAGCTGGGCTGCACCGTGGTGCCGATGAGCGGCGGGCAGACCGAGAAGCAGGTGCAGCTGATCGAGGACTTCCGGCCCGACATCATCATGGTCACGCCCAGCTACATGCAGGTCATCGTCGAGGAGTTCCGCCGCCAGGGCAAGGACCCGCGACAGATGAGCGTGCGCGTGGGCATCTTCGGCGCCGAGCCCTGGACCGAGGCGATGCGCCGCGACATCGAGGCCAGCGCCGACATCGACGCCGTCGACATCTACGGCCTCAGCGAGGTGATGGGCCCGGGCGTTGCCAACGAGTGCATCGAGACCAAGGACGGCCCGGTGGTGTGGGAAGACCACTTCTACCCCGAGATCATCGACCCCGAGACCGGCGACGTGCTGCCCGACGGCAGCGAGGGCGAGCTGGTCTTCACGACGCTGACCAAGGAGGCGCTGCCCGTGGTGCGCTACCGCACGCGTGACCTGACGCGGCTCTTGCCGCCCACCGCGCGCAGCATGCGGCGCATGGGCAAGATCGTCGGCCGCAGCGACGACATGCTGATCATCCGCGGCGTCAACGTCTTCCCCACGCAGGTGGAGGAGCTGGTGCTGAAGATGCCCGAGCTGTCGGGCCAGTACCAGCTGGTGGTCACGAAGAGCGGCCACCTCGACGAACTGCAGGTGCTGGTGGAGCTGCAGCCGCAGCACGAGAACGCCAGCCGCGACGCCGTGGCCGGCCGCCTGCAGGAACGCATCAAGACCCTGATCGGCGTGAGCACCACGGTGAGCGTGGGTGCGCCGGCCTCCATCGAACGCACGCTGGTGGGCAAGGCCCGCCGCGTGATTGACAAGCGCCCCCGCTGAGGAGCACGACCCATGTACACGCAAGCGATGGACACGATGGCCCGCGAAGGCGGGCCGAAGCTGGAGAAGGTGCAGAGCCCCGACGAGCAGCGCCTGCAGGAGCGTTTCGACGCCCGCATCGACGCCGGCGACTTCATCGAGGCCAAGGACTGGATGCCCGACAACTACCGCAAGACGCTGCTGCGCCAGATCAGCCAGCACGCGCACTCGGAGATCGTGGGCATGCTGCCCGAGGGCAACTGGATCGGCCGCGCGCCCACGCTCAAGCGCAAGGCCATCCTGCTGGCCAAGGTGCAGGACGAGGGCGGCCACGGCCTGTACCTCTACGCCGCCGCCGAGACGCTGGGCCAGAGCCGCGACGAGATGCTGGCCGCGCTGCACAGCGGCAAGGCCAAGTACAGCAGCATCTTCAACTACCCCACGCTGACCTGGGCCGACATCGGCGTCATCGGCTGGCTGGTGGACGGTGCGGCCATCATGAACCAGGTGCCCATCTGCCGCTGCAGCTACGCGCCGTATGCGCGCGCCATGATCCGCATCTGCCGCGAGGAGAGCTTCCACCAGCGCCAGGGCTACGACAGCCTGCTGGTGATGATGCAGAAGGGCACGCCCGAGCAGAAGGCCATGGTGCAGGACGCGGTGAACCGCTGGTGGTGGCCCTGCCTGATGATGTTCGGCCCGCCCGACGACCAGAGCCCCAACAGCGCGCAGGGCATGCGCTGGGGCATCAAGCGCGTGAGCAACGACACCCTGCGCCAGAAGTTCGTCGACGCCACGGTGCAGCAGGCCCAGGTGCTGGGCGTGACCCTGCCCGACCCCGACCTGAAGTGGAACGAGGAACGCCAGCACTGGGACTTCGGCGCCATCGACTGGAGCGAGTTCTGGCGCGTGGTGGGCGGTGACGGCCCGGTCAACCGCGAGCGCCTGGGCGCCCGCGTGAAGGCCTGGGAGGACGGTGCCTGGGTGCGCGAAGCCGCGCTGGCCCATGCCCGCAAGCAGCAGACCCGGCAGGAGGCCGCGTGATGAGCACCGAGACCCGCACCGAATGGCCCTTGTGGGAAGTGTTCGTGCGCAGCCGCGCCGGGCTGGACCACAAGCACTGCGGCAGCCTGCACGCCGCCGACCCGCAGATGGCCATCCAGATGGCGCGCGACGTCTACACGCGGCGCATGGAAGGTTCCAGCGTCTGGGTGGTGCGCAGCGACCAGATCGTGGCCAGCGACCCGGGCGACAAGGACATGTTCTTCGACCCGGCGGAGGACAAGGTGTACCGGCACCCCACCTTCTACAAGCTGCCCAGCGAAGTCGACCACATGTGAGGCCGCGGTGACCGCATCGATCCATCCCGAACACCGCGCCGACGTCGAGTACCTGCTGCGCCTGGGCGACACCACGCTGATCCTGGGCCAGCGCCTGGGCGAGTGGTGCGGCCACGCGCCCATCCTGGAAGAGGACATCGCGCTGGCCAACGTGGCGCTGGACCTGATCGGCCAGACGCGGGCGCTGCTCACGCGGGCCGGCCAGCTGGAAGGCCGGGGCAAGGACCGCACCTTCGACGAGGACCAGCTGGCCTACCTGCGCGAGGAGCGCGACTACCGCAACCTCACGATGGTGGAGCTGCCCCGCGGCGACTTCGCCTTCACGATGCTGCGCAACCTCTTCGTGGCCACCTGGCTGAAGCTGCACTGGGAACGCCTGCAGGACTCGGCCGACGCCGAGCTGCCCGGCATCGCCGCCAAGGCGCTGAAGGAGGCGCGCTACCACCAGCAGCATGCCGCCGACTGGGTGCTGCGCCTGGCCGACGGCACCGCCGAGAGCCGCGCGCGCACGGAGGCGGCGCTGGCCGAGCTGGCGCGCTTCATCCCCGAGCTGTTCGCCGCCGATGCGGTGGACGCCGCGGCCGAGGCGGCCGGGCTCGGCCCGTCGCGTGCCGCGCTGCGCGAGGCCTGGGAGGCCGAGGTCACCGCCGTCTTCGGCGAGTGCGGCCTGGCGCTGCCCGCGCCCGGCGCCTTCGTCAGCACCGGCACGCAGGGCGTGCACACCGAGCACATGGGCCGCATCCTGGCCGAGATGCAGATGCTGCAGCGCGCCTACCCCGGCGGGGTCTGGTAAGACCATGTGCGGTGCCGAGGTGGTGGACCGCGAGCGCGCGGCCTGGCGCGTGCTGGAGACCGTGCTCGACCCCGAGGTGCCGGCGCTGTCGCTGGTGGACCTGGGCATCGTGCGCGAGGTGCAGGCGCAGGACGAAGGCCTGCAGGTGGTGCTGACGCCCACCTACAGCGGCTGCCCGGCCACCGAGGTCATCGAGCAGAGCGTGGTCGACGCGCTGGCCGAGGTCGGCCTCGGGCCGGTGAGGGTGGTCACGCGCCGTGCGCCGGCCTGGACCACCGACTGGATCAGCGAGGACGGCCGGCGCAAGCTGCGCGAATACGGCATCGCGCCGCCCGGGCCGGTGCAGGCCGATGCCGGCGTGGCGGTCCGCATCGTGCGCAGGACGGCGGCCGTGCCCTGCCCGCGCTGCGGCAGCGCCAGCACCGAGCGCCTGTCGGCCTTCGGCTCCACCGCGTGCAAGGCGCTGTACCGCTGCATCGCCTGCCGCGAACCCTTCGAACACTTCAAGCCGATATGACGACGCCCCTGTTCCACGACCTGACGGTGCGCGCCATCGAACCCGACACCGCCGAAGCGGTGATCGTCAGCTTCGACGTGCCGCCGCCGCTGCGCGAGACCTATGCCTTCACGCAGGGCCAGTACCTCACGCTGCGCAAGACCATCGATGGCGAGGACCTGCGCCGCAGCTACAGCATCTGCGCCGGCGTGGACGACGGCGAGCTGCGCGTGGGCGTGCGCAAGGTCGCCGGCGGGCGCTTCTCCAACTGGATCAACGAGCAGCTCAGGCCCGGCGACAGCATCGCGGTGATGGCGCCGCAGGGCCGCTTCTTCGTGCCGCTGGACGCGCAGGCGCGGCGGCACCACGTGGGCATTGCCGGCGGCAGCGGCATCACGCCCATCCTGTCGATCATGAAGACGGTGCTGGCGCGCGAGCCGATGTCGCGCTTCACGCTGATGTACGCCAACCGCAAGCTGGCCTCCACGATGTTCAAGGAGGAGCTGGAGGACCTGAAGAACCGCTACATGACGCGGCTGGTGCTGCACCATGTGTTCAGCGACGAGCCCACCGACGCGCCGCTGAACCACGGCCTGATGAACCGCGAGAAGCTCGCCGAGTTCCTGGCCGCGGTGGTGCCTGCGGCCGGCATCGACCATGCCTACATCTGCGGCCCGTTCCAGATGAACGACGAGGCCGAGGCGGCGCTGCTGGCCGCGGGCGTGCCCGAGGACCGGGTGCACATCGAGCGTTTCGGCGTGGCGCCGCAGGCCGGTGGCGCGGTGGTGCACCAGGCGCAGGCGGGCGACGCCGAGCAGGCCCGGGTGGTGATCATCCGCGACGGGCTGAAGCGCGAGATCGACTTCCACAAGGACCAGCCCAGCATCCTGGACGCCGCCAGCGCCGCCGGCCTGGAGGTGCCCTTCAGCTGCACCAGCGGCGTCTGCGGCACCTGCCGCGCCCGGCTGCTGGAGGGCGAGGTGCGCATGGAACGCAACTTCGCCCTCGACAAGACCGAGGTCGCCAACGGCTTCGTGCTGACCTGCCAGGCGCACCCGACGACCGATCGGGTGGTGCTGTCGTTCGACGAGCGGTGATGTGGTGGTCCACGGCCCCGTGCCGCTGCTGGCTGTTCATCGTTCGCGGACGTTCAGCGTGGCCGGGGGTCCGGGTGGGCGTTCTCCGGCCCACGCTCGCGGGGCACCGCCCGTGGTGATCCGCGATTGCGCCATTCGCGCCGACATCTGTCGGCACCTGACGAGGCGACCGCGAATGGGGCCTGCGCCCGCCCACCCGGACCCCCGACCCTGCCACCACCGCGGTGTTCGCGCAGGCAGTCCACGAGCGTCGGTTGCAGGGGGGCGGTGGCGTCTGCGGGCGCAGGCCCCATTCGCGGTCGCCTCGTCGGCTCGGCACCGACGCCGGTGTTCAAGCCTCCGCGGTGGATCACAGCGTGCAGCGCCCCGCGAGCGTGGGCCGGAGAACGCAGGCGCCGCCGCCCCCCTGCCGCAGGGGCAGGGGCACGCGCGGACCACGGTGTCTGGTGTTCGCATGGCGAAGCAGGTCGCGTGAGCCATGGCCCGAGGACGCGCCGCCACCTATGACGACCAGCGCAGCCTGATCCTGCAGCGGGCGGCGGAACTGTTCGCGCACCAGGGCTACGCCGCGACGTCGATGAACGCCGTGGCCGAGGCCTGCGGCTTCACCAAGCCCACGCTGTACCACTACTTCCGCGACAAGGACGCCCTGCTGGCCAGCATCTGCGACGAGCACGTGCTGCGCCTGCACGCCATGGCCACCGAGACGCTGGCCCTCAAGCTGCCGCCGCAGGCCCTGCTGCGCGAGCTCATCCACCGCATCCTGGCCGAGTATGCCGACGCCCAGCACGCCCACCGCGTGCTCACCGAGGACGTGCGCTTCCTCGGTCCCGAGGACCAGGCCCGCATCCTCGGCCGGGAACGCGAGGTGGTGAAGTATTTTGCAGATGTTGTGGGCAAGGTGCGACCTGATCTGCATAATAGTGCGTTATCCAAGCCCCTGACCATGCTGCTGTTCGGCATGATCAACTGGATGTTCACCTGGCTGCGCCCCGGCGGCGAGCTCGACCACGCCACGATGGCGCCCATCGTGGCCGACCTCTTCCTCGGCGGCCTCGCGGCCGTCAACCTGCCCGAGAAGACCCTCGCATGAAGACCCTGCAGAGCTTTATCGCCGGCCGCTGGATCGGCCACACCGCGGCGCAGACCCTGGCCAGCGCGCTGGACGGCAAGCCGGTGGCGGCCACCCATGCCGAGTTGCCGGACTTCGCCGCGGCCGTGGACCACGCCCGCCGCGTGGGCGTGCCGGCGCTGATGAAGACCGACTTCCAGCAGCGCGCCGCCATCCTCAAGGCCCTGGCCAAGCTGCTGATCGAGCGCAAGGAGGAGCTGTACGCCATCTCCGCCCACACCGGCGCCACCCGCACCGACAGCTGGATCGACATCGAGGGCGGCAGCGGCACCCTGTTCGCCTACGCCGGCGTGGGCGGCAACGAGCTGCCCTCGGGCAACCTGGTGCACGAGGGCCCGGCCATCCCCCTGGGCAAGCAGGGCCGCTTCGCCGGCACCCACGTGCTGGTGCCGCGCGGCGGGGTGGCGGTGCACATCAACGCCTTCAACTTCCCGGTCTGGGGCCTGCTAGAGAAGTTTGCGCCCACCTTCCTCGCCGGCATGCCCTGCATCGGCAAGCCCGCCACCGCCACCAGCTACCTCACCGAGGCGGCCGTGCGCATCATGCTCGAGAGCGGCCTGCTGCCCGAGGGCGCGCTGCAGCTCGTCATCGGCGGCACCGGCGACCTGCTGGACCGCCTGTCCGGCCCCGACATCGTCACCTTCACCGGCAGTGCCGACACCGCCGCCCGGCTGCGCGTGCACCCCAACCTCGTGAAGCACTCGGTGCCCTTCAACGCCGAGGCCGACAGCCTGAACTGCGCCATCCTGGCGCCCGACGTCACGCCCGACGCGCCGGAGTTCGACCTCTTCGTCAGGGAGGTGGCGCGCGAGATGACGGTCAAGGCCGGCCAGAAGTGCACCGCCATCCGCCGCGCCATCGTGCCGCGCCGCCACCTGGACGCCGTGGCGCAGGCGCTGCGCGCGCGCCTGGCCAAGACGACGGTCGGCAACCCGGCGGTCGAGGGCGTGAAGATGGGTGCGCTGGCCCACCGCGGCCAGCAGGCCGACGTGGCCGAGAAGGTGGCGCTGCTGATGCTGGGCGCCGAGCTGGTCTACGGCGAGCGCGACGGCTTCGCGCCGCTGGGCGAGGGCGCGGCCGACGGCGCCTTCTTCTGCCCCACGCTGCTGCTGGCCCGCGACCCCATGGCCAGCGCGGCGCACGACGTCGAGGCCTTCGGCCCGGTGAGCACGCTGATGCCCTACGACGACCTGGACGAGGCGCTGGCCCTGGCTGCGCGCGGGCAGGGCAGCCTGGTGGGCACGCTGGTCACGCACGACCCGGCCACCGCGGCGCGCGTGATCCCGCTGGCCGCGGCACACCACGGCCGCATGCTGGTGCTCGACCGCGAGGCGGCGCCGGAGTCCACCGGCCACGGCAGCCCGCTGCCGCTGCTCAAGCACGGCGGCCCCGGCCGCGCCGGCGGCGGCGAGGAGCTCGGCGGCCTGCGCGCGGTCAAGCACTACCTGCAGCGCTGCGCGGTGCAGGGCTCGCCCACCATGCTGGCCGCCGTCACCGGCGAGTACGTGCGCGGCGCGGCCCGCCTCGAGACCGAGGTGCACCCCTTCCGCCGCCACTTCGAGGACCTGCGCATCGGCGAGAGCCTCACCACCCACCGCCGCACCGTCACCGAGGCCGACATCGTGGCCTTCGGCGGCATCAGCGGCGACTACTTCTACATGCACTTCGACGAGGTTGCGGCCAAGGACTCCGCCTTCGGCCAGCGCATCGCCCACGGCTACTTCGTGCTGTCGGCCGCGGCGGGGCTGTTCGTCTCGCCGGCGCCGGGCCCGGTGCTGGCCAACTACGGCCTGGACACGCTGCGCTTCGTCAAGCCGGTGGCCATCGGCGACACCATCCAGGCCCGGCTGACGGCCAAGCGCAAGGTGGACCGCAACAAGACCGGCCCCGACGGCGTGGGCCAGGGCGTGGTGGCCTGGGACGTGGAGGTCAGCAACCAGCACGGCGAGCTGGTCGCCAGCTACGACATCCTGACGCTGGTGGCCAAGCGGGGCTGAGCACCGTGTCGATGGCGCATGCCGCCGACCATGCCTGACCGCGGGTCACCGCCCTGGCCGGCACCGCTGTGCCGCGCCGAGGGTGTGCGCTTGGCGTCGTTGCCCGGGCTGCCGCAGCGGCCGCTGGACTTCGAGATCCGCCCCGGGCTGACGCTGGTGCTCGGTGGCGAGCGCAGCGGCAAGACCACCGTCCTGCGCTGGCTGGCCGGGCAGGCCCAGCCCGCCGGCGGCAGGCTGCTGCGCCAGGCCCTGCCCGTGTGCTGGCCCGACCCCCTGGACGCCGCGTGCGACGCGATGCCGGTGGCGGCCTGGCTGGCGCAGGCCGCGCGGCGCTGGCCGGGGTGGCAGGCCGATGTGGCCGATTCGGCGCTGGCGGCGCTGGCGGTCGCACCGCACCGGGACAAGTCGCTGGCGATGCTGTCGTCGGGGACGCGGCGCAAGCTCGGCCTGGTCGAGGCGCTGGCCAGCGGCGCGGGCCTGACCTTGCTGGACGGCCCCTTCGCCGCCCTCGACCTGCCGTCCCGGCGCTGGCTGGTCCAGGTGCTGGACGACGCCGCGCGGCAGACCCGCCGCGCCTGGGTGGTGGCCGACCACGCGCGGCCGCCCGGTCTGGCGGACGGCGCGCCCGTGGCCGTCGTGGACCTCGGCGACGGCATCGGCTGAAGCCGCCGGCCAGGGCCCGCGGCGGAGCGCGGAAGGCCCGCGCGTCAGTCGCGCCGCGTGAGCAGCACCCGCGCCGCGCCAAAGGCCACCAGCAACCCCAGCACCACCGCCGCGATGCCGGCCACCTGCAGCGGCCCGGGCACCTCGCCGAGCACCGGGATGGCGATCAGCGAGGCCGCGCCCGGCACGATGGCGCCGAAGAAGCCCGCCCGCCCGCTGCCCAGCAGCGCCGCGGCGCGGCTGTAGGCCAGCACCGCCACCAGGCCCGCCCCCAGGCCCTGGGCCAGCACCTGCAGCGCAATCGGCCCGGGGCCGGCGGCCAGCATGCCCGACGGGTCGGCCAACAGCAGGTAGGGCGGCGCGAACAGCACCAGCGCCAGCACCACCACCACCGCCGTCACGCGCAGCGGGTCCACCTGCCAGCGCCGCGACAGCGCGCCGAACAGGCCCCAGGACATGCCGGCCAGCATGAACAGGCCGTCGCCCAGCAGCGTCCAGGGGCCGCTGCCGTGCAGCAGGCCGTCGCCGCCCACGAACACCAGCCCCAGCGTCACCAGCCCGGCGCCGATGGCGCTCTCGCGCGTCCAGCGCTGGTGGGCCAGCCAGGCCGACAGCATCAGGCCGCTGAGCATCTGGCAGGCCGGCGCGATGACCGCGCCATGCGCCAGCGGCGCCAGCGCGAAGCCGCTCATGAACAGCAGGCTGAAGCCGGGGCCGGCCAGCAGCGTGAGCACCAGGCCGCGCCGCCAGCCGATGCCGCCGAGGTCGCGCCAGCCCCAGCGGAAGAAGAACGGCGCCATGATCAGCGCGCCGGGCAGGAAGCGCAGCAGCGTCAGGTCCAGCGGCGTGAAGCCGGCCTTGACCGCGTGGCGCGCCAGCACCGTGTAGTTGGCCCAGATGGCCGCCGCCAGCAGGCCCCAGGCCAGGCCGGTGGCGAAGGCCTGGCGGGAAGGTGCGTCGGCATGCATGGCGCGAGGCTACCCGGAACCGCGGCGCCACGCCGCCGCCTCGCGCCGCTGTCAGCGCGCGTTCAGCCTGGCGTCAGGCCGGGTTGGTTCCGCGTCAGGGGTTGGTCAGTACCCACGCGCATCGTGTGGTCTTTTCACGGCCACGAGGAGACACGCGATGGAAACCGATCCGGTCCGCCGCATTGCGGACAGCCCCCAGTACCAGGCGCTCAGGTCGCGCCGCAGCCGCTTCGGCTGGACGCTCACCGCGCTGATGATGGTCGTCTACTACGGCTTCATCCTGCTGGTGGCCTTCGACAAGGAGCTGCTCGCGCAGCGCCTGGGCAGCGGCGTCATGACGCTGGGCATGCCCATCGGCCTGGGCGTCATCGTGTTCACCATCGTGATCACGGCCATCTACGTGCGGCGCGCGAACGGCGAGTTCGACGCGCTGACCGAACGCATCCAGCGGGGTGACCTGAAATGAGCCGCGCCATGAAATCCCTCGCGCTCGCGCTGCTGGCGCTGGCCGCCGGCGGTGCGCTGGCCGCCGGCGCCGACCTCGGCCAGGCGCAGAAGCAGGCCACCAACTGGACCGCGATCACGATGTTCGGCGTGTTCGTGCTCTTCACGCTGTACATCACCAAGTGGGCCGCCGGGCGCACGCGCTCGGCCGCCGACTTCTACACCGCCGGCGGCGGCATCACCGGCTTCCAGAACGGCCTGGCGATCGCCGGCGACTACATGTCTGCAGCGTCCTTCCTCGGTATCTCGGCGGCGGTGATGGCGAGCGGCTATGACGGCCTGATCTACTCGATCGGCTTCCTGGTCGGCTGGCCGGTGATCACCTTCCTGATGGCCGAGCGGCTGCGCAACCTCGGCAAGTTCACCTTCGCCGACGTGGCCGCCTTCCGCTTCAGCCAGACCCCGGTGCGCAGCTTCGCCGCCAGCGGCACGCTGGTCGTCGTGGCCTTCTACCTGATCGCGCAGATGGTCGGCGCGGGCCAGCTCATCAAGCTGCTGTTCGGGCTGGAGTACTGGATCGCGGTGGTCATCGTCGGGGCGCTGATGATGGTGTACGTGCTCTTCGGCGGCATGACGGCCACTACCTGGGTGCAGATCATCAAGGCCGTGCTGCTGCTCGGCGGGGCCACCTTCATGGCCGGCGCGGTGATGTGGCACTACGGCTTCAGCCCGGAGGCCATGTTCGCCGACGCCGTGCGCGTCAAGACCGACCTCGCGGCGCAGGCCGGCAAGACGCCGGAGGAGGCGGCGGCCACGGGCTTCTCCATCATGGGCCCCGGCGGCTTCGTGAAGGACCCGATCAGCGCCATCAGCTTCGGCATGGCGCTGATGTTCGGCACCGCCGGCCTGCCCCACATCCTGATGCGCTTCTTCACCGTGCCCAACGCCAAGGAGGCGCGCAAGTCGGTGCTGTGGGCCACCACCTGGATCGGCTACTTCTACATCCTGACCTTCATCATCGGCTTCGGCGCCATCACCTTCGTGCTCACCAACCCCGGCTTCCTGGACGCCAAGGGCGGGCTGATCGGCGGCAACAACATGGCCGCGGTGCACCTGGCCAGCGCGGTGGGCGGCAACGTGTTCCTCGGCTTCATCTCGGCCGTGGCCTTCGCCACCATCCTGGCGGTGGTGGCCGGCCTGACGCTGTCGGGCGCCTCGGCGGTGTCGCACGACCTGTACGCCACCGTGTTCAAGAAGGGCCAGGCCGACAGCCGTTCGGAACTGAAGGTGTCGCGCCTGACCACGGTGGCGCTGGGTGTCGTCGCGGTGGTCCTGGGCATCGCGTTCGAGAAGCAGAACATTGCCTTCATGGTGAGCCTGGCCTTCGCCATCGCGGCGTCGGCCAACTTCCCCGCGCTCTTCATGAGCGTGCTGTGGAAGGACTGCACCACCCGCGGTGCGGTGATCGGCGGCTTCCTGGGCCTGGTGTCGTCGGTGGCGCTGACCGTGCTGTCGCCCTCGGTGTGGGAAGCCACGCTGGGCAACCCCAAGGGGTCGGCGCTGTTCCCCTACACGAGCCCGGCGCTGTTCTCGATGTCGATCGCCTTCTTCAGCATCTGGCTGTTCTCGGTGCTCGACCGCAGCGCGCAGGCGCGCCGCGACCGCGCCGGCTTCCTGGCCCAGCAGGTGCGCTCGGAGACCGGGCTCGGCGCCGCCGGCGCCTCGGGCCACTGAGCCCCGGCCCCGCGCCCGCCGCCGCCCCACGCGGCGGTGGCGCGCGGGGGTTTACCCGCGGCACGGTCGGTGATCCCGCATCATGGAAGGCGGGCCCTGGGTTTCTGCGGGTTTTGTCAGCCGGTGTTGGCCGCGCGTCAGAAGGTGGTCAGACCGTCCACCCACAGTCGCGCCAGGGCTGCCGCAATCCGGCGGCGGCCTCACGCATTTCGCGAGGAGGCACTCATGCAACACGACAGCCAGGGCTACTGGAAGGCGACGCTGGGGCTGCTGACGAAGATCATGGTGATCTGGTTCGTCTGCAGTTTCGGCGCCGGCATCCTGTTCGCCGACGCCCTGAACAGCATCTCGCTCGGCGGCTATCCGCTGGGTTTCTGGTTCGCCCAGCAGGGCTCCATCTACATCTTCATCGCGCTGATCTTCTATTACGCGAAGAAGATGGGCGACATCGACCGTCAGTTCGACGTGCACGAGGACTGACGCCATGAGTCTCCAAGCCACCATCTACCTCGTCGTCGGGCTGAGCTTCGCGCTCTACATCGGCATCGCCATCTGGGCGCGTGCCGGCTCGACGAGCGAGTTCTACGCCGCCGGCGGCCAGGTCAACCCGGTCATGAACGGCATGGCCACCGCGGCCGACTGGATGAGCGCCGCGTCGTTCATCTCCATGGCCGGCCTGATCGCCAACATGGGCTACGGCGGCGCGCTGTTCCTCATGGGCTGGACCGGCGGCTACGTGCTGCTGGCCATGCTGCTGGCGCCCTACCTGCGCAAGTTCGGCAAGTTCACGGTGCCGCAGTTCATCGGCGACCGCTTCTACTCGAAGTCGGCCTCCACCGTGGCCGTGATCTGCCTGCTGGTCGCCTCCATCACCTACATCATCGGCCAGATGACCGGCGTGGGCGTGGCCTTCAGCCGCTTCCTGGGCGTGAGCAGCGAGGTGGGCATCTACGTGGGCATGGGCATCGTGTTCGCGTACGCGGTGTTCGGCGGCATGAAGGGCATCACCTACACCCAGGTGGCGCAGTACATCGTGCTGATCCTGGCCTACACCATCCCGGCCATCTTCATCAGCCTGCAGCTCACCGGCAACCCGCTCCCGCAGCTGGGCCTGGGCGGCACCTTCAGCGGCACCGACGTGTCGCTGCTGGCCAAGCTCGACCAGGTCGTCACCGACCTGGGCTTTGGCCAGTACACCACCTCGGTGCCGGGCAGCACGCTGAACATGTTCGTCTACACGCTCAGCCTGATGATCGGCACGGCCGGCCTGCCGCACGTGATCATGCGATTCTTCACCGTGCCGAAGGTCGCCGACGCGCGTTCCTCGGCCGGCTGGGCGCTGATCTTCATCGCCATCCTCTACACCACGGCCCCGGCCGTGGCGGCCATGGCCAAGCTCAACCTGCACGGCACGGTCAACACCGCGGTGAAGGCCGGCGGCGACCTGTTCGCGCCCGAGGCCAGCCTCAAGTACGAGGAGCGGCCGGACTGGATGAAGCGCTGGGAAGCCACCGGCCTGCTGAAGTTCGAGGACAAGAACGGCGACGGCCGCATCCAGTACTACAACGACGCGACCAAGAACGCCGACGCCAAGGCCAAGGCCGAAGCCGCGGGCTGGAAGGGCAACGAGCTCAACGTCAACGCCGACATCCTGGTGCTGGCCAACCCGGAGATCGCGCTGCTGCCCAACTGGGTGATCGCGCTGGTGGCCGCCGGCGGCCTGGCGGCGGCGCTGTCCACCGCGGCGGGTCTGCTGATGGCGATCTCGGCGGCGGTCTCGCACGACCTGATCAAGAACGTCTTCGTGCCCGACATCTCGGAGAAGAACGAGCTGCTGGCGGGCAAGATCTCGATGGCGATCGCGATCGTGGTGGCCGGCTGGCTGGGCCTGAACCCGCCGGGCTTCGCGGCCGGCACCGTGGCGCTGGCCTTCGGCATCGCGGCGAGCTCGCTGTTCCCGGCGATCATGATGGGCATCTTCAGCAAGAAGATGAACAAGGAAGGTGCCATCGCCGGCATGCTGGCGGGCCTGGCGGTGACGCTGTTCTACGTGTTCGCGCACAAGGGCATCTTCTTCGTCAAGGGCACCGAGTTCCTGGACCTGATCGGCGGCGCCAACAGCTTCTTCGGCATCACGCCGGAAGCCTTCGGTGCGGTCGGCGCGCTGGTGAACTTCGTCGTCGCCTTCGCGGTCGACAAGGTGACCAAGGAGCCGCCGGAGCACATCCAGCACATGGTCGAGGCGGTGCGCGTGCCGCGCGGCTCCAAGGTGGTGGACGGCGCGCACTGACGCACGCCGCGGCGCCAGGGGCCCCGTGCCCCGGCCGCGCCTGCTGCGCCGGCGCCTCTGGCGCCATGGCCCGGGTTCGCCGGGCTTGTCTTTCCGGGGCCCGGCCTGCACGATGCGGGCCGGGCCCCTTCTCCTTCATCGCCCTGCGGGATCCCTCCATGGCCTTCGACATCAGCACCGCGCTGAACATCATCCTGTTCCTCGCGCTCGTCCCGATCTCCTTCTTCTGGCTGCGCCGGGCCTGGCGCATCCTGTTCCGGCGCGACTTCTCCGAGGTGGCGCTCAAGCACGGCGAGGCGCCGCCCAACGCCGAGCGCTTCGCGCCCTGGGTGGCGCTGGTCAACCTGGTCTGCGGCAGCATCACCGCCACCGTGGTGGTGCTGGTGGTGGCCATCCAGCTGCCCTTCGACACCTGGACGGCGGTGGCCGGCTCCACGCTCTGGTGCAAGTTCATGGCCGACTTCGCCATCAGCCGGCACGCCCATGGCCTGGCCCGCCGCGAGGCCGAGCGCGCCGCCCGTGCCGCGGGTGCCACCGGCGGGGCCGGCGCCTCCACGGGGCCCTGAATGCCTGCGCGCCTGGCCCGCCAGCGCCTGCTGGCGCTGTTTGCCGCCGGGCTGCTGCTGCTGAACTTCCCGCTGCTGGCGCTGTGGGACCGCGCGCTCACCGTGGCCGGGCTGCCGCTGTTCCCGCTGGCGCTGTTCGCGGTCTGGGCGCTGCTGATCGGCGTGCTGGCGCTGATCGCCGAGGGCGCGGACTGACACGGGCCCGATGCTGAGCCCCGCGCTCGTCCTCGGCGCCTCGGCCGCCTACCTGCTGCTGCTGTTCGCGGTGGCCGCCTGGGGCGACCGCCGCGCCGCCGCCGGCCGCTCGCTGGTGGCCAACCCCTGGGCCTACGCGCTGTCCATCGCGGTCTACTGCACCGCCTGGACCTACTTCGGCAGCGTGGGCCGCGCCGCCACCACCGGCGTGTGGTTCCTGCCCATCTACCTGGGCCCGACGCTGGCCATGGTGCTGGCGCTGCTGGTGCTGCGCAAGATGATCCGCATCGCGCGGCGCGGGCGCATCACCTCCATCGCCGACTTCATCGCCAGCCGCCATGGCCAGAGCCCGCTGCTGGCCGGGCTGGTGACGCTGATCACGGTGGTGGGCATCGTCCCCTACATCGCGCTGCAGCTCAAGGCCATCGACACCGGCTACGCGCTGCTGGCCGGCACGCCGTCGGCGGGCACCTGGTGGCGCGACGGCACCTTCTGGGCCACGCTGCTGCTGGCCGGCTTCACGATGATGTTCGGCACCCGCCGGCCGGGCGGCGCCGAGCGCCACGAGGGCATGGTCGCGGCCATCGTCTTCGAGTCGGTGGTCAAGCTGCTGGCCTTCCTGGCCGTGGGCGTGTTCGTGACCTGGGTGCTGCACGACGGGCCGGCGGCGCTGTTCGCGCAGGCGCTGGCGCACCCGGACTGGTCGCGCCTGCTCACGCTGGCCGGCGGCACCCCCGACGGCAGCCCGGCCGCCTTTGCCTGGAGCCAGTGGTTCGCGCTGACGCTGCTGTCCGGGCTGTCGGTGATCTTCCTGCCGCGGCAGTTCCAGGTCATCGTGGTGGAGAACGTGGACGAGCGCCACCTCACGCGTGCGGCCTGGCTGTTCCCGGCCTACCTGTGGCTGATCAACCTGTTCGTGCTGCCCATCGCGCTGGCCGGGCTGCTGCACTTCGGCAGCGCCCAGGGCGCCGATGCCTTCGTGCTGTCGCTGCCGCTGGCGCACGGCGCGCAGGCGCTGGCGCTGCTGGTGTTCATCGGCGGCCTGTCGGCGGCCACCGGCATGATCGTGGTGGAGACCATCGCCGTCTCCACCATGGTGTGCAACGACCTGGTGATGCCGCTGCTGCTGCGCACGAGGCGCCTGCGCGCGCGCCCGGCGGCCGACCTCACGCCGCTGCTGCTGGCGGTGCGGCGCGCCGCCATCGTCGGCGTGCTGCTGCTGGGCTACCTGTACTTCCACCTCGCCGGCGAGGCCTATGCGCTGGTGAGCATCGGCCTGATCAGCTTCGCCGCGGTGGCGCAGTTCGCGCCGGCGGCGCTGGGCGGCATGTACTGGAAGGGCGGCACCCGCCGCGGTGCGCTGGCCGGGCTGGGCGCGGGCTTCGCGCTGTGGACCTACACGCTGATGCTGCCCTCCATCGCCAAGTCGGGCTGGCTGCCCGATGCCTGGGTGCAGCACGGGCCTGCCGGCATCGCGTGGCTGAGGCCGGAGTCGCTGCTGGGCCTGACCGGTTTCGACGCGCTGACCCACGCGCTGTTCTGGAGCCTGCTGGCCAACGTGGGCCTGTACGTGGCAGTGTCGCTGTGGCGCGCGCCCACGCCGCGCGAGGCCAGCCAGGCGGCGCTGTTCGTCGACGCCGGCGATGCCGGTGATGCCGCGCACAGCGGCCTGGCCTTCTGGCGCGGCCAGGCCTCGGTGGCCGAGCTGCTGCCGCTGGCCTCGCGCTTCCTCGGCGCGACACGCGCGCAGCGGCTGTTCGCCGACTGGGCGCGCGCGCACGGCCTGGCCCGCATCGAGGACATCCCGGCCGACGCGCGCTTCGTGCAGCACGTGGAGACGCAGCTGGCCGGCGCCATCGGCAGCGCATCGGCGCGCGCGCTGGTGGCCTCCAGCGTGCGCGAGGAGCCGCTGGCGATGGACGACGTGATGCGCATCCTCGACGAGGCCACGCAGCTGCGCGCCTACTCCCGGCTGCTGGAGGAGCAGCGCGAGTCGCTGCAGCGCGCCGGTGCCGAGCTGCGCGCGGCCAACCAGCGGCTGGAGAGCCTGGACCGCATGAAGGACGACTTCATGTCCAGCGTCACCCACGAGCTGCGCACGCCGCTGACCTCCATCCGCGCGCTGGCCGAGCTGATGGCCGACGACCCCGACATGCCGCGCGGCCAGCGCCAGCAGTTCACCGCCATCATCGTCTCCGAGACCGAGCGCCTGAGCCGCCTGGTCAACCAGGTGCTGGACCTGGCCAAGATCGAGTCGGGCCATGCCGAGTGGCACCACACCGCGGTGGACATGGCCGCCCTCGTGCGCCAGGCCGCCGGCTCGATGGCCGAGCTGCTGCGCGAGCAGGGCACGGCGCTGGTGCTGGACCTGCAGGAACCGGTGCCGCCGCTGCAGGCCGACCCCGACCGCCTGACCCAGGTGCTGCTGAACCTGCTGGGCAACGCCGCCAAGTTCGTGCCCCGGCCCGGCGGCGAGATCCGCGTCCGGCTGCGGCACGACGCGCAGGGCCTGGCGGTGACGGTGCGCGACAACGGCCCCGGCGTGCCCGAGGCCGACCGCGCCCACGTGTTCGACAAGTTCCACCAGGCCGGCGACGCCTCCAACCGCGCCGCGGGCACCGGCCTGGGGCTGCCCATCAGCCGCCGCATCGTGGCCCACCACGGTGGCACCATCGCCCTCGAAAATGACGGCGGTCAAGGCGCCGCGTTCACCTTCCGGCTACCGTGGACGCTGCCGCTGGAGACGGCCAAGAACCAAGGAGACAGCCCGTGAGCGTGGCCATCCTGATCGCCGACGACGAGCCCAACATCCTCGTCTCGCTGGAGTACCTGATGAAGCGCGAGGGCTACACCGTGCACCTGGCGCGCGACGGCGAGGAGGCGCTGGAGGTCCTGCGCCGCGAGCGCCCGCGCCTGCTGCTGCTGGACGTGATGATGCCCCGGAAGACCGGCTTCGAGGTCTGCCAGGAGGTGCGCCACGACGACGCGCTGAAGGACACCCTGATCCTGATGCTCACGGCCAAGGGCCGCGAGACCGACGTCGTCAAGGGCCTGGCGCTGGGCGCCAACGCCTACATGACCAAGCCCTTCTCCACCCGCGAGCTGGTGCAGAAGGTGCAGGCGCTGCTCGACGCAGCCGCCTGACCGGGAGCGCGTGGTGGCGGCCCGGCGCGACGCGCGCATGCTGCGCTGGATGGGGCTGTCGGCACTGGCGCTGGCGGCCGTGCTGGTGCTGTGGCTGGGCATCAGCGGGCTGCTCATCGGCTCCACGCTGGGCGGCGACGAGCGCGCGCAGCTGTGGGCGCTGCTGGGGCCGCAGCTGCCGCTGCTGGTGCTGTCGGGCCTGCTGCTGGTGGCCGCGGGCGCGGCGCTGGTGCAGTGGGCCTACCTGCGCTGGGTGGCCGCACCGGCGCGGCTGCTGGAGCAGGCCAAGGCGCAGATGACCGTGGACCGCCCGGCGCCGCTGAAGCCGCTGGGCGAGGGCCTGGGCGACCCTACGCTGCGCGAGCTGGGCATCCTGGTGGATGCGCTGCTGCAGAACCGCCGCCGCCTGCGCGACGACGTGCAGGCCCAGGTGGCCGAGGGCAGCCGCCGCGTCGAGCAGGAGCGCGCGCGGCTGGCGGCGCTGATGTCGGAGCTGACGCAGAGCGTGGTCGTGTGCAACCTCGACGGCCGCGTGCTGCTCTACAACAACCGCGCGCGGCTGCAGTTCAAGGCCCTGTCGGAGGCGCCGCAGCTGGCCGGCGGTGCCGAGCTCATCGGCCTGGGGCGCAGCATCTACGCCGTCTTCGACCGCCAGCTCGTGGCCCACGCGCTGGACAACATCCGCCAGCGGCTGGCGCGCGGTGCGCCGTCGCCGTCGGCGCAGTTCGTCACCGTCACCAAGAGCGGGCAGCTGCTGCGCGCGCAGATGGCCGCGGTGCGCGACCCCGATGACGGCGGCGCCGGCGGGCGGCTCGGCGGCTTCGTGCTGCTGCTGGACAACATCACCCGCGAGTACGAGCGCGACGCCGCGCAGGACACGCTGCTGCAGGGCCTCACCGAGGGCCAGCGCGCGTCGCTGGGCAACCTGCAGGCGGCGGTGGAGATCCTCGACGACCCGGCGCTGGACGGCCCCACGCGCGAGCGCTTCCTGGGCGTGGTGCGCGACGAGGCGCGGCGCATGAGCGCGCGGCTGCAGGCGCTCTCGGCGCGCAGCGCCGAGGGCCTGAAGACACGCTGGCCGCTGGAGGAGATGCTGGGCAGCGACCTCGTGGCCGCGGCGCTGCGCCGCATCGGCCCGCTGGGCGTGCGCACCGGCACGCTGGAGGTGGACCCGGCGCTGTGGCTGAAGGTGGACAGCTTTGCGCTGCTGCAGGCGCTGTCCACGCTGGCGCAGCGGCTGATCGACGAGTTCGAGGTCAAGACGCTGCAGCTGCGCCTGCAGCCGCAGGGCGACGGCCGCGGCCGCGCGCAGCTCGACCTGGTGTGGTCGGGCCAGGCCATGAGCACCGAGACCGTGATGGCCTGGGAGAGCGAGCCGATGAAGTCCGCCGGCAGCACCAGCGCGCTCTCGGTGCGCGACGTGATGGCGCGCCACGGCGGCGAGTTCTGGTTCGAGCGCGACCGCGCGCGCCACCAGGCCTTCTTCCGCTTCCTGCTGCCGCTGGCCGATGCCGCCGGCGAGGCCGAGGCCGGCGCCGACGCAGCACCGGAGAGCCGGCCCGAGTACTACGACTTCGACCTGTTCGCCAGCAGCGAGAGCCACCACGCGCTGGACGACCGGCGGCTGGTGGAGCTGGCCTACACGGTGTTCGACACCGAGACCACCGGGCTGCAGCCGGCCGCGGGCGACGAGATCATCCAGATCGGCGCGGCGCGCATCGTCAACGGCAAGCTGCTGAAGCAGGAGTCCTTCGAGCAGCTGGTGGACCCGCAGCGCAGCATCCCCGAGGCCGGCATCCCCATCCACGGCATCCGGCCGGAGATGGTCAAGGGCCAGCCCACCATCGGCGAGGTGCTGCCGGCCTTCCACACCTACGCGCGCGACACCGTGCTGGTGGCGCACAACGCGGCCTTCGACATGCGCTTCCTGCAGCTCAAGGAGGCCGCCACGGGCCTGCGCTTCGACCAGCCGGTGCTCGACACGCTGCTGCTGTCGGCCGTGGTGCACCCCCACCAGGAGAGCCACCGGCTGGAGCACATTGCCGAACGCTTCGGCGTCACCGTGGTGGGCCGCCACACGGCGCTGGGCGACGCGATGGTCACGGCCGAGGTCTTCCTGAAGATGATCCCGCTGCTGGCCGACCAGGGCATCCACACCCTGGGCCAGGCGCGCGAGGCGGCGCAGAAGACCTGGTACGCGCGGCTGAAATACTAGACCCAGGCGGTCTCGCCCATCATCACGTCCACGCCTCCCGTGGCGAAGTTGGCCAGATCGGCCGCCGCGGCCTGACCCTGCGGAGACGACATGGCGGCACCGATGGCCGCCATGGACTCGAACTCGAGGATGGCCACGAGGTACACGCCGTGCTTTCCCGCCATGCCCATCACGTCGCCCCGGGTCACTTCATAGCTTTTCAGACCTGGGATGGTCTTCGCCAGGGGCACGTGCGTGCCGAAGTAGTAGGCGTCGAACGCGGCGGGATCCTTGGGTTGCTGGTAGATCGCGAAGAGCTTGGCCATGAGCTGCCTCCCGGTGTCTCCGCGCGACGGGCTGCCGCAGGAGAGCTCCACGGTAGCCATTCGCTGGCGCAGGGTCAACCCGTGCTGAAGGGCACGACGAGGAGCCCGGGCGCCTGTCCGCCAGTGCCGATGGGCGCCATGGGCGACTGACCGGATCGCGCGATGCCGCCCGACCGGAGGGCATCGACCCTGAAGAGACATAGGCCGCCCCGATCTCGCTGCCCTGAAGCTGCCGGTCGGGAAACCTCGCCGCCACCTGTAGGAGGCCCCGGGGCGCAGGGCACTCCTCGGCGGGCAGCCATCAACGCGACTGAGGCACGGAGCACGGCTTGAGACCGTGCGGGCTCACCCCACCGGGAGCCCATCGTGCGAGCCACGTCCCGGCAGCCCCAGTGGGCTCCCGATGGCGCCCCGGTCCACTACGAACGCGAACGTCGCCGCCCCGAGCAGACCACGCTGTACTGCCTGGTGCGGCAGCATGCGTCCAGCTTCATCGCTCACACCGAGGCCAGCACAGCCGCCGCGTTGCCCCGGTTCATCAAGGACGAATTCGACGGCTTCCTGGATGCGGCATCCTGGCCCGCGGCTTCCTGCGGCTGCGCTGCTGCGAGTGCGGTCACTACAAGCTGCTGGCGTTCAGTTGCAAGCAGCCTCGATGTGCGTGACCAACGCGCTACATGGCGCGCTGGACGTGCTGGCGGCGAGCCAGTGCACGATGAACAACTTCGCTTTCGGCGACGCGGCGCACCAGTACCACGAGAGCATCTCCGGCGGCAGCGGCGCTGGCCCGGGCTTCGACCGCACCAGCGTCGTGCAGACCCACATGACCAACTCGCGCCTCACGGACCCCGCGGTGCTGGAGTTCCGCTTCCCTGTCCGGCTGGCGAACTGCGAGATGCGGCGCGGCAGCGGCGGCGCCGGGCGCGTGCGGCGTCACTCGCGTCGAGCGCGCCGACGGCCGCGTCGAGACCCCGGGTCATATCGGCCAGGTCGAGATGGCGCCGGGCAACCTGTTTGTGATCGAGACGCCGGTCGGGGGAGGCTAGGGGATGGCCGGACATCGCTTGGACATCTCGTTGGCCCCCGCGAGCCGGGGGTTGTCGTCAGTTCTGACGATGCTTGGCCCAGGCTGGCTCAGCACGATGGTGGTAACGACCACCATTTTGCTCAGGGAACGATCCATGCACATCCAGCCCGTGCCGCTACGCGCACTCCTCGTCGCGATGTCGCTGGCCGCTGGCGCGACCACCGCGCACGGGGGTCTGATCTCGAGCTCCGCAGCCGCATCGCTGACCGGCGCCAGTCTGATCGACTTCGAGGGGATCGGCAGCTTCGAGACCAATAGCTTCAGCACGGGAGGCGTCACCTTCGCAGGGGCCATCGAGTACAGCCTCCGGTGCCTTGCCGGCTGTCGATCGTCACTCAACGTGGCCCCCTTCTCCTCCGCCGGATGGGGCCTGTCCGGCAGCGCTCTGCAGACACCTTATGCCTACGCCGGAGGGATGACGATCCAGTTCGGCTCAGCCGTATCCGCCTTCGGCCTGGACTGGTACTCAGGCGAGCAGCCGTATGACTTGCATGTCTACGATCCGTCGGGCAGCCTGCTCGCAGCGTACCAGGTGCCCGTCACGATGACCGGCTTCTGGGGCGTCGAGAACGTGGGCGCCATCGGCTCCGTCAGCCTGCGAACCTCCAGCCGTGCGTCAGAGTGGCTGCTCGTGGATAACCTCCGCTTCTCGCTCCTGGCCGACCCGCCGGCGCCGGACCCGCAGCCGGATCCGCAGCCGGATCCGGCCCCGAATCCGGTGCCCCTTCCCAGCACGCTGGCGCTGACGGTACTTGGGCTTGGCCTGCTGACCCGCCAGCCCACAATGAAGCGGGCGTAGACATCTCCGCAAGTACGGGTGACGAAGGGAAGAGGCGGATCTCGACAGGACAGGTCGTCTACGTACACTCAATTTCTTGCAACTGACGGAGTCATTGAAATTGACGAGAGCCTCTCTTGCTGCAGTTGTATTGTTAGTAGCGGCGGTGACGACGCCTTGTGCATTCGCCGGCGTTCTAACGGAACTGATCGCTTATGATGGAGTGAATGCCTCAACACTGCAGCGCAATGCCGCAGTTTCCGTAGGATCGGATACGGTCACCTCCGGCTCATCGAGTGCGACGGCCTCCGCCAACTTAAGTGAAGGCTACCTTAGAGCAAGCGCCTTCAGTGATGCTGGCTACTTTCCATACGCAATTGCCAGCGCCTCCATCCAAGATCGACTGACGTTCCACTCGGGCTTCGGCTTACAGGCAAAGCTGCATTGGGTATTCAGTGCTTACATGTCGGCAGATTTTGGGACAGCCAATGCTTCTACGACTCAAGCCAGCCTCTATGCGGAGGTGTACTCGCCTTCGCTCAGCGTTGTAAGTGGTCACGCCTTGGCGAATGATCCCTTTTGCGCTGCTGCTCCCATCCCGTGCACCGTTGAACCTGGTGGTTACGACACCCCGGAGGTTCCGTTCCGCATAGGGGGCTCTCTAAATTGGACCATCTCTTCTGAGAGCGTTGCTCTTCTGCTCAATTTGACTGCCAAGGCCAACGGTAATGGCGAGTGGGTAGACTCAAAGAATACCGCCCGATTCTTTTTGGAAGTCCCGGCCGAGGCCACATTCTCTTCCGATTCGGGTGTATTTCTTAGTCAGGCGGCGCCCTTGTCGGTGCCCGAACCTAATACAGTGCTACTAATTCTGACTGCTGTTGTACCGATCGTACTACGAAGGCTTAACCCAAGCAGTTGTTTGGGCGGGGAACTTACATGGGAGAGTTGCAGGCGCGTTTACCCCAACCGCCTTTATTGATCAGGGCAAGCCGCAATTCCTGAGAAGTTTTGCTCCCTGATAGACATATCCTGTGTCACGCGCTGCCTTACAGCTGACGGGCGCGCAAGCATCGCTGACCCGCTCCCCTCCAGCTGAACCAAGGTAACGGAAGTGAAGTCCGGAGCCGGATTCCTTCCGAAACACTGGTATGGCGGAAGGGGGGCAGGTCGCTCCCGCACGCCTTGCTGCGTCCGCAAGGCGGCGTGCCGAGGAAAGCCACCGCCGGTGCTGGCTCGCGTGGGTACCGGAGGGGGCGACGGGAAGTAAAGGAGGAGCCGGCGGCCGCAGGCCGCCGGCGGGGGACATGAGCGGCGCCCCCTCCGGTGCCCGCGCGAGCTCGCCATGCTGCTCGCATGCGACAACGGCGAGCGTCTGCAACGGGTCGCCGGCGGTCACGCACCACCGACTCCAGACCGCCTGCGATTCCAGACGATGGAGGCGGTCGGGACCCTGCACCGGCGCAAACGGCCGGCGATTTCTGCGCCGATCGAAGGAGTTGTTGTGCCTGATCAAATCCAGGCGCGCCGCATGGCGGGCTGCAGGCCGCCGCTGCGGCGGACGCTCAGGGCCGCCCGAGGTGGCGGAAGGTGATCCGGCCCTTGCTGAGGTCGTAGGGCGACATCTCGATGGAGACGCTGTCGCCCGCAATGATGCGGATGTGGAACTTCTTCATCCGCCCGGCGCTGTAGGCCACGACCTGGTGGCCGTTCTCCAGCGTGACCTTGTAGCGGGAGTCGGGCAGCACCTCGTCGACGGTGCCGCGCATCTCGATCAGTTCTTCCTTGGCCATGAACGTCCCGTGCGGTGGGCGCCGGCACCGGGGGGCTGACAGGGGTTGGTTCACACCCCCCGGGCATCGCGCGGAATCCGCGATTTTATGCCGCCCGGCGCCGCACTGCAGCCCCCCGGGCACGCCCGGGCCGCCCGGGTCGCGCGCTCTGGTTCCGTGCTCACTCCGCCGGCAGGCGGGCCAGCAGGGCGCGCACCTCCTCGCGGCGGCCGGCGTCGGCGCGCTCGCGGCCGGGCCGGGGCGGGGCCTGCAGGGCCTGCTGCAGGTGCGTGCGCGCCTCGGCGCGCCGGCCCTGGTCGGCCAGCAGCTCGGCGTAGAAGAAGTGCGGGTCGATGCCCTGCGGGTTCACCGCCAGCGCCTGGCGGAACAGCGCCTCGGCCTTGGCGCTGTCGCCGAAGCCCAGCGGCCAGCCCGGCACCTTGGCGTAGAGCACGCCCAGGCTGGCATAGGCCGACCCCGACAGCGCCTGGCCGTCGAGCTCGATGGCGCGCTCGTACAGCGCCTTGGCCTGCTTGACCAGGCCCAGCGCGCCCAGGCCGCCCTTCTCGGCGGCCCACGAGCTCAGCACGATGCCCTCCCAGATCAGCGGCTCGCTGCGGCCGGCGAAGCGGGTGCTGGCCTCGTGCGCGGCCTTGGCCAAGGCCTCCAGGCGCTGCGCGCGCTGGGCCTCGGGCAGGTCGTAGCGGATGGTCTCCCAGTCGCGCTGCACGCTGGCCACGGCGTCGTCCAGCGGCGCGGCGCCGGCGGCCGGGGTGGCCAGCGGCAGCACGGCCGCCAGGGCAAGGAGGAGGGCGGGAAGGCGGGTGAAAGGGTGGTTCATGCGGGAGCTCCGGAGGGGGTGGGGGACAGGCTGTGCCGGTGGCGCGCGAAGCTGCCGTCCAGGCGGGCGCCGAGCACGCCGTTCAGGCGCACGCCCAGGCGCTCGGGAAAGCCGATGAAGCGCTCGGCAGCCTCGCTCTCCAGCAGCGCGAGCAGGGCGGCGGCCACCACCTGCGGCGTGTCCATCGCGGTGCCGGTGGCGCGGTTGTAGGCCTCGACCGCGGCATCGTTGAAGCCGGTGCGGGTGCTGCGCGGGCCCAGGATCTGCACGCGCACCGGTGTGTCGGCCAGCTCGCGCCGCAGCGCCTCGGCAAAGCCGTGCAGGCCGGCCTTGCTGGCACCGTAGGCGCTGAAGCCCGGCAGCCCGATGCGCCCCAGCGCCGAGCCCACGAACACCATCTGCGCGCGCGGCTGGGCCCGCAGCTGCGGCAGCAGCGCCTGCGTCAGCAGCATCGGTGCCAGCAGGTTGAGCTGCAGCACCTGCTGCAGCTGCGCCGGACCCAGCGTGTGCAGGGCGCCGAAGGCGGGCACGCCGGCGGCGTGCACCACCACGTTGCTGCCGAAGGCGGCCGATGCGCCGGTCACCGCGGCCAGGCCCTCCACCGTGGCCAGGTCGGCCTGCACCCAGGGGCCGGGCCCGGGCCGGCGGCCCACGCCCAGCACGGTGGCGCCGGCGCCGCGCAGCGCCTCGGCCATGGCGCTGCCGATGCCGCCGCCGGCGCCGGTGAGCAGCACGCGCGCGTCGGCGGCCCTCATGCCGGCACCGCCTCGGCCCGGGCCGGGGTGGCCACCGGCATCGGCAGGCCGCGGAACACGTCGCCATACAGGCGGAAGAAGGCGCGCGCCGCGTGCACGATGGCGGCCTGGTCGGCAGGGTCGTCGATGCGGTCCACCAGCAGCGCGAAGTGCGCCGTGTGTTCCTGGTCCAGCGTGCCGTGCGAGCGCAGGTAGGTGAAGGCGGCATCGGGCAGGCGCAGCGGGCGCTGGATGGCGTCGGCCGCCTGCAGCGCCAGCGCCACGCTGGTGCCCTCCAGCACGTGCACCATGCCGAGGAAGCCCAGCGGGTTGCCGCGCGCGATGGTGTCGTAGGCGTAGGCCACCATCACC
>VFQM010000570.1_pt1 | contig 39842 bp, 30 predicted proteins | sample 3512391 | NCBI WGS metagenome assembly VFQM01 (sample SAMN10412369, study PRJNA504923) | tailings metagenome | isolation source: Replicate 1 from Balatoc abandoned mine | place: Philippines
CTTCCAAGTCAGCCGCCAAGCCCGCCCCGGCTTCCAAGTCAGCCGCCAAGCCCGCCCCGGCTTCCAAGTCAGCCGCCAAGCCCGCTCCGGCCGCCAAGTCAGCCGCCAAGCCCGCTCCGGCCGCCAAGTCAGCCGCCAAGCCCGCTCCGGCCGCCAAGTCAGCAACCAGCACAAAGTCTTCCATCCCTCAGGCAGAGCAATCCACTTCCATGCAAGCAAAAAATTCGACCGCAAAAATCGCCAAAAAACCTTCTGATTCCACCCCGAAAACTTCCGGCAAGAAGAATGCCGAAACCACGGGAATCCATTCTCCGTTTTCCCCATCGGATCCCGAATGGCGCCTTCGCCTTGAGACCGCTCTCCTGTTGAGCAAGGAGAAGGGGCATATCACCTATGCCGACATCTTCGAGGAATGCACCCTCAAGCCGGACTCCGAGCATCTGGAGCAGTTTTGCGCGATCCTTTCGAATTTGGGGATCACCGTGTTGCAGGAAGAGCCGGATACGCTGACCCCGGACTTCCGGGAAGGCGGCGACGAAGCGGAGGCGGCGGAAAAGCCGGCGGACGCTCCAGAAATCGACATCTCGGTCGATCCGATGCGCCTCTATCTGCGCGAGATGGGCGCTGTCGCCCTCCTGAACCGCGAGCAGGAAGTCAAAATCGCTCAACGCATTGAAGACGGCTTCTCCACCATGATGAGCGCGATGGCTGCCTGCCCGATCACCATCGAGGAAATCCTTCTGCTCGTCGACAAGGTGGAGCGCGACGAGATGCGCGTCGACGAGCTCATCGATGGCTTCACCGATTTCGCGATCGAGGACGGGGCCGCGGAGGAAACCGTCGATATCGAGTCGCTCGAGGCGACCGACGAGGAAGTCGTTGACGAAGAGGCCGAAGACGGCGAGATCGGCGAAGAGGAAACCGAAGAGGAGGCCCAGGCGCGGGCGGCGGAAAATCTCGCCAAGCTGCGCGCTGCCGCTCTGGGGCATTTCGAGAAGGTTCGTCGCATCCACAAGCAATTCAAGAATATCCTGAAGAAAAGCGGCCCCGAAAGCGAAGCCTTCTCCAAGAAGCAGGAAGAATTGGCCGCTGCCCTGATGGAGGCTCGATTCGCCCCCAAGCAGATCGATTATCTTTGCCAATTCATGCACAACCTCTCCAAAGCGATTCGGGAGCCCGAGCATGACATCCTCAAGTGCTGCGTGGATCTTGGCGGAATGCCCAGGGCTCGCTTTCTGCAGAGCTTTCCGCAAAACGAGACCAATTCCGAGTGGATCGACAAGGAAATCCGCGCGGCCAAAGGCTATGGCACTAGCCTGCGCAAATACGCCGAGCGCGTCACGGACAATCAGGTGAAGCTGTCGGGCCTGCAGGAGCAGACCGGCATCACTATCCATCAGTTCAAGACTCTGCATCGCCAGCTGACGGTCGGCGAAGCGAAGATGCAAAAGGCCAAGCGCGACATGATCGAGGCGAACCTGCGGCTGGTCGTCTCCATCGCGAAAAAATACATCAACCGCGGCCTTCCTTTGCCGGATCTGATCCAGGAAGGAAATATCGGCCTCATGCGCGCCGTCGACAAATTCGATTATCGCCGCGGCTACAAGTTTTCGACGTATGCGACCTGGTGGATCCGCCAGGCGATCACTCGCGCGCTGGCTGACCAGGCCCGCCTGATTCGCCTCCCGGTGCATCTGATCGAAACGCTCAACCGCATCAAGCGCGCGAGCCACCAGCTGCTGCAGCAGACCGGAAAAGATCCGGACGACCAGACCATCGCGGCCACGCTGGGCATTCCGGTCGACAAGGTTCGCTCCCTGCTGAAGCTCTCCAAGGACCCGTTCTCGCTGGAGACGCCCGTCGGGGAGGACGCGGACAGCACCCTGGGTGATTTCATCGAGGACACGAATACCTTGACCCCCGAGCAGCAGGCCTCGGCCAATCGTCTCGCCGAAGTCATCGACGAAGCTCTGGCCGGCCTGACCGAGCGGGAAGCCAAAGTCCTTCGCATGCGATTCGGCATCGATCTGAATCAGGACTATACGCTCGAGGACATCGGCAAGCAGTTTGATGTCACGCGCGAACGGATTCGCCAGATTGAGGCGAAGGCCCTGCGCAAACTGCGCCACCCGGGCCGCGCCGAAGCTTTGCGCTCATTCTTCCCCGAGGGATCTTCTTCGCTGGATGACTGGGGCGATTTGGACTGATCCTGGGGAGCCGTTCCCTAGCAACGCAGAAGAGGCCTCAAACGAGGCCTCTTCTTTTGCCACTCATTTCTGCCCCACCCTATGCGGCTCAGGAAATCCTTTTTTTCCGCTTTTCTGCTCCATGCTTCGCCAGCGCTTCGACCGTCTTGAGCCCTTGCTCAAAGTCGGATCGGTAGTCATCCGGCGTTTTTCCTGAGGCGTCCCTATCGAAGAAGATCGAGCCGGCTTTCTCCAGGATGTCCGCCATTGCGTTTTGCCCGGTTTGGCTGGCGTAATGCATCGCCGACCGTTTTCTTGCATCGATCGCCTCGAGATCCGCCCCCGCTTCCGCTAGGAATTTCGTGGCCGGCTCGCTTCCGGAGAGGACCGCCATCATCAGGGCGCTCATCCCCTCCTTGTCTTGCGCATTCAGATCGGCGCCCTTCTTCACCATCGCCTCCAGAACGCCTTTCGACCCGACCCACGCGGCCAAATGCAACGGGGTGCTGCCGTCGGCATCCGCCGCATCCAGCGGAGCGCCCGCCGCGAGCAGCGCCGCGACCGTCTCCTTGTCTCCGCTCAGCGCCGCCATGTGCAGCGGAACCCGACCGGCCGAATTCGCGCGCGATAGCTCATCCGGAGAGGCTTTCGCGATTTTTTTCGCCAAGTCGCCTTGCCCTCCTTCCGCCGCGTAATGCAGCAGCCCGTTCCCGAACTTGTCTTGCAGCGGGCTCTCCTCGTCAAACAGATCCATCTGGCGGTCATTTTTCTTTTTGAGCAGCCCGGCGATCATTTCGGCATTGCCCAAATACGCCATCTGCAAAAAAATGGACGGAGCCCGCTCAATCATGACTTCTTTCTTGTCCTCGTCCAGCGACTCAAGAAAGCCCTTTGCCCATTCCTGCTTTTTCGCCATCGCCCTCTCCTTGTTGATTTTTGTTTTTTCCATTCTACCAAAACGCCAGCGAAGGCCAACCCAGGCGAACAAGCCATCTTCTCCTGGCGATTTGGCTGCTCTGCGGTCGGATTCTGCCCCGATCGCCGGCTCGTCCACCAGGAAAGCCGCTCAGGATCTCCCGCGGGAGGTCTGAAAAGAAAATCGCCTGAACTGCCTACGGAAGGAGCTGAGCTGATTGGATTAGAGCCCGGAGCGGCGCCGATCACCCTTCGGAGTCGGCTCGGCGACTGCCTGGTCCATGGCCGCCGATTCCAGCGACATCAGCAGGCTTTTCCGGTCCGCTCCCGCGCTGCCCTTTCCCGCAAGGGCCAACGGGCTTCTTCCTTGCCCATTTTTTCCGCTTTTCGCCTGGGGATCCGCGCCGGCCGCGAGCAGCATCTGGGCGATGCCGGATTTTCCTCCCGCGATCGCCGCGAACAGGGGCGTCTTCCCCTTTCGGTCTTTGGCGTTCGGATCCACGCCGGCGGAGAGCAGAAACTCGCAAATCTCCTGACGGCCCAGCCAGGCTGCCCGAAGCAATGGCGTCTCCCCCAATGCGTTTCGCATATCCAGATTCGCCCCGGCATTTCGAAGCCAATGCAGGCCTTCGAGGCTTCTCCAATAGACTGCCTGATGCGGCAGCCCGTTTTTTTGCTTCCCCGATGTCGCCGCGAGGCTGGCTCCGGCCGCTAGCAGCATATCGGCGATTTCCGCCCGGAAGTCGCGCAGCAGGTCGAACATCGGCGATTCGCCGGCGGACTCCCCCTCCGTGGCCAGTCGGGCGTCCATTTCCAGAAGGCCTCGCGCCGCGGCGACCCATCCGCGAGCGCAGGCGAGCCGCAGCGGCGGCTTCCATCCTGAAATCTCAATGGCTTTGCGCGGATCCGGATTTTTGGCCAACAGGCGCGAGAGCTGGCCATCATCCGGCTTTCCGTGCAGCAGCAGACCGCCCAAGGCCTCTTCGGCGAGAGCTCCCCGGGCGAGGAGCGCGTCCATATGGCTGTAGCGCCCGTCCGCGGCCGCATGCCAGACCAGGCTTTTTCCGGAGAAATCCCGGATCGAATTCAAATCGCCCCCATCTTGGACAAATGCGTCGATTCCCATCCAATCCTCCGCGAGGAGGCTTTTCCGCATCTTCCCGTAAAGGGCGAGATCATTCTCTTTTTTGCCGCCGAAATCTGTGGACATTCGAATTCGCTTTTGCCTAGAATCGTGCCGATTCGCGGAAGTATATCCCATTTTCCCTTTTCGGCGCCATTGGCATGGATTCTTTCGATTTCATCGGATTTCATCGCCAAATCTCCGCGATGAGCCTCACCCCGGCCGAGCAGGCCGCTCTTCGGCGCGCAGGGGGGATTCTTGCCCTCCGGATCGCCGCCATGGAGAATCTGGACAGCTTCCCATCCGCATCGGAGTGGGGCGGCGAATTGCTCGCGATACATCTCGCGACGCATCCGTGGCCCGCTTTGTGGAGCCTTCCTCCGCATCAGGCCCTCCGGGCTGAAATGGAATTTCTCTCCTCCTATCCCGTCATTGCTCCGCTCGCTCTTCCGGAGCATTTGGAGAAATACGCCGCAGCCCTTCTTCTGAAGAAAGCCTCGCTTCCCTCGCTTCTGCGCCTCTGCTCGGCGGCGTCGGCGGCGGACCTCTTGGAACGAGCCGTCAGCCAGGCCTCTCGCGATAGAATTTTCCTGTTGCGGTGATCTTTGTGGCCGACGCGGATTGGAATTTCTTTGATCTTTGGGTGGCATCTTAAGCCCCCATCACGGCGATCCGGATTTTTGAGACCTTTGCGGAAATCTTCCGCGGATTTCCCATTGGGACCTAGAGACGGCGATCCCAGCGAAGAGCAAAAGAAAAGCGAGCCCTGGTCTTATCGCAAACGCCTCGCGCCTGGGCTGCTCGGTTCCCCGCCTGACCCGCTGAGCTCGTTGCATTCCGTAAGGGGGCTCGCTGAGACCGATCGTATCAGGCCCGTTTTTTTTTGCAAGCTTTTTCTGTCCATCTTGGAGCGGAGATGTAGCGTTTCAGAGGTTCTGGGGGATCTTGGGATTTCATGGCTTTCCGCACCGACGATGCCGCTGCAGCCTTGCGATCGATCGCCTCCCAGGGGCAGCAAAACAAAAGCCCGCTTGCGCGGGCTTTTGTTTGTTTCACTTGCTAGGCGTTTGCCTGATCAGCAAATCGCGCCGCCAGTGCGGGCCTTGCAGCCGGAGGTTCCGTCGATGACGTAGGACACGGTGCCGTCAGCAGCCACGGTCGCGTTGAAGATCAGGGTGTCGGTCGCCTTGATACCGCCGGTGAGGCCGGGGACGCCGGTGATCTGGAGGAGGGCTCCATTAACCGCGACATTCCAGCGGGTAGTGTCGAGAACACCAGCGGCGTCGTAGGCGGCCTGCACAACTTTGCCGGCTGCGGTGGGCAGCGGGATGGTCACGAACGAGCTCGGGGCATCAGTGCCGGGGATAATCGCGCCATCGCCATCGGTATCCGCAGCATAGACGGCCAGTTGATCGACGCTGGCGCCGAGCGTGTTGCTGTGCCAAGCACCATTCGAAGCGCATTCGCCTTGCTGCGCACAGACCGACAGGGCGGTCTTGGCGGGCGAGACGGCCATGACCATCTCGGAGTAGCGGGCCTTGTCGGTGTAGTTGTTGTAGGCCGGCAGAGCGACGGCGGCCAGGATGCCGATAATCGCCACGACGATCATCAGCTCGATCAGGGTGAAACCCTTTTGGATGGTTTTCATTTATAACTCCTTGGTTTGGTTGGTTTGATTGCACTGCAGCTGTCAGATTGGGCATCAGCTTGATCCGGGAGGGAATAAGTCAACCGCCTCAAATCGGCGGACAAGCGAATCAACGCCAGCCGCTGGGAAAGGATCCTCGCGAACGCCGCCCCCCCTGTCAAGCTCCTCCTGCCGAAAACGAGCAAAAAACCGGAAAAACCCCCATTTTGCCGACGAGCGGGCGAAAATTCACCCAATTCGCCCGCCTTATCCTTGTCGAAATTCGTGCCGAACCAAGTCCCAATCCTTGCCATTAAGCGTCTTTTAAAGTATTCTTCTCCCTTTCCTCCAGGGCGAAACCCAATGACCCAAGGCAAAACCAAGACCGCCTATGTTTGCGGCGAATGCGGAGCCGATTCCGCGAAGTGGACAGGCCAGTGCCCCGGCTGCGGAGCCTGGAACACCATGACCGAGGTGCGCCTGGGCAAGAAAACGAAGGAAAGCCGGCGCGAAGGATACGCCGGAGCGGCCCGCGCCGAGGCGAAAACGCTCTCCGCGGTCGACATCAGCGAAACCAAGACGCGCCATTCCTCCGGAATCCTCGAGCTCGACCGCGTGCTCGGCGGCGGCTTTGTCGAAGGGGCGGTCGTCCTGCTCGGGGGCGACCCGGGCATCGGCAAATCGACCCTGCTGCTGCAGACCCTCGCACATCTCTCCAAAAGCCTCCCCTCCCTGTATGTGAGCGGCGAGGAATCCCTCGAGCAGATCGCCCTGCGCGCCTCCCGCCTCGGGCTCGATGTCACCAAAGTCGACGGCATCTGCGCTGTCGAAGTCGAGGCGATCCTCGATTCGCTCGAGTCGAAGCGCCCCAAGATCGCCGTCATCGACTCCATCCAGACCCTCTACTCCAGCGGCCTCGACTCCGCCCCCGGCACCGTCAGCCAGGTCCGCGAATGCGCGGCCGCCTTGACCCGATTCGCCAAGACCACCGGCACCATCATCGTCCTGGTCGGGCATGTGACCAAGGACGGGACGCTCGCGGGCCCGCGCGTGCTCGAGCATATCGTCGACGCCGTGCTTTATTTCGAGGGCGACCCCCAGATGAGCTACCGGATGATCCGGGCCTTCAAGAACCGCTTCGGGGCGATCCACGAAGTCGGCATCTTCGCCATGACGGAAACCGGGCTCTCCGAGGTGAGCAACCCCTCCGCCTTGTTCCTCACGCACCACAAGCACCCTGTCTCTGGCGCCTGCGTCGCCGCCATCTCGGAGGGCACCCGCCCCATGCTCATCGAGACGCAGACGCTCGTCGAGGATTCCCGCGTGCCGAATCCCCGCCGCCTTTGCGTCGGCATGGACCCGAACCGCTTGGCCATGCTCCTGGCCGTGCTGCAGAAAGTCGCCGGCATCGATTGCCACGATCAGAACGTTTTCCTCAATGTCACCGGCGGCGTGCGCGTCACCGAGACGGGCGGCGATTTGCCCGCGCTGCTCTCGGTGATCTCCTCGATCCGCAACAAGCCCCTTCCCCAGAAGCTCATCGCCTTCGGGGAGATCGGCCTGACCGGGGAGCTGCGCGTCGTCCAAAAGAGCCTGGAGCGGCTCTCCGAGGCGGCGAAGCTGGGATTCGAGCGCGCCATCATCCCCGCGGCCAACATGCCCAAGCAGGCGATTCCCGGGCTGGATATCCGCGCCGTGGAGAACGTCTCCGAAGCCTTGCTGGCGGTCAAGGAATGGGAGCAGGCGTCTTGAGCGCGATTTTCTGGCATCGGCGCGACCTGCGCGCCGAGGATAACCAGGGGCTTTTCGAGGCCTTGTCCCGCGGCCCCGTCATCGGGGCCTTTGTTTTCGACCCGGCGATTCTGCGGCCGCTGCCTTCGGATGATCGCCGCGTCGCCTTCCTCTGGGAGAGCCTGCGCGAGCTGGCCGCCGCCTATGCGGCCCGAGGCGGCGCTCTGTTCGCCCTCCATGGGGACCCGCGATCGGAAATCCCCGCCCTGGCCGAGCGGCTGGGGGCGGAGGCGGTGTTCGCCAATCGCGACTACGAGCCCTCGGCCATCTCGCGCGACGCCGCGGTGTCTGCGGCCTTGCTCGCGGCGGGGCGCGAGCTTCGCCTCTCCAAAGACCACGTCCTGTTCGAGGAGCCGGAGATCCGCTCGGCCGCCGGCTCCGGCTATTCGGTGTTCACCCCCTACAAAGCCGCCTGGATTCGCGAGTTCGACCTTCGAGCCCCGCCCATCGCGCCCTCCCTCGCGCGTTTTGTCCCGGACAATCTGCTCCAGATGCCCGCTCCCGATTTCCCCTCGCTCGAGGCGATCGGATTCGGCGGCGCCGCCGCTCCGATGCCCGGCGGAGAGGCCGCCGCCCAGGCTCGCCTCGCCGCATTCGCCGCGAAGATCGCGAACTATGCGGACCGGAGGGACTTCCCGGGGGCCCCCGCCACCAGCCGCCTCGGCGCGGACCTGCGCTTCGGGACGCTCTCCGCGCGCTCGATGGCCCACTGGGCCCGCTCGCTTCCGGGGGAGGGGGCCGCCGTTTGGCTCTCGGAGCTGATCTGGCGGGAATTCTACTCCGCGCTGCTGCAGCGCCGGCCGGATCTGGCTTTGGGCGCCAGTTTTCTCGCGCAATTCGATTCGATCCGCTGGCGGAATCAGCCCGCCGACATCGAAGCCTGGAAATCCGGGCAAACCGGATATCCGCTCGTCGACGCCGGCATGCGAGAGCTGCGGGCCACCGGATTCATGCACAATCGGGTTCGCATGGTCGCCGCGAGCTTCCTCTCCAAACACCTTCTTTGCGATTGGCGGATTGGCGAGGCCCATTTCGCCCGGTGGCTGCTGGACTTCGATTTCGCCAGCAACAATGGCGGCTGGCAATGGGCCGCCTCCACCGGCTCCGACCCGCAGCCGTATTTCCGGATCTTCAATCCCGTCGCCCAATCCGAGAAGTTCGATCCGAACGGGGATTACATCCGCCGCTGGGTTCCGGAGCTCTCCGCCTGCTCCAGCAAGCGAATCCACGCCCCCTGGCTGATGACACCCGAGGAGCAGACGAAGGCCGGAGCGCTGATCGGGCAAAACTATCCGGCTCCGATCGTCGACCACGCCTGGGCTCGCCTGGAGGCTCTCTCCGCCTACAAAGCGGCCGCCGGCGCTCCGTGAGAGAGCTCCGCCGCTTGGCCAGTTTCATTCCCGACGGGCCCTAGGCCCGGGCGAGCCGGATCAGGGGTTGCTGAAGGGATCCTTCGCCCAGGAGGGGGCGGATGCCTTCGGAGCGGATGCCGGCGTCGCCCGGCCCTTCGCCCAAGCCGGCTCCCCGTCCGCGGACGCCTCCACCGACGGCAGGGACGGCCGCAGCTGCAGGCTGGAGAAGCTCGCCGGAACCTCCCCGCCTTGCGAATCGGACGGCAAGGGCGGCAGCGCTCCAGGCGGAATCGGCGGCTTTTCGAACCCGCCCCGCAGGCGCGCCAGCATTTCCGGCGAAACCGCGATGCCATCCGCCTCCGCCATGCCTCGCTGCAGCTGCTGGGGTTGCGCCCTGGCGGCGGCCCGCTCCTCGAGGCTCACATAGGGCTGATAGCTCGAGGGCTCCGGCGGCGGGAACTTCATGATATCGAGCTTCTCCCCCTTTTTCCCTTTCTGCTGGACGTTCGAGTAGACGACCTTTCCGGAGTCGTCCGTATAGCGCCACACGGCGTCGCCCGCCGCCTGCGCGGAGCCCGCGGCCAGCATCGCGGCCAGCGCCAGCAGTCTTGAGATCGGCTTTTCCATAACCCTCTCCCGTTGAAATAATCGCCGCACCTTATCTTAGATCTATTTGCGCTTCAAGCCCCGGAGCCCAGCTCAGAGACATTTACTTTATAACTCATGCATGTATAATGGCATTTTCATAAACCGCTGGAGAACGCGCATGCTGTCCCGACTGTTTCGGATGTTCCGCAAACCCAAAAGCATCATGATCCACAGCCATATCGCCGAGGGGACGATTGTCGAGGGGACCGTGCGCTTTGGCGCCGGCCTTCAGATCGACGGGAAGATTCTCGGCGACCTCGTAGCCGAAATCCCGGACGCCCCCCTGGTCATCGGGCCGACCGCGGAGATCCGCGGAGCCGTGAAGGCTGGGATGATTCTGTGCGAAGGCCGCGTCTTCGGCCCCGTGGAGTCTTCCTCCCTGGTGAGCGTCCGCTCGACCGGGCAGATCATCGGCGACGTCTCTTACGGGACAATCCATATCGAGGAGGGCGGCCGAATCCTTGGGAACCTTCTCGCGGCGACTCCGGTTGCTCCCGACGCCCCGGCAGAGAGCGAGCCGGCCGCTCAAGGAGCCTGATCTGAGCCGGGCGGGCTCGCTGGACCCCTAAAGTCCCCTGCGCCCGCCCGCTTTTCCGGCCGTCGCCTCCGGAAGGGAGAACATGGCGTCCGCGAGGACTTTCCGCTCGAGCCGCTGGGCCAGCCCATCCGAAAATCCCGCCGTTTCGCAGACCCTCATGAGCGCCAGCCGGTCCGTCTTCTCCAGCTGCAGGGCCGGATCCGCCCCCAAATCCAGCATTTTTTCTGCGATCCGCTCCGCTCCCTCTCGCAGCCCCGGGCGCGATCCCGCGCCCCAGTCCGCGATTTTCTTGAGAAAATACGCCAAAGGCGTGTTGATCTGGACCGGATTGTGCAGATCCGGCCGGCACCTCGGCGCATTGATATCCACCCCGGCCCGGACGAAGGCATCCAGCAGATCGCTCTCGAGCTCCGCGGCGCCGGGCGCCTGGCAGCGCAAAACAATTTTGGAGAGCGTGTCGAATAGGGCCGAAGCCCCCTGATCCTTCAGCGCGGGATCGACCTTTCCTCCGCGCAGCAGCTCAAGGACGATTCGAGCGCTCGCTCCGCTTTCCCCATGGGCGCCCTTCGCCGCCAGCATCAGCAACGTTTTCCCATTCGGATCCAGCGCGTTCGCATCCAGGGACGGGAGATCCCGAATCATCAGCAGCGCCAAATTTTCCGAGCGCGCGAACGCCTCGAAGATCGGCCGGCGCCCTTTTTCCAGCTCCGCATTCGGCGGCAGCCCGCCATGGACCATCGCTTTCATGCACGCGATCGGATCTCCGGAAAATAGCCCGCCCACTTTTTTGTCGGCCAGCGTTCCGGAGACATCGATCAGGACTCGCCAGAAGATTCCGCAATTTCGCCGATTCAGGAGCGGCTTGAGCTCGGGCGCGATTTTGGCGAGCGTCTGGGCGTCATTCTTCCGAATGATTTTTTCCAGCCCGCCGACGATATCGATATCCATCTTTTCATTTTCTCGCCGAACGCCCCATTCCGCAATGGCCCGGCCGTTTCTTCTTGCCTCTTTCCTCGAAAAATTATAGCCTTTCGCATTCCTTCCTCCGAAAACTTGCCATGCCGCTTTTCGATCCCGCCAAAGATTTGCGTTCGCTGCCGGAGGCCCCCGGCGTCTACCGAATGCTCGGCGCTGAAGGCGAATTGCTCTATGTCGGGAAAGCCAAAAATCTCCTGCGCCGGGTGCGCTCCTATTTCGAGAAAAAGGACCATTCCCCCCGCATTCGGAAAATGGTGTCCCAAATCCGCTCGATCGAGACCATTCTGGCCAGTTCGGAATCCGAGGCGCTCCTTCTGGAGCAGAGGCTCATCCGCAACGATCGCCCCAAATACAACATCATTTTTCGCGATGACAAGACCTATTCCTACATCCGCTTCGGAAGTCAGGAATGGAGCCGCATTTCGGTCTACCGGGGCCGCAAGGAATCGAAGGATCGCTACTTCGGGCCTTACACCGACAGCCAGCGGGCTCGGGACACGCTCGATTTTCTCCAGAAGCATTTTCGGCTCCGCTCTTGCGACGAGAACTCCTTTTCCCATCGCGCCCGCCCCTGCGTCCTCCATCAGATCGGGCAATGCATGGCTCCCTGCGTGGGCCTGGCCGATCGGGAAGAATACGAGCGCGCCCTTCGGGACGCCCAGGCGTTCCTGCGCGGAGAAGACAAATCGCTCATCGCGGACCTGACGCGCCGGATGGAGGCCGCGAGCCTCGCTCGGCGCTTTGAGGACGCCGCGCGGCTGCGGGATCAGATTCAGGCGATCTCGACCGCGCGCGGCGCCCAGGGGCTCGAGAGCGAAAGCCTCCAGGATTCGATCGATTATCTCGCCATCGCCATCCGATTCGGGAAAGGGGCCGCCCATATTTTCCGGGCCCGCGGCGGCGCCGTGGCGGAGAGCCACTCCTTCCTGTTCTCCGGCGAGGACCTTTCGGAGGCGGCGCTTGGCTTGGCTCAGGATTTCTACGCGGGGCGCGAATTCCCCTCCAAACTCATCGCCAACGTCTCTTTGGATCCGGAGACGCTCTCGGAGGCTCTTCCGGAGTTGCGATGGGTTTGCCCCTCGGGAGGGGCCGCCTCGAAAACCCTCGCGATTTGCGAGACCAATGCGGTCGCCTCCCTCGAGCGCGAGCTGGGGAAGTCCGCAGAAATCTCCCGGCGGCACGCCGCCCTCGAAGACGCCTTGCGGATCGGGAAAATCGCTTCGATCGAATGCTTCGACATCTCCCATCACCAGGGCGAAGGCGCTGTCGCCTCCTGCGTCCGCTATCGCGACGGCGCGATGCGTCCGGCGGAGTATCGCCTTTTCTCCATCTCCCCGGAGCATGCCGGCGACGATTTCGCCTCCATGAAGGAAGCGATTATTCGCCGCTACCAAGGAATGACTCCGGAAGAGATGCCGGATTTGATCCTCATCGACGGAGGGGAAGCCCAGCTCTCGAAAGCCCAGGAAGCCCTCTCCCTCATCGGGCTTTCCGCCCGAACGCTCGGCGTCGCCAAGGGCCCAGATCGGATTCCCGGCGAAGAGCGGCTCCTCCCATCCTGGGATTTGCCGGCCTTCGCGCCCGGCAAGGAATCGCTCGCCCTTTTGCTGATCCAGATGGTTCGGGACGAGTCCCATCGATTCGCCATCGCCAAAAACCGCAAATCCTTGACTCGAAAACGAGGGGACAGCGCGCTTTTGGCTATTCCGGGCGTCGGCCCCTCCAAACGGAAGGCTCTTTTGCTTGCGTTCGGCTCGGCCCGCGGCGTGGCCGAGGCGAGCCTTGAGGAGCTCGCCCGGGTCCCCGGCGTCGGGGACCGACTGGCGGAGGCGATTCTCGCCGCTTTGCGGCCCGATTTCCCCCAAAATGAGCCTTGACAAACCGCCTCGCCTCGCTAGTCTCTTGCGTTGACGCATTGTTGTTATCCATTTTCCAGCGAGGAATCCTATGAGCGCAGAAGACCGTTTCGATGATCTGAATGAGGATGTCAGCGAGGAGATGCTCAACCTCGACGAGGATCGCCAGCTCGAAAGCGCTCTGCTCGAGTATGCCGACCTTCTCGACGAGGCTGAGCGGGATTCCTTCATCGCCCGCCTGCGCGATGAGCCGGAATTCTACGCCGCCATGAGCAAGTCCCTCTCCGAGATGGCCATGCTCATCGCCGGCGCCGCCGTCATCGATGAGGAGAGCGAATTCTCCAAAATGCGCAAGCGCATCATGTTCGAGGCTCGCCAAGACACCGCCGAAATGCGCTCCATGCGCCTGTATTACCTCAACAATCGCGATGCCGTCGAAATGGACCGCGTGATGGAGGGCGAAGCCGAGCGCAAGCGCTTCGATGCTCGCCTGAAATCGTTCCTGGCGGATTACGCTGAGAGCCATCCGGCCTGATTTCGGCCCGATGACGCAAAATTGAAGGGGCCCGCGGGCCCCTTCTTCTTTTCCGGCTCCGCTAGCTTCGGCTTCCCCCTAGCGGCCAACCCCTTTCGCTCATTTCGCCGTCCCGCAGGCCCTGGCCGCCTCGGCTTCCGCTCGGGCCCTTCGGCTCGCGATCTCTTCCTCATTGAGGACCTTGGGATTCCCCTTCTCATCCATCACCTTGAGCCGGCGGCCGGACACGAGTTGATTCAGAACCTCTTTGACGGACGCGCACTCCTGCGCCTTCATCTCCGCCGCCTTTTGGTCCTCAGCGGCTTTGCTCTGCGCTTTCTTTTGCTCCTCGGCGGCTTTCGCGTTCTCCTCGCGCTTCTCCAGCGCGGCGCGGGAAGCTCCCAAATCTTCTTTTCCGGCGAACTTCACCTCCATCGCCTTTTCCGATTTCGCGTCCGGCGGCGCGGGCTTATCGCTGTAATGCACCCGCCCGCTCTTGTCGACCCATTTGTAGAGCCCCGCCTCCGCGTGGCCGGATCCGAATCCGCCCGCGATCAGCGCCGCCGCCATAGCCATCGCCATTTTCGCTTTCATCAAAGCTCTCCTGAAATCTATTCGCCCCGTGGCGGATCGTTTCGCTGTTCCCCCTGGCGATCCGGATCCAAAATTTCCCTAATCTTATTCCCCAGAAGCCTGCCGTCAATAGCACTCATCCCGCTGCGGTCCGTGAGGATGAGCGGATCGCACTCGGCGGGGAATAGCCGCGCCTCATCATCGAGGATCGCGAAGGGGGCGTCGCTCAAGTGATTCTCCAGGAGAAACGCCTGGATCTCCAGCCATCGCCCGCCATCGCCCATCCCCTCCTCCAGCAGGGGCGTCGCCGCGACGACCCGATGCCGCAGATCTCGCGAAAAGCGATCCCGCAAGCTCAAAAAGCTGTGATCCATTCGCCAAGAGGTGGTCAGGACCACGCCAACCTCCGGGATGTCCCGCAGCACGCTCTCCAAGATCGGAAGATAGCGAAACAGGTCCGCATCGAAATCCTCCGCGTGGAGAACCCCGTCAAAATCGACGAAAACCAACGCGGCCAAGGGCCAGTCGATCAGCGACAAATTCAGGCTGCTCGCCCAGCTTTCCATGCCGCCGCCTCCGCGGTGCCGCGTTACTTTTTGGCTTTCGCCGTCTTTTTCGACTTCTCGGCCTCGATCAAGGCTTTTTCGATTTGCTCGCCAATCGCGCGGATCACCCCCACCACCACGGAGTTTCCGAATTGCTTATAGGCCTGATTCGGATTCGCGGGCAGCTTGAAGCTTTTCGGGAACCCCATGACATTGGCGCACTCCCGCGGCGAGAGCTTCCGAACCACTCCATCGATCAGGTAAGCCCCGGTTTTGGCCGCGTTGCCGCCGCCGTAGGCGGACAGGGTGATCGCGGGACCCTCGGGCGAGTAAATCCGATCCCCTTGCCCTCCATTGCCGATCGTTCCGACGCGCAAGGGGACGCAAGGCCGCGCATCGATTTTTTTCTGGATCTCTTCGGGCTTGATCCGCTCTTTGCTCACATGCGTTTTTTTGGCGATCTTCAGATCTTTCACTGGCGCATCGGGATCCAGAAAATCCTTTAGGGCTCCGGCCTTCCCCACGATCTCCGGATATTCGAAGCCCGTTTCCGGATCCACGCCCAAGTCATTGCGGAAAGCCACGATGTAGATGCGCTGGCGGGCTGTCGGAAAGCCGAGCTCCGCCGCGTTGACCACTTTGTGAAAGACTGTGTATCCGAGATCCTCGAGCACGCCGCGAACTGTTTTCAGGGTTTTCCCGCCGTCGTGGGTTTCGAAATTGCGCACATTCTCCAAAAAGAGAACGCTGGGCTGATGATGCTTCGCGATCCGCGCCACATCGAAAAACAGCGTTCCGCGGGTGTCCGCGAAGCCGAGGCGCTTTCCGGAGATGGAGAAGGCTTGGCACGGAAAACCTCCGCAAACCATGAAATGCTTCGGAATCGCGCTCGCTTCGATTTTCGTGATGTCCCCGGCTGGCTCCAGGCCGTAATTGTCCTTGTAGACCGCCGCGGCATTCTTGTCCCATTCCGAGGCGAAAACGCATTCCATCCCCAGGCTTTCCATGGCGGTATGGAATCCGCCGACCCCGGCGAACAAATCAATGAATGCCTTGCCTTCCAGAGCTCCCTTTCGCTTTGCCATTTTTCCTCCGAATTGATCGAGTCGCTGCGTTTTTCTGCCGAAAGGAACCATCCTACAAAAAAATCCCGCAAACGCAACGCCGCCGCGAGATCTCTCTTGTCGCCGCTCCCGTCGCGCCAAACAGAAGCGCCCGGGCATCCCAGGCGCTCCTTGCGATGCGCTCTTTCGATCAAGCCTGATTCAGCAAGGGCAGCAACAGCTCCTTTTTCCCCTCCAGCTTCGCTCGCATTTTTTTCAGCGCTCCGGCCTCCAGCTGGCGCACGCGTTCGATGCTGACTCCGAACCGGGCCGACAGATCCGACAGCGTCTTGGGCTCCTCCGCCAAGAATCGATCCTCGATAATCGCCCGCTCGCGATCATTCAGCCCGGATAGCGCCTCCAGGGCCGCGCTCGGCAGCATGCGCTCCCGCTGCGAGAGGCTCGCGGCCTCCTCCGGAGACGCGCTCGTCGCCTCCAGATCGCGTGAAACCTCCGAATCGGATCCCTCCAGCGGCGCGTCCAGGCGCTCTTCGCCGCCGGCGAACCAAACGCTGGCCTTTTGGACATCCGCCTCGGAGACGTTGAGCTCCTTGGCGATCCTTCGGATCCGCTCGCCCTCCGGCGCTTCCCCGAGCTGCTCCCGCAGGCTTCGGAGCCCGAAAAACAGCTTCTTCATCGCCTTGCTCGACCCGATTTTGACCAGGCGCCAATTGTCCAGGATGTATTCTTGCATTTGGGCCCGAATCCAGAGAATCGCATACGACACCAGGCGCACGCCCCGCTCCGGATCGAATCGCTTGACGGCCTTCATCAGCCCGATATTCCCTTCCTGAATCAGATCTTCCGGCGGCAGCCCGTATCCCTGGTAATCTCTCGCGGCCTTCACGACCACCCGCAAATGAGACATCACGAGGGCCTTCGCCGCCTCCAGGTCGCCGCGATCCCGCAGGCGGCGAGCCAACGCCCGCTCTTCGCCCTCTTCGAGCATCGGCAAGGAATTCACGAATCTCGCATAAGCGCCCAGATCCGAAAGCGCCGGCAAACGGCTCCAGGCGAGATCTTGGCTTTTCGTTTCCGGAGAAAGAATGACCGCAGACATTTTTCAACCTCCAAAAATGAATATTAGCTGTCCCTTATTTACCGAAAAAAGACAAAAAAGTCAACCAAAAGCCCTCCGCCGGATGGGGGAGAACTTTGTGCTGGCGACTCCGAAACTCCGCTTGCGGCCGCCCTATTTCAGATCTTCCAGATCCTGGCGCACCTTGGCGAAGGCGCTCTCGAACTCCTCAAGGCTCATCCACCCCCGCCCCGTCCAGCCATTCTCGAAGATGAAAGAGGGCGTCCCGGTGAATTCGAACCCCTCGAACACCTGCCGCGCGGCGGCCAAATGCTCCGTCCCGGACGGGCAGGAAGCATCCGCGCCCGCGGCGAGGCGCATCGATCCGTCCGGCGATTTCTCCAGCGGAAGCCCCCCTCGGCCCGCCATCCAATCGCCCCAAAGGGCCCCGGGGCTCTTGGAGCAGGCGATGAACGCCGCTTTGCGCGCCGAATCCGGCTTGGATTTGAGCTCCACCAGGAATGTATATACCGTGGCGTTGAGCCCCTCGGGGTTTTTGGCCCAAATTTCATGCTGGCGCTGGCAATTCGGGCAATCCGGATTCTCGAACACGACCAGGGAGCGCTCGCCCTTCCCGTAGACCGTCTTGATCGCCAGATCTTTGGGGATTCCCAAAAAACCATCCCGGAGATGGCGCTTGGCTCCCTTTTTGGTCAGATCCTCAAGCGTTTGGGTGCTGATCAGGCTCCCTCCCGTGAGCATGAAGCTAGCCTTCTCATCCGTATAGGCGGCTCTTCCATAGAGGTTCACCTCGTAAAGCCCCGGGATTTCGCTCTGGCGCACCACCGTCGTCTTCGGCAGCTTCGGGAACTTCTTCAGCACGGCGGCCTTGGCCGTCGCCGCGGAGGCTTGCGCGCCCGCAGGAGCCCCCAGCGCCAGAATCGCCGCCAGCAGCGCTCCAGCGAGAGCCCATTTTTTCGCCGTCCGATGTCTCATGGCGCTCTCCTCAAACCGCCACGGGCGCTTTGATCGCCGGATGCGGATCGTAGCCATCCCAGGCGAAATCCTCGTAGCGATAATCGAAAATGCTCTCCGGGCGGCGCTGAATCCGCAGCGTCGGCAAAGCGCGCGGCTCCCGCGAGAGCAGCTCATTCACCTGCTCCAGATGATTCAGGTAAATGTGGCAATCGCCGCCGGTCCAGACGAAATCGCCCGCCTCCAGATCCGCCTGCTGCGCCATCATGTGCGTCAGCAAGGCATAGGAGGCGATGTTGAACGGCAGCCCCAAAAACGAATCGACCGAGCGCTGATACAGCTGGCAGGAAAGCTTTCCGTCCGCGACATAGAACTGGAAAAACGCATGGCAGGGCGGCAGCGCCATTTTCTCGATCTCCGCCACATTCCAGGCCGAAACGATGATCCTGCGGGAATCCGGGTTGTTTCGGATGTCGCTCATCGCCCGCTCGATCTGGTCGATCGCTTTGCCGTCCGCCCCCTCCCAGCTTCGCCACTGCTTTCCGTAAACCGGCCCCAGCTCCCCATCCTCCTTTGCCCATTCGTCCCAAATGGAGACGCCATTCTCCTTGAGATAGCGGATGTTGGTCGATCCTTGGAGAAACCAGAGCAGCTCATGGATGATGGATTTCATGTGCAGCTTTTTGGTGGTCACCATCGGAAAGCCCTTGGAGAGATCAAACCGCATCTGGGCGCCGAACACCGAGATCGTCCCGACCCCGGTCCGATCGGTTTTTTTCACGCCCTCCTCCAGGATCCTTCGCAAATAATCTTGGTATTGCTTCATGGCGGCCTCCTTTGACTTTATAACAAAAAAATATAGTCCAAGATACTCGAAGTTTTCTCGCTCGTCTAGCCCAGCCCAGGCGGGCTCACTGTGGGAAAGACTCGAGCACCCCGCGCACCGGAGACGGGATCGCGGAGCGCAAGGCCTCTTCGATCGGCATGAGGACGCGATCCGAAGATTGTTCGGCCCAACGCTCCAGATCCTTGGGCCGCATCTTTTTCTCCCGCAGCGCCGCGAAAAGGCGATAGTGCGAAAAGTCATGCCGGATCCCCTCCCGGGCAGTCCAGTTCCCCGAGGGCTCGCCCTCGCTCAGCGGGAGCGCGAGCATTCCCCTCCACACGCCAGCGGCGCTGGGCCGTTTGCACAGCGCCACCCGCTGGCCGTCATGAGCCAACAGCCAAATTTCCGCCCGCTCCGCCCGTTCTTTTTTCTTGGCTGCCTCTGCGCGACCGGGATATTTTTCCGGGGCCGATTTCCCCTGGCAGATCTCCGCCATCGGGCAGGCTTCGCACCGCGGCTTGGGCAAGCAAACCGTCGCCCCCAAATCCATGATCGCTTGCGTGTATCCGCTCGCGTCCTCCGGAACGAGGCTTTCCGCCAGGCGCCAAAGCTTCGCCATTCCCGCCGCGCTCTTCAGGTCCTCTTTGACGGCGAAGGCCCTCGCCAGGGCTCGTTTCGCGTTGGCGTCCAGAATCGCGACGCGCTCGTTGTGGCAGGAGCTCGCGATCGCCGCAGCCGTGCTCCGGCCGATCCCCGGCAGCTTCATCAGGTCGGCCGCCTTCTTCGGGAGGGCGCCGCCGCAGTCTCGCATCGCCGCCTGAGCCGCCGCCCGAAGATTTTTTGCCCGCTGGTAATATCCGAGGCCCGACCAAGCGGCCAGGACATCCTCCTCCCGCGAGTCCGCGAGGCTCTCCAGGGTGGGGAAGCGCACCAGGAAGCGGCGGAAGTATCCGATCACGGTCTCCACGCGGGTCTGCTGGAGCATGATCTCGCTGACCCAGACCTCATAGGGCGACCCGCCTTGCCAAGGCAGTCCGGACCGCCCATGCTTCTCGGCCCAAGCGAGCAGGCGCGGAGCGAATTCGCTCCGCGCCTGGCGCTTTCCGATCGATTTGGCCTTTGGGGTCATTTGGCGAGCAGCGCGGGCCGCGGCTTCGGCAGCGCGTCCGTTTCCATTTTGCTCCACATCTCCCCGATCATTCCGGTGATATGCTTCGCGCGCTCATGGTCCGGCATGCTCGAGAAGGCCTCCAGCGTCATTTGGTCCACGATCAGATCCACCAGCGGATAGAATTCCTCATCCACCTTTTCCTTGAACGCTTTGGGATTGGCGAACATCAGCTTGCGGTTCCCCTCATTCATTCTCGAGATGAACTTCGAGGTCAAATAGAAGGTCGTCTTCATTTTCACTTCCACCGCGCCCGTTTTTCTGGAGCGGATCATGAATCCCTCTGTCTGATCTTCGCGGACCCGGCGCTTCGCGTCGCCAAACGACAGCAGCTCGCGCTTGGGGCGCTTGAGCCCCAGCTCCGCCGCGAGATCGTCCAGCTGGTCCTCGCTCCAGAGATCTGCCCCCATTTCGCGCTTGCGCGCCCCGATCAGCCAGAGCCCATGGCTTTTCGGACCGTATTGGATGATGTGCGGATCCTCCGGATGGACCACCTCGAACATGAAGGAGACGTTGTCCTTTTCGCTGGCCTTCGCCATTCGTCCAGAAAGCTCCGGCGTCAAGAAGCTCCGGATCATATCGACGAACGGGCTCTTGAGGCTTCCCGTGGTGCTCACGAGCAGCTCCCCCTTTTTGAACGGATGCGACCCGATGACGCCCAGGAAACCATTGACCTTTTCGATGGCCTCGACCGTCTCCTCCTCCGGGATATGCAATCCGGCGCCTTCTTCCCCGTAATTGAACACTTTGTCGAAGGGGTGCTGAGCGATATTCCCGGCCAGATCCAAAACCAGCCCCCGCGCCTTCAGCAAAAGAGGATCCTCTCCCCACAGATGATCGAAGAACACCTTCTTGGAGTATTTCCAGACCGTCAGGCCAAACTCGTCATCCGCCTTGCAGGAGACGAGCTTCCTGTCCTTGAGCGACTGCAGCCCGGTCATCAGGGCGAAGCGCCCCTTGGAGTGCTCGCCGAAATCGAATTTCACCTTCTCCGTCATAATGGCTCCCTTGTATGCCTCTTTTCCGCCCGCCTGCGCTCGCAGGCTGTGGTAGCGATCCAGGCGCAGCAGCGCCAGCTCTCCTGCGAATGCCTGCTTCTTGTCCAGCGAGTGCACATGATCGCGCTCCGAGGTCGCAGGGATGTGCCCGCGAATCAGGATATGCCGATTCCAGCCCGCCTGGAATCCCGCTTCGTAAGCTCCATCCGTGTCGAACTCGCTTCCGAGCGCCCGCGTTCCGCGCAGCAGCTTCGTCGCTGGCGTGGCGATCGGGTCGAAGTGCTCGATGTCCGCGTGAGCGAATCCGTAGAGCGTTCCGTCGGCCGCTCGCATTTCCATGCAAACAGGGAGCTTCGCGAGCGCATCGAGCAGGCGCTTCCGATCGCTGCCTCGAGCCCGCAGAAGCTTCGCGGCCGTCTCCGCGGGGGCAAGCCCGCGCATTTCCGGCCATTCCCCCGCCTCCAGGCGCTTGAAGAACGTCAAAATTTTGAGCTCATGGTTCCCCATGAGGGCACGGTGCCCGCCTTTTCGGATGGCCCGGTCCACAAAATCGACCATTTCCAGCGACTGGGGTCCCCGGTCGACCATGTCGCCCAAAAACAGGAGCCGGCGGCCGTCCGGATGCTCCGGAAATCCATTTTCCATGGAATAGCCCGCTTTCTGCAGCAGCGCTTTGGTCTCCTCCAGCAGCCCGTGGGTATCCCCCACGATATCCCATTTCCCATCCGTCCAGGGCAGCTCGGGCACCTTGATCCGCGCGGTGTCTCCCTCGCGGATCATCCGAAACGGAAGGTCGCTCTCTTTCTTGAGCGCGTCGAAGCTTCTGCGGATCACGCTCTCCGTGACGAAAGCGGGCCGATTCGCGTTGCGCTCGAGCGCGACCTCCAGCGGAACATCCATGATCAGGACTTCCGTCTCTTTGCCCAGTTCTTTGGCGATCTTCGCGAAAGCGTTCCGGTCCGATTCCGACAGCGCCTGCGAATCGACGAAAGTCGTCAGCCCTTCCGAGAGGCGCGCCCGCACCGCCGTCCGCATCATTTCGAATACCGCCGGATTCTGGAACTCCCATCCCCAAAGCCGCTCCGCGGGCGGCCCATTCTCCCGCGCGGCGGGGTAGGAACCCAGCAACGCGCGGCGAATCTCATCGGAGCTGACCCGCATCTCCGGCCGGGCTCCGCAATTGCTCAGAAAAGTCGATTTCCCGCTGCCGGGGATTCCCGACAGAATATAAAGCTTCCCCGCCTCAAGGTCGTGGTGGGCCATTTTTTTCCCCTAAACGAAATTCCGGGTATTTTACCCGATTTGCGAGGGAGATGGCCAGATATTGGAAATTTGGAGCGCTCCGCGCTCTTTCCGCTATCGGCGCTCCGTCTCGGACGGGATCACGCCCATTTCCCGCAGCATCTCGAACATCGCAGCCGGAGCGGAATCCCCCGCGCTGATTTCAATGAACGGCACCCCGTTGGCGGAGAGGAACTCCTTCATCTCCAGCGCGATGGCGTCCGACTGCGCCTCGTTTTGGAGCCGCCCGATGGGCGTGTATTGATGGGAGCGATTCACGAAGAAATTGACGTTTTCGTAGCTGTTGAAGAAATGGAAGCACAAGTCCTTGAAGGCTTGTGGATAATGCGGCGGGGCGTAGAACGCCGAGAGCGGCAGCGGCCCGTCGATCACGGCGTAATCGATCTTCCCTTCCAGCATGCCCAGGCGAAGCTCCTGGTTGGCCAGCACCCAGTTTTGCCGCGAAAGCAGGTGGCTCGTTTCCATCCAAATCGTGTCTTTGGCGAATTCGGGAACGTATTCGCAATGGAGCCAAGCTCGCTTGAGCACATTCGCCAGGCCCAGGGCCGCCGTTGATTTTCCCGCTCCCGGGGCGCCGAAAAAGTTGATGACTTTCATATCGCGATCCGCCTTTTGTCTGATGACACAGACTCCTCAAGTTCTTGCTTCTTGTCAACACTCCTCTTTTGCGCGAAAACCTCTCCTTCTGAACCAGACTGCCGAACAAGACACATAACGTGGTGTTTTGTTCGAAAAACCAACCGAAGGAGCCCCCATGAGCTTGCGTCCGATCCGAATCCGCGGAGCCAGAACCCACAATCTTCAGGGAATTGACGCCGACATTCCCGGCGGAGCCCTCACGGTCATCACCGGGCTCTCCGGATCCGGCAAATCTTCGCTGGCTTTCGACACTCTCTACGCGGAGGGGCAGCGGCGATATGTGGAATCGCTCTCCTCCTATGCGCGGCAATTTCTTCAGCTCATGGAGAAGCCGGATGTCGACCTTATCGAAGGGCTCTCCCCCGCGATCTCCATCGAGCAGAAGGCGGCCAGCCACAATCCGCGCTCGACCGTCGGCACCGTCACGGAGATCCATGATTACCTGCGTCTATTGTTCGCCCGCTGCGGCGACGTTCATTGCCCTGAGCATGGAATCGCCCTCGCGAGCCAGTCCGTATCCCAAATGGTCGATCAGGCCCTCTCCTGGCCGGCTGGGACGAAAGCCATGATCCTCGCGCCGCTGGCTCGCGATCGGAAAGGCGAATTCTCGGATCTCTTCTCCGATTTGCAGGGTTTGGGATTCACCCGGGTCCGCGTCGACGGGGAGATTCTCCAGATCGAAGATCGGCCCAAGCTGGACAAGGGGCGCAAGCACAATATCGATCTGGTCATCGATCGCTTGGCGATCGAGGCCGACAAGAAGCAGCGCCTAGCGGAATCTTTCGAGCTCGCCCTTCGCCACTCGGAAGGCTCGGTCATTTTGCTTAACCACGACACGGAAGCGGAGACGGTCTTCTCCGCCAAATACGCTTGCCCCGTCTGCTCCTGGAGTCTCCCGGAGCTCGAGCCGCGCCTTTTTTCCTTCAATAGCCCCGTCGGGGCTTGCCCGGAGTGCTCCGGACTGGGGGAAATTTCCTTTTTCGATCCCGATCTGATCGTTCAGGATCCGGGCCTCACGCTCTCCCAGGGCGCGATCGCGGGCTGGGGCCGGCAAAGCGGATTCTATTTCGGGATGCTCCAGGATCTTTCCCGGCATTATGGCTTTTCCATGGACAAGCCCTGGAAAAGCTTGCCGCAAAAAATCCGGACCCTCCTGATGGAAGGATCCGGCCAGGAGCGCGTCACCTTCACGGGGCCGTCGCGCTTCGGCCAGGATCCCCGCTCCCGCCCGTTTGAGGGCGTGTGCGGAAATTACGCTCGCCGCTACCGGGAAACGGACTCCGCCGCGTTGCGGGAGGAGTGGGGAAAATTTATCAGCTCCAAGCCCTGCCCGGCCTGCGATGGATCCCGACTCCGCCCGGAAGCCCGCGCCGTGACGGTTTCCGGACGATCTCTGGGCGAGCTCAACACGATGCCGATCAGCGCTCTTCTCGCCGCGGTCGAGGCGATGTCGCTGGAGGGCCACCGCGCGGAAATCGCCGCCAAAATCCAGCGGGAAATCATCTCCCGCCTCTCCTTCCTCGCGGACGTCGGCTTGGGCTATCTCTCCCTCGGGCGCAGCGCGGAGACCCTCTCCGGCGGCGAGGCGCAGCGGATTCGGCTCGCGTCCCAAATCGGCTCGGGCCTCACGGGCGTCATGTATGTCCTGGACGAGCCCTCCATCGGGCTGCACCAGCGCGACAATGACCGCCTGATCGCCACCATGCGAAAGCTTCGCGACCTGGGGAACACGGTCATTGTCGTTGAGCATGATCAGGACACGATCCTGGCCGCGGACCATGTTCTCGATATCGGCCCCGGCGCCGGAGCTCATGGCGGCCGCCTGGTCGCCCAAGGGACCCCTTCGGAAATCCTCGCCAACCCCGCTTCGCTGACGGGGGATTACCTCTCGGGGCGGAAATCCATCGAGATTCCTCGGCAGCGGCGAAAAGCCGACCCGAAACGCCAACTGGAGATTCTCGGATGCTCCGGAAACAACCTCAAGTCCGTCGACCTGGCGATTCCGGCCGGATTGCTCACCTGCGTCTGCGGCGTCTCCGGCTCTGGGAAATCCACTCTCGTCAACGACACGCTCTATCGTGCCGTCGCCCAGAAGCTCCACGGCTCGGCCGGGACGCCTTTCCCCTATCGCGAGCTTCGGGGAATCGAGCAGTTCGACAAGGTTGTCAACGTCGACCAAAGCCCCATCGGCCGAACGCCGCGATCGAACCCGGCCACCTATACGGGGCTCTTCGGGCACATTCGGGATCTCTTCTCCCAAACTCTCACCGCCAAGGAGCGCGGCTATGAGCCCGGGCGCTTCTCCTTCAACGTCAAAGGCGGGCGATGCGAAACCTGCCAAGGCGACGGCGTCATCAAGGTCGAGATGCATTTCCTCCCGGACATGTATGTCCCCTGCGAAACGTGCCAGGGGCAGCGCTACAATCGGGAGACGCTCGAGGTTCTCTACAAAGGCAAAACCATCGCGGACGTCCTTGCGATGACGGTCGAGGAGGCTCAGGCCTTTTTCGCCGCAGTCCCTTCCGCGAAGCGCAAACTCGACACCCTCGCCGCCGTGGGGCTGGGCTATATCCGCCTCGGGCAGGCCGCCACGACGCTCTCCGGCGGCGAAGCCCAGCGCGTCAAGCTCGCCCTTGAGCTGTCCCGCCGCGACACGGGCCGAACGCTCTACTTCCTCGACGAGCCCACCACCGGCCTGCACTTCCAGGATGTGGATATGCTGCTCAAGGTGCTGCATGCCTTGGCCGACCACGGCAACACGATCGTCGTCATCGAGCACAACCTCGACGTGATCAAGTCGGCGGACTGGATCGTCGATATCGGCCCGGAGGGCGGCGAGGGCGGCGGGCTCATCATGGCGCAAGGCACTCCCGAGAGCGTAGCGAAAAACCGGAAAAGCCCGACAGCCCCTTATTTGGCTCCCCTGCTTCTCCCGCGGAATCCCCGCCCCGCCGCCCCGAAAAAACCGGCATCGCGAGCCAGAAAGAACAAGGATCAATGACTCCGGCGCGTCAACGCGCACCCGCCCGAGGCTCGCCGAAATCGAATCGCCGGGCGATGGGTTTGCCCCGAGGGGCCGGCCGGGAGGATTGCCAGGCGAGTTTTGTTTGGTATAACACAAAAAAAGATTCCGGGATAAATAGCGCTTCATCGCTTAATGCCCATCTCTATGCATAATTTTGAAGAAATAACGAATGGCTGATCCAGCAACCCTGTCGCCTCTCGCTCGCATGCTCATCCAAGAGAAGATTCTTTCCGAATCCGACGCTCAAGGGCTTTCCGCCGCGGCCGCCGAGGCGAAAGAGGGATTCGTTTCCCATCTGGTGCGCAAAAAGAAGGTCGCTCCGCTGGATATCGCCCTTTACCTGTCCCGAAAATTCCACAGCCCCTATCTGGATCTGAACTCCTTCAATCTGGAGCAGATTCTGGAGGCGGACGTGAAGATTTTCGTGGAGTCGCGGATCCTGCCCCTCGGACGGAAGGGGAAAATCCTCTACATCGCCACCTCCGACCCCTCCAATGAAGCGGCGGCCTCCAGCCTGAAATTCGCGCTCGGCGCCAGCAGCGTTTTTCCGGTGGTGGTCGAGGATGACAAGCTCGACGCCTTCATCAAAAAAGTCGAGGCTCGCCGCGACACTTCCTTGGGCGTCGGCGGCCCCGGCGACGTCAGCAACGCCGACTTGCTCGAGGGCATGGAGGAGTCCACGGAAGAGGCCGCGGACGTGGGGGCCGGCGCCGACGTCGACGACGCTCCGGTGGTCAAATTCCTGCAAAAAGTCCTCATCGACGCCATCAACCAAGGCGCCTCGGACATCCACTTCGAGCCGTATGAGAAATTTTATCGCATTCGCCTGCGCAAGGACGGGGTCCTGGGCGAATACACCCAAATTCCTTTGCTGATCAAAGACAAGCTCGCCAGCCGCATCAAGGTCATCTCCAACTTGGACATCTCCGAAAAGCGGATTCCGCAAGACGGGCGAATGAAGCTGCGCCTCAACGCCAACCGCGCGATCGATTTCCGGGTCAGCACCTTGCCGACGCTTTTCGGCGAGAAGATCGTCATGCGTATTCTGGATCCGAGCAGCGCGACCCTGGGAATTGAGGCCCTCGGATACGAGCCCGACCAGAAGGAGAACTTGCTCAACGCCGTCAAGCGCCCGTATGGCATGGTTCTGGTGACCGGCCCCACGGGCTCGGGAAAAACCGTTTCTCTCTACACCTGCCTCAATATCCTCAATCAGCCCGACATCAACATCTCCACCGCCGAGGATCCGGCGGAAATTCAGCTGCCCGGGATCAATCAGGTCAACGTCAACGACAAGGCGGGGCTCACCTTCGCCTCCGCCCTGAAATCGTTCCTCCGCCAGGATCCGGACGTGATCATGGTCGGCGAAATCCGGGACCTCGACACCGCGGACATCGCGATGAAAGCCGCCTTGACCGGCCATATGGTTCTCTCCACCTTGCACACCAACGACGCCCCCGCGACCATGACCCGCTTGCTGGACATGGGCGTGGCTCCGTTCAACATCGCCTCCGCCATCATCCTCATCACCGCCCAGCGCCTGGCGCGCCGGCTCTGCAAAGTCTGCAAAAAGCCCCATAACGTGGACCCCCAGGTTCTTTTGGATGCCGGCTTCACCGAGGACGACCTCATCGGATACGGATCCGACTGGAAAATTTACGAGCCAGTCGGCTGCGACTTGTGCAACAACGGCTACAAGGGGCGGGTCGGCGTCTATCAGGTCATGCCGATCACCGACGAGATGCGCGAGATCATCCTCAGCCGCGGAACCAGCCTGCAGATCGCCGCGGCCGCGCAGCGCAGCGGCATTCGCGATCTTCGCCAGAGCGGCCTGCTCAAAGTCAAGCAAGGGCACACCTCTTTGGAGGAGATCCTTGCGGTTACCAACGAATAGCTATATAAACCCCTGATCTTTCTCTTGACACGGAGCTACCCATGCGTTCCCCCTCTCGCCAAAAAGGCTTCAGCCTCATGTTTTTCATGGTCCTTTTCGCCCTTCTGGGCGCGGGGGGCGTCGCCGGTTGGATGATCGGAAAGCCCTATATGGACGCCGCCACCGTCGAGCATTTGGCGGAGGAGGCCCTCAAGCAAGCCAAGCTGGAGCCGACGATGACGGAGGTGGAGATTCGCCAAAGCCTCTTCAACAATATCAACGTCCAGGGCTTCCCCATCGAGTTCAGCGACATCATCCTCCGGCCGATCGGCGAGGCGGAATACGAGTTCGAGATCGACATGACCCGCGAGATTCCCCTGTGGGATCGGGCCAGCCTCGTCCTGAACCTGATCGTGACGGCGCAAACCCCCTGAAGCTCGGGAAAATCCCAACGAGACAGGGCTCCTTCGGGAGCCCTGTCTCGTTGGCGCTCCTCGGCATTGAGCGCGGGGCGCCGATGCGCTAGACTGTTCGTTCCTGAACCACACTCACCAGAGGCATTATGACCGCGCCATTCGTCCATCTTCGAGCCCATACGGAATACTCCATCACCGACAGCGCGCTGCACATCGCCGACCTGATCGCGAAAGCGAAAGCGGACGGCCAGCCGGCCGCCCCCTGCACCGATTCCGATGGGATGTTCGGCGCCATCCGCTTTTACAACCAGGCGATCAGCAATGGCATCAAGCCCATCATCGGCGCGGATGTCCTGGTCGAAGGCCTTCCGATCGCTCCCGCGGAGCCCCTTTCGGAAGAGCAAACTTCGGATGCCCCGGAGTCCGCCGCTCCGCATCGGGTTCTTCTCCTTTGCGAAAATTATGAGGGCTACCTGCGCCTGATGCGCCTCATTTCCCGCTCTTACACCCAAAACCAGCGCAAGGGCATCCCGATGATCCGGGAGGACTGGCTCGCCGAGGAGGGGACTGAGGGCCTCCTTTGCCTGTCGGGCGATGAGCATGGGCTGGTTGGGCGCGACGCCGTCGAGGGGAAGATCGAGGAAGCCAAAGCCAGCGCTGAGCGCTGGATGGGCCTCTTCCCGGGGCGCTACTTCATGGAGATTCAGCGCCGGGGCGTTCCCGAGGAGGCCGCGTTCGTGCGCGGCGCCGTGGAGGTCGCCGATGCGCTGAGCATCCCGCTCGTCGCCACTCACCCGATGCAATTCGCCGAGCGCGAAGACTTCGTCGCCCACGAGATCAAAGTTTGCGACAAGCGCAAAAAGATTCTGCACGATCGCAATCGGGAGCGCGATTTCACCCCCGAGCAGCACTTCAAGACCCGCGACCAAATGATGGAGCTGTTCTCCGATATTCCGGAGGCGGTCGAAAATACCGCCCTGCTCGCCCAGCGCTGCTCGCTCTCGATTCCTCTTGGGAAAAGCGTCCTTCCGCACTTCCCCACTCCGGACGGCTCTCCGCTTCCGGAATATTTCGCGAAAAGCGCTCGTTCCGCCCTGGGCAAGCGCCTGGTCGAGCTCTACCCCGACGCTGCGGAGCGCGCCGCGGAGGAGCCTAAATACCGTCAGCGCCTCGAGCATGAGATCGCCACCATCACCAAAATGGGATTCGACGGCTATTTCCTGATCGTGGCCGACTTCATCAACTGGGCCAAGGAGCACAACGTTCCCGTCGGCCCCGGCCGCGGATCCGGCGCGGGCTCCCTGGTCGCCTATTCCTTCCGGATCACCGACCTGGATCCTCTGCGCTACAACCTCCTGTTCGAGCGCTTCCTCAACCCTGAGCGCGTCTCCATGCCGGACTTCGATATCGACTTCTGCATGGAGCGGCGCGAACTCGTCGTCGACTATGTGACCCGCAAATACGGCGAAGACGCCGTCGCGGGGATCGCCAACATCAACACCCTGCAGGCGAAAAGCGCGATCCGGGTCGCCGGGCGGGTCCTGGGCTTGCCGATCGGCCTGTATGACGGCGTCTCCAAAATGATCGTCTCCAAAGCGGGCGAAGACATCGACATCAATCGGGCGCTGGAGGATGAGCCAGCCCTTCGCGAACGCTACGAGCAAGAGGAGTCGGTTCGCCGCCTCCTCGACTATGCCCGCAAAATCGAGGGCCTTCCCCACGCGATCGGCCAGCATGCCGCCGGCATCATCATGGCCCCCGGCCGCATCACCGATTTCGCCCCGGTTTATGTTCCGGAAGGGAAGATCCAGCCCGTCAGCCAATACGACAAGGATGACGTGGAGAAAGCCGGCCTGGTCAAGTTCGACTTTTTGGGCCTGAAGACCCTCACCGAACTCGACTACGCCACCCGCGTGATCCGGACCTTCCCCGGGCAGGAGAATTTCGATATCGCCGGCATTCGCCTGGACGATCCCGGCGCGCTGGAAATCTTCCAGACGGGCGACACCGTCTCCGTCTTTCAGTTCGAATCCGCCGGCATGCAGAACTTGCTGCGCAAAGCTCATCCGGACCGCTTCGAAGACCTGGTCGCCCTGACCTCCCTCTATCGCCCGGGCCCGATGGATCTCATTCCGGATTACCTTGCCTGCAAAGCGGGCGAGACTCCCGTGAGCTATCTGGATCCCCGGATCGAGCCGATTCTCTCCGAGACTTACGGCATCATGGTTTACCAGGAGCAGGTGATGCAGATGGCGCAGGTCATCGGCGGCTATACGCTCGGCGGCGCGGATCTGCTTCGCCGCGCCATGGGCAAGAAAAAGCCCGAGGAAATGGCCAAGCATCGCTCCATCTTCACGGAGGGCGCCGCGAAAAACGGCGTCGACGCCGCCACGGCGACGAAGCTATTCGATTTGATGGAGAAGTTCGCCGGCTACGGATTCAACAAATCCCACGCGGCGGCTTATTCTATGATTTCCTATCAGACCGCCTACATCAAGAAGCATTTCCCCAGCGCGTTCTATTCCGCATGGCTCACCATCGAAGGCCAGGAAAACGCCTCTTCTGTTCCGCCGCTCATCGCGGACGCGGCCAAACGCGGATTGGAGATCCTTCCGCCGGACATCAACCAAAGCCAATCCATCTTCTCTCCCTCTCCAGCCGACCCCGCAAAGCTGCGCTATGGCCTGCTGGGCTTGAAGGGCTTGGGGGCGGACGCCGCCAACCATATTGAGCAGACCCGCAAGCAGCTTGGGGAATTCACCGACCTTCTCGATTTCTGCAAAAAAATCGGCAAGGGATACCTCAACCGCCGCGGCATCGAAATCCTGATCAAATCAGGCGCGTTCGATTCCATGCACCCGAACCGGGCCGAAAGCCTGGCTTATCTGCCCAAGGCCCTCAAATACCTCGACGAGGTCGCTCGCCGCGAGCGCAAGCTCGGCCTGGCGGACGCGAGCGCCCTTGACGCCGTATTCCGGATGGAGCCGAAAGTGGAGGCCGCGCCCCAGCAGGGCAGCCTGGATGGAATGGAGGCTCCGGCCGCCAAGCCCGCCAAGAAAGCCAAAGCGCCGAAAGCTCCCAAGGAAGCGCCGCCTCCGCCGGAAGTCCCCGCGTGGGAAGGCTTGCCCGAGCCGACCCTGATTGAGCGCCTCGTGAGCGAGAAAGAGGTTTTCGGCTTCTATTTCTCCGGGCATCCCTTCTCGCACTTCCAGGAGAAACTCGGCGGCATCCCCGGCCGGCTTCCCCTGCAAGATGCCGCGAATGTCGAAGCTGGCTGGGCGCAGCATTGGGTCGCCGGCGTGATCGAGGAGGTGAAGCTCATCAACTCCAAGCGCGGGAAAATGGCCAAAGTCACGGTTTCCGACGGCGAGGGCGCCCTGCAGGTCACGGTCTTCAACGAGCTTTACGAGGCGGCCAAGGATCTCCTCAAGGAAGATCAGTTCATTCTGTTCGCCGCCGCCGCGAAGGAAGACAATTTCAGCGGAGGCATCAGCTTCTCCGCGGAGTCGGCCCATGATTTCATGCAGACGCAAGCGCTGCTCGCGGATGATCTCAACGTGGCCCTCCCCCTGGAGAAGCTCGAGCGCGTCGCCGAAATCGCCAAGCAACACCCCGGAGAGCTTCCGCTTCTTCTTTGGCACCCCAGCGGCGACTCCTATGTCAAAGCGACGGAACCCGTGCTGAAAGTCGCCCTGTCGACGCAGCTTTTGGATCAGCTCAATGCGGAATTTGGCGAGAAATATGTCAAAACCCGCATCCGCCGGCCGCTTCCGACCCCCGTCTCCAAAAAGAAGAAGCCCCGGGGATCGTGGCAGAACAACAAGCGCTGAGCGGCGCCAAACCCTCGGAGGAGTCAAGCGCCCGGAAACGGGCGCTTGCCATTTATCGGATTTCCCGGCGCTTTGCCATCCAAAGCCCCCTTCTCTTTCGTGGCCTGTTGCCTTTTGATATTTCCGCCGGTATAACCCCGACACGAACTGCTCGCTCGCATATTGACGAATGTCTTTTGTGGCGATAGAAGATTCCGGAAAATTAAGACGCCAAACGAGTCGTCCATCAAAAAGACAAGACCAAGGGGAGAAGCAATGATGTTTCAGCGCAAGACACTGTCCACCCTAGCCGTGGCCATTGGAGCCATGTTTGGCTCTTTCCCGATCCACGCGGCCGACGCCGCCATGCCCCGGACGAGCCAATCCATGCTGCCGGAGCTGGTTTCCGTCAACACCGCGGAAGCTGCCGAGACGCAAACGCTCTCCTTCAGCTTCGCTGGATCCCGCCCCGCCGTGAAGACATTCCGTCTCGCGAATCCCTCGCGCATGGTGATCGACTTCTCCGGCGCGGTTAGCCGCACGAACTCCGGCGCGATCGAGATGCAGGGCCTCGGCGTGAAATCCGTTGACATGGTTGGCGATGACAAGCGCCTTCGCGCTGTGATCCACCTCCATGAGAATTCCGTCGCGACCGATCGCTGGGATGGCCAGCGCTATATCGTCTCCGTGACCCGCAAAGGCGCCGCCCCGTTTGAGATGAAACCCGCCGACTCCGCCAAGGCCGCCGAGGGCAAAGCCCTCGCCCAGGAGATCCTCAAGGTGGACTTCAACAAAGGGAAATCCGTCGGAAGCGGCCGCCTGGTCGTTGACCTCACCAACCCGGACACCCCCATCGACATCAAGACCCACAAAAACGGCTTGATCATCGATTTCCTCAAGACCAGCATGCCCTCCCATCTGCAGCGCAAGTTCGACCTCGCTGACAAGATGACCCCGGTTTCCTCAATGGAGTTCCGCCAGCTCGCTGACCGCGCTCGTGTGATCCTCCGCACCCAAGGGCCCTGGGAGCAGAGCGCTTACCAGATCGACAACAAGTTCGTCTTCGACGTTCGCCCGGTGTTCAACTCCACTGTCTCCAAGAACGAGGCGAGCAAGAAATACAAGGGCGACAAGCTGACCCTGAATTTCCAGAACATCGAAGTCCGCTCGATCCTGCAGGTTCTGTCCGACTTCTCCGGCCTGAACATCATCACCAGCGACACCGTCGGCGGCAGCATCACTCTGCGCCTGAAGGACGTTCCCTGGGATCAGGCTCTGGATCTGATCCTCCAAGCCAAAAACCTGGACATGCGCTCGCAGGGCAACGTGATTTGGGTCGCTCCGACCAATGAGCTTCGCCAGAAAGAGGCCGACTCCGCCAAATTCCGCGCGGATCAGGCTCTCACCGGCGAGCTGGTGACCGAGAACTTCCAGATCAACTATTCGCCTGCCAAGGACATCCAGGCCCTGCTGACCAACAAAGAGCAGCGGATCCTCAGCGCTCGCGGCAGCGCCGTGCTGGACACCCGGACCAATCAGCTGTTCGTCCAGGATATTCCTGAGCGCGTCGAAGCCGTCCGCTCCATGATCAAGAAAGTCGACATTCCCGTGCGCCAAGTCATGATCGAGGCGCGGATCGTCGAGGCGAGCGATTCTTTCGGCAAGTCGCTTGGCGCCCGCCTGGGCTACAGCGACACCGGCGGCGGTTCTCGCCTGCTGGGATCCGACAGCGTCAAATACAATGTCGGCTCCTCGTCCACCGTCGGCTCCGCGGACACTTCCGGATACTTCACCAATCTGCCCGCGACCCCCACCACGGGCCGCAACGCCGGGCTGTTCTCCTTCATCCTCTTCAACAGCGCCGCGACTCGCTTCCTGAACCTGGAACTGTCCGCGCTCGTTTCGGACGGACGAGGGCAGATCCTCTCCAACCCCCGCGTCGTCACCGCGGACAAGCAAGAAGCCAGCATTGAGCAGGGCACGGAGATCCCCTACTCCACCGTGGATTCCTACGGGCGAACCCGCACGGCCTTCAAGAAAGCGGTTCTGGCTTTGAAAGTGAAGCCGCAAATCACGCCGGACGGGAACGTCCTCATGGACCTGACCGTGAACAAGGACTCGATGGGCATCGCCACGGCGGCCGGCCCGACGATCGACACCAAGAACGTGAAGACCCAGATCCTGGTCGAGGATGGCGGCACGGTGGTTATTGGCGGGATCTACACCCAGGATGATCGGATTTCGGAAGATCGCGTCCCGTTCTTCGGCGACCTGCCTTACATCGGGTTCCTGTTCAAGACCAAGACCTCTTCCCGCGATTCTCGCGAAATGCTGGTCTTCATCACCCCGAAGATCGTCGGAGACCGCAGCATTTCCGATGACCTCGACGTGTCCGCAGAGCGCGAGGAGCTCATCAAGCCGATCATGATGAGCCCCGAGCTGGCTGGGGCGACGGGAAAATCCATTCCCCCGCTCCGCCTGCCCAGCGAGGAAAATAAAAAATAATCATCCCTCGCTTTCGAACCGTCCGCCTCGCGCGGACGGTTTTTTTTGCCCTTTTGCCAAGCCGTGGAGGCCCATCGGCTAAATCAGCTCCATGAAGAGCCGCATTTTGCCCTCAAGCAAGGCCAAGCTCCCTGGCGATCCCCCATGGGAATGGGGTCGGAATGAATACAGGAATCCATTCTCCGTCAAGTGCGCATCCGCAAGGATATCCGGCATTTTCTCCAGACGAACCTGAATCGGCAGGTTGCTCTTGATCACACTGGAGAGGCCCTTCTTCTTTTCGCCGCGCTCCGCCGATGCGATTCTCTTGAGCAACCGCTCCGCCTCTGAGGCCCCATAGCTCTCCAGCCAATCATCGCAAAACGCATTCGCGAGCGCCCGAAGCGTCTCCGCGTCCAATTCGCTCGCGGCCGGCGGCTGGGCCGCGGCATCGAGATGATCCTCTTCCCACGGTTTCCCGGCGGAAACCTGCTTGTCGGAGACGAGAAAGGATTGGAGCTCCCCCTTCTCATTGTAGGTCGCCATGAATTCAATCATCGATGAATTGGGATCGCTGGCCAGGTAGATCCCGTAGTCCGAATTGCCGACCCTTCGCCAAGCGATCGCCAAGCGAAGGATTCCACCGGATTTGTCCAGCAAGAAAGAGCAATGGTAAGGAATTTTCGGATCAGCCATTCGCGCTCCCCAACTGAACGCCATACAGCTTCTCCACCAGCGCCGCGCCTTCCTCTTTCAGCAGCGTGGCCTCTGCTTCCGTCATCGATGGACTGCTGAGGAGCACTTCAATCTCTTGAAGGCGCTCCGTCTTCTCCAGAATGTCCAGAAAAATCTCATGCCCGATTTCTCCGCTGGACTCTGGCGCCTCGAAATTAGTCAGCGTGCCCTCTTGCCCCTCATCGAGCTTTATGTGCTCGAGCGTCACTTTGGAATGCCCGGGAAACCGCTTCGCGAAAATTCCCAATGCTCGGGCCACCCCCTGGATGGACCGGCTCTGGGAGATCCGCTGGGCGAATGGGAGATTGGATTCGCTGCTCATGCTCATTCACCTATTTCGACAGAAAAGGGGCGGGAGATTCTCCCGCCCCGACCAGGAATTCGGCTTACTCTTCGCCGTCCGCTTCCGTCTTCTTCGCGTCGCCGCGATTGCTCTTCTCCGCGATGGCCGCGCGAATGATCTTCTCCAGTTCATCGGCGACCTGGGGATTTTCTTTCAGGTAGCCCTTGGCATTCTCCATGCCCTGGCCGATCTTCTCGCCTTTGTAGCTATACCAGGCGCCGGCCTTCTCGATGAGCTTCATGTCCACGCCCATATCGATCAGCTCCGCCATCTTGGAGACGCCCTCGCCGTAGAGAATTTGGAATTCGGCTTCTTTGAACGGGGGAGCGACCTTGTTTTTCACCACCTTCACGCGAGTCTCCGAGCCGACGATCTCCTCGCCCTTCTTGACGGAGCCGATTCGGCGAATGTCCATCCGGACCGAGGAGTAGAACTTCAGGGCGTTGCCGCCGGTGGTGGTTTCGGGGTTGCCGAACATCACGCCGATCTTCATGCGGATCTGGTTGATGAAGATCACCAGCGTGTTGGTCCGCTTGATTTGGGCGGTGAGCTTGCGCAGGGCCTGGCTCATCAGGCGAGCCTGCAAACCGGGCAGCGAGTCGCCCATTTCGCCCTCCAGCTCCGCTTTCGGAACGAGGGCCGCGACCGAGTCGATGACCAGGATGTCCACCGCGCCGGAGCTCACGAGCTTTTCGGCGATCTCCAGGGCTTGCTCCCCGCTGTCCGGCTGCGAAATCAACAGCTCAGAGATATTGACGCCCAGCTTGCCGGCGTAAACAACGTCCAGAGCGTGCTCCGCGTCGATGTAGGCTGCCGTGCCGCCGGTCTTTTGGCATTCCGCCACCGCCTGCAGACACAGGGTGGTTTTGCCGGAGGATTCCGGGCCGTAGATTTCGACCACGCGCCCCTTCGGAAGCCCGCCGATGCCCAGCGCCGCATCCAGCTTGATCGAGCCGGTGGATACCGTGTCGATGTCTTGGATGACATCTTTGGACCCCATCTGCATGATCGAGCCTTTTCCGAATTGCTTTTCGATTTGGCCGATCGCCGCCATCAGCGCTTTTTTCTTGTCCGTTTCAACACGTTCCATGCCTAGCTCCTTTGAGTGAGAAATTGAAAACAATCAACTCGGCGTGATCGCCGAGGCCTCGCTAGATTATTTTTTTTGGGAACCAAAGTCAAACAAAATCGCTCAGCCACAGGCTAAACCGAGCGAAAAGAAAAACACTACATTTATTTATGTAGTGCCATTCTCTTCCACTTCTTCCTTATCGGCATGCCGCTCCGCGCTTTTTGCTTCCGGACGGAGAGCCCGGATTTGTCTTCTGCGCAGCTTGGATGTCCTCGACTTTTTTCAGAACAGCCCGCAGCGCATCCTCTTGGCTTTCTGGAGCGAAGGATGGGATCACCATCTCATACGGCGCGGATCCATTGAGCGCGGGCTCGACCCATTCCTGCTGCTCTTTCCCCATCATTTGCTGCAGTCGGCTCGCGTATCGCTTTGGCGTGGCCTTCTCATCGTTTTTGAAGCGCTCGAGAAACCGTTCGACCAGCAGCTCTTTGGGGTTGTTGACGAACACTCGCACGCACTCCCACCCCTCCTTTTGCGCGTAGGCATGCATTTGCTTTGCTCCATTCGGCTCGCAAACGACAACGGCGGGCTTTCCCTTCTTGAAGGCGCGCTCCGCCTCGTCCTTGCTCACGCCGTAATAATTCCCGTCGAAGTGGATATTTTCGATGAAATTGTCTTCACGAATTCCCCGCTCAAACTCCTCTTTCGAGACGAAGTAGTAATGCTCCCCGTGTTCCTCCCCCGCCCGAGGATGCCTGGTCGTGGTGGAGACGAGATGCTCGCATCCATTTTCGGAGAGCATCTTCTCCAGGGTGCTCTTCCCCGAAAGGGACGGCCCAGTCAGGGTAATCAGAATTTTTGCTTGGCGGTCGCTCATCTTCTTGTCCTCGGCAGCGGTTGACCCACCAATTTTAGCAAAGGAGACGGAAGCATTCAAACGGGCGGATGGCTTTCTTTGCGCATTTTGGGAACAGCTGCCCGCCAGGCTCTCCTCGGGACGAAAAACAAGGCCGCCGGAAACCCGGCGGCCCATGGATCGCAGCAGGAACCCTGCTCATTTCCCTTTCGCAGTCTCCTTCCTCGCTGGAGCCTTGCCTTTGCTTTTCCCGGGATTTTTCTCGGCGACGGCAGCCTTTGTCGGTTTCTTCGCGCTCTTGGCGGCTGTCCCCTTCCCTTTTGCGGCGCCAGACCCATTGCTCGAGGCGAACCACACGAATGCCTGGCAAATATAGGACATGTTCGAGACGCCGTTGGGGGCGACCTTTCCGGCCCGCTCCTTCACCTCGTCGAAAATCATGCGGTCGATGTAGATCCCGACCTGATTCCATTCCGCTTTTCCTTGGCGAGCCCTCCACGACTGCGTTTTCGGAAATTCGTGCGCGCTCTTGAATGGCTCAAGGGACATGAAATCCTGGAGGATTTTTTCATAGAGCCGGTTCAGAGCCACGCCATTTTCGTCCGCATGGTCCAGGAGAAATTCGCGGGTCTCGATCGGAACATAGGTGACGGTCTTCGCCATCTGATCCATCTTCTCAAGGGTTTTTGAGCGGCGGGCTTTTTTGTTTTCCGCCTGGATGCTTTCGATCGCCTGGCGGCGCGTGAGCCGATCCGCGTAGAGGTAGCTTTCTCCGCGATACACCACCTGCCGGATCCCCGCATCGTTGAGGAAAGCGATCAGCCCCTTCCGATTCTGCGCGAACGGAGCGACATATTTGTCTTTCACGTAGTCCTCGACGCGAATGAAGTCCCCCGGCTGGCCCCGGAGGATTTCCTCGAATTTTTTCGCGGCTTCTTTATAGGGCTTGTGGGGGAAGTCCGCTTGCTCCTCCTGCTTGAGCAGGGGATGCAGCCCCGCATCGATGATTTGCCGAACGCGCTCCCGCGTCAGCCCGCCCGCGATGCTGGTCCCGATGCTTTCCAGGGTCATCCCTTGCCCGCTCTGAAGACCATAATAGGCGATCATGTAATTGAAGCTTCGCGCATTGGATTCTGACAGGCACGCTCGCATCGCCTCGATCAGATCATTGCGCAAACTCACCGGCCCGCCAGGCTTCTCCCCTTTCAGGAATCCTTGCACAGCGGTCAAATCTGCAGAGCTCTTTCTCATGTGAACCTCTCTCCGTTATGTCGATCTTCCTGTCGATCTTTCTATTTTTGTGATCGCGCGGAATTATCTTCTCCGTTCGCGCCGTTGCCGATATTTCAATACAAATTTCCGGAAGTCAATACCCATCAAATCATCAATCTGCGAAAGTAAAACAAAAGGATAAGCAACTTTCTTCGAAATCACCTCAGGATTGACGCCGAATGCTTGACTTCCCTAGCCCTTCCTTCTCGCCACGCGGCCGGCCCGCCTTGCCTTTCCTCGCCGATTGACTTAAAGACCCTTTCTAATAGTATTCATCCATTCCGCATTTCCATGCAGCACGAGACCCTTTTAGGAGAATTTGATGGCGAACGCAACCCCCGGCGCTAAGCAAGACCAGGCCGCCGCGGAGCGTTCCATCGAGAACCTCTCCTCCGCGCGGCCGGAACCCCAAACGCTTTCCGCGCCGGCCGAACAAAAGAGCCGCGACGATCGCTCCGCCCTTCGCCTCGCGGCCCAGAGCAGGATCCAGCGGACTCCCGTGACTTTGGGCCCGAACGCCAAATCTCCCTCGGAGTTCCCCCCGCTTCGCAAAAAGCCGAATTTGCTTGGGGGCGTCCCCGTTGTTGAGCTGGGCCCTGCCGCGCGCCACCCTCTCGAAACCCCAACGCCAAGCGCCTTGGACTCCGAGACTGTCGCGATCCTCGCCGCATTCGGGATCGATCCGGACCCCTCCCTCGCGGAGGCCCTCGCCGGAGAGCCCATTCCCATCCCCGCGGATTTGATCGAACGGGTCCGCAAGGCCACAGGATCCTCCGTGGCCCGCGCCCCGGAGAGGCCCGTCGCCGAACCAGCCTTTTCCGAGCCCGCCAATCTCCGTCCGGAAAAAATCGAGGAGTCTGCCCAGGAAGGCCAAGCTATTGCCCCCTCGGAGGCGGCAGAGCTTCTTTTGGCCCTAGGAATCGAACCGGATCCCGGCCTCGCTCTCGCTCTCGCGGATTCCCGCATTGCTATTGAAATGCCTTCCGCTCCACCTCCATTGCCGGAGGAGCCGCGGAAGGCGTTCGAATTGCCCGCAGCAGCCCCCCGAAGCGAGCCGCATACCTCCCGGGAAATTGAACACGCCCATTCTGAAGCCGAAGATATTTTGGCGGCATTCGGCATCGAGCCTGATCCTGGTTTGCATAGCGCGCTAGACTTCGCGGCTGAAGCGAAAGATTCCGCCATCGAAGAGCCCGTCGCCGCCGAGGAGCCCGTCGCCGCCGAAGAGCCCGTCGCCCTCGAAGAGCCCGTCGCCCTCGAAGAGCCCGTCGCCCTCGAAGAG
>VFQM010000574.1_pt1 | contig 39694 bp, 47 predicted proteins | sample 3512391 | NCBI WGS metagenome assembly VFQM01 (sample SAMN10412369, study PRJNA504923) | tailings metagenome | isolation source: Replicate 1 from Balatoc abandoned mine | place: Philippines
AGATCTTCGAAGCGGCCTCGAGCCGTCTCGCCCGCGAACTGGCGGCGATGGAAGAGACCGACGAGCCTACCGCGCTCGGCAAGATTCTCGACGTGCTGCGCGAGCACGCGCCGCAATATTACGACACGGCCGAGGAAGCCTGAGGCCTCCTCCCGCTCCGTGCGAACATCAAGGGCTGCCCCGCGGGGCGGCCCTTTTTGTTTGCGCCGGCCCCGCAGGTGTATTACATAGGCAATACGCTAAAGCCCCGAGGGAGAGACACGCCATGACCAGACCCATTTCGCACCGGATCGCCCCTGTCACGCTCCTCGCGCTCGCCGGAACGCTGGCAGCCTGCGAACCCGGCGAGGTGGAGATCAACGGCCAGAAGGGCGTGCCGCTCTCCGAGGTCGAGATCGCCGGCGCTCCGCCGTCCAAGCTGATGCTGGCCTCGGGCGACACGGTGATCCTGACCGAGGGCGATACCTTCGCGATCAAGGTCGAGGGCAGCGACACCGCCTCCTTGCGCTTCGTGCGCGACAGCGAGGTGATCGGCATCACCCGCGAGAACGGCTGGAGCGGCAATAGCGAGGCGACGATCCGCATCACCATGCCCGCGCCCAAGGAGGTGGTGATCGGCGGCAGCGGGACAGTCAAAGCGACGACCCTCGCCAGCGAGGCCGACATCAATATCGGCGGCAGCGGGCTTGTCGAATTCGGCCGGATCGCGAGCGAGCGGCTTGGCATCAACATCGGCGGCAGCGGCACGGTGCGGGGATCGGGCACGGCGAAGGAGCTTGAAATCCTGATCGGCGGCTCGGGCGAGGTCGAAATGCCCGCGCTCAAGGCCGACCAGGCCGACATCACCATCGGCGGCAGCGGCGATGTCGCTTTCGCCTCGGACGGGACGGTGGATGCCAATATCGGCGGAGCGGGTGACATCAAGGTGGCAGGCAATGCCAAGTGCACCGTCAACGCCTTCGGCTCGGGCACGCTGACCTGCAATCCGGACAGCACCGGCACCGCGAAGGCTCCTGCAGCGCCGGCCGCGCCGCCGGCCCCCGCAAAGCTTGGCCGTTGACGTTCACGCTTCGGCAAGCGATCCGGGGGCATAGGAGCGCCATGTTGCCGCTCCGCACCCTCTTTCCCGTCTGCGCCGCTTTCGCCTTGCAGGGCTGTGTCGCCAAAGCCGTGGTCGATGTCGTGACCCTGCCGGTGCGCGCGGTCGGTGCCGGGGTCGATGCGGTCACCACCAGCCAGTCCGAGGCTGACGAAAAGCGAGGACGCGAACTCCGCAAGCGCGAGGAACGGCTCGGCGAGCTCGAACGCGATTACGGCCGCCAGATGGACCGCTGCGCCGATGGCAATGACGAAGCCTGCGAAAAGGCCGAGGCGATCCGTGCCGAGATGAAGGCGCTCGCGCCAGGCGGTCCCGGGTCCGGTTAGGCCGCCGCCCGCCGCAGCCGGTCATTGATCGCGCGGCCCACGCCTTCATCCGGAACCGGGGCGACCGCAATACGCGGCTGCGGGGCGCGGGCGGCCTCGTGCAGGGCCGCATAGAGCCGCGCCGCCGCCTCGGCGAGGTCGCCGCGGGCTGACAGGGTGCAATCCCCCGCCACATCGCCGAACCCGATGAGGAACTCGCCATCCTCCGCCGCGCCCGCGTTCAGCCGCACGGGCTTGCCCGGGGCATAGTGGCTCGCGAGCTGGCCCGGAGCCTCGATCCCCTTGCCCGCGCCCTGCACTCCTGCCGCAATCGGCCCCGGACGCAGTTCCTCGACGCTCCCGTCGGCGCGCACCGCGACAATGGTCGATTCCACCCCCGCTGGCGTCGCGCCGCCATCGAGCACCATGGCGATCCGCCCGTCGAGCGAGGCGAGGACATGGGCCGCGGTGGTCGGGCTGATGAAGCCCGAGCGGTTGGCGGACGGGGCGGCAAGCGGGAAGTCCACCCGCTCCAGCAGCGCCCGCATCGCCGGATGGGCAGGCGCCCGCAAGGCGATGGTCGGCAGTCCCGCCGTGACCGCCTCGGCCAGCCCTGCATCGGCGCGGCGCGGCAGCACCAGTGTCAGCGGCCCGGGCCAATGGGCCTCGGCGAGAGCGCACGCTTCCGGCGAGAACTCGGCATAGCGCACCGCCTGCTCCAGCCCGCTGACATGGACGATCAGCGGGTTGAAATTCGGGCGGCCCTTGGCGGCATAGATCCGCGCCACCGCCTCGGCTCTGTCGGCGCGGGCGGCGAGGCCATAGACCGTCTCGGTCGGCACCGCGACAAGCCCGCCCGAATCGAGGATTCGCGCAGCCTCGGCAATCCCCGCGGTGTCCGCCAGCCGCACTTCCGTAACGTTCTTGCCGCTCATGCCCGGGCGCTATATTCGTTTGCCCGCCCTGCCAAGAGCGGGCGCAATTTCCATTCGCAAGGACCCCTCCCAAGTGACCCCCTTTACCCCGCCGACCGCCGACCAGTTGCTCGCCATCCGCGTCAATGCCGGGATCGACGAGCTCGCGCAGACCGAGCGCTTTGCCCATGCCGAAAGCGATCTGGTCGAGGCCATCGTCGCCGGTGTCGGCCAGTTCGCGGCCGGGGAATTCGCACCGCTCAACCGCAAGGGTGATCTTGAAGGCGCCAAGCTTGAAAACGGCGTGGTGCGCCTGCCGGACGGGTTCGGGGCCGCCTACCGCGCCTATGTCGAGCAGGGCTGGAACGCCATCGCTTCCCCCGCTGCCCACGGCGGGCAGGGACTGCCCTTCACCCTCGCCTGCAACGTGCTCGAGAACCTCGGCGCGGCGAACATGGCCTTCACCCTGCTGCCGATGCTTTCGGTCGGCGCGATCGAGGCGCTGGAGCATCACGGCTCACCCGCCCAGCAGGCGATGTATCTGCCCAATCTCGTCAGCGGCAAGTGGTCGGGGACGATGAACCTCACCGAGCCTGCCGCGGGAAGCGATGTCGGCGCGCTGCGTTCGACTGCCGAGCCGGTGGAAAGCGGCGAGCACGCGGGCAAATACCGGATCACCGGCCAGAAAATCTACATCACCTGGGGCGAGCATGACCTTGCCGAGAACATCATCCACCTCGTCCTCGCCCGCCTCCCCGGCGCACCGGAAGGCTCGCGCGGGATCTCGCTGTTCGTGGTGCCCAAGTATCACGTCAACGCCGACGGGAGCCTCGGACCGAAGAACGATCTTCGCTGCGTCAGCCTCGAACACAAGCTCGGCATCAACGCCTCGCCGACCTGCGTGATGAGCTATGGCGACAATGGCGAATGCATAGGCGAGCTCGTCGGCGCGCCCAACAAGGGCCTCGCCGCGATGTTCACGATGATGAACAATGCCCGCATCAATGTCGGCAACCAGGGCGCGCAGATCGCCGAGCGGGCCACCCAGCAGGCGCTCGCCTATGCCCGCGACCGCGTGCAATCGGCTCGCGCCGGTTCGCCCGACAAGAGCCCCGTGGCGATCATCGAGCACCCCGATGTGCGCCGCATGATCCTTCGCATGAAGGCGCTGACCGAAGGCGTGCGCGCCCTGCTCTACTACTGCGCGGGGCAGGTCGATCGCGGCAATCTCGGCGAGGAGGCGGCCAAGACCCGTTCCGAGATCCTCGTCCCGCTGCTCAAGGCGTGGGGCACCGATGTCGGAGTGGAAGTCTCGGGCCTCGGCATCCAGATCCACGGCGGCATGGGCTTCGTCGAGGAAACCGGTGCCGCGCAGCACTGGCGCGATTCGCGCATCGCGCCGATCTACGAAGGCACCAACGGCATCCAGGCCGCCGACCTTGTCACCCGCAAGCTCGGGCTGGACGGCGGCGAAGCGGTGGTCGCGCTGTTCGAGAGTATCGCCCGCGAGGCAGCCGACGAATATGCCCTCGCCGCGCTGGCGATGGACTGCGCCAGCGTGGCCCGCTGGATGCGCGATGATGCGAGCCTCGATGATCGCCTCGCGGGTAGCGTGCCGTTCTGCACCATGGCGGCGGTGTGCGTCGCCGGGTGGCAGCTGATGAAGCAGCGCGAAGCGGTTGCCGCCGGTGCCGCGCCGGAACTGGCCGCGACCAAGCCGGTGACGGTGCGCTTCTTCCTCGACCGGATCGTGCCCGAAGCCGCAGGGCTGAAGGCGGGCGCGGTGGCGGGGGCGGACCTGCTCTACGCGCTTCCCGCCGAAGCTCTGGTCGGCTGAGATGGACCGGGGGGAGCCGCTGGAGCGGATCGCCGCCGCCCTGGAGCGGCTCGCGCCTGCGCCCCCGCCGCCGACCGACTGGCGCGCCGCCCCGGCCTATCTGTGGGAGGGAGATCGGGCGCGCGCCGTTCCGGTGCTGGATGCGCTGCCGCTAGAGGCGCTCCACGGGATCGCGGCGCAAAAGCAAGCGCTGCGCGACAATTGCGCCCGGTTGGCGTCCGGCGCGGCGGCGCACGACGCGCTGCTGTGGGGCGCGCGGGGCATGGGCAAATCGGCGCTGGTGCGCGCCTGTGTCGCGGATATTCAGCGAACCACGCCAGAGGCGCTGGCGCTGGTGCAGCTTGCCGCGGGGACCCTCCCGACCTTCCCGGCTCTGATCGCGGAGCTGGCGGGCCAGAGCCGCGCTTTCCTGCTGTTCATCGACGATCTCGGCTTCGGCGCCGATGGCCGGGCCGAGATGCTCGCGCTCAGGAGCCTGCTCGACGGCGGGATCGCCCCGCGTCCGCCGCATATCCGCCTCGTGGTCACCGCCAACCGCCGCGCGATCGTCGAGCGCGAGGATACCTCGGGCGCGATCCATGAACGCGACGAGCGGGATGATGCGCTGGCGCTGGCGGATCGCTTCGGGCTGACGCTGGGCTTCCACCCGGCGGACAAGGACACCTATCTCGCGATCCTTGGCGGATACCTCGCGCCGCTCGGCCTCGCCTTCGATGCGGAGGAGGCGATGGCCTTCGCCATCCAGCGCGGCAACCGCTCAGGCCGCACCGCGCTGCAATTCGCCACCGAGATCGCGGGCAGGGCCGGCCTGCGCCTCTAGTTTGCCCGCTGGCCGGCCTGCTCACGCAGGTAATCCGCCTCGAAATCGGCGCGCGGATCGGTCAGCCGGCGCGGGGGAAGCGATTTGCCGGTCAGCGGAGCAATCGCCTTGGCCGGCGCCGCACTCGGCGAGCGCACGCGCCAGATGATGCCCGCGGTATCGTCCGACACCAGCAGCGCGCCGTCCGCCGCCCACTCCACCCAGGTCGGGCGGCCATGGGTCTTGCCGTCGGCGGTGAGGAAACCGGTCAGCACCGGCCTGGGCTTGCCGACCGGATTGCCGCGCGCGTCGAAGTCCACGAACACCACATCATAGCCCGAGGGCGGCTTGCGGTTCCACGAGCCGTGGCGCGCGATGAAAGCGCCGCCTTCGAAGGCGGTGCCCATCTGGTCACCCTCCTTCGAGAACACCAGCCCGAGCGCCGCGACGTGCGGCCCGAGCGCGAATTCGGGCTTGCGGACATATTCCATCAGGAAGCGCGGCATCGGCGCCTCCACCCGGCTGTCGCGGTTGGTGCGGTAATAGACCCAGGGCCACCCATATTGCGCGCCGACCGGCACATTGGTGAGGTAATCGGGCACGAGGTCCGAGCCGAGCATGTCACGCTCGTTCACTGTCGTCCACAGCTCGCCCGTCCAGGGGCTGAAATCTAGCCCGTTGGGATTGCGCAGGCCCGCCGCGAAGGGGCGTTGGCGCTTGACGGCCAGATCATATTCCCAGATCATCGCGCGGCCTTCCTCGACCTTCATCCCGCTCTCGCCGATATTGCTGACCGAGCCGACCGCGACATAGAGCCGCTCGCCATCGGGGGAGAGTTCGAGGTTGCGCATCCAGTGACCGCCGCCCGGTGCGAGGTCCATCAGCTTGACCGGCCTGCCCGTGACCTTGTCGCTGCCCAGCGCATAGGGGAAGGCGAGCACGGCATTGTGGTTGGCGACGAACAGCGTGCCGTCCTTCCACGCCATGCCCGACGGCGAATCCAGCCCTTCGAGGATCACGGTCTGCGTCTCGGCGCTGCCATTGCCGTCCTTGTCGCGCAGCAGCACGATCCGGTTGGGGGAATCGCCGGTCGCCCCGGCCTTGCTCAGCAGCAGGCCCGCGATCCAGCCCTTGATCGTGTCCATCACGCCGCCGCCATCGCCCCCTACCTTCGGGGCGCGGGTCAGGGCGACGAGAATATCGCCATTGGGCAGCGCAAAGAGCGTGCGCGGATGATCGAGTCCCTCGGCAAAGCGCATCACCTCCAGCCCCTCGGCCGCGGTCGGTGCCTCGCCCTCGGCCCAGCCCACCGGCTCGGCGATCTGCACCGTCGGCACGGTCTGCGCCTCGCCCTCCTTGAGGACGGGATCGGTCCCGGTGACCTCCTCGACCGAGAGCGCAGCGGTGTCGCCGCGGCTCAGGAACCAGAAGGCACCCCCTGCGATGACGACAAGAATCCCGAGGGCGATTGCGATTTTCCGGAAAATGGCCATGTGGGCGGGATAAAGCGCGGCCGCGCTCGCGGCAACCGTCTAGAGTGGCGCGCTGCGACGAAAGGCCTGTGATTCCGTGTACGACTTCAAGCCAGAAACCCCTCTCCCCCCCGCCGAGCTTTACCGCGAGCTGCTCGCCGCGGCCGATGCGCTGACCGATGGCGAGCCCGATGCGGTCGCCAACATGGCCAATGTCGCCGCGCTCCTGTGGGAGTTCCTGCCCGATCTCAACTGGGCCGGCTTCTACCGCGTCGCCCCGGTCAAGGGCGGCGGCGCGGAGGAACTGGTGCTCGGGCCGTTCGTGGGACGCCCGGCCTGCATCCGCATCCCCTTCGGCAAGGGGGTGTGCGGCGCGGCAGCAGAAAGTCGCGCCACGCAACTTGTCCAGGATGTCCACGCCTTCCCCGGCCACATCGCCTGCGACGCTGCCAGCGCAAGCGAGCTGGTGGTGCCGGTGCCCGGCCCCGACGGCGCGGTGATCGCGGTGATCGATCTCGACAGCCCCTCGCCCGCCCGCTTCACTCCCGAGGACGCGGCGGGTATCGAAGCGCTGGCGGCGATGCTCTCGACGCGGATCTGATCCTTCCCGAAACGGGACAGGTTTGACACCCGGCTTGGGCGGCGAGGCCCGGCGGTGGTAAGCTTTCGCTAACCATCAGCGCGTCTTGCTGATTCAGGGGGATTGCCGATGTCCAAGCCGTTTCCGACCCTCCCGCTCGCCGCGCTGGCGCTGGTCGCCATGCCCGCCGCGGCGCAAAGCCAGGCGCAGAACTACGGCGATCTGCCGCCGCTTGCGCCGATGCCCGAGGCACAGGTGCGCGCCCTTCCGGCCGATATGCAGCGTGCGCCCGCCCCGGTGCAGACCGGCGAGACAGTGACCACGGTCGACGGGGTCGAGACCATCACCCGCACCCGCCGGATCGACACGCCGCGCCCCGCACCGGCCGCGCCCGAGGCCTATGCCGTCCGCTACCTGCCCGATCCCGCAGCCTATGCCGCGCAGTCGGCCTATGTCGCGCCCGCCTACGCTCCGGTCGTATTCGAGCGCGAACAATGGCTCGACGAATGCCGCCGCCGCACCCGCGGGCAGGACCGGGACGGGACCGGCCTGATCATCGGCGGCCTGCTCGGCGCGATTGCCGGGGGGGTGGTCGGCTACGAGATCGCCGGAGTGGGCAGCAGCCTTGTCGGCGCAGGCGGCGGGGGATTGCTGGGCGGGCTGCTCGGCAGTCTGTTCGATGGTGACGATGAGGACCGCTACGACTGCGAGGCTGCGCTCGACGCCTATCTCAAGCAATATGGCGCCCCGCCGGCGCGGATCGCGAGCCGCGAGATCCCCTATCCGGGCTATGGCTATGCCACCAGCTACCCGGCAGCCTATCCCTACGGCTACGGCTATGCTTATGCCCCGCAGCAACAGATGGTGATGGTGCCGGTGCGCACCGAGGTGCAGCAACAGGTCGTGGTGCGCGAAAGCGTCCGCGAGGAGACCTATCCGGCGCCGGGCGCGACGCGGATCATCCCCGAGCCTGCTCCGCGCCCCTCGCCCAAGATGATCAGGCAACGCTGAGTTTCCCTCCGCCGCAGGGGAACGGAAAAGCCCCGCAAGTTCAGGCGAGCTTGCGGGGCTTTTTCATGCCGGAGAGCGGCGCGTCGCCAGTCAGAACTCGCCGCCGGTCAGCCGCTGGCAGACCAGATCGAGCTGGTCGAGCGTGGTGTAGCGGATCGTGATCAGACCCTTGCGCGGATCACCCTCGGGTTTGATCCGGACGCTCAGCCCGAGGAACTCCTCGAGATGCTGCTGCACGGCGAGAATGTCAGCGCTTTCAGAGGTTTGATGGATTGGCTGCGCGGGCGGATCGGTGCGCTTGGCCGCTTTCTTGGTAAGGGTCTCGATGTCGCGCACCGAAAGCCCTTCCGCGACCGCGATCTCGGCCAGTTCGCGGGCATCGCTCCGGCCGATCAACGCACGGGCGTGACCGATGGTCAGCAGGCCCTGCTCGACCAGATCGAGCACCTGGTCGGGGAGCGTCACCAGCCGCATCATGTTGGCGACATGGCTGCGGGACTTTTCGACCATCTTGGCGATGTCGACCTGGATCATCCCCTCGCCCTCGGAGAGACGATGATAGGCGCGCGCCTCCTCGACCGGGCTGAGATCCTCGCGCTGGAGGTTCTCGATCAGGGCGAGCGCCATGACCTCGCGTTCCGAAAGATCGCGGACCAGCGCCGGGATTTCGTGCAGCCGCGCCTTCTGCGCCGCCCGCCAGCGCCGCTCGCCCGCGACCAGCTGGTAGCCCTGCCCCTCGGGATGGGGGCGGACGATGATCGGCTGGATTACTCCGCGGCTGGCAATCGAGGCGGCTAGTTCATCGAGGGCAGCCTCGTCGAAATGCTTGCGCGGGTTGCCGGGGAGCGGCTTGATCGAGGCGATCGCCAGCATTCGCAGAGGCGAGCTGCCGGGCGCAGCCGCCTCGGTCTGGACTGCGTCCTCGCGGCGCACCAGCGGCTCCTCGCGCCGGGTCTCGCCCAGCAGCGCGCCCAGCCCGCGACCGAGCCGCCGCGGCTTGTCGTCATTGCGGGAATTGGCCTGCAATTCAGCGGGTTGTGCGGTATCTTCGGTCATGCTGCCTGTCTTTCAGCGGGAAATCGCCCGATCAGCTCGCGCGCCAGAGCCATATAGGCGCGGCTGCCGGTGCAATGCTGGTCATAGATGAGCGCCGGAAGCCCGTGGCTCGGCGCTTCGGAGAGCCGGACGTTGCGCGGGATCACCGTTTCGAACACGAGATTGCCGAGGCAATCGCGCACATCGTCCGAGACCTGGTCGGTCAACCGGTTGCGCCGGTCATACATGGTCAGCGCGACACCGATGATGCCGAGATCGGGATTGAAGCGCTGCTGCACCTGATCGACAGTCTGGAGCAACTGGCTCAAACCCTCGAGCGCGAAGAACTCGCACTGGAGCGGCACCAGCAGCGTATCGGCGGCGCACAGGGCATTGAGGGTCAACAGGCCCAGCGAGGGCGGACAGTCGATGAAACAGATGTCGTGCTCGGTATGGCCCGCCAGCGCCTTGTCGAGGCGGTGCGTGCGGCCTTCCACCGCCACCAGCTCGACCTCCGCGCCCGAGAGATCGACTGTGGCCGGAACGAGATCGAGCTTGGGAATCGCGGAGCGGACGATCGCGGATTCGAGCGGCACCTCGTCCACCAGCAGATCATAGCTCGACACCTCGCGCGAGGCCGAATGCACGCCCAACCCGGTCGAGGCATTGCCCTGGGGATCAAGATCGATCAGCAGCGTGCGCCACCCCGTCGCGGCCATCGCCGTCGCAATGTTGATCGCGGTCGTGGTTTTGCCCACTCCGCCCTTCTGGTTGGCAATCGCGATGGTCAGCATAGGTGTTCCCGTCCTTCCCGCGCGCAGAATCCAGAGGGAATTGCGCGTCTCGCGTGTCAGGCCTTTACGATGATCCCCGCCTCGGGATCGGTCAAGGAATGTTTCACGTGAAACATTGCCCGAATCGAAGGCTTCAAGCTCTCCAGTTCCATCGCCGCCGAACGCCCCTTGGGCAACACATAGACGGTACGCCTTGTGGAGAAGGGTGCGGATAGTTCCAGAAGTCGGGGGAGTGGAGCGAAGGCGCGTGCCGAAATGGCGCGGGCTTCGAACGGCGCGACCCGTTCAAGGCGCTGCGCCTCGACCCGGCACTTGGCGAGGCCGAGAGTGCCGATCACGCGGTTGAGGAACTCTGCACGCCGGGCGCGGGACTCGACCAGAACCACCGGCATGTTCGGGCAAAGAGCCGCGATGACAAGGCCGGGGAACCCCGGACCGCTCCCAAGATCGAGCCACGGGCCGACGGCATTCGGCCCCAATGTTTCACGTGAAACATTTTCGAGGAGCTGCGCCGAATCGGCGATGTGGCGTTGCCAAAGGTGCGGCTCGGTCGCTTTGGCGATCAGGTTCTGTCGCTGGTTCTCCTCCAGCACCAGCGCCGCGAAGCGATCGAGGCGCTCCATTCCGGCGGCGTCGGTCAGCCCTGCGACATAGGCGCGGGCTTCAACTTCAGTGGTGATCATGCGGCGATCCTGCGACGGGCGTGGACGAGCAAGGCCGAGAGCGCGGCAGGCGTCACTCCGGGCACCCGCCCGGCAGCAGCCAGGGTACCGGGCGCGGCCTTGGTGAGCCGCTCGACCATCTCGTTCGAGAGGCCCGGCACTTCGCCATAGGGGAAGTCCGCCGGGAGCGGCAGAGCCTCGCTTGCCCGCAGGTCGCGCAGCTCGGCATCCTGTCGCGCCAGATAGGGGGCGTAGGCCGCATCCTCCGCCATTTCCTCGGCAAGCAGCGGGTCGAGCGCCGTCACCACCGCTAGCCATGGGGCGAGCGCATCGGGGGTGACTCCGTCATAACGCAGCCACTCCGCAATGCTCTTCTCGCCATGATCGCGGCGGACGGGCAGGCCGAGGTCGGCCAGGTTCCGGGCGTGAATCTTCTCGGAATGTTTCACGTGAAACATTTCGCGCAGCTCTTCACGCCGCTCCCACCAGCGGCGGCGCGGCTCACCAATGCAGCCGGCCTCGATCCCCAGCGCTGTCAGGCGTGTCGCGGCGTTGTTGGCACGCAGACGCAGACGGTATTCGGCGCGGGCGGTGAGCATGCGGTAAGGCTCGGAAACGCCCTGAAGCGTGAGATCGTCGACCATCACCGCGATATAGGAATTCGCGCGGTCGAGCCGCGGCGCCTGCTTGCCCAAAGCGGCTGCCGCGGCCTGGAGCCCCGCGACGAGACCCTGCGCCGCGGCCTCCTCATAGCCGGTCGTTCCATTGATCTGTCCGGCGCAATAGAGCCCGGGGATCGCCAGCACCTGCAAGTCGGGCGTCAAAGCGCGGGGGTCGATATGGTCATATTCGACCGCATAGCCCGGCTGCACGATCACGGCGCGCTCACACCCCGGCATGGTGCGGACCACCTGCTCCTGCACATCCACCGGAAGCGAGGTGCTGATGCCGTTGGGATAAACAAGATGCGTATCCAGCCCCTCGGGCTCGAGGAAGACCTGATGCCCCTCGCGGTCGCCGAAGCGGTGGATCTTGTCCTCGATCGAGGGGCAATAGCGCGGCCCCGCAGCAGCAATGGCGCCTGAGAACAGCGGCGAGCGGTGGAGATTGGCGCGGATCGCGTCGTGACCCGCCTGAGTGGTCCGCGTGATCGCGCAGAACACCTGCGGATTGACCCGCGCGGGGGTGAGCGGCGACATCGTCCAGCTCTCCCCGTCGGAGGGTTGTTCCTCGAGCACCGCCCAGTTGATCGTCCGCCCGTCGATCCGCGGCGGGGTGCCGGTCTTGAGCCGGGCCATCGGCAGTTCCGCGCCGCGAAGCTGCCGGGCGAGGCGGTGCGCGGCATTCTCCCCGATCCGTCCGCCCTCGAACCGCTCTTCCCCGCGGAACAGGATCCCGCCGAGGAAGGTGCCGGTGCACAGGACCACGCGCGACGCTGCAAGCATGGTGCCGTCCGCAAGCTCCACGCCCGCGACAACCCCGCTCCTCAGGACCAGGGCCGCGGCTTCGCCCGCAACGATAGTCAACCCTTCCTGCTCTCGCACGGCCTGCTGCACTGCCGCCTTGAAGCGGACCCGGTCGGCCTGCACACGCGGACCCCAGACGGCGCTCCCCTTCGAGCGATTGAGCATCCGGTAGTGGATCGCACCCGCATCGGCGGCGCGGCCGATCACCCCGTCGAGCGCATCGACCTCGCGCACAAGATGGCCCTTGCCGAGACCACCGATGGCAGGGTTGCAGCTCATAGCGCCGAGAGCTTCGGGATCGAAGGAGATGAGACCGGTGCGCGCACCCATCCGCGCCGCCGCGCAGGCGGCCTCCACCCCGGCGTGACCGCCGCCAATCACGAGAACATCGAAGCTGTGCATGGTGTGGCGCAGATAGGCCGCGGGCGCCTGCTCGTCAAAGACGATTCGCACGAATGCAGCGGCAGCAATGTTTCACGTGAAACATTCGGGAGAAAATCAGTCAATGTTTCACGTGAAACATTGGGCTCACTCCGGCTCACTTGCCGATGCAGAACCGTCCGAACAGCGTATCGAGCATATCTTCGGTCGTGGCGCGCCCGATCAGGCGATCGAAGGCGAGACGCGCGCGGCGGAGTTCCTCGGCAACCAGAAGCGGATCGGCGAGGCGGCCTGCCGCCTCAAGCGCGTCTGCGCTCTCGCAGAGCCTGGCGTGCTGGCGGGCATTGAGCGCCGCCTGGCCGGGCTTGGGGAGAGCGTCGCGGGCCGTGTCTACAAGCGCCGTCTTGAGCGCCGCCACGCCCTCGCCCGAGACGGCCGATAGAGTGAAACGTGCAGCGTTCTTGGGCACGAAATCGGGAGTGTCCGCCTGAGCCGCAATCTCCCAGGCCCCCGCCGGCCCCTCGCCCTGAGGGCCGAGCCACAGCACCAGATCGGCCCGTTCCAGCTCGCTCTGGGCGCGGGCGATGCCGATCGCCTCGATCTGGTCGGCTTCCGCACCATCGCGCAGGCCTGCTGTGTCGACGAAGGTAAAGGGGACGCCGCTTATCGCCACGGCACGCTCGATGACATCGCGGGTGGTCCCGGCGATGGGCGAGGTGATCGCGGCCTCGCTTTCGACCAGTGCGTTGAACAGCGTCGACTTGCCGGCATTGGGCGGCCCGGCCAGCACGACGCGGAACCCCTCCCCCAATCGCTCCGAGCGCGGACGGGTGAGCCATTCCCGGAGTTCGGCGGCGAGCGCGCCAATGTTCCACGTGAAACATTCGGGGAGATCGGCAGCGTCCTCCTCGTCGGAGAAATCGAGCACGCCCTCCACTTCGGCCGACAGGGCAAGCACCCGCTCACGCCAGGCTTCCACTTGGCGGGACAAGGCACCGCCCGCGTTGGCGAGGGCAGCGGCCCGCTGCAATTCGGTCTCGGCGGAAAGCAGGTCGGCGAGCCCCTCGGCCTCGGCCAGATCGATGCGGCCATTGGCGAAGGCCCGGCGGGTGAACTCCCCCGGCTCAGCGCGGCGCACTCCGGCGAGTGAGGCGAGCGCAGCCTCGACCGCGGCAATCACTGCCCGGCCCCCGTGGCAGTGGAACTCGGCGAGATCCTCCCCCGTCGCCGTGCCGGGACCGGGGAACCACAGCACCAGAGCTTCGTCGAGCAAGGCGCCGCCCTGATCGCGCAACCGCACTAGCGAGGCACGACGCGGCGCGGGCACCCTCCCCGCCAACGCCTCCAACGCCGACCGGGCCGCAGGACCCGAGACGCGGATCACGCCCACACCCGCAGGCGGCGCGCCGCTGGAGAGCGCGAAGATCGTCGGCGTTTGGCTCACAGGATCAGTCTGTGGTCTTTGTGCCCGAACCGGATGCGGCCTTCATCCCGTTTTCCATGAAGTTCTGGAACAGCTTCATCCCCATCTGCCCCATCGGAGCCAGCGCGCTTGCATATTGCTGGAGCTGGCCGGGATCGGAGACGCCGCGCATCGCCTTTGTGAGGTTGTCGACATAGACATTATTGGCCGCGCTCACGTCGGGCAGGCCCATGAAGCTGCGGGCTTCCTCGGGGGTGCAGTCGACTTCGATGGTGATCTTCATGGCAATGCGCTCCTCTCCCTGTCCTTGCCTTCATTTGGGCTTGGCACGCGCGCAAGGCAAGAGATAGACCTGCGCGCCAACCCCTTCAGGAGAGACCCAATGAGCCTCAATGCCACGATCCCCACGCTGGAAGGCGACGCGACCTTTGGCGCCTATGTCGCCCGCCCCCCGGGCACGCCGCGCGGTGCGATCATCGTCATTCAGGAGATCTTCGGCGTGAACCCGGGCATTCGCCAGAAGTGCGACAAGCTGGCAGCCGATGGCTACCTCGCCGTGGCACCCGATCTGTTCTGGCGGATCGAATCCGGCATCGAGCTTGATCCCGATGTCGAACCCGAATTCCAGCGCGCCCTGGGCCTGTTCGGTGAGTTCGATCAGGACACCGGCATCCGCGACATCGAGGCGACCATCCACCACATCCGCCGCATGCTCGGCGTCGCGAAGGTCGGCTGCGTCGGCTACTGCCTCGGCGGCAGGCTCGCGTTCATGACCGCTGCACGGACCGATATCGATGCCTCGGTCGGCTATTACGGCGTCGGGATCGACGGGCTGCTCGGAGAGAAGCACGCCATCGCCCATCCGCTGATGCTGCACATCCCGACCGAGGACGGCTTTGTTTCACGTGAAACACAGGCCGCCATGCACGCCGGCCTCGACGATCACCCCAAGGTGACGCTGCATGACTACGAGGGCCTCGATCACGGCTTTGCCACCGAGCATGGCAAGCGCCGGGTGGAGGATGCCGCCAACCTCGCCGACAACCGCACCGCCGCCTTCTTCGCCGAGGCGCTGGCATGAGCCGCGAGAACCTCGCCCGCTGGCACGCCTATATGGAAGCGGAGGGCGATCCTGCCCTCCTCTCCGACTTGCTGGCGGAGGACGTCGTGTTCCACTCTCCGGTGGTGCACGCGCCTCAGGCCGGCAAGGCGATCGTCACGGCCTATCTGCTGGCTGCGGCGAAGGTGCTTGGTAACGACAGCTTCCGCTATGTCCGCGAGCTGGTCGACGGGGACGAGATGATGCTGGAATTCGTCACCGAGCTGGACGGGATCGCGATCAACGGGATCGACATCATCCGTTGGAATTCGCAAGGAAAAATCAGCGATTTCAAAGTGATGGTTCGCCCGCTCAAGGCCATCAACAAGGTCTGGGAGATGATGGGCGCGCAGCTCGCCGCAGCCAAACCCTAGTTCAGCACCGCGAAGTTGACGATCATCTTGCGGACCTCGGGATCGAGGCCATGGGGCAGATCGCGCTCGAGCATGTCGCGGCGGCTTTCGATGCTTTCCGCGATCATCACGCGCTTCATCGCCCAATCGGGGCAAGCGCGGGCGGCAATGCCGCGACGGTCGAGAATGGAGACGCCCGAATGGCGCGGGTCGGCGGTGATGGTGTCCATCAGGGCCGCCACCTCGCCCTCCTCGCCTTCGAGCAGCTGGAGGAAGTTGCGGCCGTTGAAGAGCAGGAGGCCGGTGATGCCCCGCGCCGGATTGTTGCGCGCGCTCGCGGCGAGGATCGCGTCCACTTCCTCGCGCGGCAGGGTCGGCGCGGTGCTGATGTAGAGATACTGGCTGAGCACGTGTTCCCGTCCCTTTAAGCCTGTCTTCCCGGGCCGACCCCATGGCCCGGTCGCATGCGAACCTTACTGGTTCATGGTGGCGAAGAAATCTTCGTTGGTCTTGGAATCCTTCATCTTGTCGAGCAGGAATTCCATCGCGTCTACGGTGCCCATCTGCATCAGGATGCGGCGCAGCACCCACATCTTGCTGAGATTGTCCTTCTGGACCAGCAGCTCTTCCTTGCGGGTGCCGGACTTGCCGACGTCGAGCGCTGGGAAGATGCGCTTGTCGGAGACCTTGCGGTCGAGCACGATTTCCGAGTTGCCGGTGCCCTTGAACTCTTCGAAGATGACTTCGTCCATGCGGCTGCCGGTATCGATCAGCGCGGTGGCAATGATCGAGAGCGAGCCGCCTTCCTCGATATTGCGCGCAGCACCGAAGAAGCGCTTGGGGCGCTGGAGGGCGTTGGCATCGACACCGCCGGTCAGCACCTTGCCCGAGGAGGGCACCACGGTGTTATAGGCGCGGCCGAGGCGGGTGATCGAGTCGAGCAGGATCACCACGTCATGCTTGTGCTCGACCAGGCGCTTGGCCTTCTCGATCACCATTTCGGCAACCTGGACGTGGCGGCCAGCGGGCTCGTCGAAGGTCGAGGAGATCACCTCGCCCTTCACCGAGCGCTGCATGTCGGTGACTTCCTCGGGGCGCTCGTCGACCAGAAGCACGATCAGGAAGACTTCCGGGTGGTTGTCGGTGATCGCCTTGGCGATGTTCTGGAGCAGCACCGTCTTGCCGGTGCGCGGCGGGGCGACGATCAGGGCGCGCTGGCCCTTGCCCTGCGGAGCGATGATGTCGATCACCCGCGCGCTCTTGTCCTTGACCGTGGGATCGAGCGTGTCGAGCGTCAGCTTCTGGTCGGGATAGAGCGGCGTGAGGTTGTCGAAATTGGTGCGCAGGCGCACGGCATCCGGGTCGTCGAAATTGACCTTGGCGAGGCTGGTCAGCGCAAAGTAGCGCTCACCATCGCGCGGCGCGCGGATCTCCCCCTCGACGGTGTCGCCCGTGCGCAGGCCCCAGCGGCGCACCTGGTTGGGGGAGACGTAGATATCGTCCGGCCCCGCGAGATAGTTCGCCTCGGGCGAGCGCAGGAAGCCGAAGCCGTCCTGCAGCACCTCGATGGTGCCGATGCCCATGATCTTCTCTTCATATTCCTCGTCCTCGGCGAGTTCGCGCAGGATCGAGAAGAGCAGGTCCTGCCGGCGCATGGTCGAGGCGCCCTCGACGCCCAGTTCTTCCGCCATAGCGACCAGTTCGGCCGGGGTCTTTCTCTTTAAGTCCTTGAGATGCATTGTCTATTTCCGAAAGTCAGGAGTGGCCGGCTGGTCAGTGCCGCCCCTTGTCGGGCGGTGCCCCATGTGAAACGGGGCTGGGCTTGGAGAAAGCAGACCCTGCGGCGCGTCGGCCGCTTGCATTACCGGATAGGTGCGCCCGAGATAGGACCCCCGGAAGGCGAGGTCAATCGGGGATTGAAGGGAGGTCCGGGCGCCTCTCAGAAGGGCTTGAGATAGACCAGGAGCACGATGAGGATCAGCAGGATGCCCGGCACCTCGCCGATCATCCGCAGGGTCTTCTCGCTCAGCGGACGCTCCCCGCGCGCCATCTTCTTGGTCTGGCCGACCAGCCAGCCGTGATAGCCCGTCAGCACCAGCACCAGCGTCAGCTTGGCGTGGAGCCAGCCCGAGGCGAACCACCCGCCCGACCATGCCATGCTCAAGCCCAGCACCCAGACGATGATCAGCGCAGGCGTCAGGATGATCGCCCGCAGCTTGCCCATCCGGGTCGCCCACTTGGCCTCGCCCGGCGATCCCGGCGCGTGGTCGAGCATGTAGATGCACTGGCGCGGCAGCATGAACAGCCCCGCGAGCCAGAACACCATGAAGATCACATGCCCCGACTTGAGGAACAGGTAGATCGAGGAGAGCAGGTCCTGCATTCGCTTAGCCTCTTATGCCTGGTTTCTCAGGGCCGCCAGAAGTTCCTCGACATGGGCGATCGGCGTGAACTGCCCGATCCCGTGGCCGAGATTGAAGACGTGCGGACGATCCTCGAAGGCGGCGATGATCGTCTTGACCCGCGCCGCCAGCGCCGGGCCGCCCGCCTCAAGCAGCAGCGGATCGAAATTGCCCTGGACCGGCATCCCGGCAGGCAAGCTCTGGTGCGCCCAGACCGGATCGAGCGTCTCGTCGAGGCCGACCGCGTCCACACCCGTCTCGCGGGCATAGGCAGGCAACTTCGCGCCGGCCCCCTTGGGGAAGCCGATCACCGGGGTGTCGGGGTGCGTTTCCTTGAGCTTTGCCGTGATCGCCGCATTGGGCGCGATCACCCACTTCTCGAACTGGTCGGGCGCGAGGCTGCCGGCCCAAGAATCGAACAGCTGCACCGCCTCGGCGCCGGCATCGATCTGGCCGTGCAGATAGGTCACCGAGACATCGACAATGGCATCGATGATCGCCTGCATATGCACAGGGTCACGATAGGCGAGCAGCCGCGCCGGACCCTGATCCTTGGAGCCTTCGCCCGCGATCATGTAGGTCGCGACCGTCCAGGGGCTCCCCGCAAAGCCGAGCATGGTCACCGCCGGGCCGATCTGCTCGCAGGTCAGGCGCACGGTCTCGTAGACCGGCTCGAACCGCTCGAAGGCCGGAGTGAAGCTGTCGAGGCCCACTTCGAGCAGCGTCGGTGACAGATGCGGGCCTTCCCCGGCGGCAAAGGTCAGCCCCTGCCCCATGGCGTGCGGCACGATCAGGATGTCGGAGAACAGGATCGCGCCGTCAAACCCGAAGCGCCGGATCGGCTGCACGGTGATTTCCGCCGCCGCCTCGCTGTCGTAAACCAGCTCCAAGAATCCGCCCTTCTCTGCCCGCAATGCGCGATATTCCGGCAGGTAACGGCCCGCCTGACGCATGAGCCACACGGGAGCGACATCCTGACGGACACCTTTGAGCGTATCGAGAAGCGGACCGGGCATAGGGTTCCTTAGAGCAAATCAATTCAATTTTAAAAAGGATGGATGGAGTCTGTTGGCCCTGTGGAAAGCGGGAATTACCGGGCCTTGCCCGCTTACCCCCAACCTGCCCCTGTGACTCATTCCCCCACCGAATCCGCACGGATTGGACGTCAAGCCAGCTTTATCCCTGTTCTTCACAGCCTGTCGACAAATCTTGTCCCATGTGGGCAAATACCCCGAGGAAAAGGCCGGAAGCGGGCATGAAAACCGCTCCCCAGCTTGTCCGGCAGCCTCTCCCGTGGTTTATGCCGCGATCTGTCCACAGGGCGCTTCCCGCATGAACCGACTCAATCTGCACCTTGTATCGGATTCGACCGGCGAGACGCTGGAAATGATCGCCAAGGCCGCGCTCGCCCAGTTCGACAACCCTGCCGTGAACCGCCATTTCTGGCCGATGGTGCGCTCGCTCCAGCATCTCGACCGGATCGTGCCCGATCTCGCCGCCCATCCCGGCCTCGTGTTCTACACGCTGGTCAATCCCGAGACCCGCAAGCGGCTCGAGGAGCATTGCCGCCACCTCGGCCTGCCCGCCGTGCCGGTGCTCGACCAGGTGACCGCGGCCCTCGAGGCGCAGCTCGGCCAGGAGGCGCATGGCCGTCCGGGCCGCCAGCACATGATGGACGAGAGCTACTTCAGGCGGGTCGACGCGATCCAGTATACCATCGCCCATGATGACGGGATCGGCCACGAGGAATGGGAGCAGGCCGATATCGTGCTGGTCGGGGTGTCGCGTTCGTCGAAGACGCCGACGAGCATCTATCTCGCCAATCGCGGCTACAAGGTGGCGAACATACCGCTGGTGGTGGAAAGTCCGCCGCCGGCGACGCTCTACCGGCTGCGGCATCCGCTGGTGGTGGGCCTCACGACTTCGCCCGAGCGGCTGATCCAGATCCGTCGCAACCGGCTCCTGTCGCTCAACGAGGCGACCGAGACGGCCTATGTCGATAATGACCGCGTGAAGGCCGAGCTGCAATTCGCGCGGCGGATGTTCGGCGACAATGGCTGGCCGGTGATCGACGTCACCCGTCGCTCGATCGAGGAGACCGCCGCCGCGATCATCCGCCTCGCGCAGGAGCGGGACCGCAAACCGGCGAGCGAGGGCGGAGTGGGCAAGCCGATATGACGCTGATCCTCGCCAGCAAGAGCGCCTCACGCCGGGCGATGCTCGATGCCGCTGCGGTGGCCTATGAGAGCATCCCCGCCGATATCGACGAGCGCGCGGTGGAAGCCGGGCTTGCGGAGGCCCCGCCTGCCGAGGTGGCCGAGGCGCTTGCGGTCGCCAAGGCGGCGGCGGTCGCCGCGCTGCATCCGGAAGCGCTGGTGCTGGGATCGGACTCGCTCGTCGTCTGCGATGGTCGCCGCTTCGACAAGCCGGGCAGCCGTGAAGAGGCAGCCGAGCATCTGCGGTTCTTCTCGGGGCGCGTCATGGAACTCCACTCCGCCGCTGCTCTGGTGCGCGGCGCGGGGTGCGAGTGGTCCCATGCCAGCATCGCCCGCCTGCATGTGCGCGACCTCTCCGACGAATTTATCGCGCATTATCTCGAGCTTGAGTGGCCGGCTATCGGCCACACCGTTGGCGCCTTCCGGATCGAGGGGCCGGGGGTGCAATTGTTCGAGACGATCGAGGGCGATCAGTTCACCGTGCTCGGGATGCCGCTGCTCCCGCTGCTCGATGCCCTGCGCGAACAGGGGGTCTTGCTGTCGTGAGACCTTTTGCCGAGGTGATCGGCGATCCGATCGCCCAGTCCAAGTCACCGAAAATCCACAATTTCTGGCTCGGGAAGCTGGGGATCGACGCCGAGTATCGCGCCTGTCACGTTCGAGCCGAGGAACTCGCCGACTATCTTGCCGCGCGGCGCGATGACCCGCTGTGGCGCGGGTGCAATGTCACCATGCCGCACAAGCAGGCGGTGATGCCGCTGCTGGACCGGATCGAGCCGCTTGCCGGCGAAATCGGCGCGGTGAACACGGTGCTGCGGAGGTCTGACGGGGGTCTGAACGGCACCAACACCGATGCAGGCGGGTTTCTGGAGCCGCTCAAAGCCGACCTGAAAAAAACCCACTACTTCCGCATGGCCCGCATCATCGGCACCGGCGGCGCGGCCCGCGCGATCATCAGCGCCTTGGCGAGCGAGGGCTTCACGCTGGTTGTGGCGGGGCGAGACCCGGCCAAGGCCCGCGCTCTGCTCGACGAACTGGCCCCGAAGGGCGAGCACCACACCGCCCCCCTCGCCCACTTTGCCGACCCGACCGACTTTCCCTTCGATGACCGCGAGGGGTGCCTTGACCTTGTCATCAATGCCTCGAGCCTCGGGATGCAAGGGCAGGCCGCGCTCGCCTTCGACTGGAGCCATGCCCCGCCGGGCAGCATCGCCTATGACATCGTCACCGCCCCGCTCGATACGCCCTTCCTGCGAGCGGCCCGCGCCAGAGGGCATCGCACCATCGACGGCCTGTCGATGCTGATCGGGCAGGCGGCGGTCGCTTTCGAGCGGTTCTTCGACCAAGCCCCGCCCCGCCAGCACGATGCCGAACTCCGGACACTCCTGACACGATGAGCAAGCCAAGGATCATCGGCCTGACCGGCTCGATCGGCATGGGCAAGTCGACCGTCGCGGCGATGTTTGCCGAGGCGGGGATCCCGGTGTTCGACGCCGATGCCGAGGTGCGCGCGATGCAGGGACCGGGCGGCGAGCTGCTCCCCGCCATCGAGGCCGCCTTCCCCGGATCGACCGGCCCCCAAGGCGTCGACCGCGACCGGCTCGGGCATCAGGTGTTCGCCGACAAGGAGGCGTTGGCGCGGCTCGAGGCGATCGTCCATCCCGCCGTCGCGGCAAAGCGCGCCGCCTTTCTCGCGCAGCATCACGACAAGCGCGCCGTAGTGTTCGACATCCCGCTGCTGTTCGAGCGCGGCGGCCACGAATCGGTCGATCTCGTCGTCGTCGTCTCCGCCCCCGAGGCGGTCCAGCGCGCCCGCGTGCTCGCCCGCCCGGGCATGACCCCGCAGAAATTCGAGCACATCTTCGGGCTCCAGCTCCACGACACCCACAAGCGCGAGCGCGCCGACCACATCATCGACACCAGCCTTTCGCTGGAGGAAACGCGCTCGCAGGTAGAAGCGCTGATTGCGTCGCTTTGAACAAACCAGCGCTTGCAACTGCCGGAACTTGGGCAGATAGTCCGGCAAATGCGTGAGGTCATCTTCGACACCGAAACCACCGGACTCGATCCCAAAACCGGGGACCGCATGGTGGAAATCGGCTGCGTCGAAATGGTCGGCCGGGTCGAGACGGGCCGCACCTTCCACGCCTATTTCAATCCCGACCGCGACATGCCGGTGGAGGCCGAAAGGGTCCACGGGCTCAGCGCGGCATTCCTCGCCACCAAGCCGCGTTTCGCCGAAACGGCGGAGGAGCTGCTGGAATTCCTCGGCGATGCGCCGCTGGTCGCGCATAATGCCGGCTTCGATTTCGGCTTCCTCAACAACGAACTGGAGCTGGCCGGGCACACCCCGATCAGCCTCGATCGCATGGTCGATACGGTCGCGATCGCCCGCAAGAAGCACCCGGGCTCCAAGCTCAGCCTCGATGCGCTGTGCACCCGCTACGGGATCGACCGGAGCCACCGGGTCAAGCACGGCGCGCTGCTCGATGCCGAATTGCTTGCGCAGGTCTATGTCGAGCTGACCGGCGGCCGCCAGATCGGCCTCGGGCTTGATCCCGGCCTCGATCCGGGCCTTGCAGGTTTCGGCGCTCAGGCCCCTGCCCGCGCCGGACTCACCCCCGATGCGCCCTGGCACCGTCCGGCAACGGACAAGCCCCGGCGCGAACCCCGCCCCCATGTTGCCAGCCCGGAGGAGCTGGAACGCCACGCCGCGTTCATCGCGGAAATAAAGGGCGCGATCTGGGCCAGCTGAACACGCCGTTTTGAAGCCTGACGCGTCCCCGCCAAGTTTTTGGGATCCTCATCAGCGAGGGAGGACTACGCTTCATGGATATTCGGATTTCAGGCCACCAGATGGACACCGGCAGCGCGCTCCAGGCGCACGCCTCGGACCGGCTCGGCGCCGTCGTCGACAAGTATTTCGACCGCGCTTTGTCCAGCCATGTGACCTTCGGGAAGGCCCCTGCGGGCGCCTTCACCTGCGACATCGTCACCCATGTGATGCAGGGCCTGATCCTCAAGGCGCAGGGCACCGCCCATGATGCCCATGTCGCGTTCGACAACGCCGTCGAAAAGATCGACAAGCAACTCCGCCGCTACAAGCGCCGCCTCACCGACCGCCACGAACAGGCCGATCACGCCCGCGGCGAGGAAGAGGCCGCCTACACCATCTTCGCGGTCGAGGAGGACGAGGAGGAGGAGGTCGCCGCCGACGCTCCGCTGGTGATCGCCGAGACCCGCGTGGACATCCCGACCGCCAGTGTCGCCGATGCGGTGATGATGCTCGACCTCAGGAACACCGGGGCGCTGTTCTTCAAAAATGCTGGAACCGGCCGGCATAATATGGTCTACAGGCGTGCCGATGGCTCGATCGGATGGGTCGAGCCGAAATAGGGCCGGATAGGCGCCCCGCCGCAAGAGCGGAGGCCGTTTCCAAAGGTCCAGGCGGCGGTAACAGGAGGGGGCACCGCCCCGGGCCGGCATTGTCCCTTGCGGGCATGGCGGACCGGACAATCGCCAGGTCGGGCGCTTTCTTTCGGGATCATTCGTGCAATGGACGTCAACCTCGCTCTTTCACCGCAGGCGATCGCCTTCGCCCGGCTCGATACCAAGGCCAAGGTTCTTGCGCGCACAGCCGAGCTGCTGAGTGCGGCCTACGGGCTCGACGAGAGCGAGGTGCTGGAAAACCTCGAAGCCCGCGAGGCGCTCGGGAGCACCGGCTTCGGGCGCGGCGTGGCGATCCCGCATTGCCGCAGCAAGGATGTGCGCCGCCCCTCGCTGGCGCTGATCCGGCTCGAGGCACCGATCGATTTCGCCGCCGCCGATGCGCGGCCCGTCACGCTGGTGTGCGGGCTGGTCTCGCCCGAGAACGCCGGGGCGACCCATCTCCACGCGCTCGCCGCGATCTCGCGCCTGACGCGTGACGAGACGACGCTCCAGATGCTCGCCGACGCGCCCGATACCGAGGCGGTTTATGCGCTGCTGACCAACCAGTTCCTGCGCGACGCGGCCTGATCGCCGGCTCCCCACCATGGCTGCCAGTGACGACTTCCCTTCGCCGCGCGGTGCCGACCAGCACTACCGGGCGCTCGAGCGGCTTTATGCCTCCGCGCCGGTCAATGCCAAGTTTGCCTCGGAACTGCACATCACCGGCGAGGGGCGCTCGCGGCTGACTTTCACTGTCACGCCCGAGGATTACCACGCAGCCGGCGCCGCGCACGGGACGATCTATTTCAAGATGCTCGACGATGCGGCCTTCTATGCCGCCAACACGCTCGCGACCGACCGCTTCCTGCTGACCACCAGCTTCAACCTGCATTTCACCAAGCCGGTGCGTGCCGGGACTGTCGTCGCCGAAGGGCGCTGGGTCAGCGGGCGGCGGCGTGTCTTCGTCGCCGAGGCGCGGCTGGTCGATGAAGAGGGGGAGGAGATCGGGCGCGGGACGGGCACCTTCATGCGCTCGCGCATCGCGCTCTCGAGCCTGCCCGGCTATGCCGCTGGCGGGCCTTCGGGGCTGTAACCGTGGAGGGCCGGCTACCCGCCCACCTCGAAGCAGGTGCGATCATCCGCCTCGCCGAGACGCATGGCGGATTCGCCACGGTGTTAGCCAGGGGCGAACGCGATGCGGGGACGATCCTGCTCGTAACGCTGTGTCACGGGAAGGGCGGCGTGCTATACGAAAGGATGCCGCAGCTCGACGGATCGCGCAAATTTCTTGCGGCAAAGCGGGAAAACCCTGAGAATCCGCAGGAATTCTGCGAATATCTGGCGCGCAGGCGCTCGCAGGACAGCGATTTGTGGCTGATCGAGGTGGATATCGCGGATCCCGAACGCTTCGTCGCACGACTGGACGAATTGCGTTGACGTAAACGGCAGGCAGGCTAACGGCGCCTCACTTCCTCGCGCAGGCTGGCAGGGCGGCAATTCGGCCGATCGTCCAGCACGCAGACGGGGAGCGGCCGGCAGGCTTCTTCGAACCCCCCACATCGTTATTGATTGGATCAAGGTTCCCGCCTGCACCTGTGCGCGCTCACCGCCGAATTTGTAGAGTTCATGAGTCGCAAGACTGCCACGATTGCCGCGATTGCGGGTCTCGCTTTCGCAACCACGATGTTCCCTGGCGGCCAGAATGCCGCCGCGCTGGCGCAAGCCGCCAGCGACCAGCTCACCGCTCCCGCCCCGGTCGAAGCGCCCGAGCTGGTTCCCCAGACAATCGAATATGTCGCGCGCGAAGTGGTGCAGCCGCTGCCCGTTGACGCGACTCCCGTCCTGACCGAGGCCGGATCGCTCCACGAGCTGGTCGGCATGATCGATGCGGACGCTCCGATGGACGCGCAGCTGCGCTGCCTTGCCGGTGCGGTCTATTTCGAGGCCCGCGGCGAGGAGCTGGCAGGCCAGCTCGCGGTCGCCCAGGTGATCGTCAACCGCACCGAGGATGGCCGCTTCCCCCGCTCCTATTGCGGCGTTGTCGCCCAGCGCGGCCAGTTCTCCTTCATGCGCGGAAGCCGGATGCCGGCCGTCCGCGAAGGCTCGCGGGCATGGGACCGCGCTGTCGCGGTCGCCCAGATCGCGCACAAGGGTCTGTGGGAATCCGAGGCCGAGGGCGCCGTGTTCTTCCACGCCCGCCACGTGAACCCCGGCTGGAGCCGCACCAAGACCCGCCTCGCGCAGATCGACCGGCACGTTTTTTACAGGTGATCCTCGCGGCTGTTGTGGGGGCGAGCCCCCACGCCGCTGCGGGCGCCCGGTCGGGCTTGCGGCGCTTTGCGCCGGCTGGCAGCCAGCATGATCGGCCCGCCGCGCCGCAGCCGCTCGCCCGGGTGAGGTTCGGCGAGGACTATAGCTTCAACCGCACCCAGACAGGCGTGTGGTCGCTGGCTTTCTCGCGCCCGCGATAGGCCTTGTCGACGCCGCAGGCCTCGAGCCCGTCGGCGCATTCGGGCGAGAGCAGGATGTGGTCGATCCGGAAGCCGTGATCGCGCTGCCATGCGCCGGCCTGATAGTCCCAATAGGTCCACACTCCCCCGCGCGGATTGCGGGTGCGGATCGCGTCGACCCAGCCATCGGCGAGCAGCCTCGCATAGGCGGCGCGGCTCTCGGGCTGCATCAGCGCATCGTCCTGCATCGCCTTTACCGACCAGACATCGTCATCATGCGGAATGACGTTGAAATCGCCGAGCACCACGGCGGGGACTTCCTCGGCCCAGATCTCGGCCATGCGCGCCCGCAGGCGCTCCATCCACGCCAGCTTGTAGGTGAACTTCGGCCCCGGGTGCGGGTTGCCGTTGGGCAGGTAGAGACACGCGATCCGAACGCCCGAGACATCGGCCTCGAGATAGCGCGCCTGTTCCTCGTCGCCCTCGTTAGGGCCGGGGATGCCGAGCCCCCGCCGCACCTCGGCGAGGGTGTAGCCCGCGCGGGAATCGACCAGAATGGCGACCCCGTTGAAGCTCTTCTGCCCGTGCCAGATCGCGGAATAGCCGATCGCCTCGAAATCGGCGGCCGGGAAGCCCTCGTCCTGCGTCTTGATCTCCTGCAGGCAGGCGACCGCGGGGCGGGTCTCTTCCAGCCATTCGATGAGGCGCGGGAGGCGGGCCTTGATGCCGTTGATATTGAAGGTGGCGATTTTCATCATTTTTTCCGTTCGGGCTGAGCTTGTCGAAGCCCTGCACTTCTTCTTCGGGCCGAGGCTAGAAGAAAGAACGGCCCTTCGACAAGCTCAGGGCGAACGGGGTGGGGGCAGTTATCTAGATCCCGAAGCTCGCCCCGCAGCCGCAGCCGGCGGCGGCTTGCGGATTTTCGACCTTGAAGGCCGCGCCGCCGAGGCTCTCGACGAAATCCACCGTGCTGCCCGCGATCAGATCGAGGCTGACCGGATCGACCACCAGCTTCACGCCATCGGTCTCGGAGACGCAGTCATCGGCGTCGGGCGTGTCGGCCAGCTCGAACTTGTACTGGAAGCCCGAACAGCCCCCGCCCTCGACCGCAAGGCGCAGGATCGCCGGGCGCGACTGCTTGCTCGCGATGAAGGCGACCCGCTTGGCGGCGGATGGGGTGAGGATCAGGGGCTCGGCGCTCATGGCTGCAATCTAGGGCCTCGCCCCGCGTTCCTCAAGCGGTCAGACCGCCTGAATATAGTGCCTCAGCGCCTCGGCCTCGTGCTGCACCTCGTCCATCTTGTGCTTCACGAGGTCGCCGATCGAGATGAAGGCGACGAGCTGGCCGTTCTCCACCACCGGAAAGTGGCGGAAGCGGCGGCGGGTCATCATGCCGAGCGCTTCGTCCACCGTTGTCGAAGGTTCGACCGTGACGGCCGGCGAGGTCATGATCTGCTCGACCGGCAGATCGAGGCAGGTGCCCCCGAGGTCGGCGAGGCGGTAGATCACGTCGCGTTCCGAGACGATGCCGACGACGCGCCCCTCGCGCAGCACCGGCAAAGCGCCGATGCGCTTGCTGGCGAGGGTCTGCACCACCTCGGAAACCGGCGTGGTGCAATCGCAGGCGATGATGTCGGATGTGGCGCGCTGGGCGATGATGCGGGCAATGTTCATGACGAGCTCCCTCTCTCCACGGGAAAGGAAAGTGACACGATTCCCGGCAAAAGGCGAATCCGCCCGTCGCAAGCCCCGCTGCCCGATTGCACCGCGCGCGCGGGGCCTTGCAGCTTTCGCGCGTTGCAATGCCGCACCGCCCGCGCCATGTCGGGCGGCATGACCCGCAAGTCCCCGCTCGACGATCCCGCCAACGCCGCCCACGCCTGGGCGCGCTACCGGCAGATCATGAAATGGCTACTCGCCGCAACGACGCTGACCGTCGCCATCGCGATGGGGCTGCTGTTCGCCTATAACGGCATGATCTCGGTGCACTTCTACATCGCTGTGGCGCTGGGGATCAGCCTGACCATGCTGCTGGGCGGCGGGCTGATGGGGCTGGTGTTCCTCTCCAACGGCACCGGCCACGACGAATCGGTCGACAATCACATGCCGAGCAAGGACGAGTTCTGGTCGCCCAAGGACGACTAGGCAGGCTTGAGCCGGTAATCCTCGACCGGCACGCCGCCGATCAGGTGCTCCTGAATCACCCGTTCGAGCACTTCGGGGTTGCAGGAGTGATACCACACCCCGTCCGGCCACACGACCGCAACGGGTCCGGCGGCGCAGATCTGGAGGCAATCGGCCTTGGTGCGCTGCACGCCCCCGCCCGCCCCGCGCTTGCTGTCCTCGCTGCGCTGCGGGCCGACGAGGCCAAGCTCCTTGAGACGCGACTTGAGGAAGCCCCACGCCTCCTCGCCTTCCTTGCGCGAACAGCACTTCTGCTTGTCCGACACCGCGCACAGCATGATGTGCCGCGTGATCGCGGTGCCCTCGCCCGGGTCGCCGTAATGCTTGGCGAGCGAGTGCTGCGCCGAGGCAAGTTCCTGCCGGCTCATTTCGCGTCCTTCTTTAGCCAGCGATCGAGCCACGCGAACACGGTATCGTGCCATTGCAACGAGTTCTTCGCGCCGAGCACCCAGTGGTTCTCGTCGGGGAAGACCAGAAGCTGCGAGGGGATGCCGCGCTCCTGAAGTGCGGTGAAGCTCATCAGACCTTGCGAGTAAGGCACGCGGAAATCCTGCTGGCCGGTGACGACCAGCATTGGCGTCTTCCACTTGTCGACATGGTTGGCGGGGTTCCACTTCTCGTAGGTCGCGCGCGCCTCTTCATAGGAGCCGCCGAAATCCCAGCGCGGGAACCACAATTCCTCGGTCGAATAATACATCGAGCGCATGTCGAAGATGCCGTCATGCTGGACGATGCAGCGGAAGCGGTCGGGCCACTTCCCCGCGATCCAGTTGACCATATAGCCGCCATAGCTCGCCCCCATGGCGCAGGCGCGGCTGCCGTCGATCTGGCTGTCGAGCGCGAGCGCGGCTTCGAGGCCACGCTGCAGGTCCTCCAGCGGCCCGCCGCCCCAGTCCCTGTTGATCGCGTCGGTGAAGGCCTGCCCGTATCCGGTCGATCCGTGGAAATCGACCGAGATCACCGCATAGCCCTGCGAGGCAGTGACGCGCGGGTTCCAGCGGTTCGACCAGGCATCGTTGAAGCTGCCCTGCGGCCCGCCGTGGATGTAGAGGAGCGCCGGGATTGGCCCGGTCTGGTCGGCAAGCCGCGTGATCTGGCCCCACACCGTGTCGCCGTTCGCGCCCACAAAACTGAAGCGGCGGGTGACGATGCTCGCCATCTGGCCCATGCGGCTGGTGGCGATGTCGGTCAGCGGGCGGGCCTGTTTCATCCCGTCCGACAGGAACAATTCGGCCGGAGCCCCCAGCGAATCGCGGGTGAACAGCGCCCCGCCCCTCGGCAGCGGGACGAGGTTCGCGATATGCGCCTCGTTCCCGGCCATGAGGTTCAGCTCGGTCACCTTGCCGGTGGCAATGTCGATGCGGAAGGCGGGGGTGTCCAGCACCTTCTGCGCGGTGGCGATCAGGCTCTTGCCACCCGCCTCCCACGCAAGGCTGCCAAAGGACAGGTCGGTGTCCTTCGTGAGGTTGCGCCGCTCGCCCGTTTTGAGGTCGAGCAGTTGCACGGCGAGCCTGTCGGCTTCGTAGGTCGGGCGCTCCATCGCCAGCCACGCCAGATAGCGGCCATCCGGCGAGGGGACCGGGGTAGTGTCCGTCGCCTTGTGGGCCGCGGTGAGCAGCTCGGGCGCCGCGCCGTCGAGCTTGGCGCGGTAGATATCGAGATTGGTCGAACCCGGCTCCTCGCCGTTCGACAGGCGCGCGGTGAAATAGAGCGCGCTGCCATCGGGGGCGAATGCGAGTTCCTCGCCGCCGCCGAAGGGCATGGTCGGGGCATCGGCGGTGATGCCGGCGGCGGGGTCCTTGCCGTCAGCGGGGACGCCCTCGCCTGTCGCCACGCCATTGGTCAGCGGGAAGACGAAGATGCGGTTGTGCAGGCCCGGCGTTGCCCAGCGGTCCCAGTGGCGCACGAAGCCGCGATCGCCGTCATAGAGTCGCCCGGTGCCGGGGCCGGGGAGGTAGGCGGGCGCAGCGTCGGTGCAGCCGAATGTCGGGCAATCGCGCGGCACCTCGCCCCACACGGCGATGGCGCCGCCGTTCGGGGCGAGCCTGAAGCCGGCGATGTCGCGTTCGGTTCCGGGGGTGACGAGCTGCGGAGTGCCCGCCGTGCCGTCCTTCGCCAGCGTCACGCGCCACACGCGGCTACGCGTCGGGGCGGCGGCGTCGGTATTCTCGCTGCTCAGGAAATAGAGCGCGCCGTCGGAGCCGAAGGCGAGGTCCGACGCCTTGAGGCCGAGATCGAGCGCCACTGGCGCAGTGCCCGGCCTGGCGAGGTCGATCAGGTAATGCGCGGGCGTGCGCTTGAGGCTCGCCGGATCGGTGATGGTGACGCTGTAGACCGCAAGCGTGCCCTCGCGGTTCACCGCCGGAGCGCCGGGACGCGGGAGCGTGACGAGATCCTCGGCGGTCATCGGCGGGGCGGTGACACCGGACACGACCGGGGCGGCAGGTGCGCGGGAGGACAGGTCCTCGGCCGCGAGCGGAGCGGCGAGGACGGTGGCGGCGACAAGCGCGCCGAAGCTTGAGATGTGACGCATGACGAGAGGCGTTAGACCTCCCGGTGCCGGCGCGCTAGCCCCGCGCTCCTAGCGGCGCTTGCCGACGATCCGCGCGATTTCGGCCTGCACCAGGCTCTCGACCATCGCCGGCAGGTTCGCCTCGAGCCATTCGGCCAGCATCGGCCGCAGCAGCTCGCGGGTCAGGCCTTCCAGCGAGGTCTCGCCCGAGCGCACGATTTGCGGGCGCGCCGGCGGCTCGGCGAGCATGGCCAGCGCGGCGAGGTTTTCCTGCATCGCGCCCAGCGCCTGCTCGGCGATCAGCGGGGTGTCCTCGGCCGGTGGCAGCGGCATGGCGGAAGATTGCGCGGAAACCTGTGCGGGCATCTCCGCCTCGAGCTCCATGTCGGACAGGTCGAGCACTTCCTCGGCATCGCGGACCTTGTGACCGCGGATCAGCGCCTCAGGCTCGGCCGCGTCATCCTCGGAGACCAGCATCCGCCGCCGCCGCGCCTCGAGCGCACCGGCGCGGTTGTCGCGTGCGATCACCTTTTTGATCGATTCGAGGATTTCCTCGACCGACGCCTCGCCGCTCTGCCCGTTGCTGTCCTGGCCCATCATTCGCCCCGTTCATCTGCCCGCGCTGTCCCGAATCGGGACCGACATTACTCGCCGGGCGTCAATTGCGGGCCGATTGTTGCCGTGGCGGGGGGAATGTCAACGGTCCTGCTCGATTTCGCGGCCGGATCGGGATCGCGGTCCCAGTCCCACATCTTGCTGCTCACCCGGTCGGCATTGACCTGCGGATCATAAAGCACGCCCCCGGTGTCGAGGTTGAGATCGCGCGCCTCGGCCTTGCCCATCAGCGCCAGCAGGTTGAATCCCGCCACATAGGCATTGCGCCGCGCGGTCACGAGCTGGGCGCGGGCCTGCACCAGCTCCTGCTCGGCATTGAGCACTTCGATGATGGTGCGGTTGCCGATCGAGTTCTCGGCCCGCACGCCTTCAAGGCTGAGTTCGGCGGCTTCGACTGCGGCCTGCGCGCTCTTGATGACGCCGTTGGCCGCCTGCCAGCTGGCATAGGTGGCGCGGGTTTCGGCGATCACCTGCCGCTCGGAGGCGATCACGTCCTCGAGCGCGGCGCTCTCTCGCGCGCCGGCCTGGCGCTGGCGGGCGGCGGGAAGGCCGCCCTGGAACAGCGGGATGGTGACCCGCACGCCGGCATTGGCGGTCTTTTCGCTCTGCGCGAAATTGGCCGAGATCGGCCCGCCCAAAGTGCCGTAGAAGTCGCTGTAGTCGCCGTTGACGAACACCCCGACGGTCGGCAGGCGCCCCGCGCCGGCGGCCTTGGTGTCGAAGCCGGCGGCCTCGGCGCGCTGGCGGGCGGCATCGAGGTTGGGATTGTTCTCGAGCGCGCTGACGATCGCCTCGCCCACTGTTGCGGGCAGACCGGGCAGCGGCGGCGGCGCCTCGAGCACGCCCGGCTCCTGCCCGACGAGGCGGATATAGGTCTCGCGCGCGGCGATCAGGTTGGCTTGCGCCGATTGCAGGTCGCCTTCGGCCACCGCGAGGCGCGAGCGCGACTGGGCGACGTCGGTGATGGTGAGGTCGCCGATCTGGAAGCGGTCGCTGGTCGCCTCCAGATTGGTGCGCAGCACGGCGGCGTTGTTGGTCGCCAGTGCCACCAGCGCCTCGGTGCGCAGCACGTCCATATAGGCGGCGACGACCTGGCTGAAGATCGCGCTCTCGGTGTTCCTGAGATCGGCCTGCCCCGCCTCGACCCGCTCCTTGGCGGCGGCAATGCCGTTCCTGACCGCGCCGCCCGAATAGACCGGCACCAGCATTTGCAGGTTCACGCCGAGGTTGCGCTCGGGCGCGGTGAAGGCGTTGGCCGATTGCTGGATGAATTCGATATGGGTCGCCTGCAGCGCCACCGAGGGCACGCCCTGGGCGCGCTGGATCGGCACGCCCTCATCGGTCGCGCGCTGCTGGGCGCGGGCGCCCTCGAGCACGGGGTTGGTGTTGTAGGCGGCTGCCAGCGCCTCGCGCAGGTCATCGGCCCGGGCGGGCACTGCGAGCGCGGTGAGCGCAAGCAGGCTCGCCGTTCCGGCCAGCTTCAGCGAGGCAGCGCGGCGCGTCACGCGAAGGTCCAGCGCGCCGGCGCGGCGAAGGCGGCGAGCACCGGGATGCCGAGATCCTCGACCGGCTGGAGATTGACCTGTCCGGCGATCTTGCGGCCCGTGGCGAGGCGCGTCACCTGACGCAGCACCAGCCCGGTGGCGATGCGGCCCTCGTCCGACAGTGCGGCGGCGAGCCCCTCGGGCAGTTGCTCGATGGCGCCGTCGACGACGACGAGATCATAGTCCCCCGCCCCGGCGAAAGCGGCGGCCTCGGCTGCGGTGATCTCGGTGACAGAGCCTGCCAGCGGAGCGATCAGCGCAGCGAGGTAGCCGGTGCCGCCGCTCACCACCAGCACGCGGTCGGTGGGAAGCGGGGCGGCCTCGAGCAGCAGCTTGCCGTAGAACAGCGGTGCGGCGAGGTGGCCTTGCCCGCCGAGCGAGACAGCGCGGTCGATATAGGCCTGCGCGGCCTTGTCGGCGGGCAGGAAGTCCTCGCGCGGGACGGCCAGCATCCGCGCCAGCACATATTCCTCGTTCACGCCGCTGGTGCGAAGCTGGCTGTCGATCATCGCGCGGCGGGCGATCTGGGTGTCCGGAAGGGTCGTCGTCATGGTGCTCATCATCTTTCGGGCATACTGTATTGTGCGTGCAATACAGCTCGTCAACCCTCTCCTTAGCCCTGCGCGGGGCGGCTTCCAAGGCTTTTGGACTGCCCCGGGCACACGCGCCGCTGGCGATTTTACGCCTTTGACCTTGGCGCCCGCCGGTGCTTAGGGGAGCGCCAAACCCTGTGGGGTGCAATTCGACTTAGTGAGGGATGGCTTCGATGAGTGACATGACGACGGGCAGCGGTGACGTGCGGATCGAGACCGATTCGCTGGGCGAGGTGGCGGTTCCGGCCAACATGCACTGGGGCGCGCAGACGCAGCGCTCGATCGTCAACTTCCCCATCGGCGGCGAGAAGATGCCCCCCGCCCTTGTCCGTGCCCTCGGCGTGCAGAAGCTCTCGGCGGCCAAGGCGAACATGAAGCTCGGCGTGCTCGGTGCCGGGATCGGCGAGGCGATCGTCCAGGCCGCGCGCGAGGTGATCGACGGGACGCTCGCCGACCAGTTCCCGCTGGTGGTGTGGCAGACCGGCTCCGGCACCCAGTCGAACATGAACGCCAACGAGGTGATCGCGAGCCGCGCCAACGAGATCCTCACCGGCAAGAAGGGCGGCAAGACCCCGGTCCACCCCAACGATCACTGCAACATGGGCCAGTCGTCGAACGACACCTTCCCGACCGCCATGCACATCGCCGCGGCGGTCGAGGCGATGGATCACCTGATCCCGGCCCTGAAGAAGCTGCACGGCGCGCTTGATGCCAAGGCGCAGGAGTTTGCCGACATCGTCAAGATCGGCCGCACCCACTTGCAGGACGCGACCCCGATGACGCTGGGGCAGGAGTTCTCGGGCTATGCCGCGCAGGTCGGCTACGGGATCAGGCGCGTCGAGGCGGCACTGCCGCGGGTGCTGGAACTGGCGCAGGGCGGCACCGCTGTCGGCACCGGGATCAACGCCAAGGTCGGCTTCGACACCGCCTTTGCCGCCGAAGTCGCCGCCGAGACCGGCCACGCCTTCGTCACCGCTCCCAACAAGTTCGAGGCGCTCGCCGCGCATGACGCGATGGTCGAGATCTCGGGCGCGCTGAATGTGCTCGCGGTTAGCCTGATGAAGATCGCCAACGACATCCGCCTGCTGGGCTCGGGCCCCCGCTCGGGCCTCGGCGAGCTGTCGCTGCCGGCCAACGAGCCGGGCTCCTCGATCATGCCGGGCAAGGTTAACCCGACCCAGTGCGAGGCGATGACGATGGTCTGCGCGCAAGTGATGGGCAACCACGTTGCGGTCACGGTCGCCGGGTCGCACGGGCATCTCGAGCTCAACGTCTTCAAGCCCGTCATTATCTACAACGTGCTCCAGTCGATGAAACTGATCGGCGATGCGAGCCACGCCTTCACCGACAATTGCGTCGTCGGGATCGAGGCGAACACCACCCGCATCACCCAGCTTCTGAATGAAAGCCTGATGCTGGTGACGGCGCTCAACCCGCATATCGGCTACGACAACGCGGCGAAGATCGCGAAGAAGGCCCATGCCGAAGGCACTACGCTCAAGGCCGCCGCGCTGGAGCTCGGGCTGCTCACCGAGGAGCAGTTCGCGCAGTGGGTCGTGCCCTCGGACATGATCCGACCGCGCGACTGATTTGCGGCCCTGACTCTTCGACCAAGGCCCGAGTCCGCCCGACAACACGCGCCCCGCCCGGTAGCCATGGCTGCGGCGGGGCGTTATCCCCTGTGGGCACAATGACGACAAACCTGCCCGAAGAAGCCGCTCTCCCCGAGCCCGCCGCCACCGTGTCGTTCCGCACGGTGCTGTTCTCGATGGTCGTGCTGTGGGCGACCTATTTCGTCCTCACCACCCTCAGAAGCGTGGTGATGGACTTCGGCCTGCAATTCGAGCTCGGCTGGCGGCGCCTGCTCGTCACCGGTGCGGGCATCGTGCTGACGCTGGTGCTGTGGCTGCTGCTGCGCCTGTTCGACAACCGCGCCTTGTGGCTCAAGATTTCCGCCGCGATCATGCTCGCCCTGCCGGTGGCGCTGGCGATCGGGCAGGTCAATTATCTCGTCTTCAAGGACATGTCCTCGGCGATGGAGCAGGCCTATGCCCAGAAGAACAACCTCAACCTGAGGCGCGACGAGAGCGGCAACCTGCTGGTCGACGTGCCGACCGGCCAGACCCCCGGCAGCGAGACGCGCTCGGTGATCATCGAGCCGGCCGAGACCGCCGGCGATTTCTGGCGCAAGCTGCTCGACGTGGCGCTCGGGCGCTACTTCCTGCTGCTGGCCTGGGCCTCGACCTATTTCGCGCTGCTCGCCGGGGTCCAGGCGCGCGCGGCGCAGCGGCGCGAGGAGCAGTTCCGCTCCGCCGCCAAGGCCGCCGAGCTGCGATCCTTACGCTATCAGGTGAACCCGCATTTCCTGTTCAACACGCTGAATTCGCTCTCCGCTCTGGTGATGACCAACAAGGCCGACAGCGCCGAGCGCATGATCCAGACCATCAGCCGCTTCTACCGCCACTCGCTCGCGGCCGAGCCGACCGCCGATGTTGCCCTGCGCGACGAGTTCGACTTGCAGAAGCTCTACCTCGACATCGAGACGGTGCGCTTTCCGACGCGGCTGGTGGCGGTCTTCGATCTGCCCGCCGATCTCGAGGATTGCCGCGTGCCGGGCATGATCCTGCAACCGCTGGTCGAGAATTCGGTGAAATACGCCGTCTCCCCCGTCTCGCGCCCGGTGAGGATCACTATCGCGGCACGCGAGGAATTCGACCGCCTCGTCATCACCGTCGGCGACGATGGCCCGGGGGTCCCGCAGGGGACCACCCACGGCTTCGGCATCGGCCTTGCCAATGTCCGCGACCGGCTCGAGGCGCGCTTCGGCCCCGATATCGGCTTCTCCTCCGCCCCCGTGCCGGACGGCTATTGCACCGAGATCCGTATCCCCCTCTCGAGACCCCGCCATGCCTGAGACCGACATCGAGAATACCGCCCTTCGCACCCTGATCGTCGACGACGAGCCGCTTGCGGTCGAGCGCGTTCAGGTGATCTGCGCCGAGATCCCGGCGGTCCGTGTGGTCGGCACTGCCAGCGACGGCGCGGCTGCGCTGCGCCTGGCCGAGAAGCTCGAACCCGATCTGGTGCTGCTCGACATGACCATGCCCGAACTCGACGGGCTGGGGGTGGCACGCCACTTCGCCGACCAGCCGCAGGCGCCGGTGGTGATTTTCGTCACTGCGCATGACCATTTCGCGGTCGAGGCCTTCGACCTGGAGGCGGTCGACTACGTCCTCAAGCCCGTCTCCGCCGACCGGCTGGAGCGCGCCATCGAACGCGCCGTCGCCCGCCGCGGCCAGCGCCGGCAGAAGGCCGGCCGCTATCTCGACGAGCTGTGGGTGCCGCATCGCTCCGAACTGCTGCGGATCGCGGTGAGCGAGGTCCACCAGATCGACGCCGAGCGCGATTACGTGCGGCTTCACGTCGGCGGGCCGGACATGGCGCGCTCCTATCTGCTGCTCCAGACCATCGCCGGGCTGGAGGAACGGCTCGACCCCGAACAGTTCATCCGCATCCACCGCTCGACGATCCTGCGCCGCGATCACATCCGCGGGCTGCGGCACGACGGCCTCGGCGTGTGGTCGGCAGAGCTGGTGAGCGGCGAGGCGCTGCGGATCGGCCGCACCTACCTCGCACGCGTCAAGGCGATGGCTGGCCGTTGATTTGCGGTCGCGCTGACGTGCGACGCAGACCACCCGCCCCGCCTCCCCACCCGGCCACCAATGATACCATCAGGCTATGGTGGACGGGTGGGGAGGCGGGGCGGGTGGTCTGCGCCACCGAAGGTGGCTCCAAACAAAAAACGGCCCGAACCCCAGGGACTGGAAGGGTTCGGGCCGTAGCCCCGCGCCATAGGGCAGACGCGGGGGAAGTCGCGTTGCGGTTCAGCCGCCGCGCTGTTCGGTTTCGGTGCCGGTCAGGGCGGCGACCTGCTGCTTGGCGTCGAGGCGCGCCCGGACGAGACAGCGGTGCGCGTCCTGATCCATGACCCGCAGGCCGGTCGTGACGCTGACGGTGCGGCACACCGAGCGCGCAGCCTTCTCGATCCGCTTGTCGAGCGTCCGCTGGCCAGCGGCCGTGCCGAGGTTGAGGTCGGCCAGGCTGATCTGCTCGCTGCGCAACTGGGTCTCGCGTGCGGCGACAGGGGTGAAGGCGGTGCCGGCAAGGCCGGCGGCGGCAAGGGCAAGGGTGAGCGTTTTTGCAAGGGGTTTCATCGTGCTATCCTCCATCTTGCAGGAGCCCGGGATCGGGCGGGGGGTCCGATCCGGGGGTGCCGGGCGTCCTGCTGGATCGAGAATTAGGCCTATCCGGAAGGCTATGCATTCCCGCGTCGATCAACCCCTGCCAGAGGTTCGACAGGCGCGGCATTGATATGACCAATGGCGCGAAACGGGCGACAAATGGCGGTTACCAATCGACCGGCGCAGCGCCATATTGGGTTGATGGGTCCCGCAACGATCATCATCTTCCTGCTGGGAATCGCCAATTTCGCGCTCAATGCGGCCGTGTTCGAGCGCGGGCATCCGATGTTTGCCCGCCTGCCGCTCGCCAGCCGGACCCTCGGCCGCCGGGCGGCGCTGGCGAGCGAATTCGCGGTGCTGTTCTTCGCGCTGCTGCTCTCGGTGAAGGGCTGGCCGGGCTATGCCTGGGCCTATGCGCTCTACACCGCCGTAAATGGCGGAGCGGCATGGCTTATTCTGACGGGACGGCTATAGGGCGCGAATGCCGACCCGCCTGTTTCACATCAGTGACGTCCATTTCGGCGTCGAGGACCCTGCCGCCCTTGCCGCTGTCCGCGAGGCGGTCACGCGCGAGAAGCCCGATGCCGTGGTGTGCACCGGCGATCTCACCCAGCGCGCCAAGCACTCCGAATATGCCGCCGCGCAAGCCTGGTTCGCCGCGCTCGGCGTGCCGGTGGTGCTCGAGCCGGGCAATCACGACATGCCCTATTACAACCCGTGGGAGCGCTTCACCGATCCTTTCCGCCGCTACAACCGCCTGCGCGCGGCAGTGGTGGACGGGTTCGAATCGCCTGACGTGGTGCTGGTCCCGCTGCGCACGACGGTCCGCGCACAGACCCGCTTCCCGTGGTCGGACGGGGTGGTGAAGCCTGCGGCACTCGCTCCGGCGGTGGAGGCGGTGAGAGCGCTCAAGGCGGCGGGTGATCCGCGCACGATCATCGTCATCGCCCATCACCCGCTGCTGGGTGACGGGCGCAAGCCCGCAAACCCCACCATCGGCGGCGATGCCGCCTTCGCCGCGCTGGCGGCGGCGGGGGCCGATGCGGTGATCTCGGGCCATGTCCATGTGCCCTTCGACGAGGTTCGCACCAGCGGCAGCGGCGGCCACGCGATGCGGATGATCGGCACCGGCACACTCTCGACCAGACTGCGCCACGGGGCGCCTGCATCCTGGCGGGTGATCGAATGCGAGCCGGGCGGGGTGATCGCCACCGAGATGCGGCTGGCCGGGGCGAGCGTCGGCGCCGCGTCCTGAGCCTGCCGGTAACCTGAGCGGGTCTTGGCTTAACCTTTTCCCTAGCGGTCGTCTTAAGACGCGTCGGTGACAATTCCGGCGCAGGCACGCGTGCGAGTGCATCTACCCGATTGTCTTTCGCGCGTGTCTGCACCGTGACCCGGCGGCGTGCCCGGCAGCGGCGCGCTCGCCTTTCAGGAGGGAGTGGCGATGGAACTTATCAAGTCCGTGACCTTCGGCACGATCCTGGCGGCCACGATTGCGATGGTGATCGGGTCGCAGGGCACCAGTGCGGGGCCTCTGGCGATCTATCTCGCCGATGTGGCCGATGTGAGGTTCTTCTGGTCGTGGCCGGTGTTCTTCTCGGGAACGGGCCTGTCTCTGGGGCTGCTGCTGCTGCAACGTTGATAGGAGCGGAGCGATTAAAGAAAAAGGGCGGCTCCTTGCGGGGCCGCCCTGTTTTTGTCGGTCTCCGGAAGCCTGATTAGCGCTTCGAGAACTGGAAGCTGCGGCGGGCCTTGGCCTTGCCGTACTTCTTGCGCTCGACCACGCGGCTGTCGCGGGTGAGGAAGCCTTCGGCCTTCACGGCCGAGCGCAGCTCGGGCTCGTACTTGCTGAGCGCCTGGGCGATGCCGTGCTTCACGGCGCCCGCCTGACCCGACAGGCCGCCGCCGCGCACGGTGGCGACAACGTCATACTGGCCGGTGCGGTCGGTGACGGTGAAGGGCTGGTTGATCACCAGTCGCAGGGTCGGACGCGCGAAGTAGACTTCCTGATCGCGGCCGTTGATGGTGATCTTGCCGGTGCCGGGCTTGACCCACACGCGGGCCACGGCGTCCTTGCGGCGGCCGGTGGCGTAGGCGCGGCCCTGCGCGTCGACTTCGCGCTGACGCAGCGGAGCGGTGACGCGGGCGATTTCGGCAGCGTCGCCCTGGGGGACGCCAGCGGCGATGTCCTTGAGATCGGCGAGATCCGAGACGGTGGTTTCTTCAGCCATTATGCGGCCACCTTGTTCTTGCGGTTCATGGAAGCGACGTCGAGCAC
>VFQM010000576.1_pt1 | contig 39642 bp, 35 predicted proteins | sample 3512391 | NCBI WGS metagenome assembly VFQM01 (sample SAMN10412369, study PRJNA504923) | tailings metagenome | isolation source: Replicate 1 from Balatoc abandoned mine | place: Philippines
TCATCATCCGCGGCGCGTTGGTCCCTGCATTGTGCCCGATCAGGAAAATCGCCTCGGCATGCTCGAAATCGTCGAGCACCACCGTCCCCTTGCCGACGCCGATCGAATGCGGCAGCCCGCGGCTCGTCGGTTCGTGGCACATGTTCGAACAATCGGGAAAATTGTTCGTGCCATATTCGCGCACGAAGATCGAATAGAGGAAGGCGGTCTCGTTCGCGGTGCGGCCCGAGGTGTAGAATTCGGCCTCGTTCGGATCGTCGAGCGCACGGAGGTGCCGGCCGATCAGCGCGAAGGCATCGTCCCAGCTCACCGGCACATAATGATCGGTCGCAGCGTCGTAGCGCATCGGCTCGGTCAGCCGTCCCTGCATCTCGAGCCAATAGTCCGACTGGTCCATCAGCGCGGTGACGCTGTGCCGCGCAAAAAAGTCGCGCGTCACGCGGAATTTCGTCGCCTCATGCGCGAGCGCCTTGGCGCCATTTTCGCAGAATTCCAGCTTCTTGGTGCAGGTCGCGTCGGGAAAGGCGCAGCTCGGGCATTTGAAGCCGCCCGGCTGATTCATCGACAGCAGCGCGCGCGATCCCTTGCCGACGACGCTCTGCTCCATCAGCACCTTCGCGGTCGCCGCCGCCGCGCCCCAGCCGCCGGCGGGGCTGTCGTAGGTCCTGTATTTCGGCTTGTTCCCGGCCATCGCGTCCCGTCCGCTGCTGTTCTTTGCGCGCAGCGATAGAGCATTTCCGTGCAGCCGGGTACCACGACATTGCTATGCATCGCCCGAGCGACGAAATCATCGCAGCGGCGCGAGTTCGATCACCTGCACCTCCGGACCGCTGCTCTCACCCGGCACCGCTTTCGCACTGAAACGCAATCTGCCGTTCGCGAGCAGCCCGTCATAGCGCGCGAGTTCGTCGCGATAGGCCGCAGGATCGGCCCGATAACGCAGATGGTTGGTGACGACCGCATAATCGGCGCGGCAGGTTTCGAGCAACGCCGGATCGACATGGCCGACATCGACGATCGCCCCGCCGCCGCGCAGGCGATCGACCTTCGAATAGCGGATTTGTCCGCCGAGCAGGTCGCGGACATCGACGCAGCCCGCCGATCCCATCGCGGTCTTGAGTTCGAACGGCGACGCGAGCAGGTCGAAGGCGGCATGTTCGATCAGCACGCTGCTGCCCGGCGGTGCGTTTGCGCGCAGCCACGCCGATGCGATCTGGCGGGTATCGTGCCGCCGCTCGGCCGCCGCAACCCGCGCTTCCCACAGCATCGGCGCCATCAGCACAATCAAGGCGGCGGGCAGCGCGAGCGGACGCAGGCGATGCGGCGGCAGCAGGTCGGCGAGCGCACATAGCGCGCGCGCGGCGGCAATGGCGGCGAAGGGCAGCAGCGGCACGATCCAGCGCTCCCAGCGCAACGTCTGCGCGGCGATCATCGCAAGGAAGATCAGGCAGAAGGGCAGGAACAGCAGCGCCCAGAGCCGCGCCCGGCCGTTGCCCCAGCCAAGCCCGAGCACCGCGAGCACCAGCCCGCCGATCCCGAACGACGAAAGCAGCGGGTTTGCGGCATACCAGCCGAGGTTGGCGAAAAAGCCGCCGCCCGTTGCACCGGGATGCGCCGCGCGCGCCTCGCCCGACAGATTGGCGACCACCGTCGCATGGTCGATGAGCAGATAGGGCGAGACGGCGACCAGCGTGACGAGCGCCGCACCCGCCGCCAGCACCGGCCCGTGCCAGCCGCGCAGTTCCTGCGGTCGACAGGCCCAGGCCCCCAATATGGTGACGAATATCGTCGCCGCGGGCCATTTGGTCGCACAGGCGAGCCCCGCGCACAGCCCGGCGAGCAGATAGTCGCGCGCCCTCCCTCGCTCGGCGACGCCGACCGCCGCCAGCGCGCCGAGCAGCATGAAGACGCTCGCCTGCACGTCGGTGCGGATGATCTGCGAATATTCGATATGCACCGCGTTGACCGCGAGGATCGCCGCCGCGAGGAGCCCGAGCCGCGCGCCGCCGAGCCTTTTGCCGAGCCGGAAGACCAGCCACACGCACAGCACACCGCACAGTGCGATCATCACCCGCGCCGGCAGGAACAATATACCCGGATCGGCATAGACCGCCGCCGCAAAGGCGTCGCCATCGGCGAAGCGGCCCGTCGCGATGCCGAGGCCGCCGACCGCCGCAATCACCGCGCCGAGCGCGTAAAATGTGATCGTCCCCGGATGCCCGAACCAGCCCGGATCGAAGCTCTGCTTCTGGAGCATTTCGAGCGCGGTCATCATGAACAGCGGCTCGTCGGGATCGTTGAGCGCCGGCAACCCGAAACCGATGCCGTCGAGGCGCAGCACGAGCGCGGCGATCAGGATCGCGGCCAGCAGCAGCGTTTCGGCCGACGGTCGCCAGCGCCGGATGCGCGTCATCGCGGGGCGCGCTCGCGAAAGGTGACGCGGTTGTGCCAGAACCAGCTGCCGACAATCAGGACGATCGTGAAGCCGGTCTGCGCGATGATCGGCGGCACCCTGCCCAGCTCGACGAGCAGCGGCAACGCCACCCAGTTCGCGGCATAGTTGGCGAGATAGAAGCTCGCGAAGGCCGCGAATTCGCTGAGCAGATTGCAGCGCGTGCGGAACACCGCGAGCTTGTAGGTGGTGAAGGCGAAGCACAGGCACACCGCCTGCGCGATGCCCAGCGCGACCATATAATGGGTCGCGAGCAGCGGCACTGACCACAGCAGCAGCGGGTAAAAGGCGAGACCGAACGCCGTGTTGACGCCCCCCACCATCAGGAAGCGCAAAGGCTTCCCGAGGCGAAGGAAGCGCGCGGTCATCACGCGGCTCATTCCTCGTCCATCAGCGCGATGCGCATGTTCGCCGCGAGCGTCTCGCGCGGCAGGAACGGCGACAGATCCTCGAGCGCGGGCGAGGTGATCCGTCCGTCGGGATGCTGTTTCGCGCCGAGCTTGGGCGCAAAACCGACATGCTCGTCGACCATGATCTCGCAAAAAGCCGGGCCGTCGGCGGCGAGCGTCGCCGCGATGGCACCCTCCAGTTCGGCGTGATTTTCGGCGCGGGTGTAGGCGAAGCCGAAGGCACTCGCGATCTTCGAAAAATCGGGGAAGGTGACGTTGCTCTTCGGTCCGCCGCCGACTTCCTGCCCGTTGAAGAAATTGCGCTGCGTCTGGAAGATCGAGACATAGCCGCTGTTGTTGATCAGGATGACCTTCACGGGAAGGTTGTAGCCCGCGATCGTCTGCATCTCCTGCAAATTCATCATGATGCTGCCGTCGCCGGCGATCGCGACGACGCGCTGCTGTCCCTTGGTTGCGGCGCAGACTCCGATCGCGGCGGGCAGATCATAGCCCATCGTCGCGCAGCCCGAATTGGTCCACAGCCGCTGGCCGTTCTTGAGCTGCGCCGCCTGGAAACCGACGACGCAGGCGCTGCCGTTGCCGGTAACGACGATGTCGTCTTCGCCGAGCTGCGCGAACAATTCGTCCATCGCGACATAGGGGTGCACCAGCACGTCATGCTCGCGATATTCGGGCAGCACCGCGGGGAAGGCCGCGACGCGCCCGCGCGCCCAGCCGAGCCATTCGCGCTGCGCGTCGTTCGGCCCGGCATAGGGCTGCGCCAGCAGCGCGGGAATCAGGTCGGCGAGGTCGGCGGTCACCGGCATGTCGGGGACGACGGTCGGCTTCGCCAGTTCGACGGGGTCGATATCGACCCAGATCTTGTACGCTTCGCGCGCGAAGCTCTTCCAGTTGTAGCTCACCTGCCGGATGTTGAGCCGGCTCCCCAGCACGAGCAGCAAGTCGGCGCTCTGCGTCACCATATTACCGCCGCGGTCGCCGACGGTGCCGGGCTTGCCGCAGTTGAGCACATGGTCGGTCCACAGCGCATCATGCGCGTTCCAGCCGGTGACGACCGGCACGCCCAGACGTTCGATCAGCGCGATAAATCCGGCATGCGCGCCGCTGAGCCGCACTCCGCTGCCCGCAAAGACGACAGGCCGCTCAGCCTTTGCGATGCGCTCCAATATCTCGGCCGCGACCGCATCGAGGTCGGCGCGCTTCCACGGCTCGTCGAGTTCGGCGGGGTCGAAGCCGGGCAACAGGTCGTCGGGATCGATCTTCGCCGCCTGCACGTCGAGCGGAATGTCGAGCCAGACAGGCCCCGGGCGGCCGTTCGTCGCAAGATACAGCGCCTTTTCGAGATGATAGCGGATCGAGCGCGGATCGGTGACCATGGTGACATATTTGGTGATCGGCCGCACCAGTTCCTCGATATCGAGTTCCTGGTCGCCGTACTGGCGCAGCGGCAGGCCGGTGTGGCGCACCGTCGTCTCGGTCTTCACCTGCCCCGAAATCACCAGCATGCCGATCGAATCGACATAGGCGCCATAGACGCCGGTGATCGCGTTGGTGCCGCCGGGGCCCGAGGTGACGTTGACCACCGCGAGCCGGTTGGTCAGCCGGTAATAGGCCTCCGCCGCCATCGACAGCGCCTGTTCGTGATGCGTGAAGGTCGTCGTTAGCGCGGGATGCATGCCGAGCGAATGGTTGAGGTGCATCGCGCCCCCGCCGGTCAGCATGAAGACATCGGCGATGCCGCGGTCGGCAAGAAACTCGGCTACCCAGTCGGAGAGCTTGATCTGGCTCATTTTTTCCATCCATTGAAGATTGCGGTGCGGCGGATCGCCGCATCGAGGGAGATTGTCGGTTCGACGCCGAGCTGTTCGCGGACCAGCGCGGTCGAGGGAACGTATCGCCCGGGGTTCCACCCCGCGTCCTCGCGACCCAGCACTTCGACCCCCGGCCCGCCAAGCGCCGCGGCGGTACGGCGCGCGAGGTCGGCGATCGACACCGCCTCCTCGGACCCCATATTCCATGTCGCGCCGCGCGGCGCGCGCAGCAGCATCAGCCACAGCCAGGCGGCGAGGTCGGCAGCATAGAGATAGGAGCGCACGGCGGTGCCCGCGCTCTCGATGCGGATCGCCCGCCCCGCCATCGCGTCGCGGATAAAATTGCCCGCCGCGAAATGGATGTCGAGCGACAGCAAGGGACCGAGCAGAGCGAAGATGCGTGACGTCACGACGTCGAGCCCGAACTGCTTGCCATAAATGGCGCAGAGCAGTTCGGCGGCGCGCTTGCCCTCGCCATAGGCCGACTTCGGGTCGCGCGGATCGGGTCCGCCGGACCAGTCCTCGGCGACATGCGTCACGCCCCACGGCTGCGCGCCATAGACCGCGCCCGAACTCAAAAAGAGCATCCGCCCGGCCCCGCGCTCGACCGCGAGATCGAGCGCGTTCCGCGTGCCGCTGACGATGGTGTCGAACATCCGTCGCGGGTCATGCGCATTGAGATGAGCGCTGGCGTCGGTCGCGGCGTGAATGACGTGCGTGAACCGGCCCGCGGGCGCGACGAAGTCGCAGACATCGCCCGCAACGAACTGGAATCTCCTGGCAAGATGCGGCGCCTTCGCTGCAAAGGCGGCGGGATTGCGGCTCAGGATCACAACATCGGCATCGCAATCCGAGTGCGCGAGCGCTTCGAGCATCCAGCGGCCGATAAAGCCGGTGCCGCCGGTCATGAAGAGGCGCGCGCCGTTCAGTCCCGCCCAATACGGCGCCAGTTGGCGGTCGATCGCCGTGAGGTCTTCGGACAGGATCATGCCGGCACCAGCCCGAGCGACGGCCGCTCACTGCGATGCGCGCGCGCCACCCGCGCGATGCTGTCGAGCGACAGCGCCCAGACGATCAGGACGATCAGCCCCGGGCGGATGAAATGCCCCGCGGTCAGCCCGAAACTCGCGGTCACCGTCCGCTCGCCGAGCCAGCTGTTGCTCGTCACGTCGAGCACGGTCGCAAGCGGCCAGTCGCCGACGAGGCAGAGCAGATAGGCACAGGCGATCGCGGCGATCGGCCCTGTCCCCTTCCACTTTTCCATCAGGACAAGGAAGAGCAGGAAGAGCTGGGTGTAGCCCCCCGGCGATTGCGTCACCAGATAGGCGCCAAGCAATATCGCCGCGATGCGGTGCGTCGGCAGCGCCCGAGGCTGGAGCCATGCCGCCGCGAGCGCGGCGAGCGCGAGCAACTGCGTCGACCGGATGACGATCGGCACGAGGAACTCGATCGTCTCGATCAGCCGCGATGGCACGAATTGCAGCAGCGGGATGTCGAGTGTGCGGAACATCAACAGCGGCGCGTAGCTCGTTGAATAATTGACCTCGTTCCACACCTGTCCGCCCTGGAAGACGACCCAGTTGGCGGTGTTCGACGCGAGTTCCATCGGCGTCCCCGACCCCACCAGCGCGAGCGTGACGAGATAGAGCGCGATCGTCGCGATCCCCGCGACCTCGAGCGTCCGCCAGTCGCGCTTCACCGCATGCGCGAACATCGGCAGCACCAGATAGGGTTTGAAATTGATCGTCACCGCCGCCGCGAACCAGCGCCAGGGCTTCGACGCGGTCACCGGCCCATGCGCGATCATGAAAAAGGCGAAGGCGACAAGAATGAGGTTGCCGCGTTCGAGCGTGAACAGCATCGGCAGCCCCAGCGCGATCGCGAGCGTCCGCATCGGCGCGGTGCGGCGGTCGAGGCGGCGGAAACACACCCACGCGAGCACCACGTCGATCAGGTAGAAGGCAAGGATCGTCGCGCGCGCCAGCCAGTCGCAATCGCGCGCGGTGAAGCTGTTGTGCAGATAACAGCCCGGCAGGCTGGTCGCGTCGAGGAACACGAACGACAGCGGCGGATAGATGCTCCGCCACACATCATAAATGCCACGATTATTCGCCCAATAGGCGGTGTTGAACCAGTCCATATAGGTGTCGTTGGTATCGAACACGAAGGGCTGCGGCAGGTAACCGGCATCGCGGAAGACATGCAGCGTCCACCCCGCGCTCGCCACGACGGCGAGCGCGAGCAAGGCTTCCGGCCACAGCCGAAGCAGGCGGGCGCGCGACGACGTCATGCGCGGCGGACGAGCGTGCGCGCCGCGGGCTGCGCACGCGGCGCGGGGAAATTGATCCGTTCCTCCTCGATCACCAGCGGCACGTTGCGGCTTCGCTCGGCGAGCATCCGCACCTGTTCGCCGATCAGACCCAGGAAGAGCAGCAGCACGGCAAAGAGCAGGAAGCCGAGCGAGAGCCCGAGCAGCGCCCAGACCGGCCCGTCGAAGGCCAGCGCGACCGGCGCCGCGACAAGCAGACCAAGCGCGAGCAGTCCGACATAGAAGGACAGGAACAGCGGCAGACGCAGCAGCGACTTCGCCGACCCCGCCAGCCCCGACAAGGCGAAGGACGCGAGCGCGGCAACATCATTCTTGCTCTCGCCCGCCGCGCGCTCGGGGCGGTCGAACGGCACCAGCGCGATGCGGAAACCGCTTTCGACCACCATGCCGCGAAAAAAGGGTTCGGGCTCGTTCCAGGTCGCGAGCGTGTCGATCACCTCACGGTCGAACAGCCCGAAACCCGTCGCGCCCGGGATCACCGGATAGTCGCCGAAGCGGTTCAGGAAGCCGTAACCGACATGCCGCACCGCGCGCAGCAGCGGCGACGCCCTTTCGGACCGCCGCTGTCCCAGCACGACCTGCGCCCCCTCGCGCCACTGGCGCAGAAATTCGCGGATCAGCCCCGGCGGGTCCTGGAAATCGGCGCACATTCCGATCACCGCGCGCCCTTCAGCCTGATACAGCCCATAGGTCGGTGAGCGCATCTGGCCATAATTGCGATTGTTGAAGATCACCCGGACGCGCGCATCTTCGGCACAGATCGCGCGCATGATGTCGCGCGTGCCGTCGGTCGAACCATTGTCGATCAGGATGATCTCGTGCCCCAGCGCATGGCGTTCGGCCTGCACCGTCACCGCAGCGCAGATCGCGCGCACATTCGCCGCCTCGTTGAAGCAGGGAATGACGATCGACAATTCGGGGGGCGCATCCTGTCCCGTCATGCCGCGTGCTTCCCGAACAGCCGGATGCCCGTCGCGGGGGCATAGATTTCGGTGAAGATCGCGCCGAGAATGACCAAAGCGAGCAGCGCGACGGCGGCGACATTATATTTGCGGTCGGCGTCGAGGCGCGGCGCCTCCAGTATCTGCACGCTCGCCGCGGTTTCGCCCACCAGCGTTTCGACCGCCACCTCTTCGGACGAGCGCGCATAGACCTCGTACAGCGCCTGCGCGAAGCGATAGTCGCGATAGAGGTTCAGATATTCGCCCGACACTTCGCTGAGCCCCGCGACATTCGGCCCCGCCGCGCCCGCCGCAGGCTGCGCCGAGCGCGCGATCTGCGCACGCAGCGACGCGACCTCGGTCTGCACCGCCATCAACTGCGGATTTTCGGGGCCCTGCACTTTTTCGAGCGTCTGCAACTCGACCTGCTTCGCCTGCAGCCGCGCCTCCAGCCCCGCGCGCACCGACAGCGCGGCGCCGAGTTCGGCCTGCGGTTCGGCGAGCCGGTTGCGGCGGCGGAAATCATTAAGCGCCTGTTCGGTCGCGACGACGCGGTCGCCGGCTTCCTCGAAGCGCTGCATCACGATCGCGCGCTTGCGCTCGACGCGATCCTTGCTGAGCGCGACGATGCGCGTGCCGATCGCGGCGACATAGGCGCGCGTCAGCTTTTCGGCCTCTTCGGCGTCGTGCGCGCGCACCTCGACCTCGACGATGCCGCCGGTCAACGTGTGGACGTCGACCTTTTTCGCGAGCGCGATGCGGGCGCTGGTCACATCGTCATAGCCGCCGGGGCCGACGAGCTTCAGCGACTTGATCACCGCATCGCCGACCTCTGCGCTGCGGCTGACCGCCAGATACATGTCGGTCTGCTGCTTCGCGCCGCCGAACAGCGCGGCAAAGCCCTGGAGCTGGCCGCCGAGCGCGTTGAGCGTCGAGCCGAGTCCGATGCTGCTGCTGTCCTGCGGCAGCAGCTTCGCGCGCGCGACATAGGGCTGCGGAAAGATCGTCAGCAGCGCGAGGACCAGCGCGGCGACCGCGTAGCAGCGCCGGCGCCAGCACGGATCGGCGATCATGCCCGTCAGACGGCTCATCGCGTCACCGCCGCGACCGAAGCCGCCCCGACCAGCCCGCTGAAGAGCGTCCCGGTGATATCGCGCAGCCGCGCCCAGAACTCGCCGCGATTGGCGTCGATCGGCACATAGACGAGGTCGCCGGGCAGCGCCGGCGCCTTCAGCGCGCGCTTGCCGCCCGCCAGCACCGTGCCATTGGCGCGGACGACAAAAATCTCGTCCTTGTCGCCGATATTCTGCACGCCGCCCGCCGATTTGACGAAATCGGCGACCGTCGCGCCATCGCGATAGGCGAAGGAGGCGGGGCTCGGCACCGCGCCGAAGACGCCGACGGTTACCGGCCGCGCGGGGATATGCACGATGTCATTGTTCTCGAGGATCAGGTCGGCGGGCAGCGCCGCGCTGTCGACGGGCATGTCGAAGACCAGCCGCCCGTCGGGCTCGCGCTTGCGGAGCTGGTCGACGATGCTGTTGATCAGCGCGATATTGCCCGGCTGCGCGAGCTGGGCGCGGTTGACCGAGGTCACCGGCTGCGCCGCGAGCAGCAGTTCGACATCGTCGATCGCGCGGTCGTAGCTCAGCCGTTGCTGGTGCTTGACGCTCTCGCGCGTGATGACGCCGGCATAGGGAAAGGCCTCGCCGGTCAGCCCGCCCGCCTGCGCGACGACATCGGCCATGCGCGTGCCGGGCTGGACATAATAATGGCCGGGCCGTGCGACCTCGCCGCTCAGCGTGACGAGCACCGGCTGCTGGCGCAGCGGGCGCGCGATGCCGATGTTCGACAGGATGCGGATCACGTCGCCGCGCCGCGCCTTGCTGCTTGCGGCATCGGCGGCGGACAATTCGCGCCAGCCGCTCGCATCGGGATCGAGCGCGTTGAGCAGCATCAGCCGCCCGTCGTCGGCGACGGTGCTGACGCCGCCGGCATAAACGATCGCGTCGGTGACCGTTTCGCCCGGCGCGAGTTCGAAGATCGCCTCGCGGTTGATGCTGCCGATCACCGCGACCTCGGCGCCCGCGGGCGCGACATACAGCACGTCGCCATTCTGCAGGACCGCATCGCCGCGCGTGTCGCCCTTCAGCAACAGGTCGTAGAGGTCGAAGTCCGACACGAGCTGGCCGCCGCGGCGGAGCTGGATCGAGCGGAAACTGCCGCCCGATGCGGGGCCGCCCGCCGCCATGACCACGTTGACCAGCGTCGACAGGCTGCTCGCGCTGTACGATCCCGGCCGCGCGGCGAAGCCGGTGACATAGACGGTGATGCCCTTGAGCTTCGCGACCCCGACCTCGAGGTGGAAACCGCGATACTGGCGCGACACCTCGCGCTCGATCACGCCATGGACGTCGCCATAGCGCACCCCGCCGACGCGGATCGCGCCGACACGCGGCACGAAGATGCGCCCCTCGCTGTCGATGACGAGGCGCAGGCCCGACGCCTGCACCGACCCGGTGAGCCCGATCAGCAATTCGTCGCCGGGGTTGAGCCGGTAATCGGGCGGGATCGCGGTGGTCGCGGGCGCGGTGAAATCGCGCGCGCCGGGGACCAGCAATTCGGACCCGAAACGGCGCAGCGGCTTGCCCGCGACCGAGGAAACCCAGGTTTCGAATTCGCTCGGCGCCGGCGCTATCTTGGCGACCGGGCGGCGGTCCGCCGGTTCGGGGACGGCTTCGGGCGTCGGTGCTTCAATCACCGCCGGCGCGATCGGCGGCAGTTCGACCACCGGCACCGCCACCTGTTCGGCAGCGCTGCGGCTCGCTGCATTGTCGCCCGCGCCGCCGACCGGCGAGGCGAGCTGCGCCGACGCGGGCAGCGCGCCCAGCAAGGACAGCGCCGCCAGCGCCTTCCACCCATGAGTCATCAGATCGCTTCTTCCATTTCGACCAGCCCGGCCTCGGCGCCGAGCAAGATGTCCGCCGCCGTCTGCCAGAGGTCGGGGGTCGTCGCGGCGAGCATGCCCTGCCCCGTGCCGCCGACGCGGTACGGCCGTCCGTCCCAATGCGTCGCCTTGCCGCCGGTCTCGGTCAGGAACAAAGCCCCCGCCGCATGGTCCCAAGGCAGAATGCGCTGGAACAGCGCGATATCGTCCTGCCCGAGCACGAGCCGCGGATAGCTTTCGGCGGCGCAGCGCGGCACCGGCTGGACGTCGAAGGCGCGGCGCGCGGCGCCATGCACCCGGTCGCGGCGGATCGCCGACAGGAAATGCGTGCCGAGCGCCGCACGCGGCTGCTTGCGCCGCGCGCTGTGCGCCCGCGCCGGGCGGCCATCGACCGTCGCCCCCCGCCCGCGTTCGGCGTAGCACATGCGCCCCGCCAGCGGGTCGAGCATCCAGCTCGCGAGCGGCTCGCCATCCTCGACGAGCGCGACCATCATGCCGAAGGGCGCGCGCCCGGCGGCGAAATTGGCGGTGCCGTCGAGCGGATCGACCAGCCACACGAGCCCGCGCCCCGCATCGGCGAGCAATCCGGGGTCGAGTTCGGCCGCCTCCTCGCCAATGATCCGCGCGCCGAGCCCGAGCTTCGTGAGCCCGTCGTGCAGCCGCCGCTCGCATTCGCGATCGACGATCGTGACGACCTCGCCCTTGCTCTTCTCGTCGATGTCGCCGGGTGCGAGCCGGCGAAAGCGCGGCATCATCACCTCGGCGGCGACCGAGCGCATCAGCGCCCCGACCTGCTCGCGCGGCACCATCGGATCAGGCCGCCAGGCTGGCGGGCGCCACGCGCTTGGCGACGGCGGCACGCTCTTCCATCATGCGGATGCGCGGCAGGTCCTCGGCGGCGATCGCGCCATAATAGTCGCGCTTGTTCTGCAGCCAGGCGAGTTCGAAGGCGACCGCATTGGCGACGCCGGCGTCGAAGTTCGCCGCTTCCACCGCCGCCCCGTCGAACACGATCTTGCGCGTTTCGAACCGGTCGAGCCGCACGGCGCGGATTTCGCGCAGCGCCGCCGCCGCTTCGACCGACACCGAACCGCCGACGACAAGTTCGAGGTCATGGCTCGCGCAGGCATGCGCCGCGCGCAGTACGGCGTCGGTGATCGCGCGGTCGTTGATCGCGCCGCGCGGCAGGCCGCGCGACAGGGTAAAATCGACGCGGCCGAAGACGATGCCGTCGATCTCCTTGGCGAGCGGCAGCATCGCGTCGAGATTCTGGAGCGTCGTCTCGGTCTCGAGGTTGAACAACAGGCGCGTGTCGCCGCGATCGGCGCCATAGACCTTGCTGCCGGCGTCGACGAATTTCGACAGCGCATAGGGCGTCTCGACCATCGGCGCGATGATGTAATCGGCGCCATAGAGCTTCGACGCATGAAGGTCGGTGACCGCTTCGCAGCCGCCGATCTTGAGCGCGAATTTCAGGTCGGCGCGCCAGGTCAGTTCGAGCAGCCGGAGCAGTTCGTCGGGGCGCGTGCCCTCGGCCTCGAACTCGGCCTTGACCGCGACCACGCCAAAATCGTCGCGGCCTTTTTTGAGCATGTCGAGCATGCGCTTTTCGGTGGAATTCATTTTCCGGTTCCTTTCGATGCAAAGGCTGGTGACACAGCCCAAGACGAAGGAAGGCGGCGCATTCCGTAACGAATTCCGCCATTTTTTATTTTTGCGTGTCGGTCCAAGGGCGGCTCGGAACGGCTCCGTCATTATAGGAAATGCCAGTCCCCCCGGCTCTTCGCGTCCCCTTCGCCCTCGGGCTGCTCTGCATTGCGGCAAGCGCGAATGCAGCCGAAGCGGAATCGCTGCCGGCGGGCGACAGCAGCCTTGTCCGCGACCGGATGACCGGCTGGTCGGCGCCGCCGCCCGAACCGGTGCTCGCGCCGCCGCAGTCCGCCCCGGAAGCGCCCGCCGTCAACCTCCCCCGCCTGTCGTCGGGTTTCGGCGCGCGCGTCGATCCGATCAACGGCAGCCACCGCGTCCATGCCGGGCTCGACATGCCCGGGCGCGCGGGCACGGCGATCCTCGCCGCCGCGCCGGGGACCGTCGCCTTTGCAGGGACAGCCGGCGGCTATGGCCAGATGGTCGAGATCGACCATGGCGGCGGCCTGCACACCCGCTACGCGCATCTCTCGCAGATCCTCGTCCGGCGGGGTGAGGCGGTGTCGCTGCAACAGACGATCGCGCTGATGGGATCGACCGGGCGGTCGACGGGCAATCACCTGCATTTCGAGGTGCGGGTGAACGGTCGCGCGACCGATCCGCTCGGCTGGTTCGGGCGCGGCCCGGCACCCCGCAGCACCGCGACGCCGATCCCCATCCCGCCCGCCATGCCGCATGTCTCCGATTTCGCGCGCCGCCGTGCGGCAACCGGGACCGACTAGGCGATGGCATCGGGCGAAACCCCCAACGCGCTTCAGCAGGTCATGCTCGGCGAACGCAGCCGGCTGGTCCGCTTCCTCGCGGCACGCGGCGCGGGCGACGAGGCCGAGGACCTGTTCCACGAGCTGTGGCAGAAGTTCGCGGACCTGCCCGATCGCCCGGTCGGCGACCCGCGTTCCTATCTGTTCCGCGCCGCCGAAAATCTGATGCGCGACATCCGCCGCGCGACGCTCAGCCGGGCGCGGCGGCAATCCGACTGGCACGATCTTGGCGACACCCCGCAGGAGCGCCCGGCGGGCGAACGCGCGCTCATCGCGCGCGAACAGCTCGCGGCGATCGACGCGACGCTTGCGGCGCTCGGCCCGCGCGTTGACCGGATTTTCCGCCGCTACCGGCTTGACGGCGCCGGACAGGCCGATATCGCGGCCGAATGGGGGATCAGTCTGAGTTCGGTCGAAAAGGACCTGCAAAAGGCCTATCGGGCGCTTGCGGAACTGAAAGCAGGTTTCGATGCGGAATAGGTCGCCCGGCTTCGTCATGGGATAAAATCCCGTCGAGACAGGGAAGTGGCGCATGACGCATCGATCCGAGCTGACCGAGATTGCCCAGGGCTGGGCGATCCGCGTCGCCGACCCCGCTTTCGACGATTGGGACGCGCTGACCGCATGGCTCGAAGCCGACCCCGCGCACCTCGCCGCCTATGAATCTGCGGTCGACGGCGAATTATGGGCCGACCGCGCGCTGCGATCCGGACCGAAAAAATGACCGACGCCGCGCCGCTGCTCAAGGACATCCTCGGCCCGCAGGCGCTGGCGACCATCGCCGATGCGGGTGCAGCCGCCTCGCCGCGCTTCGACCGCGCCGCCTTCCTCACCGCCGCCTCAACCGGTCTCGACGCGCTGTCGATCATGGAACGGGTGCGCCACATCGCCGACGCGCTCGTCCCTGCCCTGCCCACCGACTATACCGCCGCGCTGCCGATCATCCGCGCGACGGCGCCGCGGCTGAGCCACGGCTTCCAGGCGGTCGCGGTGACCGAATATGTCGCGCGCCATGGCCTCGACGATATCGACGCATCGCTCGCCGCACTTGCCGATCTTACGCGTTACGGCACCGCGGAATTCGCGATCCGGCCCTTCCTCGCGCAGCATCCCGACCACACCCTCGGCGCGATGCTCGGCTGGACGCGCGACACGAACGAGCATGTCCGCCGCCTCGCCAGCGAAGGCTGCCGTCCGCGCCTGCCCTGGGCGGCGCGCGTACCCGCGCTCAAGGCCGATCCGACCCTCGGCGCCCCGATCCTCGAGGCGCTGAAGGCCGATCCCGCCGTTTACGTTCGCAAATCGGTGGCCAACCATCTCAATGATATCGCCAAGGACCGCCCCGACTGGCTGGTCGAACGGCTCGCGACCTGGTCGCAGGACGAGCCCGCGACCAGGTGGATCGTCCGCCACGCGCTGCGCACGCTCATCAAGGCCGGCGATCCGCGCGCGCTCGCGCTGATCGGCGTCGGCCATGGCGCCGCGGTGACGGTGCGCGACTTCGCCGTCGCGCCCGCCACGGTCCGTCTCGGCGAGCCGATCGCGATCACCGCCACCCTCGCCTCCGACGCCGCCGAACCCCAGCCCCTCGTCGTCGACTATCGCGTCCATTATGCGCGTCCGGGCGGAAAGACCGCCGCCAAGGTGTTCAAATGGAAGGGCCTCGACATTGCCGCCGGTGAAACGGCGACCCTTTCGATCCGCCAGACGATCCGCGATTTCAGCACCCGGCGCCATCATGCCGGGCGCCATAAGGTCGAGTTGATCGTCAACGGCCAGGTAATGGCGACCGCCGCGTTCGACCTTCTGCCCGACGCCTGACGGCGCGCACCAAAAGCGCGCTGGACATTCGTATCGTCGATGATATCGATATCATCCGAAAGAGAGGATGTTCGATGCTCGATCCCGATATTGCCGCGCTTGTCGGCGCGCCGCAGGAAATGCCGCCGCTGACCCCCGAACTCATCCCGATGATGCGCGCCAATATGGCAATGATGGCGGCGGCGATGCCGGGGACCGAGGTCGACCATGTCGAAAATCTCGACGCCGACGGCGTGCCGGTGCGCCTCTACCGTCCGGCGTCGGATGCGCCTTTGCCGCTGCTCGTCTTCCTCCACGGCGGCGGCTGGATGTTTGGCGACCTCGACACGCACGACCCGATGACGCGCCATCTCGCGGCGGCGAGCGGCTGCGCGGTGCTCGGGGTCGGCTATCGCCTCGCGCCCGAACATAGATTCCCTGCCGGGCTCGACGATGCGATGACCGCTTTCGACTGGGCGCGCCGGTCGGCGGCGGCGCTCGGCTGCGATCCCGCGCGGATCGCGCTCGGCGGCGAAAGCGCCGGCGGCAACCTCACCGCCGCGGCGACCTTGCGCCTGCGCGACGAGGGCAAGCCGCAGCCGCTGTTCCAGCTGCTGATCCACCCCGCGACCGACATGAGTTTCTCGCTGCCCTCCTTCGCCGAAGTCGCCGCGCCGGGGCTGTCGAAAACCTATCTCGACGCGTGCCGCACCTATTATCTCGGCGACACGCCCGAAAGCGACCCGCTTGCCTCGCCGCTGCGCGCCGAAAGCCATGCCGGGCTCGCGCCCGCGATCGTCCTCACCGCCGCCGAGGATCCGCTGCGCGACGACGGCGAATTTTACGCGGCGGCGCTCGTCCGCGCCGGGGTCGAGACGTTGGCGCAGCGGCTGCCCGGCCTGCCGCACGGTTTCCAGTTCCTGCCGATCACCATCCCGGCGGTCGCCGCCGCCAATAATTTGATCGGAGGCTTGGTCCGCCGCTACTTCGCCGATAGATAGCATTGGAATTTCGGGGGAACGGACGGCGATGAGCAGGTTGGGCAATGGCGAACGGCCGACCATGGAGATGGTCGCGGCGCTGGCCGGCGTCTCGAAGATCACCGTGTCGCGCGCGCTGCGCGGCAGCGACCTCGTCCGCCCCGAGGTGCGCGAACGCATCGCCGAGGTCGCGAAAAAGGTCGGATACCGCATGAACGTCGCCGCGCGCAGCCTGCGCACGCGCGAAACGCGGACGATCGCGGTGGTGATCGACCATCGCGACTCCGATCACCAGTCGCACACCGACCCGCTGATCCTCGCGATCATCGGCGGGCTGCTCGATGCGCTGACCCCGGCGGGCTATTCGATGCTGCTGACCACCAACGAGCATTTCCTGTCGTCGAACGCGGTCGGCGCCGACGGCGCGGTGATGCTCGGCCAGGGCGAAGGCGCGCAGCGCGTGACCGAGGTCGCGGCGATGAACCTGCCGATCGTCGCCTGGGGCGAGCCGGTGCCGGGGGTCAGCATCAAGGTCGTCGGCAGCGACAATCGGATGGGCGGCAAGCTCGCCGCCGAGCATCTCGTCGCGCGCGGCGCGGCGCGGCTGCTTTTCCTCGGCGACATGCAGCATCCCGAGATCGCCGCCCGGCTCGAAGGCTTTCGCGAAGCGCTCGCCGCCAGCGAGGCGCGGCTGGTCGGCGCGCTGCCCTGCCCCTTCACCCCCGAGGGCGCGGCGGAGGTCGTGCGGCACGCGATCGACGACGGCACCGCCTTCGATGCGATTTTCGCGGCGAGCGACTTCATCGCGGCGGGCGCCTGCGACGCGCTGCTGGCGCGGGGCATCGCGGTGCCCGACGAAGTGTCGATCGTCGGCTTCGACGATGCGCCGATCGCCAGCGTCCATCGCCCGTCGATCAGTTCGATCCGCCAGGACGGCGCCGCCGCGGGCCGCGCGCTCGGCGCCGCCGCGATCGCGCTGGTCGAGGGCAATCAGAGCGCGACGGCACAGGCGCTGCCCGTCGAACTTGTCGCGCGCGAAACGAGCCGCTAGCCCAGCGTCCGGCGGAAGAAGTCGGCGATCAGGCCATAGGTCTCGACCGATTCGGGCAGACCGACGTCCATATGATGCGCGTGCCACAGGCCGTCGAACAGGACGAAGCGCGCATCGACACCCGCCGCGAGCAGGCGGCGGTGCATGACCGATACCGCGCTCGCCGCGAAATCGCGCGTTGCCGTGACGAGCAGGCTCGGCGGGAATTGCGCCAGCACATCGGGATGATCGGCCGCCAGCACCAGCGGGTCGGCGAGGTCGGCGCCCGAGAAATAAGGCAATTCCTCGACCTTCGGCGATGCGCCCGGCGCGGCGCGCGGGTCGAACAAGGGCTGCGCCAGCGCCGCGTCGCCCGCGAAGGGCACCGGTGCGCCGTGGAAGATACCGATGGCGCCGGGTCCCTCCAATCCGTCGTGGCGCAGCTGCGCGACCGCCTGCGTCGTCAGCACCGCCCCCGCCGAACAGCCGTAAATGCCGACCCGCGCCGGATCGACGTCCTGCGTCACCGCGCGATAGACCGCGACAACATCGTCGACCGCCGCCGGATAGACATGCTCGGGCGCGAGCCGATAGTCGACCGCGATCACGCGCATTCCGGCAACCGCCGCGACCGGCACCGCCTCGAGCAGCGCGCCCGGTCCCTCGCCCCACATGAAGGCGCCGCCGTGGAGGCAGAGCAGCAGCGGCGCGCCCTGAGCACCGCCCGCCGGGGTCACCTCATAGGCCTTCACCCCCGCGATCTCGCGCTCGGCGATGTCGACGGGATAGGCGGCCAGCGCCTTGTCGAGCAGCCGCTGGTTATAGGCCGCGAAGAAAGGGCGGGCGTCGGCAAGGTCGGCCGGGGTCGCCGATTCGGTCAGGAAGGCGGCGAAACGCGCCTTCGCCGCGTCGCTGACCCACGGGCCGAAGGACGGAATGTCGCTCATGGCGTCCTCATTCTGTTATCGATAGCAACAGCTTGCTTGCTTCCTTGATAGCCGTTCCATTCAAGGACGCAAGACCTGTTGACATCGATATCATTTTCGATCATTTGCCTAGCCGACCGGACGAATCCGGCTATCCTTTGGGAGGGAAGTGATGATTTCGATGCGTTCCGCCTTTTTCGCCGCGCTCGCCTGCAGCGCCAGCCTGCTGCCCGCCGCCGCTTATGCGCAGGACGAGACCGCACCGGCCCCGCAGCAAGGCACCACCGCCGACGAAGGCACCGGTCTCAACGACATCGTCGTCACCGCACGCCGCCGCGAGGAACGGCTGCAGGATGTGCCGATCGCGGTGACCGCCTTTACCGAAGAGGCGATCGAGCAGAAGGGCATCACCGACCGCACCTCGCTCGCTGACAACACGCCGTCGCTGTTCACGATCAACGGCGGCTACCCACGCGAGTTCGCCTTCTTCGCGTTGCGCGGCCAGGGTCCCGCGTTCGGATCGACCCCGGGCGTGCTCAACTATTTCGCCGAAGTTCCCAACAGCGTGAACATCGACGGCCGCGTCGGCACCTATTTCGACCTTGCCAATGTCCAGGTCCTCGCGGGACCGCAGGGCACCTTGTTCGGGAAGAACGCAACGGGCGGCAACATCTTGTTCGAACCCGTCAAGCCGAAGGATGATTTCGAAGGCTATGTCCGCGTCCAGCTCGGCAATTATGACGACCGCCGGATCGAGGGCGCGCTCAACACCCCGATCGTCCCCGGCCGCGTGCTGCTGCGCATCGCGGGCGAGGTCGGCCGTCGCGACGGCTATACCAAGGATGTCGGGCCGAATTTCGCGGGCAAGGACTATGACAATCTGTCCTATGAAAGCTTCCGTTTCGGCCTGACGCTGCGCCCGACCGACGACATCGAACTCTATACGATGCTGCGCTATTATCATTCGGACAATAATGGCGGCGGCACCGTCATCGACGCCTTCAACCCTGCGGCGGGCGCCAACCTCGGGCCGCCGTTCGGCTTCATCCCCGTCCTCGCCTTCTATCCGGGCGCCGCGACGATCGTCGCCGAGCAGGACGCGCGCGGCCCGCGCCGCGTGTCTTACGACCTCGACCAGTTCTCGCAGGTCGAATATTGGCAGGTGATCAACCAGGCGTCGGTCCAGATCACCGACAATATCAAGCTGCGCAACATCATCAGCTATTCGCAGTTCCGCAACCGCTACGGCTATGACTATGACGCCACGCCCTTCCCGCTCGCGGGCCAGTCGTCGCGCAACATCGACACGCTGGCGCCGAACGTCTTCACCGAAGAGCTGCAGTTGCAGGGCACTCTGCTCGACGATGCGGTCGATTTCGCGATCGGCGGCTATATGGATCGCGCGACCACCAAGAATCCGGCGGGTATCGAGCAATATACCTTTTTCCCGATCGGCACGCTGATCCCACCGATCTTCGGCTATTTCGACAACCGCAACCGCAGCGAGGCGGTGTTCGGACAGGCGACGGTCGATCTCGGCAAGCTGTCGGGCGCGCTCACCGGGCTCAGCGTCACCGGTGGGCTGCGCTACACCTGGGAGCACAGCTTCTCGTCGCAGACGATCGGCGGGCCGCCCGCCATCACGGGATCGGTCGACAGCGACTACCCCAGCTACACCGCGACGCTCGATTATGACGTGACGTCGGGGGTGCATGTCTATGTCACCGCGCGCGACGCCTATAAGTCAGGCGGCGCAAACGGGCCGGTGCCCGCCGGTTCGGCGTTCCGCACCTTCCCGCCCGAACGCCTGTCGGACATCGAGGTCGGGCTGAAGTCGCAATTCTCGATCGGCGACGTCGATGTCCGCGCCAATATTGCGGCCTATCGCGGCATCTATGACGACATCCAGCGCACCACGGTCGAGTCGGTCCAGACGCCGAGCGGCCCGGTGCTGCTCAACGTCACGCGCAGCGCGGCGAAGGGCAAGATCGAGGGCGTCGAACTCAATGTCGCGATCGTCCCGGTCCGCGGCTTCACGCTGACCGGCAGCTATTCGTACATCGATGCGCGCTATACCGAGGTCGCCGACGCGAGCGCCGGCGCGATCCTCAACGGCGCGCCCTTCCCCTACACGCCTAAGCATAAATTCTCGGTCGGCAGCTCGTACGAGACGTCGCTGGGCAGCACCGGCGACCTGGTCATGGCGGTCAACTATGTCCGCCAAAGCAAGGTTTCGACCGCGCAGACCAACAGCAGTTTCTATAATTTCCTGCCCTCTTATGGCCTGCTCAACGCCACGATCGGCTTGAAGGACATCGGCGGCCGTCCGATCGACCTCTCGCTGTTCGCGAACAATATCACCAACGAGGCGAAGCCGGTCGGCGTGCTCGATCAATATGCGGGCAGCTCGGGCACCGTCGGCCTGACCTATACCGAGCCGCGGATGTACGGCGTGCGGATCGGCTACCGGTTCGGGGGCTGACCATGGCCGCCGGCCCGGTCCAGCCGCCCTTTGCCATGACCGTCAGCGCCGAGGCGCGGGCGGTCATGGACCCGATGCTCAACAAGGGTTCGGCGCCCGAGGTCACCGCGACGCTGCTGCGCAATCCGATCACCCGCGCAGCGGTGCGCGCCGCTGCGGCCAATCATTTGAAGCCGCTGAACAAGGGCCGCGCCAAAAGGTTCGACGTCGAGGTCGCGAAGGGCAAGATCGCCGGGGTGCCGGTCAAGCATGTCCGGCGCCGCGACAGCGACCCCGCCGACCCGCGGCTGCTGATCAACGTCCATGGCGGCGGCTTCATGCTCGACTCGGGCTCGCTGACCGAAACGATCCCGATCGCGGGCCTCACCGGCATCCCCGTGGTCACCGTCATGTACCGCATGGCGCCCGAACATCCCTTCCCCGCTGCCGTCGACGATGCGCTCGCGGTCTATGTCGATGCGCTGACGCATCGCCCGGCGAGCGCGATCGCCATCTATGGCAGCTCGGCGGGCGCGATCCTGACCTTGCAACTGCTCGCGCGGATCAAGGTCGAGCGGCTGCCGATGCCCGCCGCCGCCGGCGTCTTTTCGGGCGCGGGCGACCTGACGATCGTCGGCGATTGCGAGGCCTTTCTGCCGCCGATCATGGGCGAGCGCACCGCCGCCGCGACGCTCGACGAATATTGCGCCGGCGCCGACCGCAGCGATCCCTTGCTCTCGCCCGCGCGCGGCGACCTGTCGGGATTGCCGCCGATGCTGCTGATGACCAGCACGCGCGACCAGTTGCTCAGCCACACGATCCTCGCCGACCTCTCGCTGCGCCGCGCCGGGGTCGATGTCGACCTGCGCGTTTACGAGGGCATGGCGCACGCCTTCTGGGCGTGGATCGAATGTCCCGAGACCGACGTCGCGCTCGCCGCACAGGCCGATTTCTTCAGCCGGCACCTGCCACGCTGATGGGCGCCGAACCCAGCCCCGCCGACCTCTATGGACCGCTCCTCGCGAAGGTGCAGGAGCGCGCGATCCTGCCCGACGGCAAGACCTTCGTCGACGCCTTGGCAAAGCGCCCGGTCGCCGACATCATGCGCGACTTCGCCGAGCTGGCGGCGGGCGATGACGCATTGCGCGCCTTCATCGCCGCCAATTTCGACCTGCCCGCCGCCTCGCTCGCCGCGCGGCCCGCGGTGCTGCCGCTGCGCGAACATATCCGCGCCCTCTGGAAGGATCTGGCGCGCGCGCCGAAAAAGGCGGCCAGCGGATCGGCGCTCCCCGTCCAGCACCGCCATGTCGTGCCCGGCGGCCGCTTTCGCGAAATCTATTATTGGGACAGCTTCTTCACGATGCTCGGCCTCGTCCGCGACGGCGAACGCGAGCTCGCGAACGGCATCGTCGACGCACTCACCGACCTCATCGAAACGCATGGCCATATCCCCAACGGGTCGCGCACTTATTATCTCGGCCGCTCGCAGCCGCCGCTCTTCCACATGATGGTCGGGCTGCTCGGCGACGATCGGCCCGAGGTCGCGGCGCGCCGGCTGTCGGCGATGAAGCGCGAACATCGCTGGTGGATGGAGGGCGCCGGCGGCCTTGCCCCCGGCGAGCAGGTCGCGCGCGTCGTCCGCCTGCCCGACGGCGATCTGCTTAACCGCTATTGGGACCCGCGCAGCACGCCGCGCGACGAAAGCTGGCGCGAAGATGTCGCGACCGCCACCGAGGGCGACCGCCCCGCCGAGACCGTCTATCGCGACCTGCGCGCCGGCGCCGAGAGCGGCTGGGACTTTTCGTCGCGCTGGCTTGACGGCGCGGCGCTGTCGTCGATCCGCACGACGACCATCGCGCCGGTCGATCTCAACGCCTTTCTCTACGGCCTCGAAATGGCGATCGCGGCGAGCGGCGACGCCGACGCCGCGCTTTATGCCGACCACGCGGGTGCCCGGCGCGCAGCGATGCACCGCCATCTGTGGCATGCTGCGGGCGGCTATTTCGCCGATTACGACATCGATGCGGGCGCAATCAGGACCCCGCTCACCGCCGCCGCGCTTGCGCCGCTGCTCGTTGGCGCGGTGACGCAGGACCAGGCCGATGCGACGGCGAAGGCGGTCGAAAAAGGCCTGCTGGCTCCCGGCGGGCTGAACACGACCCGTGCGCTGACCGGCCAGCAATGGGACCGCCCGAACGGCTGGGCACCGCTGCAATGGATCGCCGTCGCGGGGCTGCAGCGCTACGGCCATGACGCGCTCGCCCGCGACATAGCGCGGCGCTGGGTCGCCACCGTCGGCGCGACCTTCGCGCGCACCGGGCTATTGTTCGAGAAATATGATGTCGAGGCCGCCGGCATCGGCGGCGGCGGCGAATATCAGACGCAGACCGGGTTCGGCTGGACAAATGGCGTCACGGCCGATTTTATCGACCGCTACGACCTGGTGCCGCCGACGGCGTGATTCCAGCGCCGCGAAAGGAGAGACGATGCTTCCCGGTTTGATGCAGGATGCCCCGCTGCAGATCAGCGCCATCCTGACCCACGCGGCGCGCGCGCATGGCGGGCGAGAGATCGTGTCGAAGCTCGTCGACGAACCGCTGTGGCGCTATGACTGGGCGGGCTGCGAACGCCGCTCGCGGCAGGCGGCGCAGATGCTCGGCACATTGGGCATCGCCGGCGGCGACCGCGTCTCCTCGCTCGCGTGGAACACGCACCGCCACCTCGAACTCTTCTACGCCATCCCCGGTATCGGCGCGGTGCTCCACACCGCCAACCCGCGGCTCAGCGACGACCAGATCGCCTTCACGATCAACCATGCGGGCAGCCGCATCCTCTTCTACGAACCCAATCTCGCCGACCTCGTCGAGCGGCTGAAGCCCCTCCTCCCCGCGATCGAACATTATGTGCTGCTCGCTGCGCCCTATGAGTCACTGATCGCCGCCGAGGACGGCGCCTTCGACTGGCCGCGCTTCGACGAAAATACCGCGGCCTTCCTCTGCTATACCTCCGGCACCACCGGCGACCCCAAGGGCGTGCTCTACAGCCACCGCTCGATCGTGCTCCACGGCATGGCGGCGGGCTTGAGCAGCGCCTTCGGCTTCAGCGCCTTCGACACGATCATGCCCTGCTCGTCGATGTATCATGCGACCGCGTGGGGCCTGCCCTTTACCGCCGCGATCAACGGCTGCAAGCTCGTCCTTCCGTGCGACCGGATGGACGGCGCCAGCCTCGCGGGGCTGATTCTCGACGAAGGCGTGACCTTCTCGGGCGGCGTGCCGACGATCTGGACGATGTACCTCGCGCATCTCGAAACCAGCGGACAGGGCGTCGGCGACCTCAAGCGCCTCGTCATCGGCGGGTCGGCGGTGCCGCGCGCGATGGCCGAGACCTTCCGCGAAACCTATGACGTCACCGTGCTCCAGATATGGGGGATGACCGAGACCAACCCGCTCGGCGTGATCGCGACCCCGACCCCGCTGCTGCTCGCCGAGGGCGATGATTTCGCGCAGGAAGTGATCCTGACGCGGCAAGGGCGGATGCAGTTCGGCATCGAACTGCGCATCATCGACGACGAGGGCGCGCCGCTGCCGTGGGACGGCGAGGCGGCGGGCAAGCTGCAGGTGCGCGGGCCATGGGTCGTCGCGCGCTATTACCCCGACCTTCCTGCCGCCGATACGGGCGGCTGGTTCGACACCGGCGACATCGGCACGATCGACCGCTTCGGCTTCCTGCGCCTCACCGACCGCGCCAAGGACGTCATCAAGTCGGGCGGCGAATGGATCAGCTCGATCGACCTCGAAAATGCCGCGGTCGGCTGCCCCGGCGTGCGCATCGCGGCGGTGGTCGGCGTCTATCACCCGAAATGGGAGGAACGCCCGCTGCTCGTCATCGAGGCGCACGAAGGCCAGGCGGTCACCGCCGCCGCCATCCGCGCGCATCTCGAAAGCCGCGTCGTGCGCTGGTGGATGCCCGACGACATCCTCTTCGACACCGTCCCGCTGACCGCGACGGGCAAGATCGACAAGAAGACGCTGCGCGACCGGTATCGCGACCATCTGGCGGGCGGCTGATCGCGCGACGGAGCGAAAACAACGAGACCCGCTATTTCGCGCCCGCCAGCTTGTCCTTCAAAAACCGCGCCACCAGCTCGTTCGCCTGATCGCTCTCGGGCGCGGCCATATAGGCCCAGAAGGCGTGCGGCAGCCCGTCGAACACCACCAGCCGCGCATCGACCCCCTTTTCGGTCAGCGCGCGCGCGAAGATCGCCGTCGGGCTGAGCAGGAAATCGCGCGAACTGGTGAGCAGCAGCGTCGGCGGGAAGTGCGACACGTCGCCGCGGATCGGCGACAGGATCGGATCGGTCATCGCCGTCGAGCCCGCATAGGCGGCGACCCAGTCGAAGCCAGGCCCCGGCATCCAGCTTTCGGAATCGCCGCGCACGCCGAGGTCGGCGCTGCCCGAGAGAAAGCCGAGTGCCGCCGGCATCGGCCGGTCCATGCTCTCGAGCTTCGCGACAAGCTGCCCCGACAGCACCGCGCCCGCCGACGTCCCGAACACCGCGATATGCTGCGCGCTCCGCTCCTTCTCGAGCGCCTGATAGACCGCGAGCGCATCGTCGAGCGCCGCCGGATAGGGATGCTCGGGCGCGAGCCGATAGAGCACCGCGACCACCGGCAGTCCGCTGCGCGCCGCGATCGGGATCGTTTCGGTCAGCGACCCCGAATCGATCGCGAAGCCCCCGCCATGGAGGTTGAGCAGTAGCGGTCCCTTGCCGAGCGCGCTCACGCCCTTCGGATAGACGATCCGCACCGGCACCCCGGCGATCGCCGTCTCCTCGACGCGCACCTCGTAGCGTTTCTGCAGTTCGGCCCCCATGCTCGTCTGCATCGCGCCGATGAAGGCGCGGATGTCGGCGATCGGCGGCAGCGGATCGGGCATCGCCTGCGCCGCCGCGGCCTGCGCCGCCGCCTTGCCCTCGGGGCTCAGCGTCTCGGGAAGCGGCCAGTTCTGCATGTTCAGCGTCGGCGGCGGCGGTGCCGTCTGTGCGGCCGCCGCGACCGGCATCAGGCCCGCAAGCAATGCGGCGGCGAACAATCGGCTGGTCTTCATGCTTCCACTCCCGTTCCCGATAAACTGTCGGCCCACGTCCCCGGGCGCCCCGGCCAGGCGAAGACCGCGCCCAGAAGCGCCAGCGCGGCCATGCTGAGATAGGCGACCGCGAGGCCCCACGACCACAACAGCCCCGACCCCATCGTCGCGACCGCCAGCACCGCGCCGAGCAGCACGGCGTACATGCCCTGCGCCGTCGCGCTGAGATGCGTCGGCACGCGGTGCGCGATCATCAGCATCATGCCGAGGATCGTCCCCGTCGCGGTAATGCCGTTGAGCAATTGCCCCGCGATCAGCAGCGGCAGCGCGGGACTCGTCGCCATGATCGCCCAGCGCAGCGCCCCCGCGAGCGCTCCGGCGCAGATCAGCAAGCGCGGATCGCGGTCGCCGAGCAGCTTCGCGCCGAACCAGAAAGCAAGGATTTCGGCCGCGACGGCCAAGGCTTGCAGCAGGCCGATCACCGTCGTCGAAATTCCCTGCGCTTCCCACTGGATTGCACCGAAACTGGTAAGCACGCCATGGCTGCCCATGATCAGCGACGCCGCGATCATGCCCATCATCAGCGGCCGGTCGCCGAACAGGTCGCGCCAGCGGCCCCCGGCCGCCGCGTCGTCGGCGGCGGCGAGCTTGCGGTCGGCGGGAAGCAGGAAGGCGACCAGCGCGGGCGCGAGCAGCAGCGCCGCGACCATCAGCGGCAACGCCTTGATCCCCGCGACCGCGATCGCCCAGCCCGCCGCGGCGTTCGACGCGACGACCGCGATCGAGCCCCATACGCGCAGCCGCCCGAAATCAAGCCCGCGGCTGCGCACCGCCATCACCGCATAGGCGTCGGTCAGCACCGGGATCTGGTCCCAGACGATCGAGAAGAGGATCACGATGACGATGCGCCCGGCATGGTTGGGCTCGCCGAGCAGCGACAGCACGATCGCCGCCGAGGCGAGCGCGGTATAGGCGATCGCGTTGCGCACCCACCCGCGCCGCCCGACAAAGGCCGAGAAGGGCGCGACGGTGAGCAACCGCAGGATCAGCGGGATCGCGAGCAGCACGCCGATTTCCTCGGGCGACGCCCCCGTCGCCTTCAGCCACAAGGGCAGGAAGGCGAAAAAGCCGTAATGGATATAGAGCGCGAGGTAGAGCCCCGACACGCCGAGGCCGAGCCGGTCGGCGATGCCCTTGGCGCTCGCCGAATTGCCGGCCGCTACGCCGCCACTCTCTGTCGAAATCATGGACCTCTCCCGTTATCGAGGTCCGTGTAACCGAAATTGTTATCGATGTCATTCAGAATCATTCGCGCCCGGACCAAAGAGAAAGGCCGCCCCTTTCGGGACGGCCTTTCCATTGTCAGCCGAATGCGGACAGCTCAGGCGAACCTGGCTCCGATGCGGAGGCCATGCTCGAATTCCGCCGCACGCGGCATATGACAATGAGACATTGGACCACCTCCTTTCCGTTGTTGACGATGATCGGAAGATGGTGCCGATCGCGCGCCGGATCAAGGCGAATATCCGTAGCCTGCCGCAAACCATGCCGCGCAGCCGGATCGAACAACGATGTCGTGGAAAATGGTAGCGGAGGAGGGACTTGAACCCCCGACACCCGGATTATGATTCCGGTGCTCTAACCAGCTGAGCTACTCCGCCCCGAAAGGCCGCCCTGTTGGGCGAGCAGCGCCTATAGATAGGCACTGCCCCCCGGTCAATATGCTCGCTGCCCTCGCCCGCCTTCCGCGAAAATTGCGCTCGAAGGCGGTTTCCCACGGCCCGCCACGATAATGATGCGCGGCAAGCCCGGTGATCGCCAGCGGATGCGGGCGGAAATCCTGCCGCAGCGCGGCGAGCAGCGCCTTGGCTTCGGCGGAATCGACCTTGTTCTGGACGGTGATGTGGAGCCGCGGCACGCCCTGGTCCTGCGCCGACAGCGAGCCCGCGAACCAGTCGGCGATGCGCGCGCGGATCGCAAGCAGTTCGGGGCTTTCGATCCGATAGGCGACGCCGCGCCCGAGCGAGAAGACGTCGCTGACCGTCGCGGGCGGCGGCGCGTCCTGCGCGATCGCCTTGAGCAGGCGATCGAGTTCGCCGAGGCACGACGGCGGCAGCTGGTGGAACAGCGTGATATGGGCGCGGAGCTGGTTGCGCTCGGGCGGGAAATGACGGGCGCGGAGCGTGTCGAAGCGATGCTGGTCGGCCGCACCCATCGTCGCAGTTACGATGACGGGCGCGGCACCAGGAATCCGGCCGGGAGGGGGGATGGCCGGATCGCCGTTCACGGACAGGGAAGAACGCGGCGGGGAGGAGGGGAAGCGCCGACGTCCATGGGACACCCTGTCTCTGATGGGCGCCATGTGGTGAAAGCCTTGGAAAAACGCCAATCGATAAAATGCATGACAATAATCGTATAAAGCGATGAAATAATATTATCAGGCCTTTAGGCCGTCCCAGAAGGCCTTCAGCGCCGCCGCGACCTCGGCCGGACGCTCGGCGATCGCCCAATGCCCTGCCCCGTCGATCACCGTCAGCGGCGTCCCGGTGTTCGCCGAGAAACGCTGCGCCACCGACAATTCGACATAGGGATCGCCCGCGCCCCACACCAGCGCGCCCGCCTTCGGCAGCTTCGGGATGTCGAGCGCCCAGTCATGCGCGAAGCTCAGCCCCTTGGCCGAGCGATAGAGCTTCAGGATCGCGCGGCGCTTGTCCTTCGACGCCCATTGCGCCGCCTCTTCGGCCGCGATGTCGGCGGGCATGCCCGCCGCCGTCAGGCCCTCGGCAAGTTTCGCGGGCTTGTTGCTCAACATCATGTACAGCTCGCCGAGGATCGGGGTGTTCCAGATCCGCGCCAGGCGATGCCCGCGATAATCGGGGTCGATCACCGCGTTCGAGATCGCCCAGCTGCGCAGCAGATCGGGCCGCAGCATCGCCACCCGCTGCGCGATCAGCGCGCCCCAGTCGTGCCCGACGATATCGATCGGGCCATGCGCCGCAAACAAGGCTTCGGCCTGCCCCACCGCCCAGTCGGCATAGGCCTCCTTGGTTGCGGCAAAACCCGCCGGCAGCGGTGCCGTGAATCCCGGCAGCGCGGGCACCGCGACGGGCGTATCGCCAAGGTCGAGCGCGGCGAGCAACGGCCGCCAGATCGCCGGGCTGTCGGGCACGCCATGGAGGAAGAGCTTGGCCGTCATCGTCACCCCTTGTCCGTCACCCACGCCGGGGTGACGCGCTACTCCATCTCCCCGCGATCGCGGCGGAGCTGATACCATTTCTGCACATTGGCGTTGTGCTCGCTCAGCGTCCGGCTGAAAATATGCCCGCCGTCGCCCTTCGCGACGAAGAAGAGATAGTCATTCGCCTCAGGGTCGAGCGCAGCGGCGATCGATGCCTTGCCGGGGTTGGCTATCGGCCCCTGCGGCAGCCCCGCCATGCTGTAGGTATTATAGCCGTTCACCGCCTGGATCTCGCTGCGCAGGATGCGGCGGCCGAGCGGCTTGCCCTTGGTGATCGGGTAGATGATCGTCGGGTCGGCCTGCAGCCGCATGCCGACGCCCAGCCGGTTGGTATAGACCCCCGCGACCGTGCGGCGTTCGGCCGCAACGGCGGTTTCCTTCTCGATGATCGACGCCAGCGTGATCGCCTCGTTGCGGTCCTTCGCGGCGGTCCGCGGGCTGCGCTTTTTCCAGAGCGCGTCGAACGTCTTGTCCATCGCCGCCTGCATGCGCTTGACGACCGCGGCGCGGCTCTCGCCGGTAGTGAAGGCATAAGAGTCGGGCAGGATGCTGCCCTCGGCAGGCACCGGAATGTCGCCCTTCAACCGGCTTTCGGCCATCAGCCGGTCCCAGACCATGATCGACGGCATGCCCTCGGGGATCATCACGAAGCGCTGGACCGTCTTGCCCGACTGGAACAGTTCGAGGATGTCGCCCGCGTCCATCCCCTTCTCGATCTTGTATTCGCCGGGCTTGATCGGGTCGTCGGAGGCGAAGAAGCGCGCTTCGTTGCGAAAGCTCGACGCCGAAACCGCACCCGCTTTCTCGACGATCTCGCCCGCCTTTGCGATGCTCGCGCCCTGCGGGATGACGACCACCGTGTCGCGCGGCGCGCCGCCCGAACAGGCGGCGAGCAGCAATGCGAGGAAAGAGGCCAGCAACAGGCGTGTCATGATCATCGCGGCCTAATCCAAACCCGTTCGTGCTGAGCTTGTCGAAGCACTGTTCTTCTCTTTGGCTCAGCCTGAAGGAAAGACGGCCCTTCGACAAGCTCAGGGCGAACGGATTCAGAGGTAGGCCTAGTCCTCAACCGCCTTCACGATCAGGCTCGCATTGGTCCCGCCGAAACCGAAGCTGTTGTTCAGCGCCGCCTTGACCGGGCGCTTCTTCGCCTTCCAGGGCACCAGGTCGACCCCGTCGGTGCCCTCGTCGGGATTGTCGAGATTGAGCGTCGGCGGGACGATCTGGTCGCGGATCGCGAGGATGCAGAAGATCGTCTCGACCGCCCCGGCGCCGCCGAGCAGATGGCCGATCGCCGACTTGGTCGAGCTCATCGATACATTGGCGATTTCATTGCCGAACAATTTCTTGACCGCGCCCAGCTCGATCGTGTCGGCCATCGTCGAGGTGCCGTGCGCGTTGACATAATCGATGTCGGCGGGGGTCATGCCCGCCTTTTTCAGCGCCATTTCCATCGAGCGATAGGCGCCGAAGCCGTCGGGATGCGGCGCGGTGACATGATAGGCGTCGCCCGACAGCCCGTAGCCGACGACCTCGGCGTAAATCTTGGCGCCGCGCGCCTTGGCATGCTCATATTCCTCGAGCACCACCACGCCCGCGCCCTCGCCCATGACGAAACCGTCGCGGTCCTTGTCATAAGGGCGGCTGGCCTTTTCGGGGGCGTCGTTGCTGCTCATGTTGAGCGCGCGCGCCTGTGCGAAGCCGGCGATGCCGATCGGGCAGATCGTCGCCTCGGCGCCGCCCGCGAGCATGATGTCGGCGTCGTCGTCGCGGATCATCCGCGCCGCGTCGCCGATCGAATGCGCGCCGGTCGAGCAGGCGGTGACGACGGCGTGATTGGGGCCCTGCAGCCCATATTTGATGCTGACCTGGCCCGAGATCAGGTTGATCAGGCGGCCGTGGACGAAGTGCGGCGAGACGCGGCCCGGGCCCTTTTCGGCGAGCAGCAGGCTTTCGCTCTCGATGCCCGGCAGGCCGCCGATGCCCGATCCGATCGAACAGCCGGCGCGCAGCTTGAGTTCGTCGGACATCTCCTCGAGCCCGGCGTCCTCGATCGCCTGTCCCGCGGCATCGATGCCATAGATGATGAAGGGATCGACCTGGCGCTGGACCTTGTGGTCGACGCGCTTGCCGGGATCGAAGCCATATTCATGGTCGGCGGGCTTCACTTCGCACGCGATCGTGCATTTCTGGTCCGATGCGTCGAAATGGGTGATCTGGCCGGCGCCCGATTTGCCCGCGAGCAGATTGGCCCATGTGGTCTCGACGTCACCGCCCAGCGGCGTCACCAAACCCAATCCCGTCACCACAACCCGGCGCATAATCATTCCTTTCGTCGGCCCCGCTTCGCCCGGGACCCGATATCAATCGTCTCGGCGCGCTTCTAGAGGAGCCGCGCGCATAAAAAAAGCTTCCCGGTCACTGCGCGCATACGCTCGAGACCGGGAAGCCGGAAATGCGTGGGCGGCGTCGCCGCCGCATCCGGCAACGCCGGACAGGCTTAATCAGCCCTTGTTCGCTTCGATATAGTCGATCGCATCCTTGACGGTGGCGATCTTTTCCGCCGCGTCGTCGGGGATTTCGACGCCGAATTCTTCTTCGAAGGCCATCACCAGTTCGACGATGTCGAGGCTGTCGGCGCCCAGATCATCGATGAAGCTCGCTTCTTCGGTAACCTTGTCGGCTTCGACGCCCAGATGTTCGACGACGATCTTCTTAACCTTTTCGGCCGAATCGCTCATGCGCTATTCCTTTTCTGACTAAGCCGTGAATGTTGGGATTTGCCCTAATGCGCCCCAGCGGGGCTGGCAAGAGGGCTGGCGTCGGGGTGCCCGGCGCGTGCTTTGTCGACCAATGCCTCCTCTGCGGCGCTATAGGCCGACCGCGTCCCTTTCTGCCCCTCCGGCACCTGCGTGGTGAAATAGGCAATGCCTTGCCCGCGTTCAAGGTCGAACCACAATCCCGATCGCAACCCATAGGCATCGCCCGAATGGCCGAGCCGCAACCGCCGGTCGCCGAACAGATCGTTGCGGCACGCAGGATCGGTCAGCGCGGGGCCGCCATTGCTGTGCATCGCCATGCCATATTCGCAGAAAAAGCCGCCCGTCCCCTCACCGCTCGTCGGATGCACCGGCGCCATCGCCTCGAGCCGCGCGAGGCTTTCGGGCTTGAGGAAGCCGTCACCGCGGCGCAGCAGCATCACCCCGATCCGCGCCAGACCGTTCGCCGAAATGCGAAGGCCGCCCTGCGGGCTGAACCCCGCGCCATGGCGGCCGAGGCGATAGGTCGAAAGGTCGCAGCTGCCGTCGGTGGCGGGCACGACCGGACAGGCGGGACGCTGCCCCTTCAGCTCGTCGCGCTGGACGCTGCCGTCCTCGCCATACAGCACCACCGCGCGCGCCACCGCGCCGTCGCTGCACGTCGTCCAGTTGAAACAGGCGTCGAGCTTCAGCGGTTCGAGGACCAGCCGTGCCATCGCCCGGTCGAAGCGTTCGCCGGTAACCGCCTCGATCACCGCGGCGACCACCGGATAGTTCAGATTGGCATAGGTGAAATCGCCGCCCGGCGGCCGCGCCGCGTCCCAGGCTGCGGGATCGCGCAGCACCGTTTCGAGATCGCTGCCCAGTGGCAGCGCATAATTGACATTGTCGGTCAGCCCCGCGCGGTGGCCGAGCAATTGCCCCAGCGTCACCGGCCGTTCGGGAAAGGTCGGCGCACGCAGCCGCCAGCCGAGATAGTCCGACACGTCGCGGTCGAGATCGAGCTTGCCCGCCTCGGCGAGCCGCAGCACGCCGAGCGCGACAATCAGTTTCGACACCGACGCGATCCGCACCGGATCGTCGGCGGTGAGCCGCCGCCCGGTCACCCGGTCGGCCTCGCCCTCGACGACGCGCGTTTCGACCTTGCCCCCGCGGTCGAAGGCGACCGCGACCTGCGCGGGGGGCACCGGCGCGGCAGCAAGCGTCAGGGCGGCGAATATTGTCAGCATCGCCCGATCCTGTTCGCCCGCGGCGACACTGTCAATTGGCGGACGGCGCTCCGGCGGGCGCCGCCGCCGGCCTTGGCCCGACCACACCCGATTCGCGCAGCGCGACCGACGCACGCGCTATCACCGCCGGGGTGATCATGAACTGCCGCAGTACCGTCTCGGGCGATGCGGCGGCCGGCTGGCCGGTATAGTCGAGCAAGCGGCGCCACAGGATGCGCGCTTCATCGACCTTGCCTGTCCGCGCGAGCACGATCGATCGCACCATCAGATATTGCGGCTCCATATTGCTCGGCGACGGCATGCGGTCGAGCAGCGCCAGCGCCTCGGCCTGTTCGCCGCGCTGCGAGTGCACGAAGGCCAGCGTCACGGCGGGAACCCCGGCGTGTGAATCGTCGAGCATCACCGACCGCGCGAGCAACGCCTCACCCTCGGCGTTCAGCCCGCACGAGGTCTTGAACAGCCCCATGAAGCCGGCGAGGTCGGGGTCATAGGGGTTGAGCTCGACCGCCGAATTGCCCATCGCGACCCCGCGCTGGCAGTTGCTCGAATAGAAATGCGCGCGCGCCATCGCAAAGATCCCGGGCGTGCTGTTGGGCGCCGCCATATAGGCACGCTGCGCAAAATCCTGCCCCTCGGCAAAGGCTTCCTTGCCCTTGGGAGTCGCGCGCAGTTGCTGCCATTCGCCGAAGCGCAGCAGCGACAGCGCGGCGAGCGGCACCGGATCGCCCGGCATGTCGACCAGTGAGGCGCGCAGGCAGCGGTCGATGCGCAGCGCCGCCGCCGGCGTGCGCATCTGGCGCAGCCGGTTGAACTGGGCGAGGCAGGGAAAGCCCGGGGCATAATTGTCGGGTTGGCGCTGCAACTGGTCGCGCACGATGACGCCATAATCGCCCGCCATCTGCGCGATCGCGGGTTCGAGCCCGCGAAATTCGGGGATATCGTCGTCGGTCAGGCGGATCTGCTGCGACCAGATCGCGCGCTCGTCGGCGACGCGGTTGAGCACCAAGGTCACGTCGACGGGCCCCTCTAGCGTGCGCACGATCGACGCGTCGAGCCTGTAATCGGCGGGGACTTGCCGCGCCGCGGCGCCGGGCTTGCGCGACGACAAGAGCTGGACCAGCTCAAACCGCCGCAGCCCGTCGCGCAGCTTGCCGTCGAGCCCTCGCGCCATCGCGCGCGAAGGTCCGGTGTCGCCCGACGCCGGGTTGCCGACCTCGATCGTCGGCATCGGCACGAAATCGGCCCCGAGCAATTGCCCGTCCGACCGCGCGAACCACCAGCCTGCGAAGGCCGCAAGCGCAAGAGCCGCCGCGAACCCGACCCATCGCCATATCCCGCGCCGCCGGGGCGCCGGCACCGCCGCAGGCTTGGCTGTCCCGGCCAGACCACCCCCCGATGCCGGTGCAGAGTCGGGCTGCACGGCCGCTTCGTCGCGCGGCCCCTCGGCGGCGCGCGAACTGGGCGGCGCGGTGCGATGCTGGACGACGATCTCATAGCTGCCCTGCGGCACGCGCAGCCGGTGAAGCCATGGCGTCTCGGCATAATAGCGGTCGAGCAAGTTGCGCAGCCGCCCGACCATGACGCGCGGATAGCTGTCGACCGCGGGATCGAAGTCCGGGCTACGTCCCAGCGCCTCGGTCGCGATCGCATAGGCCTTGGGCGCGGTGCGATTGCCCTGCAGCCGGTGGTCGACCAGATATTGCAGCAGCCGGGTCAGCACGGGCGAGCGCACGAACATCGGGGAGTCGAGCAGACGCGCGAGTTCGTCGGCTATGATCCGTTCGATATCGTCCGAACTCTGGTCAGTGCTCGTCTTCGTGTGGTCCATACTACCCCTGATTGCCCACAAGCGAGCTGCTGCGCGGTAGATACGCCAATAACATGGCACGACCAGCCGTTGTTACTTCTTTGTAACGGTAACAACAAAGCCCATTTTCATAACATAAAATTACGCGAGAGCCAAATGCGCGCGAAAAAGCCCGAAACAAGGTTAAAAAATCCCTAATGGATTGCGACAACCCGCTACGTGACCCGATGTAACTCAACAGCTTGTCCCGTTTCGGGCAATCCATGACCGTGGCGGTGTCATCTCGATGACGTCGCCGTCTGGTCCGGGCCTTGGTCCGGCATGACGAATTGAGGGTGGTGAACCGACAGGTGCGAGCTGGTCCCTGGCGCCTGTCACATGGTTCTCCGGCTTCATACACAGAGACTTCGCCGGACCGGAAAATGGCCCCACCCGTTTCCCGGTCCGGCAAGTCCGCCTTCACATCCCTGTTGAAAATCATGATGCAACGCCCTTGCCGGGGCGTCATCGCCGCCTGCGGTTCGCATAGAGCCGCAGGCCAAGCGCGGCAAGGAACAGCGGCGCCAGCAGCCGCCCTTCGACATGATAGGCGGGGTCGGCATGGATCGCGCGGCTGACATAGCTGATCATGAAGATCAGCCAGATATAATGGATGCCGACGCGGTGGAGCCATTTCCACCACCGCCCGAGCGCGCGCTGCGACGCGTCGTTCGAGGTCAGCGCCATCAGATAGATCATCGCATAGGCGAGCCCGCCGCCGACCAGCGTCATCAGCGGGCGCGGTCGGAACGCGATGATATTCACCAGCAGCGCGGCGAGATGGATGCTATGCGCGAGCGCGAAGCCCAGCCCCCATTGACGGCGCCGCTTAAGCAGCGCGGCGGTCAGCGCCCCCGGCCACAGCCGCCAGAGCGTCGAGGCGAGATAGGCGACAAGGAAGACCGGCGCGGCGGTGCGCGCGGTCCAGCGCGCGGCGAGCAGCGCCTCCTGCGGCGCGCCCTTGCCGGCGACAAGCGCGGCACCGACCGCGACGAGCCCCGCCGCGAGCCCGACGAGCAGCGGCGTGGCGCGCCGGTCGAGCCAGGTCGCGGCGCTCAGGCCGGTCCGATCCGGAAGGCGCAGAGCTTGTTGCCGTCGGGGTCGCGGAAATAGGCGGCATAAAACGCCTGTTCACCCTCCTCGCCGCGCAGGCCCGGTGCCCCTTCGCAGGTCCCGCCGAGTTCGAGCGCCTTGGCGTGCAAGGCGTCGACCTTGGCGCGTTCGTCGACGACCAGCGCCGCCATATGGCCATTGCCGCGGTTCGCGGGCTGCCCGTCATAGGGCCGCGTCACCGCGATCCCCGGCTGGCTCCATCCGGTGCCGTAGAGCGTGAAGCCGTTCGCCTCCGTATCCGACATGCGCATCAGCTCGCTGGCGCCGATCGTCCCGAGCAGCGCGGAATAGAATCCGCGTGCCCGGTCCAGATCGCTGGCGCCCATGGTCACATAACCGAGCATCGGCGGACCCGATCAGCTCTTGGCGGCGGGCGCCGGCGGCGGCGGCAGCGCGATGTCGTTCGGCCCGCATTCGCCCTTGCGCTCGCCTGTGACATGCCACGTCATCTTGCCCCTGACGCTGCCGTCGGGATTCAGGCCGGTGATCGTAAGGGTCATATCTTGCGCCGCTGCTCCGCTCGTGCCTTTACCCTCGATCTTCATGTCGCCCATAGGACCCTTGCATGTAGCGGCAAAGTCTACGTTTTTACCGCTGGCGATCTGCCGTTCGAACGTACAATTTCCTCCCTGTGAGGCCATTTCCGACATATTTTTTGACATATCCTGCTGTGCGGCCAATTCGGGTGTCATGCAGACAGTCTGCCCACTCAAAGTAGCGAACACGGCGTTCATCTTATCCTTCGCATCGGCCGACACGTTCGGACCCGTCATCTCCGTGACCTCGATTTTCTGTGTCCAACTGCCAGGCTGGGGTTTCTCGGCAGGCTCATTCGACGCGGCCTTGCCGGACTCGCCGTCCTTGGCCGCCTTGTCGCCGCACGCCGCGAGGGCGAGGCTGCTGACGATCGCGAGCATCAAAGTCTTTTTCATGGCTTATCCCCTGTCGAGTCCGTTTTTGGGTGCGAGCCATCCTCCCCATATCGGCCGCCTTGGCAATGGCTAATATCGCCGCGCTATTTCGCCTGCTCGGCCATCCGCCGCGCGATCGGCCCCTCGACCTTCATGACGTCGACGAACAATTTCTCGGGCCGCGCCGCGCATTCCAGCCCCGCCGCCGCATAGCGAAGGTCGAACGCCGCCATCTTCTCGCGGAGCTTCGCAGGCTCGGACAACAGGCCCTGTGACAGCGCGCTGAGCCCCAGCATCATCGTATAGAATTCGCGCTTCTCGTCCGCGGGCCAGGTCGCCACCCACCAGCTTTCGTCGCGCGAAAACTGATCGCAGCGATAGCGCAAGACGCCGCCGCCCGGCCCCGGACTGCGGTAATTGTCGAAACCAAAGGGCAGCCGCACCGGCAGCGCGATCGGCTTTCCGGCGCCATCGCGGTACGGGCGATAGCGCGAGGCGATGGCCGCCTCGAGCGCCGCCGCGTCGAGCGTCGCCGACCGACTGCTCGTCGCCACCACCGCGTCGACCAGCCGCCCGTCGGGCGCGATGCTGCCCTCGATCACGACCTTGCCATGCTCGCCCGCGCTGCGCGCCGCGTCGCTGAAGACCGGCTCGACGCGCGTCACGAACGCCGGATTGCCGTCGGCCGCTGCGAAGGAAAAGGGCAGCACCGCGGGCACCGCGATCGGCTTGCCCGCCTTGTCGGCCGCCGGGGTGAATTTCAGCCCGCGCGCCGCCGCCAGCGCGGCGGCATCGAGTTCGGCCGGCGCGTTGCTGTGCTGGATCGCCGCCTCGACGACCGTCCCCTCCGCCGAGATGACGAGGCCGATGCGCCCCTGCCCCTGCATCCCCGCCGCACGCTGCTCGGCGGAATAGGCGGGATCGAACGAACCGGTCAGCCGCGGCTGCCGCGCGATCGACGGCCTGTTCGCCAGCGCCTCGGCCATCGCCGGACTCTTGGCAGTCTCGCCGCTCTCGGCCAGGGGCGCCGCCGGAGCTGCCGCGCCGCCCTCCAGCATCGCCATCATCATCAAAATAAATGGTAAAACAGACAGCGACACCCGATCCCCCTCTTCCGCCGCGTCAAGCGCCTTTGGCCTTGGATTGGCGCCTATAACCTCCATATTAGCAGCGATGGCAATTCAGATTCGCACCTCGCTCGACGAAATCGACACCGCCCCCGATTACGTCCCCCACCGCCCCGCGCGTCCCGACAAGGTCGAGGGCGGCAAGCGCTTCGAACTGGTCAGCGAATATCAGCCCGCCGGCGACCAGCCGACCGCGATCAGGGAGCTGGTGTCGACCGCGCTCGACGGCGAGCGTGACCAGGTGCTGCTCGGCGTCACCGGCTCGGGCAAGACCTTCACCATGGCCAAGGTCATCGACGAATTGCAGCGCCCGGCGCTGATCCTCGCCCCGAACAAGATCCTCGCGGCGCAGCTCTATGGCGAGTTCAAGAGCTTCTTTCCGAACAACGCGGTCGAATATTTCGTCAGCTATTACGACTATTACCAGCCCGAGGCCTATGTGCCGCGCAGCGACACCTATATCGAAAAAGAGTCGAGCGTGAACGAGGCGATCGACCGCATGCGCCACTCGGCGACGCGCGCGTTGCTCGAACGCGACGACGTCATCATCGTCGCCTCGGTGTCGTGCCTCTATGGCATCGGCTCGGTCGAGACTTACTCCGCGATGATCTTCGACCTCAAGAAGGGCCAGGTCGTCGACAATCGCGAAATCATCAGGAAGCTCGTCGCGCTCCAGTACAAGCGCAACGACCAGGCGTTCGCGCGCGGCAATTTCCGCGTGCGCGGCGACAGCCTCGAAATCTTCCCCTCGCATTATGAGGACATGGCCTGGCGCATCAGCTTCTTCGGCGACGAGATCGAGGAAATCACCGAATTCGACCCGCTGACCGGCAAGAAGATCGCCAACCTCAACCATGTCCGTATCTATGCGAACTCGCACTATGTGACCCCCGGCCCGACGCTCAAACAGGCGTCGGAGGCGATCAGGCACGAACTCGCCGAGCGCCTGAAGGAACTCGAAGCCGAGGGCCGCCTGCTCGAAGCCCAGCGGCTCGAGCAGCGCACCAATTTCGACCTCGAAATGATCGCCGCGACCGGTAGCTGCGCGGGCATCGAGAATTACAGCCGCTTCCTGACCGGCCGTCTACCCGGCGAGCCGCCGCCGACCCTGTTCGAGTATCTCCCCGACAACGCGCTGCTCTTCGTCGATGAGAGCCACCAGACGATCCCGCAGATCGGCGCGATGTCGAAGGGCGATCACCGCCGCAAGATCACGCTCGCCGAATATGGCTTCCGCCTGCCGTCGTGCATCGACAACCGGCCGCTGCGCTTTGCCGAATGGGACGTCATGCGCCCGCAGACGGTCAGCGTCTCGGCAACCCCCGGCACGTGGGAGATGGACCGCACGCAGGGCGTTTTCGCCGAACAGGTGATCCGCCCCACCGGCCTCATCGACCCGCCGGTATTCATCAAGCCCGTCGAGGAACAGGTCGACGACCTGATCATGGAGGCGAAGGCGACCGCGGCGGCGGGATATCGCACCCTCGTCACCACGCTCACCAAGCGCATGGCCGAGGATCTTACCGAATTTCTCCACGAGGCGGGTCTGAAGGTCCGCTACATGCATTCGGACGTCGAGACACTCGAACGCATCGAGATCATCCGCGACCTGCGCCTCGGGGTCTTCGACGTGCTCGTCGGCATCAACCTGCTGCGCGAGGGGCTCGACATCCCCGAATGCGGGCTCGTCGCGATCCTCGACGCCGACAAGGAAGGTTTTTTGCGCAGCGAAACGTCGCTGGTCCAGACGATCGGCCGCGCCGCGCGCAACGTCGA
>VFQM010000577.1_pt1 | contig 39595 bp, 41 predicted proteins | sample 3512391 | NCBI WGS metagenome assembly VFQM01 (sample SAMN10412369, study PRJNA504923) | tailings metagenome | isolation source: Replicate 1 from Balatoc abandoned mine | place: Philippines
CCTCTCCTTTGGGCGGAAGCCACGCTCGTCAAGTCCCCATATGCGAGATTCACCTCGCTCAGGCCGCGGCTGGCGCGGGCGTGCTCCTGGGAGAGGCGGCAGAGGGCGTGCTCGCGGGCGAGCGCGCCGGTGGCCGGGTCGAGGCTGGAGGCGCTCTCGAGGGCGGCGTGGGCCTCGCCGAGCCCGCGCAGGGAGAGCAGCAGGGGCAATCCGAGCAGGAGGAGGGATCCGAGCCAGAGGGAGGCCAGGGAGAGCCAGGCGGCGGAGAGGGAGGAGCGGGCGCGCTCGGCCTCGGCGGAGAGGTCGAATTCGGCGCGCAGCGAGACGGGGGGCGCGGAGGATTCGGGCAGGGGGGCCCGCAGGGAGGGGAAGGGGAATTCGGCGGGGACGGGGCGCTCGAAGGGGCTCTCGGCCCAGGGGGAGAGGGGAAGGCGCGGCAGGTCCGGGGCGGGGGCGGGGCGCGATCCGACGCGGGAGGGGTCGGGGGCGTGCAGGAGGGAGCCGTCCTGGGCGAGGACGCTGGCGGAGCGGACCCCCAGGGAGGGAAGCAGGGCGGAGGCGGCGCGCGAGAGCGCGGCGTGGGCGGAGGCGGAGGGATCCGGGGGGGCGATCCAGAAGGAGGAGGGGGCGGAGCGCAGGAGCAAGGAGCTGGCCAGATCGGCTTTGGCGGCGGCGGCCGAGAGCAAGGAGGCCTCGGCCTGGTGGCGGGCGTGGAGCGCGAGGGCGGCGAAGAGCAGGCAGAGCAGGAGGGCGCCGAGGGCGGACAGGGAGAGCAGGGCCTTGGGCAGGCGGCGCGATGCGGCGGATCGGAAGGGGCAGGAGATTTCCTCGATGGCGCGGATTCGCATGGCGTGCTCGGAAGACGGGACGGCCCATCATGGGGCAAGGGAGGGGAAACGGCAAGCGCGGGGGGAGCGGGGGAGACAAGCGGTGGCGGGAGGGCGGAGGAGGTGGCAGAATGGAGAATCTCGAGCAAAGGGAATGGCGGCATGGGAATGGGGAATCGAGGGCCGGATTTCTGGCTGATTCGGGCGATCCAGCGGAAGGATCTGGCCGGGGCGGAGGCGGCGCTGCGCGCGGGGGCGAGCCCGAGGGCCTGCGATGAGAACATGCGTTTCGCGCTGACGGTGGCCGCGGGGGCCGGGGGCGGGGAAGGGGAGGCGCTCGTGAGGCGGTTGCTGGAGGCGGGGGCGAATCCGGAGGATCGGGGCCCGGAGGGCGCGCGAGCGCTGCATTGGGCGGCGATTTCGGGGGGGGGGGGTGCCGCGCGGGCGCTGCTGGAGGCGGGGGCGGATCCGAACGCGAAGTCGGCGATGGAGCTCACGCCGCTGATGACGGCGGCGCTGGCGGGGCGCCCGGAGGCGATGGCGGCGCTCGCGGAGTTCGGGGGTCGGCTCGAGGAGTGGCGCGGCGGGAAGGAGACGGCGCTGCACATCGCGGCGCGGGAGGGGCAGGCGGGGGCCGCGCGGGAGCTGGCGCGGCTGGGGGCGCGGGTGGATTTGCCGGACCGGCAGCTCGGGTCGACGCCGCTGATGCTGGCGGCCTCGCGCGGGAGCCTGGAGTGCGCGCGGGCGTTGCTGGAGGCGGGGGCGGACCCGAGGGCGCGCTCGCCGGAGGGGGCTTGCGCGGAGGATCTGGCGCGAAGGGGAGGGCATGGGGAGTGCGCGGGGTGGCTGCGCTCGGAGCGAGAGCGCCGGGATCTGGCGGCGGGGGTCGAGCTCCCGGGGGATGCGGCGGCGCGGGGCCCGCGCGGGGGAATCTGAGGGGAGGGTCGGGGATGGATCGGGCGGGGGAGGAGCTGCTCATGCGGATCGCGAGGGCGGCGGGGATCGAGAGCGAGGGCGGGGGATTCCCATCGACGGGGGCCGCGCGGCTGGCGAGCATCGCCAGGAGCGAGGCGGCGCTGGAGCTGGCGCTGGGGATGGGGATGCCGACGGGGCTGCGGGACGACTTGGGGCTCACGGCGCTGCACCACGCGGCGCGGGAGGGGAAGAGCGCCTGCGCGGCGAAGCTGATCGGCGCGGGCGCGGAGGTGGACGCGCGGGACCAGGGGGGGAAGACGCCGCTGCATCGGGCGGCCTGGCATGGGCACGCGCGGTGCGCGGAGCTGCTGCTCGCGGCCGGGGCGGACCCGGAGGCGAGGAGCCAGGAGGGGAAGACGCCGAGGGATTCGGCGCGCTCGGGGGTCCGATCGCGCGGGAAGGAGGGGATGGGGGAGGTGGAGATGCTCTTGGCCTCGCGCGAGGAGGCGCGCGCGCTCGGGGAGGGGGTGGCCCCGGGTTCCCCGGGGCGGAAGGCGCCGTCGCGGAAGATCTAGGGCTCATGGCGGATTGGACGCGAGCCGGCGATCGCGAGAGAATGGGGAGGCGGATTTCGATTGAGGGGGGGGGCGGATGCGATTTTTCGGGATGGAGGCGGAATTTTTGGCGCTGATGCGGCTGGGGAAGAAAGCTGGCCAATGCGAAACCGAGGAGGCCTTCGATCAGGCGCAAGAGCGCCTGGGGGAGTTCGCGCGCAAGGCGCGCGATCGGGCGGCGGAGGACGAGGTCCGCTTCGGGGCGGGAGCCGGAAGCTTCCGGCTGGGCTTGGCGCTGCTGGCGGAGGGGATGGGGGCGCTGCAGAAGGCGCTCGCGCACCCGCGGGGAGATTCGGAGAGGCTGGCGCTGGAGGGGCTGGAGACGGCGCGCGCGGCGCGGGAGAGGAAGGCGGAGGGGTTCGCCGAGGCGCTGCTGGGCGGGGCGAGGCAGGCGGGGCTGATGGCGGCGGCGGCCGGATTCGCCGACGCGGGGGATTTCGCGCGGGCGCAAGAGGCGCTCGATCGGCTCGGGGAGGGAAGGAAGCCGAGCCGGCCCGGCGAGATGCCAGAGATCCTCAAGGCGCGCCTGGCCTGGCGGCGCGGGGATTTGGCGGAGCACGCGCGCGGCATGCTCGATCGCCTCGGATCGGAGGGGATGGCCAGGGCGCTGGGGGGCAAGCAGGAGAAGGCCCTGCGGCGGATGCGGCGGCATTCGGGGGAGGCGCGCGCGTTCGCCGCGGCGCTCGAGGAGGCTTGCGCCCTGGCGCGCGAGGAGGCGACGGCGCGGGCGCGCGAGCGCTTGGGCGGGGATCCGGGAGGGGAGCTCAAGGCCGCCCGGGAGCGCGAGGGCCTGTCGGCGGCGGCGGCGCCCGGAAAGGGCAAGGGCGCGCGGAGGGGGTGATCTCCGCGCTGGTGGCGGCAGGGGCGGACCCCTCGGCGAGGAACCGCCTGGGGCAGACGGCGGCGGATCTGGTGGTGGGCGGGGGCCCGCAGATCAAGGGGATGCTCGCGAGCCTGGCCTCGAGCGCGAGAGAGCGCGGGGGGGAGAGCGAGCTCGAGGCGCTGCGGGAGGAGAACCGCAAGCTCGAGCGGGAGATGGCGAAGCTGCGGGAGGACGTCTCGGAGATCAAGGATCTGCTGCGGGCGGCGATGGGGCTGGGCGCTTCGGGGCAGGAGAGCCGCTCGGAGCCGGAGAGGCGCGCGGAGCCCGAGGCCCCGGGGCCCGGGCAGATCGATCTGGCCTCGCGGGTGAGGGGGCGGCGAGGGGAGGCGGAGCCGAGCGGGGATCGGCCCGCGGCGAAGCCTTAGCGGATCCGGCGAGCCGGGGAAGGGCGAGCGTCCCAGAAGGAAACGGGCCGCGGATCCTTGAGAATCCTTGGCGGAGGAGGGAGCTCGGCGCGAATCAGTCGCAGGAGATGTCGCGGAAGGGGATGATCTCGGTCGTCCAGGAGCTCTCGCCGGGAGCTTTGCGGAAAATGACGTGGGATTCGCGCGGGGCGTAGATCCGAAAGATCTCCGGATGGATAAGGTGGAGCGGAGAGGCGGTGGCTAAGGCGCGGAGCTCGGGGGAAAGGGATTCGGCCTGTTCAGGCCGGCAGAAGAGCAGGAGATTTTGCTTATACCATGGCTCGATGCCGGGCTGATTTCACAGAAGCGGGCGCGGATCGAAGCACAGGAAGCCCAGCGAGCGGAAAATGTCGCTCCAATAGGAGGGGGCCTGCTCATTGAGATGGAAGCATCCGCCCTGCCCGGGGACGGCGGAGCTAAAGAGAATGAGGTCGGCGGAGCAGGCGGGAATGCCAAGGGGCCGCTCGGTGGAATAGGTGTCGAGCCCGAGGATGTCGGACGCGCCGAGGGATTCCGCGCGGCGGAGCCAGTCGCCCTGGCCGCATCCGAAATCGACGACGGATTTCCCGAGAACGGGGAGAAGGGAAAGAACGGCGGCGGAGGAGGTGTCGGTGTGATCGCCGGATTCGCGCATGGCGTCCTGAAGCTTGGAGTAAAGGTCTTCTTTTCGGAGGGTGGGCATGATTTTCTGATGGTGATTGTTCGGCGTCCCGGGGAGCTCGCCGCCGCGGAGGCGGGCGGCGAGAGGAGCCAGAAAAATAGCGCTGGATTTTTCGCCTGGCAATAGATTGGGAACGGAGAGCGCTGGCGGGGCGCCGCCGGATTTGGGAGAATAGGGAGCGGGGAAAGAAGCGGCGCGAGGAGAGGCGATGGATCCGATGGGATCGGCGAAGCGAGGGGAGGAGAGGCTCGAGCGGATCGCGCGCCGCTATGGGCTGGCCTACGCCCGATGCGAAGAGAGCCTCGCGGCGCGCTGGGGGGAGGCGGACTGGGAGGCGGCGGAGGCGAATCTGGAGAGCCGGCTGGAGGCGCTCGCGCGCCTGATCGGGTCGAGGCTGGAGTTCGGGGCCGAGCGGGCGGGGCCGAGCGAGCGCGAGCGCCGGGCGAGGCTGTGCGTGGGGCTCTCGGGGGCGTTCGGGGTGGAGCTGGCGGATCCGGCCGGAGAGAGCGGCGCGCGGCTGGCGCGGGCGGGGGCGGGGGCGAGCTTCGATCCGGAGACGGGGGCGATGCGGCTGCTGGCGGAGGGGGAGGGGGCGTTTTCGGCGCTCGGGCACGAGTGGGCGCACGCGCTCGACGCGGCGCTGGGGGCGGAGCCGGGCTGGAGGCCGAGGGAGGCGGGCGCCCAAGAGGAGGGGAGCGCGGGCTTCGAGCGGGGGCTCGAGCGGATCCGGGCGGTGTTCGAGGGGGACTCGAAGGCGCCGCTGCAGGAATTCGCCGGGGAGCTCGCGAGGATGGACGCGGACCGGATGGCGCGGCGCTCGCCCGAGGGGCTCTCGGAGAGGGCGCTGCGCCCGGGGGGAGGATGGGAGGAGGGGGAGGGCTGGGGGAGGCGCTCGCGCCGCAGCCGCGCGGCGGCGGGGCGGATCGCGCGGCGGATCGGGCCGGCGGACCCCAAGGGGATGAGCCAGGCGGAGATCGGGCGGCAGAAGGGGCTGCTGGAGGAGCAGGCGGCGTGGCTGGAGCGGCTGGCGCGGGAGATGGCGCGCGAGGACCTGCGCGGCTCGGCGGATTTCGGGGCGGAGTTGCCGGCGCGCTCGCGCGAGCGGCTGGCGGGGGATTTGGCGCGGATCGTGGCGGAGGAGGCCAAGCGGGAGGCGAGCCGGAGGAGGGGGCGGGAGACGGCCTTCGACCGGATCAAGGATCGGTTCGCGCTGCGGCTGGGGGAGATCGGGCTCTCGGAGGAGGGAGCGCGGGTGGCCTCCGGCTCGCTCATGCGCATCGAGGCGCTCAAGAGGGCGGTGGCGCTGGAGGCGCGGGAGCAGGATCTGGATTTCGACGCGCCCTACACGGGGCGGGCGGACTGGTTCGCGCCGGCGAGCCTGCACGACATCGCCTGCGCGCTGGTGCGGGCGCGCCGGAGCGCGAAGGCGCTGGAGAATCCGGAGCTGAGCAAGGAGCGAGCGGCGCCGATGGCGTCGTGGTGGGCCTCGCGCGGGGAGGTGAGCAAGGCGCTGCTGGGGAAGGTCCCGGCGGGGCCGAACGGGCTGCGCTCGATGCCGGGGCTGATCCTGCGCTACGCGCTGCTGCTGGAGGCGCAGGCGCCCGGGAGCCAGCGCAAGGGGAAAATCCTGCGCCGGGGGATGGAGATGATGCGCTGGGCGGAGGAGAAGGCGGAGTTCGCCTTCGGGGCGGCGCTGTTCTCGGACCTGACGGGGACGGGGGAGCGGCTGCTCAAGGAGGAGGCGAAGCTGGGGGGCAAGCGGCTGGGGGACCGGGAGGCGGCGAGCCTGCGCAAGAGGATCGCGGCGCCGAGCGAGTATCTGGGAGCGCGCCGCGGGGCGAGGGAGGTGTTCGCCGGGGGCTTCGAGCGGGCGGTGTCGCTCTGGGCGCGCTCGCGCGGGGAGAAGGGTCGGGCGGCGAGGGAGGCGCTGGAGCTGGGGCTGGCGGAGGACGTCGCGCGCGGGGTCCGGGACGAGGCGGCGTGGATGATGGGCTCGCCCGGGCGGGCGCAGGAGGAGGCGCGCGATTGGGGCGAGGCGCTCGCGGGGCTGTGGGGGGTGGCGCAGGAGCGGGACCTGGCCTGGCGGCGGGAGCGAAGGCAAGCCGAGCGAGAGGGCGAGGCGCGCGCGGAGCCGGGGGAGAAAGCCCGGCGCGGCGGGGGGCCGAGGCGGTGAGGGGCGAAGGAGCGGCGGAGCGGGAAGAGGCCCCGAGGAATCGGGAACCAAGAGCAAACGAAAGGGAAAAGGAGAGGCGATGAGATATTCGGCCAAGGCGCTGCTGGAGGCGGCGGGGGATTTGGGAGCGCGGGATCTGCGGGAGATGGGGCGGATCGCCGGGAGGGCGCCGAGGGCGCCGATGGGGCGCGCGGTCTGGGAGAGCTTCGGGGCGACGGCAGAGCAGGCGGCGGGGCTGGAGTTCTGGAGCGCGATGCGCGGCGAGCGGGAGGATTTCGAGGAGATGGCCGCGGGGATGGAGGCGGCGAAGGTCGCGCGGGTGTATCGGGCGCGGGAGGGGTCGGCGCTGGAGCGGGAGCTCGCGCCGGGGAGCGCGCTGGTGGGGATCCCGAGGGAGGACGGCTCGGCGCTGGTCTACTGCGAGGGGAACGTCTACGGGGCGGAGAACCTCAAGGAGTTCGGGGAGAGGGCGGCGTGCGCGGCCGGGCGGCTGTTCGCGCGGTATCCGACGACGGCGCTGGCGAATCTGTCGGCCGAGCGCGCGGCCGAGGAGCTGGTGGAGGTGGGGACGATCGACAGCTACGCGTGGAGATTCCGGCCGGAGGCGCCGGCGGGGAGGCCGAAGGCGAAGCCGTGAGGGGCAGCGAAGCCGTGAGGGGCAGCGAAGCCGCGGGGCGGCTCAGCGCGCGGGGGCGGAGGATTTGGCGCGCCCGATGCGCTCGAGGATGGCGCGCTTGCTGACGTAGCCGGGCCAGAATCCGGCGCGGGATCCGTCGGGGGCGTAGAGGACGGTGACGGGGACGAAGGAGGCCTCCGGGAGGAGGGCCCGGGCGGGGCTGGACGGATCGCGCAGGCTGCCGCCGAGGGCGTTGGGGAAGCGCAGGCGGTATCGCGCGGCGACGTCGAGGGCGCTTTGCGGATCGATGCCGTAGTCGGCGGCCAGGCCGAGGACGGCGACGCCCGGGAGGGCGTCGAGATCGTTGAGGTCGGGGAAGTGGGCCTTGCAGCGGGGGCACCAGGGGGCCCAGAGCGCGAGGACGGTCCATTTGCCGCGGAAGTCGGAGAGGCGGACGGGGGCTCCGGAGAAGGAGCGCAAGGCCGGATCCGGGAGGGGCTCGGAGGCGGAGGGCGGAGCGGAGGGGGCCGCGAGGGATCCGGGGGCGGCGGCGGCGAGCAGGAGGGAGCAGGCGATCAGGAGGGCGCGCATGGGGGATCCTGGGGGGCGGGGATGGGGGCAGGATAGCGGAAAGGGGGAGGGAGTCAAAGGGCGCCTTGCTATCGGGCCGGATTCTGGGAAGATCGGAGGCGCCGAAGAGGCCGGGAAGAGAAGAAAAAGAAGGCGTCGGGCGATCGGGGGAGGCGGGCATGGGAGAGGCGAAGAGGCGGATTTGCGTGTCGGGGTCGGCGCATCTGCTCGCGCGCTGCGAGGCGCGCCGAGGGGAGGCCTCGCGCAGCGCGGGCGACGTGCAGCTGGAGATCGGGGGGAGCGCGGGGAACGTGGCGCGGGAGCTCGGCGCGAGGATGCAGGTGGAGTTCTTCGGGGGCTGGCGGCCGAGCGCGATGAGCCGGATGATCATGGAGGCGCTGGTGAAGGCGGGGGTGAGCCTGCACGCGCTGGAGGATCCGTCGTGGCCGGAGGCGGCGGTGTCGGCGCACTACGACGAGGGGGTGCTGACCTCGGCGCTGGCGAGCGTGCCGGCGGAGCGGTGCGAATTCGACGAGGCGGTGGCGCGGGCGTTCCTGCGCGAGAGCGACGCGCTGTTCCTGGACACGGACCTGAGCGAGGCGGCGCTCTCGCGCTGGGCGGAGTGGGGGCGCTCGGAGGGCGCGGAGATCTTCGCCAAGTCGGTGTGCAAGGAGAAGGCCCCGAGGCTGGCGGCGCTGGGGGGGGCGGCCAAGGCGCTGTTCCTGAGCGAGGGGGACCTGGAGGATCTGCGGGCGAGCCTGTTCTGGGGGGAGCCGGCGAGCCGGGAGGAGGTGGCGCGCGCGCTCGGGTCGGACTGCGCGGCGATCGGGAGGGGGCGGGTGAGCATCTGGCGGCGGGACGGGCGGCGATCGGAGCTTCCCGCGCCGCTGGACATCCATTGGGCGGAGGACCGGTTCTGCGCGCTGGCGCTGGAGCGGATGCTGTCGGGGGAGGACCTGGAGGCGGCGTGCGCGGGGGCGCTCGCGGGGCTGGGGGCTTCGCGCGGGGCGGGCGGGGAGCTCTCGGGGCTGCTCGAGCGCTACGACGAGAAGGCGAATCGGGACGCGCTCACGGGGATCGGGAACCGGGGGTGGTCGGAGGCGGCGCTGCGCGAGGCGCTCAAGCGGAGGGGGCCGGGGGCGCCGCTGGGGCTGGCGCTGTTCGACATCGACCATTTCAAGGGGATCAACGACGAGTGGGGGCATCCGGCCGGGGACGAGGTGATCCGGATGGTGGCGAAGGCGGCGGCGGGGGCGATCCGGGAGAGGGATTGGGTGGGGCGCTGGGGCGGGGAGGAGTTCGTGGCGTTTTTGCCGGGAGCGGGGGAGCAGGCGAGCGAGGAGGCGGGCGAGCGGATCCGGCAGGCGGTGGAGGAGCGGGTGCGCTCGCCGCGGCCGGTGACGGTGAGCGTGGGGGTGGCGGTCGCGCGGGAGGGGGAGAGCTTCGAGTCGTGGTGGCGGCGCGCCGACGAGGCGCTCTACGAGGCCAAGCGCGGGGGGCGCAACCGGGTGGCCGCGGCGGATCGAGCCAAGCCGGAGGGGCCCGGGGAGATCGGAGAGGCCGGCGGGGGGGATCCGAAGGCGGCGTAGGGATGGAGGCGAGAAGCGGGGAGCGAAGCGGCGGCCGGATCGGCCGCCGCGCCTTTTGTCGGGAAGGGGGGCGTCAGGGTTGACCCGGGAGGGGATCGCCCCCAAATTCGGCAATAAGGACAAGGATATCGGAATATTAGGATTATCCGAAGGTCATCCGAAGCGAGGGAGTCGAAATCAACCGAAGGGAAAGGGGAGCGCGATGGGAGCGGAATACAGAGTCAAGCCGATGGAGATGGGCAAGGTCTACTACGTGGGGCACGAGGCGATGGATCGGCAGCACGAGAGGCTCTTCGCGCTGATCAACAAGCTGGTGGTGATGCAGGAGGCGAGCGAGGAGGAGCAGCGCGCGGCGCTCAAGGCGGTGTTCCCGAAGATCGCGGATTTCGCGGTGCGCCATTTCCGCTCGGAGGAGCGGCTGATGGACAAGATGGGCTGGCCCGGGGCGGAGGAGCACAAGAAGCTGCACGCGAAGCTGCTCGCGGACGTGGAGGCGATGCTGGGGAGGATCCGAGCGGCCAAGCCCGGGACCCTCGACGAGGTGACGCTCAAGGAGGCGGTGCTGTTCCTCAAGGACTGGCTGTTCCGGCATATTCTGGTGGTGGACCAGAAATACGGCGCGGAGATCAAGGCCAAGAGCCCGGTGCCGCAGGACATGGGGATGGAGGATCTCGCGGGGATGCCGATGGCCTGACGGAGCGGGAAAGAGAAGAGAGGGGGCCCCGCGGGGCCCCCTCTTCTGTGGGAGGAGCGGGCGCTCAGGGGCGGGCGTCGCCGCGGTTTTTGGAGTAGACCTTGTTGAGGCAGACGGCGACCTTCATGGATTGGGCGACGTAGTCGCCCCGGGAGAGGTCGTGGATGGCGAGGGCCTTGTGGCCGCTCAGGCAGGAGGAGAGGATGCCGCCGGCGCAGCGGTGGAAGCGGGCGTGCTCCTCGCGCAGCTCGATGAATTCGGGGGAGGCGCCGAATCGGGCCTGGCCTTCGCCATGGATCCATTTGCCCAGGACGCAGAGGTTGTCGACCGAGACGGACTCGACTTTGAGGTCCTCCTGGCTCTCGCCGCGGATGAAGCTCTCGAGGCGGGAGCGCCACTTCATGTGGGCGGCGACGGCCTCGCGGAAGTTCAGGCCGGCGATCTCGCGGTCCTCGATGGTCTCGGAGAGGGATTGCATATGGGACTGAAGGTCGGCGCGCGGCGAGGGGGCGGAGTCGGCGCGAGGCGAGGGGGCGGAGTCGGCGCGAGGCGAGGGGGCGGAGTCGGAGGGCGGCGCCGGGGCGCGCGCCGTTGGCGCGGCGGAGCGGGGCGGGGCCTTCGGGTCGGATCGCTCGCCGGAATAGTCGGCGGGGTCGTTGGACCCGCGCCCGGAGAGAAGCTGGGAAACCCAGGAGAGGAAGCTCATGGCTGGCCTTTTCGCGCCGAGGCGTTGGCGCTTTTCCGCGGAGAGGGGATTCGCTCCGTGGGAGGCAGGATGCGGGAGGGCGCGGAAGAAGTCCAGAGCAGAGGGGGGGGGAGCGGGAAGCAAGGGAGGCGGCGGGCCGCGCCGGCGCCTCAGGCCTTGCGCGGGCGGGATTTCCCCTCCAGGCCGCGGGCGGCCTGGCTGCCGATGAGCCAGGGCTCGAGGCGCGGCAGCAGGCGCGGGAGATGGCGCGAGAGCAGCTGCGACAGATTCGGATCCGAGGCGGCGGCGTCGCGGAAGGATCCGCAGGCCCATTCGGCGGAGGGGCGCCCGCCCGGGCCCCAGTCGGAGTCGGCCAGGCAGTCGAAGACGCCGTCGCCGGCCCAGTGGAGGGGGCGCCCGCCGTCGTATTTGGCGAGCAGGGCTTTGGCGACGAGCAGGCCCCAGGCGCGCTCCGGGGAGGATTCGCGGGTCTTCTCCATGAGCAGGTCGCCGGCGGCGGGGAGGGCGAGGAGCCATCCGGGGCGGACCGGGAAGGTTCCCGGGCCGCGGGAGCGGCCGACGCCCTCGGTCAGGTGCAAGGCCTGGAGCCAGAGCGCGCCGACGAGGGCCTCGGCGTAGAGGCGGGCCTCCGAGCTCGGGAGCTCGGCGGCCCAGGCGGAGTCGGCCGGGTCCGATTCGGAGAGGGAGGCGCCGACGGACTCGAGCAGGGCCGAGCGCAGGGAGGCGCCCTTGTGGGGGCCGCGGGAGAGGGCCCCGAGGATTTCGGTCGCGGCGCCGGGGACGCGCCAGATCCGATGGCGCGAGCAAGAGCGCGCGAAGGCCTGCGGGGAGCCTTCGGGCGGGAGGCAGGCGCGGCAATAGCGCGCCCAGTCCTCGAGGGATCCGGAGAGCCACTGGGAGAGGCAGGAGGATCCGAGGGTGGCGTCGAGGGGGAGCGGGAAGTCCTCCAGGAGGAGCCAAAGGCGCCGGGGATCCTCGTCGAGGGAGCGCTGCAGATGCTTTTCGGTCATGGGGAGATGATACCGCGGATCGGGGCGGGGGGGAAGCGAAGCTTGGCGCGCCGGCGGATCGGAGAGAGAATGGGGGGATCGGGGAGACGGGGGCGGAGAATGGGGAAATCCGGCGGGGAGGGGATGGTCGAGTGGGAGGAGGGCGCCCGGGCGGCGCTGCGGAGCGCGGACGCGGGGAGGCTCCGGGAGCTGCTCGCCGAGGAGCGCGGGCGCGAGGCGGCGCGGGGCGAGTGGGGGCGCCGGGCGGTCCTGGAGGAGGCGGGGCGGGAGTGGGGCGCGGGGGAGTGCCTGCGGGAGCTGCTCAAGGCGGGGGCGGATCCGGACGCCAAGAGCGAGCGCGGATCGCCCGCGCTGCATTTCGCGGCGCAGGCGGGGAATCTCCGGTCGGCGCGGGCGCTGCTGGAGGGGGGGGCGGACCCGAACGGAGCGGATGGGGAGGGGCGCACGGCGGGGCATTGGGCGGCGTCGGGGGAGAGCGCGGAGCTCGCGCGCGAGCTGCTGCGCTTCGGGCTGGATCCCGCGCGCGCGGACGCGCGGGGGGAGTCGATGGGGCATTGGGCGGCGACGGCGGGGTCGCTGGCGGTGCTCGAGGAGATGATCCAGGCGGGATGGCGCGGGCTCGAGCGCAACCCGCGCGGGGAGACGGCCGCGGAGGTGTTCTCGGGGCGGTATGGGGCGGAGGATCGGGCGCGGCTCTGGGCGCTGCTCGAGCGCGCGGCGCTCAGCGAGGGGGCGCCGGCGGAGGCCGAGGCGCCCAGCAGGCCCCGCGCCGGGATCTAGGGAAAGGGAAGCGGGCCCGAGGGCCCGCTTCGGGGAAGGCGGCTCGGCGGATCAGGCGGGGATTCGCTGGGGCTCGCCGGCGCGCGCGAGCAGCATGGAGCCGACGATCAGGGCGAGCGCCGAGCCGACGGCGGCCGGGGCGGTGACGGCCTGGAAGGCGATGCGGGCGAGGACGGCGACGGCGCCGATCCCGAAGAGGGCGACGAGGGCGAGGAAGAGCGGGGGGTTGCGGTGCATGGCGAGGGCCTCGATGGCGCGGGGAATTCCGCGAGGGGAATTATAGCCGGAAATGCGGCCGGAGGGGGCGCTCGCGGGATCGGGGGAAGGGAGCGTGGCGCGGAAGCGACAGCCGGCGGAAAGGCGGGGCCCCGCGGGGCCCCGGGATCTCGCGCGGGCTCAGCGGGCGGCGACGGGCATGACGCGCGCGGCCAAGGAGAGCATGATCTCGCCCATGGAGGCCGGCAGGGAGGCCGGGGTGCCCGAGGAGCGCAGCGGGGCGATGGAGGAGCGCACCAGGGAGATGGCGGCCTGGCGGCGCGCGGCGCAGGCGAGCGGGCCGATGGGGAAGGAGCCCGAGGAGAGCAGGCAGCCGCCCGAGGATCCGGAGGGGCAGGAGGCTTTGGCGGGGCCGAGGGGCTCGAGGGAAGGCAAGGCCGCCTCCGAAGGCGCCGAGGCGAAAGCCGGGGAGGACAGGGAAAGGGCGAGCAGGGCGGGGGCGAGGAGTTTGCGCATGGGAAGATTCCTGGGGCGTGGGAAAAAGAGAAGAGACGAGAGGGTATATGAGAGCCGGCTAATATGCAAGGAAAAGGAATCTTTTTTTGCCTTGTCGGGGCTGGGAGGGGCGGCGGGGTTGCGCGGAGGCGGGATTCGGATGTAATGGAGATGGGATCCTCACCGGGGCGGGCGATGGCGGATAGCGCGGGAGAGTTGGGGGAGCGGCTGATCCAGTCGGCCGTGCTCGGCGAGCTGGGGCCGCTGCGGGAGGCGCTCGCGGCGGGGGCCGACATTCAGGGAAGGGACAGCTTCGGGATGAGCGCGCTCATGCACGCGTGCTGCTGGGGGAATTCCATCGCCGCCCTGGAGCTGGTGGAGGCGGGGGCGGATCCGCTGGAGATGAGCCCGGAGGGGCTGACGGCCGCGGATATGGCCGCGGAGAACGGATACTGCTCGCTCGCCGAGCTCATGCTCGCGCTGCTGGAGAGAAAGCTGTTGGGCGGCATCGAGGCCGAGGGGAAGAAGGGCCGAGCGGGGCGGGGGATCTGAGCGCCTTGCGCGGGATCGGCGCTTCGCGCTACATTGGGGGCGCGAAAGAAATTTTCAGGAGTTCGAGATGCTCATCGGAACGCGCCGCGCCGACAATAATGATTCCAACCCGAATCCGGGCTGGAGGGTCGCTGCCGCGCGAAATTAAGCGAAAAGCAAGCGAATCGAAGGCCCGGAGCGATCCGGGCCTTTTTCTTGCCCGGATCCCCAGCCCAAGAGTTTTCAAGAGTTTTTTTGAGCGAAGGAGAAGGGAAATGTTTGAGTTTGAGAGCGTGGCGGCAAAAGTCGGGCAAACGGTTCGGATCGAGGGATTCGTCCGGACGGTCCGGGTCCAGTCCAAGATGGCCTTTGTGGTGCTCGAGTCCGGGGCGAGCAAAATCCAGGCGGTCTGCTTCGGGGAGCTCAAGGAGGAGGCGAAGCTTTTGGGATTCCAGTCCTGCGCGGCGATCGAGGGGGAGGTGGTCGCGAGCGCGCAGGCGCCGGGGGGCGTTGAGATCCGGGCCCGAAAGGTCGAGCTCCTCTCCAAGGCGATGCAGTGGCCCATCGGAGCCGAAAGCGAGATCGGCGCGAAGCTGGAGTGGCCCGCGGCGAGATTTCGGGAGAGAGGCGAGGCGCTCATTCTGGAGGCCCAGAGCCATCTGGAGTTCTTCATGGTCTCGTTTCTGCGCGAGCGCGGGTTTGCGGGAATGCATACCCCCAAGCTCATGGGGGCGCCCTCCGAGTCGGGAGCGGAGGTTTTCGAGGTGCGCTATTTCAAGGAAAAGGCTTACCTCGCGCAAAGCTGCCAGCTCTACAAGCAAATGGCCGTGATCGCCACGGGCGGGAAAATCTACGAGGTGGGCCCGGCCTTTCGCGCGGAGCCCTCCTTCTCCTCGCGGCACGCGACCGAGTTCGTCTCCTTCGATGTCGAGATCGCCGGCGTCCATTCCGAGTCCGAGCTCATCGCGCTCGAGTGCGAGATGATCCGAGCCGGCATCGGAAAGGCCCTCGAGGCGATGGGACCCGAGCTCTTGGCCAGCTATCCCAAGGCGACGGCGCCCGGCCCCGAGAAAGCGCTCACTTTCCGCCAAGCCCAAGAGCTGTTGGGGATCGAAGGCGAGGAGGCGCTCACGGCCGAGCAGGAGCGGGAGCTGGGGGCCCTGATGGGATCGCAAGGGCACGAGCTGGTCGCGCTCACCCAGGTGCCTTGGAGGCAGCGCCCCTTCTACCACATGCAAAGCGAAGGCCCGGGCGGCGAAAAGCTCACCAGGAGCTACGAGCTGCTCTACCGCGGCGTCGAGATCACCACGGGAGCCATCCGCGAGCATCGCCACGAGATTCTGATGGCGCAGCTGCAAGAGAAGGGGCTCACGGGCAAGGGGATGGAGTTCTATCTCGAGTCCTTTCGGCTCGGAGCCCCTCCGCACGGAGGATTCGGGCTCGGGCTCGCGCGCCTGGCGATGCTCTTTCTGGGGCTTCCCGGAATCAAGGAGGCCTCCTTCATCCATCGAGGACCCGGAAGGCTCGCCCCCTGATCAGGGCTTGAGGCGTTTGCCCGCGGAGGCTCGAGGATCCGCCGGCGGCATGGAGTCCAGAGCCCAGGCGAGAGCGGTCGTGTCCGCGGCGTAAAGCCCGGCGTGCCCGATGCAGCCGATCTCGACGATTCCGGCTTCGTCGCCGAGGATATAGGTGTCGAGAACGAACGCGCGCGCGGGGGTCCGCCGGGAGATCGCCTCGCGAGCGAGCGAGGGCGTGGTTGAGGTTGCCGGCCTTGGCGCCCAGGTTGTCCTTGCGGGCGAGATACTCGGCGCCGAGCTCGCGGGCCATGGCGGCCATCTCGGGGCGGTCGCCGTCGTCGAGGACCCAGGTCGTGTGGCTCCCGCGCAGGGCGACGGCGGCGAGGACGGTGCGGCGCACGAGCTCGACGGGCTCGTTGTAGGTGGGGATGAAGACGTCCACGGAGAGGGAGGGCTCCGGAGCCGGCGCTCGGCGGTCGGTGAGGGACCAGTTCATGTAGAAGTGGGCCATGGCGCCGAGGAATCCGTAGATCTCGGCGAGATAGAGGGCCCAGGAGAAGACGGGGGCTTCGGGGTTGAGCGATCCGGCGCGCCAGAGCAGATACCAGGCGCCCGCGCAGAGGAAGAGCAGGACGACGGCTTTGCGGGCGGGGTGGAGCGGCTCGAGGCGGAGATCGGCGGACATGGGATTCCTTCATGCGGAGGATGCCGGCGGAATGATAGGCGATGATCCCCGCGCCGCGCAACGGTTTTTCGCGCGGCGGATCCGGAGGTTGCGATTTCGCCACAAAGGCCGGCCAGAGCGGGTTTCGGGCCGGCGAAGGTTCGCCGGGATCGTCGGGGTTTCGCCGGGGGCGAGGGCGCGCTCGAGCGCGGCCCCGCGGGGGCTAGCGAGCCGGGGCCTTCGGGGCCTTGGGGGCGGCGCTCGCTCGCGCGGGGAATCGGTAGAAGGCCTCGTTGAGGTAGGCGGCGACATCGGCCTCCTCCTGCGGGAACCATCCCGCGCCGGTGTTGGCCGAGCAGGCGCTCACGCGCGAGGCGAGGGCGGAGGCCGAGCGGATCTTGCGGTCCTCGCGGGTGTAGGCCTCGGTCCCGTGGCAGGCGAGGCAGCGGGAGTCATGGAGGGCTTTGCCCGCCTTGGGGTCGGCGGCCCGGGGGGCGTCGGCGGCTTGGAGGGGAAGGGAGAGGGAGGCGAGCAGGGCGAGGGGAAGAAGGCGCATGGGGATCTCCTGGGGAGGAAAAAGCGGAAGGATGCCAGAATTTGCGGCGCGGGGGAAGGGCGAGCGATCGGGCTCAGACGCGCCGCGGGGCGCGGGGAGCGGGGGAGGCGGCGGGTGCGGAGGCGGTGGCCGGGGAGAAGAGGGCCACGCCCGCGGCGCGCAGCAGCGAGAGTTTCTCGCGCCGGGCGGTCAGGGCGTCGCGCTCGGAGCGGGAGGCGTTCTTGGAGGAGCTCGCGAGCCAGGTCTCCTCGATGAGGTCGGCCGAGCGCGGGAGGATGGCGCCGTAGGCGAGCCAGATCCAGACGGGGCGGGGGAGCGGGGGCAGATCCGGGTTGGCGCGGGCCATGAGGGCGCAGAAGGGATCGGCGGAGAGGTCGGCGGAGCTCTTGGAGGAGAGGGCCTGGAGGGCGGAGGGGAAGAAGTCCTCGGCGCCCAGGGAGAGCAGGGCCTCCCCGTCCATGCCGATGGCGTTCTTGTGCGCGACGGCGATGCGCGCGAGGTCCTTGGGGTCCCAGCCTTTTGCGGACTTGTCGGCGATCTCGAAGGAGAGGATCTCGACGGAGGCGTCGAAGGGGAGGGGCATGGAGACGAGCGCGCTCTGCTCGAGGCGGTCGAGGGCGCACCATCCCAGGGGGAAGGCGGACTCGGCCCAGGCCTTGTCGCCGACGCGGGAGGGATCGGGCTCGAGGGGGGAGGGGCCGATCTCGCCGCGGGACATCCACAGGCGGGCGAGGGCGAGGGCGCCGGAGGGGGAGAGCTCGGCGAGGGCGTCCTTGCCGAAGGGGGAGCGGACCGCGCGCGAGGCGACGAGCCAGGCCCATTCCTCGGGCAGGGGCATCTTGGGGTGGGCGAGGGGGTTGTCCGGGGCGTCGGCGCGGCGGGCGGAGAAGGAGATGGGCTCGAGGATGCCCGCGGCCGCGGCGGCCGCGGCGACGGCGGCCTTCTGCTCCGGGGTGGGCTCGATGGCCGGGGAGAAGTCGAGGAAATGGTGCAGGAGGGCGGGCAGCTGGCTGTAGGGCGGGGGCATGAGCTGCAAGGAGAGCGAGAGCAGGCGGGCCTCGCGGGAATAGCCGCGCTCGCGCAGGGTGAGGATGGCCATGTCGCGCAGGGCGAAGAAGTTCGCGTGCGGGAGGCTCGGGGAGGGCCAATTGAAGGAGGGGCGGGGATAGGCGGCGTCCTCGCGCAGGGCCTCGGGGACGAGGGCGTATCCGGAGGGGTCGTTGGCGATGGATCGGTTGATGGCGACGCTGCCGCCGGGCTGGAATCGGCTGGTCAGGTCCATGAGGAAGGGGCTGTTGCGGATCAGGCTGTCGTCGGCGCGGGTCGGGCGGGTCATGGCGGATTCCGTGGGGGCTGATGGGCGAATTATACCGGATTCCGCGGGGGAGCGCCCAGGGCGCGAAAGCGCGGGGAGCCCGGGGCGGAGCCGGGCTGATTTTTCGCAGGCGGCGTCTCGGAAAGGAGACGCGCGGGTCGGTCAGGGGGAGGCGGGGGGCTCCGCGGATTCGCGCCGCTGGATGCGCAGCAGGGCCAGGAAGCTCGAGGCGAGCAGCCAGAGGGAGAAGAGGAAGGAGGGCGGGCTCGCGCCGAGGGCGCCGGCGAGGAGGAAGAAGAGGCCCGGCGGGATGGCGCAGAGCATCCAGACGGAGAGGATGAGGGAGGGGGTGCCCGCGCGCAGGAGCGCGGGGCCGACGAGGCCGAGCAGGCCGAAGGTGAGGGCCTTGCCCAGGAGGAAGGCCAGCGGGCCGCCGTAGGAGTCCTCCTCGGGGAAGGCCTGGACGGAGAAGGCGTATTCGAGCGAGAGGGAGACCACGGCCAGCAGGGCGAGGATGGGGGAGGGAGAGCGGGGCAGGCCCTGGCCGTCGTGGCGCAGGGAGGCCGCCAGGGCGACGTGCTGGAGGAGGGCGTTGATCAGTTCGCGCACGGGTCGTCTCCGAGAGGATGGGAGCCGGGAGGCTCCGGGGGCGAGGCGGGGTCGTCGCCGAAATCGAGGTCGTCGGCGGTGATGGCGCTGACGGGCTTGGCCGAGGTGAGGCCGCGCGCCCAGGCGGCTTCGATGGCGGGCTCCATGGCCTCGAGGCGGCGCATCTTCTCCTCGTGGGGGAGGGAGGAGCGCAGCAGGAGGCGGATGCTTTCCTGGATGAGATCGGCGGGCATCGGCATGGGGATCTTCTCCAAAGGGCGCGCGAGGCGAGAGGAGAGGATCGCCGGAACGGGCGGGGAAATCAAGACGGGTTCGGGGGGGCGGGCGAGGCGGGCGCGGGCTGCTCGTCGAGCGAGCGCTCGGCGGCGCAGGCGGGGCAGACGGGGGTGCGCTTGTCCGGGGCCCAATAGCGGGTGGGGCGGCGGCAGAAGCGGCAATCCTCCTCGAGGCGGGGGAACTCCGCGCGGATGGATTCGGGCTCGAGATGGACGGGGATCACTGGGGGCCTCCGGAGGATTCCTTCGCCGGGAAGAGCGAGCGGATCGCGAAGAGCGACGAGGCCGACAGGAGATAGAGCAATCCGAGCAGGCGCAGGGCGTGGGCGATGTCCGCCGGCGCCGCCAGCGAGAGGGCGAGCGAGGCCGCGCCGAGGATCAGGAAAAGGCCGGGGCTGGGATTGAGGGAGGAGGGGTTGGGCATGGAGTCTCCGATCGGAAAAGGGGCCCCGGATCGCCGGGGCCGAGGGGGAGGGTCAGAAAGGGATGTCGTCCTCGACGTCGCCGCCGGCGAAGGCCGGGGCGGGGGCCGGGGCGGGAGCGGCGGGCTCGGCGGCTGGGGCGGGGGCGCTCGCCGGGGCGCTCTGGGCGTCGCGGGATTTGCCGCGGGCCGAGCCGAGCATGCGCATTTCGGTGGCGAAGATCTCGCTGACGTGGCGCTCGACGCCCTGGGCGTCGGACCACTTGCGGTAGCCCAGGGAGCCCTCGATGTAGACGGGGTCGCCCTTCTTGAGGAATTCCGCGGCGGTCTTGGCCAGGCGGCCGGAGAGGCGGATGCGGTGCCACTGGGTGTCTTCCTGGCGCTGGCCCTGGCGGTCGGTCCAGGTGTCGGTGGTGGCCAGGGACAGGCTGGCGACCAGGGAGCCGTCGGGCATGGAGCGGGTCTTGGGGTCCGCGCCGAGGTTGCCGATCAGGATGACTTTATTGACGGATGCGCTCATGGTTTTCTCTCCTTTTGTTTGCGGACCCGAAGGGATCCGATGAAGAGAATTATGCGCTTTCCAAGATAAAATGTCAATACATTTTATAGTTTTATGTATGTATTTTTTGCCGTTCGGGGGGGCGGAGAGGATCGGTCAAGGAGAGGGGCCGGGGCGAGAGGGGGCCTGGGAATCGGCGCGCCGGGAGAGGAGCTTGCCGAGGAAGCCCTCGCCGCCGAGGGTCATTCCCCCGATGGCCCGGGCGGGGGGCTCGTGGTCGACGCCGAGAGCGGAGGCGAGGCGCTGGTTGAGGGAGCCGGTCCCTTTGCCGGCGTCCTCGAGGAGGATCCCGCGATAAGTCGCCGCGATGTGCGCGTCGGCCTTGCCGAGGAGGGAGGCGGGATCCTTGGCGGCGACGGACCAGAGGTTCGCGACGCTGATGCCGTTCATGGCGGGGGAGGGGGAGTGGAAAGCCTGGTTCATGTCGGCCTTGGAGGCGCCGATCCGAGCGGGAGCCTCCTGGAGGAGCTCCTGGAAATCAGGATGGCCGGGGGAGTATCCCGGGAAGGAGGCGCGGGCGCGCTCGACGGCGAAATGGATGGCGACGGAGGCGGCCATGCGGCCGGCGGGGTCGTTCTTGTAGTGGGTGTGGTAGTCGGAGCGGGGGAGGCGGCTGGTGTCGAGATCGGCGAATCCGAGGTTGGGGCGCAAGGAGGCCGAGAGGGGCGCGGAGCCGGGCAGGTCGTAGGAGGCGGCGCGCGGGAGGGGAGCGGCCAGGGAGGCCTCCAGGGAGCGCGAGAGGGCGGCGAGGGCGGCGGGGGCCTGGGGGGAGCGAAGGAAGGCGAGGGATTCGCGCAGGCCGCGCTCGCCGCCGAGCTGGCTGGCGAGGCCGCCGGAGCGGAATTCGGGGCGCGCGCGCGGCAGGGCCTCGAGCAGGCGCTCGAGGGCGGCGGCGCCGGCGGAGGCGGCGGCGGCCGGATCGCGCGCGATGGGGCGGTGCCATCCCTGGGCGGCGAGCTCGAGCAGGGAGGAGTCGGAGGCCAGGGAGGAGGCCAGGCGCTCGGCCTGGGCGGGGGAGAGGCGCTCGATGCGGGCGGGGTCGGCCGAGAGGAGCAGGCCCAGGGCGGTTCCGGAGGCGTGGTCGCTCTGCTCGCCCCACTGGCCCAGGCCGAAGGAGCGGGAGATCCAAAGCTCCCATCCGGACTGGAGCCAGCGGGAGCGCTCGGAGGAGGCGGCGAGGATGAGCAAGGCGCGCGAGTCGGCGGCGGTCTCCTCGAAGAGATCGGCCAGGCGCGCGAGGCTTTCGGGCCCGGGGCCGGCGAAGGAGCTGGAGGGGGGCGCGGAATCCTCCGCCGGCTCGGCGAGGCCGTTGGCCAAGGCGAAGGAGGCGGCGAAGAGGGCGCGGGCGGCCGCGCGGTCGGCGGCGGGCAGGGCGAGGGGGGAGGGGGAGAAGGAGAGCCAGCTCGAGAAGCGCGAGTCGCAGTGGGAGGCCTCGTGCAGGACGGTGAAGGCGCGGTCGGCGGCGGGGTCGCCGATGAGCAGGGGGTGGGCGGCCGAGTCCGGATCGAGGCTGACGGAGCACTGCGGGATGGGAAGGAGGGAGGCGGGCTCCAGGGGGCGGACTTCGGCGTGGTCGTCGTAGGTGCCCGCGAGCGAAGAGCCGTCGAGGGCGGCGCGCGCGCGCGAGGCGGTCCGGCCGAGGACGCGCCAGAGGTCCATGGACCCCCAGGAGACGTCGCTGGAGGCGTATCCGGAGCGGGTCCGCTCCGAGAGGAGGCGCTCGGCCTCGAGGTATCCGGCCGGGGATTGGGCCAGATCGACGCCGCGCCCGGCCGTGGCGAGCAGCAGCGGGGCGGAGTGGAAGATGGAGAAGGCGATGGCGGCCTCGAGGGCGAGGCGGCCGAAGGCGCGCAGCTTCGGGCGCGCGGGCGCGCCGGGCGAGGCGAGGGCGGAGTCGCTGGGGAGGGCTTCGCTCATGGGAGGGGCGCGCGAGGGGAAAAATCCATTCTAGCGCGCGGAGCGGGGGAATCCAGGGGAGCGGCCGATGGGGAGCGGCCTAGATGGCGGCGCTGGGAATGGCGGGGATCAAAGGGAGCGCGCGCGGGATTTGCGCCCGGCCGAGGCCAGGGCCGGATCGGGCCATTCGAGAGCGAGCTCGATGGATTCGCGCTCGACGGCGGCGCCCCAGACTTTGGAGGGCCAATCGGCCAGGCCGAGCGTGCGCAGGGAGTTGAGGACGTCGGAGATGGCCAGCAGGCCGCCCTGGAGGGCCTCCGGGGGCGCGGAGAGGGGCAGGCCGTCGCGCAGGTCCGCGCAGAAGCGGGACCAGGCGAGGCGGTCGGATTCGGGAAGCCACTCCTCGCGCTCGGCGGCGGAGGGGTCGGGGAGCTCGGAGGCGCCCAGGGCGAAGCGGCAGGCGAGGCGGGCCTGCTCGGAGAGCGCCAGGGCGAGCTCGGGCTCGAGGTCGGAGAGGGCGCGCAAGGCGCGCTCCGGGGTCTCGTCCTCGAGCAGCATCCCCAGGGCGTCGAGCAAGGAGAGCTGCTCGAGGCGCAGGCGGGAGAGGGCCTGAGCGCGGGCGCGCTCGATGGCGCGCTCCCGGGCCCGGCGCGGGCGCAGGAGGCGGACGATCCAGGGGAGCCCGGGGTCGGAGGGGAGGCGCTGCCCGAATTCGGAGAGGGTGCTTTTGGCCATGGCGGCGGGATGAGGTCGATTGGGGCCGAATGTAGCGCGGCGCGCGGCGCGGCGCAACGCCGCCGGGCTAGAGGGAGCGCTTGGGGCGGGAGGGCCCTGGGGGGGGCGGGGAGGATTCGAGGCGGAGCGCCTCCCAGGCGGCCAGGTGGGCCTGATCCTCCTCGGGCCATCCGAAATCGCTGGAGTTGGACCAGCGGCGGGTCCAGAGGGGGGGCTCGCCGGCGAAGCGCTCGATGGGGAGCAGAATCGCCTCGAGGGGGGCGGGCTCGTCGGAGAGCAAGGAGAGGCCGATGCGGGGAAAGGGGGCCGGATCGGGGATGGAGGAGGATCCGCGCATGGGGTAGAGCGTCCAGGAGCGCCCGGAGGCCTGGCGCTCGCACAGGGCCGGGAGCAGGCAGAGGGCGGCGCCGAGGGTGTCGGAGCGGTAGGCGCAAGGAAGGGCGAGCAAGGAGGCGGCGGCGGCGGGGGAGAAGGCGGCCAGCAGGCGCTCGTCGCCGGAGGCGAGCTGCAGGCACAGGCCGTTGGCCAGGGAGGAGTCCGGCGGGAGGGGCGGGCGCAGAGCGCGCGGGGCGAAGCAGGAGAAGGCCTCCTCGAGGGCGGCGCGGGCGCGTTTGGCGGCGCCGCGCGCGGGGCCGGCGCGCCGGGAACCCAGGGAGGAGGGGCGGGCCTCGGAGGCCAGCGAGAGCTCGCCGGAGGGGATCGGGGGCGAGGGAGCGCCCTCGGCGGGGAGGAGCGCGCCGCGCCATCCGCGCGAGGCGAGCGGCTCGGGCAGGGAGCGGTTGAAGGCGGGGGCTTCGAGCCCGCAGCTCCAAAGGGCGCGTTCCGAGAGTTCGCGCGCGGCCTCGGAGAGGGCCAGCGAGAGGGCGAGCAGGGTTTCGGGGGAGAAGGGCGGGGCGCTCCATCCGAGATCCTCGAGGATGGGCAGGATTTGCGCGGGCTCGAGCCGAAAGGAGAAGGGGGAGCGGGCGCCGGGCAGGGAGCAGCGGAATTGGAGGGGGAAGAGGTCGGGCATGGGGGGATTATAGGGGATCGGCGGGGGCGGGGGAAGGCGTCAGGTGGCGCGGGGCGGGGAAATGGGGGAGAATGGCGGGGAGCGAGAGGACAGGAGCGAGGCGATGGGGGATTTCGCGAAGATCGGGCTGAGCGTGGCGCTAGGCGACGAGGAGATCGCCGCGTGGGTGGACCGGATGAGCCCGCAGAGCCTGGAGCGGCGCCGCCTGGAGCTCGGGGAGCTCCAGGAGCTGTGGATGGGGGGGATCCGGGCGTGGAGGATGCTGCAGGGGTGCTCGACGGGCTCGGGGATGCCGCTGTTCGCGCCGGAGGAGTTCCAGGATGAGGAGGAGCGGCGGCTGCGCGCCCAGGTGGAGGGGCGGATGGGGCATGTGGCGTGGGGGCTGAGCCTGATGCGCGCGACCATTTTCGGGATGGAGGCGAAGGTCCGGGAGAGCGGGGATCTGGAGGTCGGCGATCGGCTGCGCGAGATCGGGGCGCTCATGGACCGGGCGCTCCCGGAGGATCTCCAGGCGATCGTGACGGCGGCCTCGGAGGCGGGGATAGCGCAGATCTCGGCCGCGCCGGGCGCGCCGTCGAGGCGCCGGGCGGGGCTGTAGGGCTAGAGGGATCGGCGCGGGGCGCGCCCGGCCCCCTCGGGCAGGGAGGCCTCGAGCGCGAAGGCCTCGGCGGCCATGCGAAGGGAGTGGGAGGGCCGAGCGGCGGCCAACTCGGAGAGCAGCTCGGCGACCAGGCCCGGGAAGGGCTCGAAAGCGGCGAGGCGGCGGGCGAGGGCGGCGACGGGCTCGGGCTGGATCTTGCGGGACTTGCGCATCGAGAAGGCCATGAGGGCGAGGGCGTCGGCCCCGCCGGAGGCGCTCCAGGGATCGGGGTCGGCGCTGGCGGCGTCGAGGAAGGACTCCGGGAAGGGGAACCCCATGGCGAGGATGCGGTCGCGCAGGGATTCGCCGGGGGGAGGGGGCGCGCTGTCGCGGTCGAAGGAGTCGCCGCGGGGGTCGGCGGGGTCGCGCAGGGAAACGCCCAGGGCGAGCATGGCGGAGGCGGCCTCGGAGTCGCCGGCCTCGAGGGCGGTCAGGAGCATGCGCTGGCGAGGGCCGAAGGCGGCCTCGGAGATCGGGGAGCGCCCGCCCAGAAGGGCGGCGGCGCCTTTCCAGGCGGCGGCGTTGCGGCTGGCGCGCTCGAGGGGCGCGCAGGAGAGGTCGGCGAAGGGGAAGGCGCTCGCGCCGAGGGCGGAGACGGCCTCGGAGAAGAAGGCGGCCGGGTCGGGGGCGAGGCCGTGGCGGCACAGGCGCCAGCTCGAGACGGCGGCCAGGGAGCCCTCGGGGAAGGGGTTGCGCGCCGAGAGCCCGGAGAAGTCGCGCTCGAGGCCCAAGGCGGAGACGAGGGGGGATTCGAGGCGGCGGCCCTCCTTGAGGGCGGCGGCGCCGAATTCGGAGGATCGGGGGCGCGGGGCGGACCAGAGGGCGGCGGCGGCGCGGGCGGCCGGGAGGCTGCCGCAGAGCAGGGCCAGATCCCACAGGGCGTATTCCTGTCCGCGGGGGTGGCGCCGGGCGAGGGAGGGCTCGGAGAAGGAGGCGACGGGGATGGGGTCTCGCAGGAGGTCGGCTTGGGAGGGGGAGAGGGCGGAGCCGGAGAAGGCCAGCGCCAGCGCGCGGGCGAGCTCGGCCTCGCGCCGGCGAGCGGCGGCCTCCTCGCGGAAGAGGCGGGCGCGCTCGGCGAGGGCGCGGTCGCGGCCGTTTTGGCGCCGATAGGCCTCGAGTTCGTCGTCGCGCTGGCGCTCGAGGCGGGCCTTGGCGGAGAGGTCCTCCTGGATGGAGTCGAAGGTCTCGTCGTAGTAGTCGCCCCATCCGGGGTTGGAGAGCTTGGCGGCGGCGAGGATCATCTTGGCGCGGCGGATCTGCTCGGCCGAGTCGCTCCAGGAGGATTCCCAGGCGCCGCGGAGGCCCTCGCCGAAGGGGCGGGCGCGCTCGACGCCGCGGATGATGGAGGCGGCCGATTCGCGCGGGAGGCGGAAGGGGAGGGATTCGATCCCGCGCAGGGCCTCGGAGAGCGCCTCGTCGGCCCGGAGGAAGTCGGCTTTGGCCTCGGAGAGGTCCGGGTCGAGCTCGGAGGGGGCGGTGCGCTTCATGGCCGGGGGCTCATCGGAGTCGGAAAGGGGGCATTATAGCACGGCGCCGCTCAGAGGGCGCGGCGTCGCGCGGGGGCGGGCGGGGCGGAGAGGGCCGAGCCCAGGCGCGAGCGCAGGGCCCCGGCGCGCAGGGCGGAGAGCAGGAGGGGATCCTCGGCGATGACCTCGAGCAGGTCCTCCATGCGGGAGGGCTCGGGCGAGGAGAAGCGCCTGGGGGCGCGGCGGGCCTCCCAGGAGAGCTCCTCGTCGGCGAAGCGGCGCTCGCGCAGGAGCCAAAGCAGGAAGGCGCATTCGTCGGGGCGGGAGCTGGCGGCCTCGGCGAGGCATCCGCCGAGGATGTCGCGCGCGTAGTCGAGGAAGCGCCCCGAGAGGGAATGGGCCTCGGAGAGGGCGCTCGCGGGGGGCAAGGCCAGGCGCAGGATCCCCTCCTCGGAGGATTCGGGCAGGAAGGCGCCGGCGTGGCGCCCGAGATGCTCGCTCACCGGGCGCAAGTCGCCCAGGGAGGAGAGCGAATAGGCGTAGGCGGGGACGCTCTGGACGATGGAGGAGAGGATGCGCTCGGAGAGCGCGCGCGGGAAGGCGGAGCGGATGGAGTAGGATCCGGCGCCGGAGCTCTCCTCCCAATAGGTCGACCAGACCATGCGGTCGAGGAGGGCGTGGGCCAGGCGGGGATTGGCGGGGCGGGCCTCCGGGTCGAGCTCGCGCGCGGCCAGGCGCTCGCCGATCTGCGCGACGCCCTCGAGGGCGCGGCCCCAGTCGAGGCGCTCGAGGGCGAAGCGGCAGTGGATCTCGTCGGAGCGCGAGCGCGGGAGGAACTCCGGGTTCGGGCCGCGGACGGCGGCGTTGGAGAGGTCCGGCTCGAGCAGGGAGAGGTGCAGGAGGGGGCGCGCCCGGGAGAGCTCGAGCAGGCGCAGATACTCCGAGGGGCGCTCCTCGAAATGCTCGCGCCAGAAGGAGGAGAGGTCGGCGTTGGAGTCGCCCCCGGAGAGGATGCCCCCGGGCAATGCCTCGGCGGCGTCCCAGGCGGCGAGGGCCTGCTCGGCCGAGAAGGGGGAGAGGTAGTCGCGCGCCCGATCGCCGCGCGAGGGGCGCAGGCGATAGTGGAAGAAGATGGACAGCGGGCACAGCGCGAGGGCGGCCTCGAAGGCGAGGGCCTGGCGGGCGGGGGGGGCGAAGAGCAGCAGCGCGCGCAGGGGGTCGGACTCGGAGGGGAGCGCGCGGGAGAGGGCCAGGGCGAGGGGGAGATTCGCCTCCGGGCCGAAGTCGAGGAAGCCTGGCGCGGGCTCGGAGTCTTCGCGGGAGTATCCGTCCGGGAGCAGGAGGGCGAAGAGGTCGCGCGCGGCGAAGTCGTCGGCGATCAGGCCCAACAGAGCCTGCGGCGGGCGCGAGGAGCCCCAGCGGCGCAGGTCCTCGAGCATCTCCGGCTGGCGCCGGGCGCGGAGCAGCTCGAAGGCGAAGGCGAGGTCGGCCGATTCGAGCGCGCCGCGGAAGAGGCCGGCGGCGCGCGCGGGGGAGAGGGGGGCGAGGGTCTCGCGCAGGGATTGGCGCAGGGAGTCCCGCAAGGAGGAGGAGCGCTCGAGGGCGGCGCGGGCGAGGGCGGCCCATTCGGGGCTCCGAGCCTCCAAGGCGGCGCCGGCGAGCGCGGCGCTGGCCGAGAGGATCTCGGGGAGCCCGGCCTCGGCGAGCGGGGACGGGGGGCGCTCCCCGAAGAGGGGGCGCGGATAGGGGGCGTCGCCGGAAAAGCCCTGGAGGGCGGAGCGCAAGGCCGCGCGGGCGGCGAAGAGCGAGCGCAAGGCGGCGGATTGGGCGCGGGCGGATTGGGCGCGGGATTCGGCGTCCTCCGGGTCGGGAAGGCCGGCTCGCGCGAGGATGTCCGGGCGGGAGAGGGCGCTCGAGGCGGTCAGGGGGAGATCGCGGGCATAGGAGGGGCCGCGCGCGAGCAAGGCGCGGTCGGCCCAGCGGAACAGGGAGGGGTCGCGCTCGCGGATCATCCAGCAAAGGTCCTCGTCGGAGAGGGGGACGCCGGCCGCGGCGAGGCGCTCGGGCAAGGCGGCCTCCGAGAGGAGCCAGAGGCGGCGGGTGTCAGGGAGCAGGGAGGGGAAGGAGGAGAGGGGCGTCGAGAGCAGGTTGAGCGGGTCGCCGCCGGGCGCGGAGGCGATCGGGTCTGGGAGTGCTCGCGCGGCGCGCTCGGCCGGGAGGAGCGGGGCGAGGGCGCGCAGGCGAGCCAGCAGGGAGGGGAGCTCGGGGGGCTTGGGGAATCCGAGCCGCTCGCAGAGCGCGCTCGCGGCCGCGAGGGGGATGCGCGAGCGCAGCTCCGAGAGGAGGGGATCGAGCGGGCTGGCGGCGGGGCGGCGCGCGCCGCGGCGGGATTCGCGCGAGAGCAGATCCTCGCGGGCGCGCAGGAGGGCGAGGAAGAGGTTGGGGGAGGGGGATTCGAGGGCGAGGCGGCCGATGGCCGGGAGCAGGCGCGGATCGGCCCAGCGGCTGGCGGAGTCGGCGAATTCGGCGAACTCGGGGTGGTCCGTCCGGCAGAAGGCGCGCGCGAGGGAGGCGAAAGCCTCGCCGAGCGCCCCGAAGGCCTCCGGGGGGAGGGAGTAGGATTCGCGCTCGGTGAGCAGGCTCTCGGCGAGGCGGGAGAGGGAATCGGCGCCGATGGGGATGGCGGAGGGATCGGACGCGGCCAGGGCCGAGCAGGCGCGCAGGGCGCCCGTCTGGAGGTGGCGGATCTTGGCGCGGGCCTCGAGGCTCTCCTGGTGGAAGTCGCGCGGATAGCGCCGGGAGACGGATCGGCGCAGGGCCTCGAGGATGAAGGCGTCGTCGGCGACGAGGGCGAAGGCCTCCGGGGAGGCCGAGAAGTCCGGCAGGCAGGACCATCCGGACTTCTCGGCGGCCGCGAGCCAGGCGGAGCGGATCCGGGGGAGGAGGGGCTCGAGCTCGGAGAGGGAGAGGGATTCGAGATCGTAGGGGTTGATCCGCTGGGCGTATTCGGCCGGGGAGATCAGGTCTTGGGCGCCGCGCAGCTCGCCAAGGCGGGAGTAGGGCCAGAGGAAGCCCGAGCGCCAGGGGTCGGAGAGCCCGGCGCGCGCGAGCAGGAGGGATTCGAGCAGGGGGCGATCCTCGGGGAGGAAGGGCCAGCGGCGGAAATCGGACAGATCCGGCTCGGAGCCCTCCGAGCGGGCGCGCTCGATCAGGGCGTCGCGGTAGAGGGCCTTCAGGCGGGGATCGTCGAGGAGATCGTCGCGCTGGAGGATCTCGAGGTGCTCGAGGAGGAATCCGCGCCCGAGGGCGAGGACCTCGTCGGGGGAGAGGGAGGCGATGGACGCGCGGAGGATGCGCGAGGTCGAGAAATCGTCGAGGCGGGACTGCTCGAGCAGCTCGGAGCGAAAGCGCGCGATCTGGCCGGCGTCCAGCAGGGTCCCCTCGCGCAGGGGGATGCCCAGGGCCAGGGCGCGCTCGGCCTCCCGGCGGGGGTCGAGAGCGGGGGCGATCCGCTCGGGGGCGGTTTCGCGATGCTCGGCCGAGATGGACTCCGGGGAGGGGAGCGCGCGGGAGAAGAGCGGCTGCAGGCGCTCGCGCAGGGCCTCGTCGAGGGGGAAGCGCTCGAGGATGTAGGAGGCGGAGAAGGGGGAGAGGGTCTCGAGCAGGAGGGGCAGGGGGGGCTCGAGGCCCTCCAGGAGCATGGCGCGCAGGGCGAATCCGCGGGAGCGCTCGATGAGAGCCCCCAAGGCGGCGGGGTCGGTTTGGGCGAGCTCGAGCTCGGCGCGGTCGAAGCGGTGGAGCATGGTTGCGCTGGATGGGCGATAGGTGGGGAGATGATAGCAGAAAAACGAGCGCCCGGGCGTCCGAGGGCGCTTGCGAAGAGGGGAATGCGAGCTAGGATGGGCGCGGCGCCGGGGAGGGGAATCCGCGGGGGCGACAACGAAAAGGGGGGAGAGAGGCGATGGGCGAGATCAGCGTGGGGATCTGGGGGCTGGGGCGGATGGGGGCGAACATGGCGCGTCGGCTGTCGAGGGCGGGGATCCGGGTGCGCGCGCACAACCGGACGCCGGAGGCGGCCGAGGCGCTCGCGCGCGAGGAGGCGAACATCGAGGTGGCGCGGGACCTGGCGGAGCTCGCCGGGGAGGCCTCCAGCGGGATGGAGCGGGCGGTGATGTGGCTGATGCTGCCGGCCGGGGAGCCCACGGAGAAGGCGTTCCGGGAGGTCGCGCCGATGCTCGGGCGGGGGGATCTGCTGGTGGACGGGGCGAACGGGCAGTATCGGGACGCGATCCGGCGCGCGGCGGAGCTGGGCGCGCGCGGGGTGGGGTTCGTGGACGTGGGGGTCTCCGGCGGAGTCTGGGGGCTCGAGCGGGGATATTGCCTCATGGCGGGGGGAGCGGAGCGGGACGTGGAGGCGCTCCGGCCGATCCTGGCGGCGCTCGCGCAGGAGGGGGGCTGGGCGCGAGTGGGGCCGGCGGGAGCGGGGCACTTCTCGAAGATGGTCCACAACGGGATCGAATACGGGATGATGCAGTCCCTCGCGGAGGGCTTCGCGCTGCTGGCGGCGAAGGGGGAGATGGGCTTCGACGTCGGGCGGGTCGCGGAGCTGTGGCGGCACGGGTCGGTGGTGGAGTCCTGGCTGCTGGACCTGTGCGCGAAGTTCCTCGGCGGAGAGGGGGGAGGGCTCGCGGGGGTGGCGCCGCGGGTGGCCGACTCCGGGGAGGGGCGCTGGATGGCCAAGGAGGCGATCGACCTGGGGATCCCGGCGCCGGCGCTCATGGCGGCGCTCTCGGCGCGCTTCGGCAGCCAGGGCGGGGCGGACGCGTCGCTGCGGGCGCTCGCGCTCATGCGCAAGGGGTTCGGCGGGCACGCGGTGGAGAGCGAAGGGCCGGCGAAGGAGGCGAAGGAGTAGCCAGGCGGAGCAGGGGCGGCCCGGGACGCGGGCCGGAGAGGGAGCGAAGGGGAGGGAGGGGAAGATGTCGCTGAGAAGGAAGTCGGATCTGGAGGATGGGCTCGAGAGCGGGCCGTGCGCGCTGGTGATATTCGGGGCGACGGGGCATCTGGCCGGGGAGAAGCTGCTCCCCGCGCTGTATCGGCTCGAGCGGGAGGGGCGGCTGACGGAGGACCTGCGGATCATCGCGCTGGGCCGGCGCGAGCACGCGGACGAGTCCTGGAGGGATTACGCGGCCGCGAAGCTCGCGGCGAAGGGGTTCGAGCGCGGCAAGCCCATGGAGCGGCTGCTGCGGCGGATGGAGTATCTCCGCGGCGATCTGGGGGAGGCGGAGCTCTACGGGCGGCTGGCCGGGAGGCTGGGGTGCGCGATCAGCGGGGAGGCGCTCGGGGCGGTCTTCTACCTGGCGGTGAAGCCGGAGGATTTCGACGTGGTGGTGAAGAATCTGGACGCGGCGGGGCTGGCCAGGCCGAAGGGGACGCACCGGATCGTGATCGAGAAGCCCTTCGGGGAGGACCTGGAGTCGGCGCAGGCGCTCAACATGCTGCTGCACAGGCACTTCGACGAGAGCCAGATCTTCCGGATCGACCACTACCTGGGGAAGGAGACGGTGCAGAATCTGCTGGTCTTCCGCTTCGCCAACGCGCTCATCGAGCCGCTGTGGAACCGCAACCACATCGACCATGTGCAGATCACGGTGGCGGAGACGGCGGGGGTGGAGACGCGCGCGGGCTACTACGACAAGGCCGGGGCGCTGCGGGACATGGCGCAGAACCATCTCATGCAGCTGCTGGCCTTGGTGGCGATGGAGCCGCCGCCCTCGCTCGACGCGGCGGCGCTGCGCGACGAGAAGGTGAAGGCGCTCAAGTCGATCCGGCCGATCGGGGCGCGGAGCGTCCGGGCCCACGCCTTCCGGGCGCAGTATCGGGCGGGCTCGGTCGGGGGGATCCATGTCCCCGGCTACCAGGACGAGGCGGGCGTGGCGGCGGGGAGCGTGACGGAGACCTACGCGGCGCTCAAGCTCTACGTGGACAATTGGCGCTGGCAGGGGGTTCCGTTTTACCTGAGGGCGGGCAAGCGCATGCGGGAGAACCGATCGATGATCTCGATCCAGTTCAAGCATCCGCCGCAGAGGCTCTTCCGGGAGACGCCGCTGGAGCGGCTGGAGCCGAACGTGCTGACGCTCTCGCTGCAGCCGCAGGAGAGCCTGCGGCTGGATCTGCACGCGAAGCGGCCGGGGCTGGGGCTGGGGACGCGCAAGATCAGCCTGGACGCGGGCTACCGCTCCGGGGAGGAGGGGGGGCTGGAGGCCTACGAGACGCTGCTGCTGGACGTGCTGCAGGGCGACGGGTCGCTGTTCATCCGCTTCGACGAGGTGGAGTGGTCGTGGAGGCTGGTGGATCCGGTGCTGCGGGCGTGGGCGGGGGAGCGGGAGTTCATCCACTCGTATCCGGCCGGGTCCTGGGGCCCGGCGGAGGCGAACCGGCTGTTCGACTCGGAGGAGACGCAGTGGAGGGAGAAGCCGTGAGGCGCCGGCGCGCGGAGGCGATCGGCTAGGGGCTAAGGGCGCGGGCAGCGGGAAGGGGGCGTCGCCGAGGGGTCGAGCGCGAGGCGCAGGGCCTCGGCCTTGGCGCGCAGGCCCTCCAGAAGGGACGGCGCGGGATCCTCGGCGGAGGCGGCGGCCTGAGCGACCTCGGAGGGGACCGAGGCGACGCGCCCGGCGGCGAGGAGGGCGAGCGCCGCGGCGGCGCCGAAGGCGAGGCGCTGGAATTTCGGCAAAGGAGCCAGCGGGCGGGGGCGCGAATCGAGGGGGCGGGGCATGGGGATCTCCTGGTTTGGGTCGGGGGCGCGGCGCCCCCGCGGCTCCATTGCATTATAGGATGGAGAGATCCGAAGCGGAAGACGGGTGGATCGGGGCGGGCAAATGCGGGATAATGGGAGGATCGGGGCATCCGCGGAGAGGGGCATGGGCGAAAAGCGAGAGGAATCGGCCGGAGAGAGGCGGGCCCCGAGCCCGCTGTTCGTGGCGCTGCAGGATCAGGCGGTGAGGACGGCCGCGCGGCTGCTCGAGGACGAGGCGGCGGCGCGCTGGTTCCGCGAGGACAAGGAGGCCGGGCGCAGCGCGCTGCTGGTGATGGCGGCGCCGGGGACGATGAAGGGGATGGGGTGGAGCGGGGTGGATCTGCTGCCCAAGCTCTTCGCGGCGCTGGAGGGGGACCTGGTGCGCGAGTTCAGCGCGAAGGAATGGAAGGAGGCGGAGGTCGTCTTGCCGGAGGGGAAGGAGTGGGCGACGCCGCTGGAGATCGGGGCGGCGAACTGGTTCGCCGCCGGGGCGCTCAAGGCGGCCGAGGAGGCGCGCCGGCTCGTTCAGGCGGGGGCGAAGGCGAGCCCGAGGGCGCTCGGGGCCGCGCTGATCGCGGCGGCCTCGCAGGGGCACGAGGGGGCGGTGCGGACGCTGCTGGAGCTGGGGGCGGACCCCGACGCGCGCGACGAGCGCGGGATGGGGCCGCTGCACCGGGTCGACCACGCGGAGACCGCGGCGCTGCTGCTGGCGGCCGGGGCGGATCCGCTCGCGCCGAGCGCGCAGGGGAAGCTGCCGGCGGAGCTGGCGGCCGAGCGCGGGCGGGAGGAGGTGGCGCGCAAGATCTTCGAGGCGGGAGCGAAGGCGCGCGCGAAGGCGAGCAAGGCCGCGGCGAAGGCGAAGGCGCCGGCGGGGGATTCGGCGCCCGCGGCGGTGGATTCGGCGGCGCCGCTGTTCGCGGCGCTGGCCAAGAAGAGCGCGGCGCTGTTCCGGGGGATGCTCTCCAAGGGCAGCTTCGACATCCGCGGGGCCAAGAGCGAGGGAGGGGAGCGGCTGCTGGAGGCGGCCTTGGCGCAGGGGATGTGGGTGGACGCGAAGCGGCTGCTGCTCAAGGGGGCGAGCCTGAACGACCTGGGCAAGGACGGAGCGCCGCTGTGGGGGCATCTGGCGCGCAGGGATCTGGGATGGCGCCCGCGCAAGAAGGAGCAGGAGACGGTCGAGGAGCTCTGGGCGTGGGCGGCCGAGTCCGGGGGAATCGATTTCGCGGCGCGCAGGGCCAGCGGGCACGCGGAGGTGGACGCGCTCGCCGGCAAGGGCGGGAGCGGGTGGTCTCGGGGGATGGGCTGGCGGGAGATGGAGCGCCGGGCGCTGGAGGCGGGGCTGGAGAGGACGCCCTCGGACTGGGCGCTGCTGACGACGCGAGGGCTCGAGATGGCCGCGGGCTCGACGCCGGAGTCGGCGGAGATTTTCGGGCTGGGCCGGCGCGGCGAGGAGGGGGAGCGCGAGAAGATCCGCGAGGCGATCCGGGAATGGGCGCGAAACAGCGCGGGGTGCGATCCGCGCGAGGCGAGGGCGCAGCTGCGCGAGGCGGCGAAGCTGGCCTCGCAGCTGCAGTGGCGCAAGGAGATGGCGGAGATGACGCTGGGGATCGTGGAGGATCTGCTGGAGATCCATCCGGAGGCGCCGCTGGAGATCCGGGAGGAGACGCAGGAGGATCTGCGCCGGCGGCTCGAGGCGCTCGCGCAGCGGCGGGATTTGGGGCGCTCCGTGGCGCAAGGAGCCGACGGGGCGGCGAAGGCGCGCAAGAAGGGGCTCTGAGGGAAGGATCCTCGCGGAGGTGTCGAAATCTCGGCGGGGGCGAAATCTCGACGCAACATTCTATGTTATGCCAATAGGGCCCTGGGATTTTTTCCGGCGCCGTTTTGGGTTCCGGTGGGGCCGGAGTTTTCGGGCAATGGCCTTGGGCGCTCAGAGCGCGCGGCCGCGCGCGGCGCGCTCGGCGCTGGGCGCGGGGAGGGCGGCGAGCAGGGCCTGCGACTCGAGGACGGAGCGCGCGGCGCCCAGGCCGGGCAGAGCCAGCAGGGTTTCGGCGGAGATCTCCAGCTCCCAGGCGGCGCTGGATCCGAAGGCGAGCAGGAGGGCGCGGCGGCCGCCGGGCAGGGGGGCGCGCTCGTCGGAGTGGATGGAGGGGAGCTCGGAGAGGGAGAAGGAGAGGCGCCGGCCCGAGCGCGGGTCGGACAGGCGCAAGGCGGCGCGGTCGAATCCGGGGAGCTCGCGGCAGTCGGAGAGGGGGAGGCCGGGATTGCGCCGGGTCCCCAGGAGGCGGCCGGAGCGCCAGCGCAGGCGGGGCGATCCGGAGGCGAGAAGGCCGAGCCACTCCTCGCCGGGCTGGTCCCAGAGGAGGCCGTGGGGGGAGTGGAAGGCCAGCAGCGAGGATCCGCCGGGGGCGGGGAGGATGGCGCGCAGGCGCGCGCCGTGGAGATTGGCGCCGGCGAGCCGGGCGAGCGCCTCGCCGCCGAGGGCCTCGAGGGAGTCCGAATCGCCGGAGCTGGCGCGGGCGAGGTCGTCGAGGTAGGCCTCGGCGCGGGCGCTGAGGCGGGCGGCCAGGGAGCGCAGGGGCTCGGGCAGGGAGGGGTCGGCGAGGCGATAGGCGATCTCGTCCCAGACGGCGCGCGATCCGAGGCGGCGGCGCCGGAAGAAGGAGGGGGCGCCCTCGAGAGCGCGGAAGGCGGCGAGCAATCGGCGCGGCGGGGTGGACGCGGCCGGGTCGGAGAGGAGCATGCGCCGGTCCAGCCGCCAATAGCCCTCGCCCGGGAGCATCCCGGGCTGGCGGGGGAGGGGAGGGCGGCGAGGGCGCATGGGGGGGCGAAGGGGCGGAAAGGAGGGGATGATAGCGGAAAAGGGGGCGCGCGGCTAGCGTTCGGGGGGAATCAGCCCGGGGATTGGCGGGAGGACTCGGGAGCGCCGGATTCGGGCGAGCGCAGGCGCGCGCTGGCCTTCGATTCGAGGGCTTCGCGCAGGGCGCGGGATTTGCAGCGCTTGGCGCGATCGAGCATCTCGGCGATCGCGGGGGCGCTGGCGGAGGCGGAGATGGCCAGGCGGGCGATCTCCTCGGGGGCGTCCGGGCCGAGGGCGGCGAGGCGGTCGAGCAGGCGCTCGCCGCCGGAGAGGTCCCAGAAGATGGAGACGCCCTCCGGGCCGAGGCCGCCGCCGTCGGCGGCCTGGCGGATGGCGAAGGCGTCCAGGAGGATGGCGGCCATGCGGGCGGGGACGCGGGAGAGGCCGCCGTTGGAGAGGGCGCGCACGGCCTCGTCGCGGGATCCGACGCGCAGGGCCTCGGCGAGGTGGCTCTCGCGCATCGCGCCGAAGGAGAGGAATCCTTCCCTGCGGGCCCAGTCGAGCATGGAGCCGGAGGGGTCGGCCGCGGGGAGGATGTCCTCCTCGGAGAGGGCGGACATGGCCCAGGCCTTGAGGGGGGGGACCTTGGACTCGAGCAGGTCGGAGAGGCGGCGGCGCGAGACGCGCTGGGCGAATTTGGAGAGGATTTCGCGGCGGCGGCCGATCAGCAGCGCGCTGATGAGCTTGCGCTCGCTGGAGCGCTCGACGAGCCAGGAGGGGTTGTCCAGGGGCTCGTCGAGCATGGAGGAGACGGCGGATTCGGCCTCGCTGCGCTTGCCGACGCCCCAAAGCAGGAGGCGGGCCTCCCAGAGGCGCTCCCAGGCGTCGGCCTCGGAGGGGGTGGGCGCTCCGGGGGCGGGGGGATGGGGCGGCGGGGTGGAGAGGGGCTTTCGCTGGCGAGCGGGGGCCGGGGGGGCGGGGCTCCGCCAGGGGAGCCGCAGCCATCGGGAGACGAGGCGCGCGAGAGAGGAGAGCTCCATGGGGCCGGGGGGAGGGAAGGGAGAGGGCAGTATGGCGCGGAAAAGGGAGTCGGCGCAAGGAGCGGTTCGCGGAGGGCGGATCGATGCCAGCATGATGCGGGAAGGGATGAGCGAAAAAGAAGATCGGCGCGGGGCGCGCCGCCGCCCGGGGGGCGTTGACCGCCAGGCGGAGAGGCGCGAGGAGCGCTTGATCCGAGCGGGGGGGCGCCGTATCGTGGGGCCGTTTTCGCGAAACGCCGCGGGCGGGAGGAAGCGATGGGATCGAGGGGAATGGGGGCCGCGCTGGCGCTGGCGCTGCTGTGGGCGGGGAGCGCGCAGGCCGGGCAGGTGGAGATGATCCGGGAGGACGCGCTGCGCGAGGGGCCCTCGCCGACGGCGCGGGAGATCGGGAAGGCGCCCAAGGGAGCCCGAGCCGAGGAGCTCGCCAAGAGCGGAGGCTGGAGGCAGATCCGCAGCGCGGGGAAGACGGGCTGGGTGCGGCTGCTCTCGGCCAAGCAGGTCGGGGGGAGCGCGGGCGGATCGCTCGCGGGGATCTCGGGGAACTACGACGCCAAGCGGGTGGTGGCGGTGGCGGGGCTGCGGGGCCTCTCGGAGGAGGAGCTCAAGGCGGCCAAGTTCGACGCGGAGCAGCTCGGGCGGCTCGAGAGCCTGGGGGTCTCGGCGGCGGAGGCGGAGGGGTTCGCGCGAGCCGGAGGGCTCGAGCGGATGAGGGCCGAGCGCCTGCCGGATCCGGCCAAGGAGGAGCGGGCCCGGGCGGAGAGCGCCGCGAGGTCGGGCTCCGGAGGCTGGGGCGAAGAGACGCTCTGGGGCAATTGATGGAGCGCGGGAGCGCCGGGGCAATGGGTTGAATGGGTTGAATTCGCTGAATGGATGGAATGGCGCGGACCGGAGGCCGCCGGGCGAGCCCGGGGATTCGGGGGCGATAGGGGAGAATGGCATGGGACGATCGATGCGGGCGGGGATGGCGGCGCTGGGGCTGGGGCTGGGGCTGGGGCTGGCGAGCGCGCCGGCGCAGGCCGGGGACGGCGAGCGGCTCGGGCAGGCGCTGGGGATTCTGTTCGGGCAGGCGAAGCCGCAGCCGGCCAGCGAGGCGCCGACCCAGGGCCAGCAGGCGCTCGCCTCGCCGCCGCCGCAGAGGCCGCTCACCGAGAAGGAGCGCAGGGAGCTCGAGGAGAGCCAGGCGAAGGGGAATCTGGCCAACGCGCTGCTGATGGGGAGGATGACGCCGGCGCAGGAGCGCGAGCTCGGGAGGCAGATCGCCGGCGGGGTGCTGGGGGCGGCGCCGCTGGTCCCGGATTTCCGGCTGCAGTCCTATGTGAACCGGGTGGGGATGTGGGTGGCGCTGCAGAGCGAGCGCCCGGAGGTTCCCTGGCGCTTCGGGGTGATCGAGAGCGAGGGGATCAACGCGTTCGCGGCGCCGGGGGGCTACATCCTGGTGACCAAGGGGCTGTATCGGCTCCTGAGGACGGAGAGCCAGCTCGCCGGGGTGCTCGGGCACGAGATCGCGCACGTCAACCGGCGCCACCACGAGAAGCTCCTGCGCAAGAGCAGCGCGATCGCGGGGCTCTCGGGGCTGCTCGCGGCGCGCGTGGGCGGTGGCGGCGGGGGGGAGCAGGAGCTGCGGGCGGTGATCGGCAACGGGGCGGAGATCATGGCGCGGGGGCTCGACAAGGACTCCGAGCTGGAGGCGGACCGGGACGGGTCGGTCTACGCGGCGCGGGCGGGCTACGAGCCCTACGGGCTGGCGGCGATCCTCGAGGAGATGGGGCACTTCGGGGCCGGGGACAGCCGGATGGGGCTGCTCAAGAAGACGCACCCGGACGCGGGCGCGCGCCTGGAGAGCCTCTCGGCGGCGGTGGGGGATCGCTGGGAGGGGCTGGCCGGGGGCAAGGAGCTCAGCGGGCGCCTGGTCCCTCTGCGCGACTAGGCCAGGGGCCCGCCGGGGGCCCCGGGGGAGGCCGGGGCTGTCGCGGATTTCTCGCCAAGCGGATCCGGCGGGGCGGAGGTGTCGCGTTTTTTGGCGCATGGGGGCGGATCTGTCGCGAAAATTGGGGTTGGCGAGGAAGGAGCCGGCAGGATTCGCCGATTCGGGGGCGGCCGCCGAGCGAGAGAGATATTGATAAGAGTATTGTTGTGATGTAATACTTCGGCTTTTCCATCAAGGGGCTCCCATGTCTTGGCTGGGGAAGCTGTTCGATCGGAGCGGGGCCCGGATTCCTCGGCGACCGGGAGAGCCGGAGGAGCGATCGCCAGGGCGCGGCGGAGCGCCGGGGCGGGGCGAGCCCGCCTGGAGCGGGTATCCGCGCCATGATCCCCGGGAATACGAGGTCCGCGAGATCAGCCCGGAGGAGATGGCCCGGCAGCTGGAGGGGACGCGGGAGAAAAGCTAGCGGGGAAAGGGGCGGGCTATTTTTCTTTTGGATGGCGAGAAAAATGGCGCGCCGGAGGGGTTTCGCGCGATAATGCCCCATGGTTTTTTGATGGTTTTCTGGAGCCGATCATGGGCGGAACTGTGGCGGAGACGATCCGCAGGGAAAATGGGCAAATCCTCAAGATGGCGCGCCGAACCGGAGCCTACAATTGGATGTTCTTTAGCCGAGAGTTTCTCGAGGGCGATGAGGAGAAGGCGATCGCCGAGCACCACAGGGGCTTCGAGGAGATGCGCCAGGATTGGCTCAAGAACCAGGAGAGCGGGAAGTTCGAGTTCGGCATGACCGACGCGTATGGCTGGTGCGAGCACACGGCGCCGATCGATTACGGGCTGGTCGTCATCGACTTCCAGGCGCGCAAGATCCATTCCATGCAAGGTTACGACACGCCGTTTAGCATGAGCATATGGGACTTCGGCGCGATGTTCGAAAGCGAAGGAGCCAAGGAGGCGGCGCTGGCCGAGAAGATGATCCGGGAGGATTGGGCCTTTTTCGCCAACAGATCCCTCGAGCCGCTCGGATCGCTAAGCGAGGCCTTCGCAGGAGCCGCCAGCCGCGAGCTGCGAATCGAGCGCATGGAAGAGCTGCTCAAGGGGTTTCGGACGGAGGCCGCGCCGGGCAAGAGGATCGATCGGATCGTCCCCGCCAAAGGGGGCTTCGAGCTCCTGCGCTACGAGGAGACCCCAAAGGGGGCGCTGTCGATGGCCAAAGCGCTGAGCGCGGAGGGATTCTCTTTTCGGGAAGACGAAATCCAGATGTGGGTGGAGCGCTATCTTCCCGAGGGGGAGGAGATCGCGCCGGGCGCCGGCTGGGGCGCGCAGATGCGCCGAGCGCTCGGGGAAAGCCCCGAGCCCGCCGCGAGCGGAAAATCGAACCTCAGAAAGGGGAATCCATGAACACCAAAAGCCTGATCGAGCTGGAGAAGGATCTGAAGTCGTTTCTCGGCGAGCGCGGATTGAGGATGGAGCGGGGGATCCGAGGCGAGCATATCGATCTCGAAGACGGCCTGCCTTGGCTGGAGATCTCCGGAGAGATCGAAGGCAAGGGCGCGGCGGAGGAGATCGCGCAGGATTTGGCCGGCGCGCTCGACGTCAAGGTTCTGTTCAATCGCCTGGAGTCTTGGGGCGGGGAGAGCCGCTCGCAGCTGCATCTGGTGCTCGATATCGACGCGCAGAAGGCCGTCGAGG
>VFQM010000578.1_pt1 | contig 39586 bp, 37 predicted proteins | sample 3512391 | NCBI WGS metagenome assembly VFQM01 (sample SAMN10412369, study PRJNA504923) | tailings metagenome | isolation source: Replicate 1 from Balatoc abandoned mine | place: Philippines
TTCCCGCGCGAGGCCGTCGAGTCCGGTTTTGCCGATGTCGAAGAGATCGAGTTGTCGACCGCTGCGCCGGTCGAAGCACCGATGGCAGAGGCGCCCGTGGATGCCCTGCCCGAAGCGCCGGCACCAGACGATCAGGTTCGTGAGATCGGCCCGCTGCGGATCGGCCACAAGCTCTACAACGTCTTCCTCAACGAAGCCGACGAGTGGTCCCGTCGCCTGAGCACGGCACTGTCCGAATGGGCGCTCGAAACGCACGCGCCGGTGCCCGAACAAGCCGAGGGCCTGGCCCATTCGCTGGCGGGCGCGTCGGGCACCGTGGGTTTCGAATCGCTGTCCGACATCGCACGCGCGCTGGAGCACGCGCTGGAAGCGGTGGCGGCGCGTCAGGCAGAAGGCCAATCGGCCGCGCCCGCGCTGGGCCCGCTGTTCGTGGCGGCGGCCGAGGACATCCGCCGCCTGCTGCACCAGTTTGCGGCGGGCTTCCTGAAGGAGGCCAACCCCACCGTGCTGGCCGATCTCGTGCGTGCGCTGCACGATCCGGACTCCTTTGTCGAGCCGGCGGTCCCCGCTGCCATTGACGCACCTGCGGCCAACAGCGCCGACGGCGTGTTCCTGCAGTTGACCGATGAGGTCGAGTTGCTGCCCGGTGACGATGAACCGGAGGTGCTGCCGCAGGCCGATGCCATCGAGGTGATCGAGACGGCGGCCCCGCTTGAAGAGCCGGTCGAAGCACCGATCGAAGCACCGATCGAAGCGTCGATCGAGGTACCGATGGAGCTGCCAGACGAGGCACCGACGGCCGCGCAGACGGGCTGGGGGGTTCTGCCACCGGAGCCCGTGGCGCCCTTGCCGGTCCAGCCGCAGTCGCATCAAGACATCGACGACGACATCGACGCGGTCGACACCATCGATGTCGATCTGTTCCCGATCTTTGCGGAAGAGGCGCAGGAACTGCTGCCGCAACTTGGCGCTGCGTTGCGCCAGTGGGTGCAGCGCCCCGACAACACCAGTGCGCGTGCCGAGGTGCTGCGAAACCTGCACACCCTCAAGGGCAGCGCCCGCCTTGCTGGCGCCTTGCGGTTGGGCGAAATGGCGCACCGCATGGAGACGGCGGCCGAGCGCCTGGGTTCCGATGTGCAGCGCAGCAGCGATGTGCAGGTGCTTCAGGAGGACTTCGACGCGATCGCTGCGCGCTTCGAGCAGCTGCGCCACCCGGACGCCGATACCGGCAGCGTGGTGCAGTCACTGCCCGAGTCTGTGGCCGCCGACGCGGCACCGGCCACTGCCCCGGTCGAGGCTGCGGAGACCCCGTCGGCAGTGCCCTCGGCATTGCCCCTGGGCGCCCAGTTCACCGCGCCGGTCGCGCCCGCCCAGCTGGGTGCGCGCGCCGCTGCCGCCGTTCGCGTGCGTCCCGAGCTGCTGGATCGTCTCGTCAACCAGACGGGTGAGGTCATCATTTCTCGCGCGCGGATGGAAGCCGAGATCGTCACCCTGCGCACCTCGCTCAAGGAACTCACCGGCAACCTGGATCGCTTGCGCCATCAGCTGCGCGACATCGAACTGCAGGCCGAGAGCCAGATGCAGTCCCGCCTGGCCCAGGCCCGGGATCACGAACAGTCTTTTGACCCGCTGGAGTTCGACCGCTTCACACGCGTGCAGGAACTCACCCGCATGATGGCCGAGTCGGTCAACGACGTGGCCACCGTGCAGCGCAACCTGCAGCGCGCGGTGGAAGCCACCGAAGACAACCTGGTGGCCCAGGGCCGCCAGACCCGTGAGCTGCAACGCGACCTGCTGCGCACGCGCATGGTGGAGTTCGAGGGCATCTCCGAGCGCCTGTACCGCGTGGTGCGCCAGGCGTCCAAGGAATCGGGCAAACAGGTTCGCCTGGACATCACGGGCGGCAACATCGAGATGGACCGGGGCGTGCTCGACCGCATGACCGGTGCCTTCGAGCACCTGCTGCGCAACCACGTGGCCCACGGTATCGAAGCCCCCGAGCAACGCGAGCAGCACGGCAAGCCGGCCGAGGGCCGCATCGACATCACGCTGCACCAGGAACTCAACGACGTGTCGTTGGTGTTTGCCGACGACGGCGCCGGCATCGACCTTGACCGCTTGCGCGAGAAGGCGCGTGAGGCGGGCCTGGTGGCGCCTGACGCTCCGATCGACGATGCGCAAGCTGCCCAGCTCATCTTCGAGGCCGGGATCTCCACCGCCAAGGAAGTCTCCGAACTGGCGGGTCGCGGCATCGGCATGGACGTGGTGCGCAATGACGTGCTGGCGCTGGGCGGCCGCATCGAAACGTCCACACAGCGCGGCCAGGGCACGCAATTCAAGCTTGTGCTGCCGCTGACGACGGCGGTGACCCAGGTGGTGATGCTGCGCGTGGGCGAACTGGCCTTTGGTGTCCCCTCCAACGTGGTGGAGATCGTTCGCCGCCTCTCGTCGGCTGAACTGCAGGCTGCTTACGCGACGGGCCACCTGCGCCACGGCGACGAGGGCGTGCCGTTCTACTGGGGCGGGGCGCTGTTGCAGTCGTCGGCCCAGTCGCAGGAAACGCACCGCACGCTGCCGGTGGTGATCTTCCGAAGCGCGGCTCGCCGTGTGGCCATGCACGTCGATGAGGTGCTGGGCAACCAGGAAGTCGTGGTCAAGAACCTGGGTTCGCAGCTGTCGCGCCTGCCCGGTCTGGCGGGCATGTCGGTGCTGGCGTCCGGCGCTGTGGCCCTGATTTACAACCCCGTGGCCTTGTCCACGGTGTACGGCGCGCAGGTGGCCGACTGGGTGCGCCAACAGCAGGAGCAGCCGCAGCCGTCGTCAACGCCGGCGGGCGGCGATGCGGTGCCCGAGGTGCCCATGGCCCACGTGCCGCTGGTGCTGGTGGTGGACGATTCCATCACGGTGCGCCGTGTGACGCAGCGCCTGCTGCAGCGCGAGGGCTACCGTGTCTCGCTGGCGGCCGACGGTCTGCAGGCGCTGGAGAGGCTGCAAGCGGAGCGCCCTGCCGTGGTGCTGTCCGACATCGAGATGCCGCGCATGGACGGTTTCGACCTCGTGCGCAACATCCGCGGCGACGCGCGCATGTCCGACCTGCCGGTGATCATGATCACCTCGCGCATCGCCGAGAAGCACCGGGAGCACGCGCGCGAACTCGGGGTCGATCATTACCTGGGCAAGCCTTACTCGGAAGACGAGTTGCTGGCGCTGGTGGCGCGCTACGCCCGCACGACCGCCGACGCCTGATCGGGCAGCCGCCAACGCGGCGCCCACACCGCACAAGCCCGGCTCAGGCCGGGCTTTGCTTTTTGACGACGGCGTAGCGCTGCAGGGTCTTCTCGCGCGCCACCGCGTGGTCGACGATCGGGCGCGGGTAGTCCCGATCCAGTTCGACGCCCGCGGCGGCAAGCTCCACGGCCGGGGCCAGCCAGGGTGCGTGCAGGGCCGCATCGGGCAGGCCCGCCAGTTGCGGCAGGTAGCGGCGGATGAAGCGGCCCTGGGGGTCGAACTTCTGGCTCTGGCTCACCGGGTTGAAGATGCGGAAGTAGGGCTGCGCGTCGCAGCCGCTCGAACTTGCCCACTGCCAGCCGCCGTTGTTGGCCGCGAGATCGAAGTCGATCAGGTGCTCGGCGAAATAGCGCTCGCCCCACTGCCAGTGGATGCCGAGGTCCTTCACGAGGAAGCTCGCCACCACCATGCGCAGGCGGTTGTGCATGTAGCCGCTCTGGTTGATCTGTGCCATCGCGGCATCCACCAGCGGGTAGCCGGTGCGGCCCTCGCACCACGCCTGGAACTGGGTTTGCGCGTGCTTGCCGTGTTCAAAGCGGATGGCGTCGTACTCGGGCTTGAAGCTGCGCTGCGCCACGTGCGGAAAGTTCGCCAGGATCTGGTGGTAGAAGTCGCGCCAGATCAGCTCCGACAGCCAGGTCGAAGCGCCCGCGTTGCCCTGCAGGTGCAGTGAATGCGCCGCGCTGGCCAGCGCACGGATCGACACCGTGCCGAAGCGCAGGTGCACACTCAGGTAGCTCGGCCCCTTCACCGCGGGGAAGTCCCGGGCCTCCTGGTAGCGGTCGATGCGCTGCAGGAAATCGTCGAACAGGCGGTGCGCGCCGCTGGCACCGGTGGGCACGGGCAGGCTGGCCAGGTTGGTGGGCACGAAGCCGATGTCGGCCAGCGTCAACACGGGCCGATCGAGTTCGGCCGGCACAGGCGCCAGCGCACCGGCGTGGTGTTCGATCGGGTAGGCCTTGAGGTGGTAAGGCGTGAGTGCCTTGAGCCACGCGTTCTTGTACGGCGTGAACACACCGAAGGCGTGGCCCGCCTGGGTGAGCACCTCGCGCCGCTCGAACACCACGTGGTCCTTGAAGCTGCGCATCAGCACGCCCTGGTGCGCCAGGTCGCCGAACACGCGGGCGTCGCGCGCCAGCGCATCGGGCTCGTCGTCGTGGTTGGTGAACACGGCCTGTACGCCCAGGCGTGCGGCCAGCGCGGGGATGGCGTGGCGCGCGTGGTCGTGCAGCACGATCAGCCCGGTGCCGACTTGCCCGTGGCGGGCGCCGAGTTCGCGCAGCGCGCTGTCCAGCTCCACCAGCGATTCGCGGATGAACTCCACCCGCCGGTCGGCGCGCGGCAGCGCATCGAGGATGTCGCGGTCGAACACGAACACGCACCAGACCTTGCGGCAGCTTCGCAGCGCATGGTGCAGGGCCGCGTTGTCGCTGGCGCGCAGATCGCGGCGAAACCACATCAGCCCGTTGTCGAATTGGCTCATGGTGAGGGCAGGGGGAATGTGCGGCCAGGGCCGGCCGCGGGTGCATGGGCGCGCCTAAAATCCGCCCATGGCCGCCGATTCTGCTCCGATCAATCTCACCCATCATTTCCTGATCGCGATGCCGGGGCTGAGCGACGAGCTATTCGGCCGCAGCGTGGTGTTCATGTGCGAACACAGCGAGCGCGGCGCACTGGGCCTCGTGATCAACAAGCCCAGCGACATCCTGCTGCCGCGCCTGTTCGAGAAGGTCGACCTGCAACTGCACCGCGAGGACCTGATGGAGCAGCCGGTGTTCCAGGGCGGCCCGGTGCAGACCGAGCGCGGTTTCGTGCTGCACGAGGCCGTGGGCGGCGGTGCTGATGAATCGGTGTACGCCTCCACGCTGTCCATCCCCGGCGGGCTGGAGATGACCACCTCCAAGGACGTGCTGGAGGCGCTCGCCTCGGGCGCCGGCCCGCGCCGCGTGTTCGTCTCGCTGGGCTATTCGTCCTGGGGCCAGGGGCAGCTCGAGTCGGAGATCGCCGAGAACAGCTGGCTCACGGTGCCGGCCGACGTCGACCTCATCTTCGATGTGCCGGTGGCCGATCGCTACACGCGCGCGCTGGCACTGCTCGGCCTGCAACAACCGTGGATGCTCTCGCCCGATGCCGGCCACGCCTGACATTGCGACCACCCTGGCGCAGACCTTCCTCGCCTTCGACGTCGGGCTCAAGCGCACCGGTGTGGCCAGTGGAAACCGGCTCACGCGCAGCGCCACGCCGCAGGCCACCATCGTGGCCGAAGGCGATGCGCGGCTGGAGCACGCGGCCGCGCGCATCCGCGAGTGGCAGCCCGACGCGCTGGTGGTGGGCGTGCCCTTCCACCCCGACGGCGCAGCACACGCCAACACCGCCATGGCGCGCAAGTTCGCGCGCCGCCTGCGCGGGCGCCACCCCCTGCCGGTGTTCGAGGTGGACGAGCGCTACAGCACCACCGAAGCGCTCTCGCGCGGCGCGAAAGACGCCGACGCCGAGGCCGCCTGCATCATCCTGGAACAGTTCCTGAGGAGCCTGCCTTGACCCACCCGCCTGCCGCGCCCGACGCCGAGGCCCTTTACGCCGAGCTGCTGCGCCTGGTGCGCGCGCGCGTGAGCGCCGAGCCCGACTTGCAGCTCGTGGGCATCGCCAGTGGCGGCGCCTGGATTGCCGAGCGCCTGCACGCCGACCTGGGCCGTGCGGGCACGGTGGCTGTGGTGTCCTCGTCCATGCACCGCGACGATTTCGCCCAGCGTGGCCTGGCCAGCAGCGTGCAGACCCACATTCCCTTCGACGTCAACGGCGCCAGCGTGCTGCTGGTGGATGACGTGCTCTACACCGGGCGCACCGTGCGCGCGGTGATCAACGAGCTGTTTGACCACGGCCGCCCGGCGCGCGTGGGCCTGGCCGTGCTGGCCGACCGCGGCGGACGCGAGCTGCCGGTGAGCGCCGACCTGTGCGCCGCGCGGGTGGACGTGCCCGCGGGCCAATCGCTCGAACTCGCGCGCGACGACGCGGGCCGACTGCGCTTTGTGCTGGAGGCCATCCAACCATGACCCCTTCCCGCAACCCCCAGCTCAACCGCAACGGCGAGCTCATCCACCTGCTCTCCACCGAGGGCCTGTCGCGCGACATCCTCACGCACATCCTCGACACCGCGGCCGGCTTCACCAGCGTGAGCAACCGTGAGGTGAAGAAGGTGCCGCTGCTGCGGGGCAAGAGTGTGTTCAACCTGTTCTTCGAGAACAGCACCCGCACGCGCACCACCTTCGAGATCGCGGCCACGCGACTGAGCGCCGACGTCATCAACCTCGACATCGCGCGCAGTTCCACCGCCAAGGGCGAATCGCTGCTGGACACGATTGCCAACCTCAGCGCCATGGCGGCCGACATCTTCGTCGTGCGCCACAGCGAATCGGGCGCGCCCTACCTCATCGCACAGCACGTGGCCCCGCACGTGCACGTGGTCAACGCGGGCGACGGGCGCCACGCGCACCCCACGCAGGGCCTGCTCGACATGTACACCATCCGCCACTACAAGAAGGACTTCACCCAGCTGTCCGTGGCCATCGTGGGCGACGTGCTGCACTCGCGCGTGGCGCGCTCCGATATTCACGCCCTCACCACGCTGGGTTGCCCAGACGTGCGCGTGGTCGGCCCGCGCACGCTGGTGCCGGGCGATCTTTCCCAGATGGGTGTGCGCGTGTGCCACACGCTCGAAGAAGGCATCAAGGGCTGCGACGTGGTGATCACGCTGCGGCTGCAGAACGAACGCATGAGCGGCGCGCTGCTGCCGTCGAGCCAGGAATACTTCAAGAGCTTCGGCCTCACGACCGAGCGGCTGAAGTGGGCCAAACCCGACGCCATCGTGATGCACCCGGGCCCGATCAATCGCCGCGTGGAGATCGACTCCGCCGTGGTCGACGGCCCGCAGAGCGTGATCCTGCCGCAGGTCACCTTCGGCATCGCGGTGCGCATGGCCGTGATGAGCATCGTCGCTGGCAACGAGGCCTGAACCCATGAAGATCCTGATCAAGAACGGCCGCGTCATCGACCCCGCCAGCGGCCGTGACGAGATGGCCGACGTGGCCATCGCCGCCGGCCGCATCATCGCCATCGGCAAGGTGGCGGCCGACTTCCACCCCGCGCGCACCATCGACGCCACCGGCTGCATCGTCGCGCCCGGTCTGGTGGACCTGGGCGTGCGCCTGAAGGAGCCCGGCCAGGAGCACGCCGGCACGCTCGAGAGCGAGACCGCGGCCGCGGTGGCCGGCGGCGTCACCGCGCTGGTGTGCCCACCCGACACCGAACCCGTGCTCGACGAACCGGGCCTGGTGGACATGCTCAAGTTTCGCGCCGAGAAGCTGCACCGCTCGCGCGTGTTTCCGCTGGGCGCGCTCACGCGCGGCCTGCAGGGCGAGGTGCTCACCGAAATGGCCGAGCTCACCGAGGCCGGTTGCGTGGGCTTCGGCCAGGCCGAGGTGCCGATCCAGAACACCCAGGTGCTGCTGCGCGCGCTGCAGTACGCGGCCACCTTCGGCTACACCGTGTGGCTGCGCCCGCAGGATCTGTGGCTCGGCAAGGGTGTGGCCGCCAGCGGTCCGCTCGCCACTCGCCTGGGCCTCTCGGGCGTGCCCACCGCGGCCGAGACGATTGCGCTGCACACGCTGTTTGAACTCATGCGCGGCATCAAGGGCGGCGTGCGTGTGCACCTGTGCCGGCTCAGCAGCGCGGCAGGCGTGGCGCTGGTGCGCGAGGCCAAGGCCGAGGGCCTGCCTGTGAGCTGCGACGTGAGCGTGCACAACCTGCACCTCACCGACGTCGACATCGGTTTCTACGACAGCCGTTTCCGCCTGCAACCACCGCTGCGCCAGCAGCGCGACCGCGATGCGCTGCGCGCCGCGCTGGCCGACGGCACCATCGACGCGCTGGTGTCCGACCACAACCCGGTCGACAGCGACGCCAAGACGCTGCCTTTTGCCGAGGCCGAACCCGGCGCCACCGCGGTCGAGCTGTTGCTGGGCCTGGCTTGCAGCTGGGCGCAGCAGGAAGGCCTGGGCCTGGTGCAGGCGCTGGCGCCGCTCACGCAGGGGCCGCAACGTGTGCTGGGCGCCAGCCTGGGCACCTTGCAGGCCAGCGTGGGCCAGTTGGCCGTGGGCGGTGCGGCCGACGTGCTCGTGTTCCACCCCGATGCGCCGTGGGTGGTGAAGCCCGCCGCACTGCGCAGCCAGGGCAAGCACACGCCTTTCGAGGGCCACGAGATGCCCGTGTCTGTGCGCGCCACGCTGGTGGCGGGGCAGATCGCGCACCTGGTCGAATGAAGCGCTGGCGGGCGATCGGGCGCCTCCTGCGCGCGGTGGCGCACGTGGTGCACGGGCTGTGGACGATCCGCACACAGTTCGGCCGCCTCACGCACGCGCAGAGCCAGTTGCTGGTGCGCGAGTGGTCGCGGCGCATGCTGGCCATCATGGGCATCGAACTCGTGGTGCATGGCGAGGTGCCATCACACGGCCCGCTGCTGCAGGTGGCCAACCACCTTTCCTGGCTCGACATCCTGGTGATGAACGCGGTGCACCCGAGCCGCTTCGTCTCCAAGGCCGACGCGCAGCATTGGCCGCTGCTGGGCTCGCTCATCACCGGTGCGGGCACCCTCTACATCGAACGCGAGAGCCGGCGCGACGCCATGCGCGTGGTGCATCGCGTGGCCGAGCGGCTGCGCGAGGGCGATGTGGTCAGCGTCTTCCCCGAGGGCACCACCACCGACGGCCGCGCGCTGCTGCCCTTCCACGCCAACCTGCTGCAGTCGGCCATTGCCGCCAGCGCACCCGCGCTGCCAATGGCGCTGCGCTACCTCGACCGCGAGAGCGGCCAGCCGCATCCAGGCCCGGTCTACATCGGTGACGACACGCTGGTGGCGTCCGTCTGGCGCACGCTGTGCTCGGACACGGTGCAGGCGGTGGTGCGCTTCGGCGCCCCGCAGCGGGCCGGTGCGCGCGACCGCCGCGCCTGGGCCAACGATCTGCGCACCGAGGTTCAGGCCTTGCTGGACGCCCCGTTCGACAACCCGTCGCCGCGCTGAGCGCGCAGCCGGCGGTACAGCAGCCCGCGCGAGACGCCGAGTTGGCGCGCGGCGCGCGCGATGTTGCCGCCGCAAGCGGCCAGGGTGTCGCTGATCACGCGGTCGCGGTGGTGGTCCAGCGTGGCGGCATCGCCATCGGCGGCACTGTCACGTTGAGCGGCATTCCCGGTGTGCGCGGCGGGTGCGACCGTCACCGCTGGCGCCGGATCGCTGGCGGGCCGGCCCGCCGTCACCGCACGGTTGAAGTCCACACCATCGGCCCTTCCCACGTGGGCGCGCATCCACACCGTCAGGCCGTTGGGCAGGCGCAGCGCGCGCGGCGTTTGTTCGCGGTGCAGCGACAGCAGGGCGTCCAGCGGCAGGCCGAACACATCGATCGCGGGTGGCTGCAGCGCGGCGTCGGCGCCGGTGAGGCGTTGTGCGACGGGGTTGAGCCACGCCAGGCGCCCGGCCGTGTCCACGCCGGCCAGGGCCTCCAGCGGGGTGTCCAGCACCTTGGGCGTGGCCTGGAACTGCAGCACCAGGTGCGCGGGTGACTGCAGGCGCAGCAGCCGGTTCTCGATCGTGCTGGCGTACAGGCCCACCAGCGCTGCGGCATCGAAGCCGAAGGGCGAGCCCTCGATCGACAGATCGAGCACGCCGGCCAGGCGCCCGTGTACATCGCGAATCGGTGCCGCCGCGCAGTGAAGGCGCTGCAGCATGGCGTGGAAGTGCTCACCGCCGTGCACGGTGCAGGCCTGCGCCACCCGCGCCACCACGCCCGGCGCGGTGGTGCCGATTTCGCTCTCGGCCAGGTTCACGCCCACGCGGCTGGCGACCTGCAACAGGGGTTGGGCCGCCGAACCAAGTGGCGCGCTGGCGTGGATCACCACCCCCTGGGCGTCGGTGAGCAGCACGCGGCAGTTCGTGCCGCTGAGGGCGGTGGCAAGCTGTTCGAGTTCTTCGTTGCCGGCCTGCAGCAGCTGGCGGTTGCGCGTGAGGCAGGCGTGCATGCGGCTGCGCGTCACCGGGTCGAAGCTCACGGGCCGCTGCGCATCGCGCCGTGCTGCGGTGCAGCGCATCCACGACTGGATCACGGCCTCGTTCACGAGGCCGCTGGGGCGCTCGCCTTCCTCGAAGAACCGCTGTCGTGCGAGCGCCGTGCGCTGCTCGGTGGTCTGGAAGAACAGGGGTTGCGTGGAGAGCGCCATCGTGCTGTCCAGTATGGGGGCGGCACGTCGCTGCGGGTTTCGGGAAATCCCTGCGGGGCGCGACGGTCGTGTTCCACCGTGGAACAAAAGCACTGCGGGAAACCCCGGGGGTGCCGGCGGCGCGCCGGCTGCCGAACATGCCAGGCACGGCATCCGGGCCCGGGCGGGTGCGCGCGCTCAAGAACCGACCCACAACGCCGCCCCCGGGCCGGCCCACAGGAGACACCATGACCGCACCATCGCGCCCGCCGGGCGCCCGCACCGGCGCCGACCCCCGCATCGGCTTCGGCCTCGCCCTGCTGCTGGCTGCTGCCGTGGCGCTGCCCGTGCCCGCGCAAGCCCAGGCCAAGGGTTCGGCCGCGCACATCGCCGCCACCACCCAAAAGGTCAACGAGGCCTTCATCCGCAGCAACGCGCGCGCCACGCCGGACTGGCCCACCCACGGGCTGGACTACGCCGAGACGCGCCACTCGAAGCTCGAGCAGATCAACGCGTCCAACGTGAAGGACCTGGGCCTGGTGTGGTCCTACAACCTGGAGTCCACGCGCGGCGTGGAGGCCACGCCGCTGGTGGTCGACGGGATCATGTACGTCACCGCCTCGTGGAGCGTGGTGCATGCGGTCGATGTGCGCACCGGCAAGCGCATCTGGTCGTATGACCCGCAGGTGCCGCGCGAAGCCGGCTACAAGGGCTGCTGCGACGTGGTCAACCGCGGCGTGGCGCTGCACGAGGGCCGGGTGTACGTGGCCTCGTATGACGGGCGTTTGATCGCACTTGACGCCGCCACCGGCGCCAAGGTGTGGGAGAAGGACACCATCATCGACCGCAAGTTCAGCTACACCATCACTGGCGCACCGCGCGTGGTGAAGGGCAAGGTCATCATCGGCAACGGCGGCGCCGAATACGGCGTGCGGGGTTACGTGACGGCCTACGACGCAAAAACCGGCGATCAGAAATGGCGCTGGTTCACGGTGCCAGGCGATCCGTCCAAGCCGTTCGAGGACGCGTCGATGGAGCGCGCGGCCAAGACCTGGGACCCGGCGGGCAAATGGTGGGAGGCCGGTGGTGGCGGCACCGCATGGGATGCCATGGCCTTCGACCCCGAACTCAACCTGCTCTACATCGGCACCGGCAACGGCTCACCCTGGGCACACAAGAAGCGCAGCCCCGCGGGCGGCGACAACCTCTACCTGGCGTCGATCGTCGCGCTCAACCCCGACACCGGGCAGTACGTGTGGCACTACCAGGAGACACCCGGCGACAACTGGGACTTCACCTCCTCGCAGCCGATGATCCTGGCCGACCTCACGCTGGAGGGCAAGAAGCGCAAGGTGGTGATGCACGCGCCCAAGAACGGCTTCTTCTTCATCATCGACCGCACCAACGGCCAGTTCATCTCGGCCAAGAACTTCGTCGATGTGAACTGGGCCACCGGCTACGACAAGAACGGCCGCCCGATCGAGACCGACATCGCGCGGGTGGCCGACCGGCCGCGCGAGATCATCCCCAGCGCCTACGGCGCGCGCAACTGGCACTCCATGTCTTACAACCCGAAGACGGGCCTGGTCTACATGCCGGTGCAGGGTGTGCCGATCTCGCTGGTGGACAACAAGGACTGGAAGTTCAACGCCGTGCGTCCGGGTGAACCGCACAGCGGCATGGGCTGGAATCTGGCCATGTTCGCCAACGTGGAGCCACCCACCAGCAAGCCCTTCGGCCGCCTGCTGGCCTGGGACCCGATCAAGCAGCAGGCCGCGTGGGCGGTGGAACATGTTTCGCCCTGGAACGGCGGCACGCTGACCACCGCTGGCAACCTGGTGTTCCAGGGCACGGCAGACGGTCGCTTCGTGGCCTACAACGCCGCCAACGGCCAGAAGCTGTGGGAGACACCCACCGGCACCGGCGTGGTGGCCGCGCCCACCACCTACATGGTCGATGGCAAGCAGTACGTGTCCATCGCTGTGGGCTGGGGCGGGGTCTATGGCCTGGCGCAGCGTGCCACCGATCGCCAGGGCCCCGGCACGGTGTACACGTTCGCCATCGGGGGCAAGGCGCCCGCACCGGCCTTCGTGGCCTACAACATGAGCAAGCTCGTGGAGGGTGTGAAGTACGACCCGCAGCACGTGCCCGAAGGCACCGCCCTGTACGTGAGCAACTGCGTGTTCTGCCACGGCGTGCCCGGCGTGGACCGCGGCGGCAACATCCCCAACCTCGGCTACATGGACGCGAGCTATATCGAGAACCTCGACAAGTTTGTCTTCAAGGGCCCGGCCACGGCGCGCGGCATGCCCGATTTCACCGGCAAGCTGAGCCAGGACGACGTGCAGAAAATCAAGGCGTTCATCCAGGGAACGGCCGATGCGATCAGACCGAAGAAGTGAGCGGCGCGCTCGCTGACAACCAAAAAGGCCCGCGTCGCGGGCCTTTTTGCTGTCGTCGCCGATCGGGCTTCAGGCCTTCGCCTTCGCGCGGCTGAGCATCAGCTCGGTATTGGCCTTGCGGTCGGCGTTGAGCTTTTGCACCGTCGGGCGCTCGCCCATGCGCTTGAGGTAGTCGCGCACCGGCAGGTCGGCCATGAAGTCGCGGCCGTAGATGATCTTCGTGGCACTGCTCACCAGCGGCAGGTGCACGATAGCCGCGCAGTCGGCGATCGTGAACGCGTCGCCCGCGATGAAGGGCGAGAACGAGGCGAGCTTTGCAAACGCGGCAATGTTCTTCTCGAGTTGCGGGGCGATCTTTTCCTTGGCGCTGTCGCTCACCTTGCCGCCGAAGAAGGCCTCGGGGTAGAGGTTGCGCGCCACCAGTTCGAGGTGCAGCTCCAGGTAGCGCACGAGCTCGCGCACCTTGGCGGCGGCAAACGGGTCGGCGGGCAGCAGCGCCGGGTGCGGAAAGGCGTCCTCCAGGTATTCGAGGATCACGGTGGATTCGGACAAGCCGCCCTGATCGGTTTTGAGGTAGGGCACCTTGCCCAGCGGGCTGCAGGTCGGATCGGTCTGGCCGAGCCAGGCCAGTTCCTCTTCGAACGTCACGCCTTTTTCGAGCAGGGCGAGCTTGACCTTGTTGTAGTAGTTGCTGGCGGCAAAACCGCAAAGCTTGAGCATGGGGTGTCTCCAGGGAGGTTGTTCGGGGATGCGCCGGCGCATGCTAGCCAAGACCGGGCCGTGGCGGCGTCGCGCAGTGGACCCCCGGTAAAATTGGCCTCATGCCCACCCAGCGCTGGCTCAGGAGATGCACCGCGTGGATCGCCCTGCTGGCGGTCTGCTTCGGTGCGCTGGCGCCCACACTGTCGCAGGCAGCGCTCAAGGCCAACGGCGATGGCGGGCACTGGGTGCAGGTCTGCAGCGCGAGCGGCGTCACCTGGGTGCGCGTCGACGCGGGCAATGCCGGTGACACCGCGGGCGAGCACCCGGCCGACGCCGCGCTCACCTGCCCGTGGGGCGTGATCAACGGTGGCGCCGCCGGCCTGCCGCCGGTGCATGCACTGCACCTGCCCGTGGCGTCGCCGCAGCCCTTGCCGCTGGGGCAGGCGCAGCGGGATGCCCAGGCGCCCGTCAGTGCCCACGCACCCGCGCGTGCGCCGCCCATCCGCGTCTGAACCGTTTGCGTCCGGCGCCGCCCCGTGGGCCCGCGCCGCGTTTTCCCTTCAGATCCGGATTCCCATGAACAAAGTCTTCATCGCCTGTTCGTTCGCGCTTGCCGCCAACGCCTGGGCCCAATCCCCCGTCCTGGTGCAAGACGCGTGGGCGCGCGCCACCGTCCCCAGCCAGTCCGCCACCGGTGCCTTCATGAAACTCACCGCGCCCGCGGCGACGCGCCTGGTCGAGGTGCGCTCGCGGGTCGCCGGCATCGTGGAAGTGCACGAGATGAGGCTCGAGGGCGACGTGATGCGCATGCGCGCCGCGCCCGTGCTGCCGTTGCCCGCGGGCCAGACCGTGGAACTCAAGCCCGGCGGCTACCACGTGATGCTGATGGACCTGAACGGCCCCGTGAAAGCCGGCGATGCCGTGCCGCTCACGCTGGTGTTCGAAGGCGCCGATGGCAAGCGCTTCACGCAGGACGTGAAGGCCACGGCGCGTGCGCTGGCCGCGCCGGCGCCCGCCGCGGCGGGTGGCCATGGCAGCGGCCACGGCAGCGGCCACAAGCACTGAGCGGCAGCGCCGAGGTACCGCCATGTCCTACTCACCCGACGCGTCGGGTGTGGGTGCGCCCGCGCGCGCCCGCTCCGGCCTGTACGCCATCGCCTGGCGCTGGCACGCCTGCGCGGGGCTGTTCGTCCTGCCGTTTCTGCTGACCCTGGCGCTCTCCGGCGCCGTGATGGTCTTCTTCACCGGCTTCCAGACCCGCCTGGGGCCCAACCCCGTGGTGGAGCCGCTGCCGGCCACGCACCGCGTGAGCGAGCAGGCGCTGGCCGCGCTGGCCCACGTGCCCGATGGCCGCCTGCGCACCTACATCGCACCGCGCGCGAGTGACCGCGCCGCCTGGTTCGAGGTGCAGCAGGGCGAGACCACCTACGCGCTGGCCATCGACCCCTACCGCGGCGAGGTGCTGCGCCTGGTGGACAAGGGCAACACGCCTTTCGCCTGGGCCGAGCGCATTCACAGCACGCTGCTGATCGGCGACCTGGGCGACCGCCTGATGGAGATCGCGGCCTGGGCCACGCTGCTGATGCTGGTCACCGGTGCGCTGCTGTGGTGGCCGCGCGGCGCGCTCGGCTGGGCCTCGCGCTTTCGCACGCAGCCGCACGCCAAAGGGCGCCTGTGGTGGCGCTCGCTGCACGCCAGCCTGGGCGTGTGGACGGGGCTGCTGCTGATGGCCTTTCTGGCCACCGGCCTTGCCTGGACCGGCCTCACCGGGGCGAAGTGGCTGCAGCTGTGGAACAGCTTTCCGGCCGGGAAGTGGTACGAGGTGCCCGCCTCGGCGCAGCCGCACAGCGCCCTCAACACCGCGGGTCTGCAGGAGGTGCCGTGGGGCCTGGCGCAGGTGCCGATGCCGTCGTCCACACCGGCCACCCATGGCATGCCGATGGACCTGGACCGCGCTGCCGAGATGGCGCGCGCCATGGGATTCACGGACCAACACCAGATCGCGCTGCCGCAGGGTGTGACCGGCGTGTTCACGATCTCCCGCGACAGCATGAGCGGAGACAGCCAGCGGGCCACGGGGGATCGCACGGTGCACGTGGACCGCTACAGCGGCGCGGTGCTCGCCGACATTCGCTACGCACATTACAACGGGCTGGCAAAAACCATGGCCGTGGCCACCGCGTTGCACCAGGGTGACCTGGGCTGGTGGAACGCGCTCATCAACCTGCTGGTGTGCGCGGCCGTGGTGCTGCTGTGCGTGGCGGGTATGGCGATGTGGTGGCTGCGCCGTCCCCGGCGCTGACGAGGCTCAGGCCTCGCGCCGCAGCGCGGCGGGCGCGGGCGGCGACGAGGCCGCACCGCCGCGCTCGAAGGTGACGACGTGATCCACCTCGGCCCGGATGCCGATCCACTCGCCCACCGCGTGGTTGTGGTGCGAGGGCACGTGCGTCATCAGCGTCTCGCCGCTGGCCAGGCGCAGCGTGTAGAGGAACTCCGAGCCGCGGAAGGCCTTGCGCACGATCTGCGCTTTCACCGGTGCGTCGTCGTCGTGCACGATGTCGTCGGCGCGCAGCAGCACGTCGCACAGACCGGCCGCATAGGCGGTGGGCAGGGGGCATTCCTCCACGTCCTGCAGCGGGCCCAGCGGGGTCTGCACGGCCACTTCGCCCCCGTGCTGCAGGATCTGCGCCGGCGCGAACACGCCGTGGCCGATGAACTCGGCCACGAAGCGCGTGGCCGGGCGGTGATACAGGGCGTAGGCCTCGTCCCACTGGTGCAGGTGGCCGTTGTGCATCACGCCAATGCGGTCGCCGATGGCGAAGGCTTCCAGCTGGTCGTGCGTGACGAACAGCGCCGTGGCGTTGGCGGCCTTGAGGATGGCGCGCACCTCGTGCGCGAGGCGCTCGCGCAGGTCGACATCGAGGTTGGAGAAGGGTTCGTCCAGCAGCAGCAACCGCGGGTTGGGCGCCAGCGCTCGCGCCAGCGCCACGCGTTGCTGCTGGCCGCCCGAGAGCTCGTGCGGGTGGCGCTGCTGCATGCCGTCCAGACCCACCAGGCGCAACACCTCGGTGACGCGCGCGGCGCGTTCGGCGCGCGGCAGGCGGTGGATGCCGAAGGCCACGTTGGCCGCGACGTCCAGGTGGGGGAAGAGGGCGTAGTCCTGGAACACCATGCCGATCCGGCGCTGCTCCGGTGGCAGGTGGTGGTCGGGCCCGCTCACCGTCTCGCCGCCCAGCACGATCTGCCCGCCCTGCGCGCGCTCCAACCCGGCCACCGCCCTCAGCAGCGTGGTCTTGCCGCAGCCCGAGGGGCCGATCAGCACGCCGATCTCGCCCGCTGCCAGGCCGAAGCTCACGCCATCGACGGCAGTGCTTTGTGCGCCGGCATAGCGCACCTGGAGTTGCGAGACCTGCAAGAACATGCGGCCATTGTAGATAACTACAATTCTCATTTGTGTTGATGCGGGTCAAGGCCCCGCGCCCGGAAAGCCACCCCCTCCATGCCGCGCTGGCCCGCCCAGGTCCTGTTGTTGTTGCTGGCCGCCGTGCTCGTGCTGCCGGTGTTCGCGCTCGCCGGTGCCTGGTTCGGGTTCGACGCGGCCGCGCGCGACGTGCTCGTGCAGATGGCGCAAACGGTGCTGCCCGAGTACACGCTCACCTCGTTGGCGCTGTGCGTGAGCGTGGCGATCGGCGTGGCCCTGGTGGGCGTGCTGGGCGCCAGCGCCGTCACCTTGTTCGACTTTCCCGGCCGGCGCCACTTTGAATGGGCGCTTCTGCTGCCGCTGGCCATGCCGGCCTACGTGGTGGCCTACGCCTACACCGACTTCCTGCAGTTCAGCGGCCCGTTGCAGGTGTGGTTGCGCGAGACCTTTGGCCTGCGAGGCCGCCTCCTGCCCGAGGTACGCAGCACGCCGGGGGCGGTCTGGGTGTTCACGTTCACGCTCTATCCCTACGTCTACCTGCTGGCCCGCACCGCGCTCACCGAACGCGCGGCGCAATTGATGGAGGCCGCGCGCCTGCTCGGGGCGCCGCTGTCGCGACGCATCCGTGAGGTCGCCTTGCCGCTGGCGCGCCCGGCGGTGGCCGCGGGCGTGGCCCTCGCACTCATGGAAACGCTGGCCGACTTCGGCGTGGCCAGCTACTTCGGCATCCAGACCTTCACCGCCGGCATCTACAAGGCCTGGCTCGCGATGGACAACCGCATCGCGGCCGCGCAGCTGGCTACCTTGCTGCTGCTGACCGTGGGGGCCCTGTTGTGGGTGGAGCACCGGGCGCAACGGCGCATGCGCTTTGTGTCGCCGCGGGGCCAGCGTGCCGGCAGCGCCGAAGCCCAGCCGGTGCGCCTGCGCGGCGCACGCGCGGCGCTTGCGGTGGCGGTGTGCGCGCTGCCCATCCTGTTTGGCTTCGTCTTGCCGCTGCTGTTCATGCTGCGCCCGCTGATCGGTGGCTGGGATGTGCTGCCCTGGGACATGTTCGTGCAATGGTCGGTCAACAGCGTCTGGCTGGCTGGCCTGTCGGCCGTGCTGGCCACGCTGATCGCGCTGGCCTTGGGATTTGCGGTGCGCGCGCGGCCCACACCGCTCACCCGTGGTGTGTCGCAACTCGCGAGCCTGGGTTACGCGATACCGGGCGCGGTGATCGTGGTCGGCCTGCTGCTCCCGGTGGGGTGGGTGCAAGCGGGCTGGCCCGCGTCGGGCGTGGGCTATTGGGTCACGGCCACGGCACTGGGCATCGTGTGGGCTTACCTGGTGCGCTTCACCGCGGTGGCGCTGCAGTCGGTGCAGGCGGGCTATGCGCGGCTGCCCGCGAGCCTGGACGATTCGGCCCGCATGCTGGGCACCACGGGCATGGCACTGGCCATGCGGGTGCATTGGCCGCTGTTGCGCCGCGCCACGCTGGCCGCAGCACTGCTGGTGTTCGTGGACGTGATGAAGGAGCTGCCCGCCACGCTGGTACTGCGTCCCTTCAACAGCGACACGCTGGCCGTGGTGACCTACAACCTGGCGCGCGACGAGCGACTGGGCGAGGCCGCGTTGCCCGCGTTGGCACTGGTGCTGGTGGGCCTGGTGCCGGTGATCCTGCTCAGCCGCGCGCTGCGGCAGCGATGAGACAGCCCGTGTAAGGGCTTGTTGCCGCCCTTGTGCGGCCGTGCCGGCGCTGCTTCAATGCCTTGCATGAACCCCACCACACCCTTGCCTTCCCTGGCGGGCCGGCGCCAGCTGCTCACCCTGGCCACCACGGGCGCGGCCATGCTGGTTGCGGGCTGCCAGCTGCTGCCCGCGCGCCACGGCGCTGCCGGCGATCCGGTCTACCGGCGCACGGCGGCCAACCACCTGTACCGCAAGTACCCCGAGCGCATCCACAAGGGAAAGCTGCCGCCCATGCTGTACGCCATCGGCGTGCTGGAGGTGATGGTCGACACCAGCGGCCGTGTGGCATCGCTGCGCTGGCTGCGCGCGCCCAGCCACGCGCCCGAAGTGGTGTCGCAGATCGAGCGCCTGGTGCGCCAGGCCGCGCCGTTCCCTGCACCGGCCACCCGCACCGGCTACATCGACACCTGGCTGTGGGACCGCAGCGGGCGCTTCCAGCTCGACACGCTCACCGAGGGGCAGTTGTCCGGCTGAGCGCGCTTACCATCGCCGACCATGGCATTGAACTGGGCCTGGGTCGGTCTCTTCACCGTGGCGTTCGCCACGGCCTTCGTGCGATGGCTGCTGGGCGAGCACACCATCCTGCAGGCTTTGCTCACCGCGTTGTTCGACGGTGCGCGCAGCGGCTTTGAAATCTCGCTCGGTCTGGCCGGCGTGATGGCGCTGTGGCTGGGCCTCATGCGCGTGGGCGAGCGCGCCGGCATGATCGAGTTGCTGGCGCGCGCCGCCGGGCCACTGCTGCGCCGCCTGTTCCCCGAGGTGCCGCAGGGCCACCCCGCGCAGGGCGCGATGACCATGAACATCTCGGCCAACCTGCTGGGGCTGGACAACGCCGCGACCCCGCTGGGCCTGAAGGCCATGCGCGAATTGCAGACGCTGAACAAGGAACCCGAGGGCACCGCGAGCCACGCGCAAATCATGTTCGTGGTGATGAACACCGCGGGCCTCACGTTGATCCCCACCTCGGTGATCGCGATCCGCCAGAGCATCGCGCTCAAGCAGGGCCTGGGCGCGGAGTTCAACGCGGCCGACATCTTCCTGCCCACCCTCCTGGTCACGTTCACCGCGTTGCTGGCCGGTGTGCTGGCGGTGGCCGTGTGCCAGCGCCTGCCGCTGTGGCGTGCACGGTTCCTGCTGCCGTTGCTGGCCGTGGGGGGATTGCTGGCGGCCGCCGTGACGGCATTGGCGCGCCTGCCCGCCGACGAGGCCGCGCGCATCGCGGGTGCCACCGGCGCGGGCGTGATCCTGGGGGTGGTGGCGCTGTTCCTGCTCGCGGGGGCGTGGCGCCGCGTGAACGTTTTCGACGCCTTCATCGACGGCGCCAAGGAAGGCTTCGGTGTCGCGATCCAGATCGTGCCCTACCTGATCGCCATCCTCATCGCCATCGGCGTGTTCCGCGCCGCCGGCTGCATGGATTTCCTGATGTCGGGCATCGGCGCCGGCGTGGCCGCGCTGGGTTTCGACACCGACTTCCTGCCCGCGCTGCCGGTGGGCCTGATGAAGATCCTCTCGGGCTCGGGCGCGCGCGGGTTGATGATCGACGTGATGCAGACGCACGGCGTTGATTCGTTCGCGGGGCGTCTGGCGGCCATCGTGCAGGGCTCGACCGAAACCACCTTTTACGTGCTTGCGGTGTATTTCGGCAGCGTGGGCGTGAAGCACGCGCGCTACGCGCTGGGCTGTGCGCTGTTTGCCGACGCCGTGGGACTCATCGCCGCCATCGGCATCGGCTACGCCATGCTGCGCTGAGCTAGCGTCGCGCCACTCAGGCGGGCATGTCCTTCGGCCCACCATTGACACCCCACGGCGTGCCGAAGCGGTCGGTCACCATGCCGAAGGTCTTCGCCCAGAAAGTCTCTTCCAGTGGCATCGTCACCGTACCGCCGTCGCTCAAGGCGGCGAACACGCGCCTGGCCTCGGCCGGCTCGTCGAAGGTGATGGCCATCATGGCACCCTTGATGCCTTCGTAGGCCATGCCGGGCGGCGTGTCGCCGGCCATGATCGTGAAGCCCGGGTGCACCAGGTAGGCGTGCATCACCAGCTTCTCGCCACCGGGCGGGCAGGGCATCTGGTCCTTCAGATCGCCGTAGGTCAGCAGCGCCTCGAGCTTCGCGCCGAACAACTCGGCGTAGAAGGCCATGGCTTCGGCGCAGTTGCCGTTGTAGGAAAGGTAGGGACTGAGCTGGGTCATGCGGATCTCCATTGAGGTGGGGTGAAGGCCTGCACCGTTTGTTCGGCCGTGCTTCAGTTGGTTGACGAATGACTGTCCCGGGGATCGACGCCGGCGCGGTGCGCCGCGATGGACGGCATGGCGTCGATTGCGAATCAAGTGATATTCGGAAAGTTATCGATTTCAGATAACTTTGCAAATTTCTCTATAATCGTGGCATGGACCCGATCCGTAACCCATTTGCTCCCGGCGCGGGCACGCCACCCCCCGAACTGGCCGGCCGCGACGAACTCCGCGAGTCGCTGCGCATCAGCCTGGAACGAACCCGGCTGGGTCGGCCCGCCAAGAGCGCCATGTTGGTCGGCTTGCGCGGAGTCGGCAAGACCGTGCTTCTCGACCGGATCCGCATGGACGCTGAGGCGTCCGGCATTCACACGGTCCGCATCGAGGCGCCAGAGGGCCGGTCGCTGCCGGCGCTTCTGGCGCCACAGTTGCGACAGGCCTTGCTGCGCCTGAGCGGGCTGGAGGTGGCCAAGGACCTTGCCATCCGGGGCCTGCGCGCACTGACCGGTTTCGCGAAGAAGCTCAAGCTCACATACCAGGACATCGAGGTCGGCTACGACTATGAAGCCGAGCCCGGGCTGGCGGACAACGGTGACCTCGAACACGACCTGCAGGCCTTGTTCGAGCAGGTGGGACTGGCCGCCAAGGCGGCCGGTACCGCGCTGGCCCTGTTCATCGACGAATTGCAGTATGTCGAGGAAGACCAACTGGCCGCCTTGATCACGGCCATGCACCGGACCGAGCAGCGCCAGCTCCCGGTCATTCTGGTGGGGGCGGGCTTGCCCCAGCTCCGCGGCCAGATGGGCAATGCCAAGTCCTATGCCGAGCGCTTGTTCGATTTCCCGGAAATCGGACCCTTGCCGGAAGCTGCCGCCCGACAGGCCATTTGTCGGCCAATCGAGGGCGAGGGCGCGGTCATCGAGCGTGATGCCGTGGACCGCATACTGGAGTTGACCCAGGGCTACGCTTACTTTCTCCAGGAGTGGGGCAGCCACACCTGGCTCGCTGCCAAAGGGTCCCCGATCGGGGTGCAGGACGTGGCGCAAGCCTCGGTTCAGGCCGTCGCGGCGCTGGACGAAAGCTTCTTCCGCGTGCGATTCGATCGCTGCACACCCAAGGAAAAGCGCTACCTGCGCGCCATGGCCGAACTGGGGGCCGGCCCCCACCGTTCAGGTGACATTGCCGCTTGCTACGGGGCCAAGGTGACGTCGCTGGCGCCTACACGCAGTTCACTGGTCACCAAGGGCATGGTGTGGAGCCCCAACCACGGTGACACGGCCTTCACCGTCCCGATGTTCGACGCGTTCATGAAGCGCATCATGCCGGGCGACGATTGGCGCGAGTGAGGCCGTGAAACCGGCAGGCGGCAGGCGGCGGACCTGGCGCCCCCGGCAGGAATCGAACCTGCATCTAGCGCTTAGGAGGCGCTCGTTCTATCCATTGAACTACGGCGGCGAGGGGAGCGGCGATTGTATCGACGCGCCCTGGCGGGCCTGGCTCAGTCGTAGCTCAGCGTGAAGATGAGATCGACCGCGTTTTCGCTGCCCGCGCGTGCGCGGATGGTGACGCGGCGCGTGACGTCGTAGAAGACCGAGACGGTATTGAGCGTGCCTGCCAGGCTGCGCTCGTAGCTCAGGTACAGGTTGTCGGCGATCCGCTTGCCCAGCGTCAGCGCACCAGCGGCGGTGCTGCCGTCGGCGTTGGTGGACTCGCCGGTGAAGCTCAAGGTGTCGAGGCCGAGCGCGCTGGCCAGGCCGCCGTCGAGCGCGCCGCCGTCGCGGCCCGCGAGCAGGGCGATGGCGGCCTGCTGCAGCACCGCGGCCTCCGCGCCAGCGCCGCTGGCGGGGCGTCCGAGCACCAGCCACGCGAGCTTTTCGCTGTCGGGCAGATCGGGGTCGGAGAACAGGCGCACGCGCGGGGCTTGTGCGGTGCCGGTGATCTGCACGCCCACGCGTTGCGTGGTGGCGTTGGGGCGAACGGCCACGATCTCCAGCGCAGGGTTGTCGTAGGCACCGCTGAATCGCAACACGCCGGTCTCGATGGCGAGTTGCTGGCCATAGGCGCGGTAGGTGCCGCTGGCGGTGCGCACCTCGCCCACCACGCGCGGCGCGGCGTCGGTGGGCGCGCTGCGCACCTCGAGCTGGCCCGCCAGGCGCGTCTGCAGGCCCTGGCCACGCAGCTCGAAGGCGTCGCCAAGGTCGAGCGTCACGCGCACGTCGGGCACAACGCGCACGCCGCTGCCGCGCTGGATCGGGTATTCGGTGCCGCGCACCACCACGTCGTCGCCCAGCGAAGGCGCGGTTTCGTCGGGCAGCACGATGAGGGCTTCGTCGGCGCGCAGGTTGCCGCGCAACTGCAGGGCTGCGCCCTCCAGCCGCATCTGCAGGGCGCCGGTGACGGTGACGCGCCGGTCGGGTCGCGAAGAGGCGCGCAACTTTGTTGCCGTGGCCTGCAGCTCGATCAGCGGTTCGCGGCGCGCAACCCCGTCGCGCTGTACGCGGCGCCACTCGGCGCTGCCGCTGGCCTGCAGCACGCCGCCGCGCTCGGAGCCGCCGCGTCCTTCGAGGCGGAAGCGCTCGATGACGATGCGCTCGCCCGCGAGCGTCGCGCGCAGCTCGCCGCCGCGGAACGACACACCCTCGACGATGGAGCGCAGCACGAGGTCGTCGGCCTGCAGGCTGCCGGTGAACTGCGGGTCGGCGCGTGTGCCGCTCACCGCGGCTTCGGCGCGCAGCGAGCCGCGCACGCGCCAGCCCGGTGGCGCCAGCACGCTCCACACGCCCACCTGGGGCAGGCTCGCGCGCAGGCGGCCCGACAGTGGCGCGTTGGCCGGCCAGTGCCAGGCGAGGTGTTGTGCGTCGGGCGGCGAAAGCGTGGTGCTTGCCTCGGCGCTCGCCTCGCCGAAGCGCTCGCTGTCCCAGCGCAGTTGGGTGTTCACGCGCGCGCCGTCGGTGCTCATGCGCAACTGCGCGGTTTTCACGCCCGCAGCCACGCGGTTGGTGCGGCTGGCGGTTTCTTCAAACGCGGCGCCGTCGGTCTGCACCGCGAGATCGCCCGAGCGACGCTCCAGTGTCAGGTCCAGGCGCGGTGGCTCGCTGGCTTGTGCGGGAAGCGACAGGTCCCAACGGCCGTCGAAGGTCAGGTCGCCGCCGAGGCCGGCGTTGGCCAGCGGGCCCAGGCGCTCGGCGGCATTGCCCGCGCCGTTGCCAGTGCCAGCGGTGTCTGTGGCGGCGAGCGCGTCCACCCAGGCCAGGGGCAGGCCGTCGAGCCGGCCGCGGGTGAGCAATTCGCCCGCGCGCCAGCGCAGTGTCTCCCAGGCGAGCGTGACGGGCGCCGCATCACGGCCGCTGCGTTGCGGTTGCACGCGCAGGGTGGCGGCTTCCAGTTCGGCGTCGAAGCCCCCGCCGCTGTGTGGCTGCCAGCGCGCGCGCAGGGGGGTGGCGTTGTCCAGTGTCCAGCGCAGTGCCTCGTCGCCGGGCGCGGCCGACAGGCGCAAACGATCCAACCGCAGGCTGCCGCGCTGCCCGTTGAGCGGTGCGGTGGTGGTGGGCAGCGCGAGCTCGCCCGTGGCGTCGAGCGTGGCGCGCCAGGGCATGCGCTCGCCGCGTGCACGCAGCGCCAGCGCGAGCGCGTCGGGCTTTCCCCGCAGCGTGAAGCGGCTGTCATCCAGCGCGATGGCCAGTGGCGTTTCCCCGCCGCGCTGCGCACGCAGCTGATCGATCTGCAGCTCAAGGTCGATGCCTGGAGCGCTGACGCGCCCGGTGCCTGGCCAGCCGAGGGCGGGGAGGGCACCAAGCCCGCCCTGCCAGCGCAGTCGGCCGTCGGCGCGTGCGTCCACGGTGGCATCGGCCCAGGGTGTCAGCGCCTCGCGCAACGGCGGGCCGATCACGGGCGCGTTCTGCAGCGTGCGCAGCCAGGTGAGCAGTCGTGCACCGTCGGCGAGTTGGAGGTCGAGATCGCCTTCGCCATCGGCATGGGCCAGGGTGCCGTCGAAGCGCGCCTGCAACCCGGGCAGTTGCAAGGCCAGTTGGCCGCTGACGCGGGCGCCCGCTGTGTCGAAGCGACCTTGCGCGTCGAGTCGGCCGTCGAGTGCGTCAAGCCGTGCGGTCTGCAGCGTGAGCGTGCCGCGTGCGGGCGAGGCAGCGTCGGGCTGCCAGCGGCCGCGCAGTGCCAGCTCGCGCAGGCGCAAGGCGTCGGCCGCGCTGCGTGGCGGCTGGCGGCCCGCCGGCGCGATGCGCGCGTCGATGTCGATCGCCGGCACCGCGGCCTGCGGGTTCACGGTGCTCGCGCGCAGTTCGCCATCGAGCGAGGCCGGGGCCAGCGTGCTCCACAGCCGCGCCGGGTCGATGCCGCTGGCCGTGAGCCGGCCCTGCCAGTCGCCCAGCGCCGCGAGCGGTGACGCCGTCGCCGCGCTCGCCGCTGCGCGGCGCTGACCCTCGCCTTGCACGCGGCCACCGGCCAGGCGCGCGTCCAGCCGTTGCAGCGTCCATTGCGTGCCTGCTTGTTGCAGCGCGAGTTCGATCGTCTCCAGTGGCACGCGGCGTTGGTCTGCGGGTCCGGGGCGTTCGTTCTGCAGCCGGGCCTGGGCACGCCAGGCGGCACCCTCGGGCTGGGCATTGACGGTGCCGGTGAGGGCAGTGCGGGGTGCCTGCGGCCACAGTGCAGCGATGTCGAGCCGGTGCAGGCGCAGATCGGCCTCGACCAGCGGCTGCGCGGCCCAGGGCCGCAGGCGCGCGCTGCCGGCCAGCGTGGGCGTGGCCTCTGTGCTGCCCGCGGGCTCGATCTGGGCAGTGAGGTCGAGCGCGGCATCAGCGCCAGCAAGCGTGCCCTGTGCGGTGGCTCGCGCGCGCAGCGTGAGGTTGTCGCCCTCGGGAACCTGGGCGCTCAGTTCGCCACGCGCCTGCAATTGCAGCGGCATCGGCGCCTGCGCGCCGAGCGTGGCCTGGGCCTGGTAGCGGCCCTCGGCCCAGCGCAGCGAGCGCAGCGTAAGCGTGTGCGCGTCCTGTGTGCCCAGGCCAGGATCGGCGCTGCCGTAGCGGTAGTGCAGCACGATGGCTTGCAGCGTGTGTCCCTGGATGTTCAGGGAATCCAGCGCGAGCTCCACGTCAACCGGCAGTGGCAGCTCGACGGACGCCAGCGGTGTTGCTGCGGCGGTCGGCTCGGGCGACGGCGCGAGGGTCACCTGCACGCGCGTGGCCTGCAGCTGCGCGATTCGTGCCTGCCCGCGCAGCAGGCCGAGCCAGAAGCGCCCGCCGAGTTGCAGGCGTACGTCCTCGGCCCGCACGTCAACGCCGTCGCGCGACCACTGCACCGACGCCAGTGCGCCACCCGCGAAGACGCTGCCGCTCACCTTGGTGCCTTCGCCGTCACTCGTGCCCTGAGCCGCATCGCCGACGGTGATGCGGCCCGCCGCGGGTGCGTGCTCGGCCTGCCAGGCCAGACCCCAGCGCAGGGCCTGCGCAAGCGAGCCCTCGCTGGCAGCCCAGATCCCCAGCGCCAGCGCGCCCGCGAGCACCGCACCGAGCACGGTGGCAGGCAGCCACAGCAGCGCGCGTGCACCCCAGGCCAGCGCGTGGTGCCAGGCGCTGCGCGGCGTCGGGGAAGGGGCCGGAGGGACGTCGCTCATGCGCTCGATCGGGGCTTCAGAAGACGAAGCCCACACTCAGGTGCAGGCGCCACTGGCGCGGCTCGACGCCGTAGGCCAGGTCGACCTGCAGCGGGCCGACCGGGCTGTTGTAGCGCAAGCCGGTGCCCACGCCCCATTGCATCTCGAGGTCGCGCACGCGGTTGGCGACAGCACCGCCGTCGATGAACAGCACGTGTTCCAGCGGCGAGCGCGTGATGCCGTCGCCGCGGATCGGGCGCTGCCATTCGAGGCTCACCACCGTCTTGAAGCGGCCCGCGAGCACGCTGCCATCGGCCTGGCGCACGCCGATGTCGCGCAAGCCGTAGCCGCGCACGGTGTTGTCACCGCCGGTGAGGAAGAGCTGCGTGTCGGGCACGGGCGTGTCATCGCGCGCGATCACGGCGCCGCCTTCCAGGCGCAGCGCGAGGCGACCGAGTGCCGGACCGGGGCCGGGCGCGCCCGGCGTGCTGATGGCGGGCGCGTCACCCAGCGGCAGCACGCCCAGCCAGCGCGCCTGGGTGCGGCCGAACGGCTTGCGGTCGATGCCCAGGGTGCTGCCCGCGCCCAGTTCCACCGCCAGGCCCTGGCCACGCGTGGGGTTGATCGGGTCATCGAAGCGCTCGCGCGACCACGCGTAGTTGGCGGTGATCGATGATTCGATGCGACCCTGCGTACCGGCCGCGCGCTGGCTGGGGGTGATGGTGCGTGCGCGGTCGTATTGCAGGTAGACGCTGCGGTCGTACTCGACGCCATCCTGCGATTGGCCGAAGCGCGCGCGCTGGCTGGTGGTGCTCACGAGCTCGTCCTCCTGGCGCGCGAGCTGCAGCAGCGAGATCCAGCTCCAGCCGTCGCGGTTGGCGGGCGAGCGCCAGTCGGTCTTTGCCAGGCTGTCCTGGCGTTCAAACCGCAGGGTGGTGAGCGCGCGCCAGCCCAGCACCGGCATCTGGTTGTGCGTGTGCTCGATGGAGATGCGCGCGCCGTTGTCGGTGCTGCCGCCCACGCCGAGCACGAGCTTTTGGCGCTGGGCTTCGCGCAACTGCACGCGCACCGGCAGTTCCACGGTGCCATCGCCTGGCTCCACATAGACGAAGGCGCTCTGAAAGTAGCCGCTGTCGATGAGTCGCTGCTGCGCCTGCTGCAGTTTGGCGAGGTCGTAGTCGCTGCCGGGTGTGAGGCCGGTGAGTTCGACGATGCGTTCGCTGATGCTCGCGTCGTAGCGTTGTGCACCCTCGACCTCGATGGCGCCCAGGCGCCGGCGCGGGCCAGAGTCGAGCTCGATGTAGAGGCGGGCCTGCGCAGCGGCGCCGTCGACGTCGGCCAGGCTGGTGGTGATGCGCGCCCCCGGGTAGCGCAGCGCGCTCAGGCGGCGCAGCGCGGTGCTCTTGGTGCGATCCCAGCCGTCCTGCGAGAACGCCTGCCCCACCAATGCCTGCGCCTCGGCCACGATGTCCTCGCGTTGCCCGATGGCGTCGGCGTCCTGCGCCACCGCGCCCTGAAACGTCACTTGTACCGAAGCGACTTGCGTCTGATCGCCCGGTTGCACCGTCAGGGCAATGCGCCCCAGCGGCGCCGGGCCTGAGCCGGCAGCGGCCAATGCTTCGGCATCGGGTGGTTGCAGTGTGCCCAGCGCGAGGCGCGGCGAGAAATATCCGCGCGTGGCCAGCAGGCGGCGCGCGTTGTCGGGCAGTTCGATCAGCAGCCGCTCGAGTTCGGCGGCATCGAGGCTGCGTTGCAGCCGGAATCGCTGGATGTCCAGGTGGCGCTCGAGCAGTTCGCGCAGTGCCTCGGGCGCTTCGATCGTGAGTTCGAAGCGCGGTGCGACGGGCGGGCGCACGGCCCGGGCCGCGCGTGGCGCGGGAGCGGGCTCGGGTGTGTCGGTTTCGTCGGAACTGTCGCTGGCCGGCACGCTGGATGTGGGTGCAGACGCGGGCGCAGACGCGGGCGCGGGCGCGGGGGAAGGGGACGCGGCGTCGGCCTGGGCGTGCGCAGGCGCAACGCCCCAGGCACCCACGGCGAACAGACCGATCAGCAGGAAAAGCGCCGGTGTGCACCGGCGCCCGGCGGCCCGGCGGTGGCGGGCCGAAGACGATCCAGGCATGCCGTGATTATTTCGACAGCATGCGCATGGCGTCTTCCAGGCCCTTGAGCGTGAGCGGGAACATGCGTTGGCCCATGAGTTGCTGGATGATGCTGATGCTCTGTCGATACTGCCAGACGCCTTGGGGTTCCGGGTTGATCCACGCGAATTTGGGGAAGGCGTGCGTGAGGCGCTGCAACCACTCGGCGCCGGCCTCCTCGTTGTTGTATTCGACACTGCCGCCGGGCTGCAGGATCTCGTAGGGGCTCATGGTCGCGTCGCCGACGAAGATCAGCTTGTAGTCCTTGTTGTACTTGCGGATGATGTCCCAGGTCGGGAACTTCTCGGCATAGCGGCGGCGGTTGTTCTTCCACATGAAGTCGTAGACGCAGTTGTGGAAGTAGTAGAACTCCAGGTGCTTGAACTCGCCCTTGACGGCCGAGAACAGCTCTTCGACACGCTGGATGTGCTCGTCCATCGTGCCGCCCACGTCCATCAGCAGCAGCACCTTCACGTGGTTGTGTCGCTCGGGAATCATCTTGATGTCGAGCCAGCCGGCGTTGGCCGCGGTGCTGCGGATGGTGTCGGGCAGGTCGAGTTCGAGGTCGTTGCCCTCGCGCGCGAATTTTCGCAACCGGCGCAGGGCCACCTTGATGTTGCGCGTGCCGAGTTCCTGCGTGTCGTCGTAGTCGCGGTAGGCGCGCTGCTCCCACACCTTCACGGCCGTCTTGCCGCCGCCCTTGCCACCGATGCGAACGCCCTGCGGGTTCTGCCCGCCATTGCCAAACGGCGAGGTGCCGCCGGTGCCGATCCACTTGCTGCCGCCTTCGTGGCGTTCCTTCTGCTCTTCCAGGCGCTTCTTCAGCGTCTCCATCAGCTCGTCCCAGTCCATCCTCGGCGCGTTGGCCTTCTGCTCCTCGGACAGGATGCGCTCCATCTCCTGGCGCAGCCAGTCGGCCGGGATGGGCTTGGTGAAGTCCGCGATCATCTCCACGCCCTTGAAGTAGGCGGCGAAGGCGCGGTCGAACTTGTCGAAGTGCTTCTCGTCCTTCACCAGCGCGGTGCGCGAGAGGAAGTAGAAGTCGTCCATGCTGCAGGCGTCGGGGTTGGTCGGCCCCACCACGTCGGCCTTGAGCGCCTCCAGCAGCGTGAGGTACTCCTTCACCGACACCGGCAGCTTGGCCGCGCGCAGGGTGTAGAAGAAGTCGATCAGCATGGTGGTCTCCTGTCGTCCTGTTCAGAGCCAGTCTTCGACCTTGAGCCCGGGCACCCGCCTGAACTCGCGGGTGTTGTGAGAAACGAGCGTGCGACCAAGGGCGCGCGCGTGGGCGGCAATCCAGAGGTCGTTCGGTCCGATGGGCGTTCCCGTCGTGCGTAGCGCTGCCTTGATCTCACCGTAGTGACCAGCAACATCTGCCCCGAGCGGCAGCACATCAAGCGCATCGAGTATGCGTTCGAAGGTCTCCCGCAATTGCGCCTTCAGCGGCTTGAGCGCTGCACCGTAGGCCAACTCACCGCGCGTGATCACGGAAATGCCTGCTTCGGTAGGGCCCAGCTTCATCGCGCGCTTGATCAAGGCCTGGCTGGAGCCGCGAATCAGGTGGCTCACGGTGTCGGTGTCGAGCAGGTAGCTCATGAGCGGCGTTTCGCGGTTTGTCGCGCAGAGGTCAGCTTTTTCAAGGCCTTGTCGCCGCGCCGAGTGGGTTTGCGCGCGGTTGTTTCGTCATCGGCCATCCACGACCAGTCGCGCTCACGAGGTTCGTCCTGATCGGCGCGGACGTTTGCCATCACATCGTCCCACTCGGCGGCCTCTGTGGCACTCAGTGGCGGCAGAGCGGCCAGCACCTCCGCCAGCGTCGGGCGGTGGGCGCGCAGGATCACTTCGTCACCACGCCGCAGGATCTCGATCGTCTTGTCGCTGAAACGAAAAGCCTTTGGCAAGCGAACGGCCTGACTGTTGCCAGAAGTAAAGACGGTGGTGAAGTGCCGAGCGCTCAACTGCTCAGCCTTCAAGGGCTTGTTCATGCTGGCCCCCTTGGTGTGGTATGTATATACGAAAAGTATATATCCAGCACGCTTAGTCGTGCCGGCCGCGCAGGTAAATCAACTGTGCCCGCGCTTCCGGCCACTCGCCGGCGCGCATGCTGTACATCACCGTGTCGCGTATGGTGCCGTCGCGGCGCAGCGCGTGGCCGCGGATCACGCCATCCTTGCGAGCGCCCAGGCGCTCGATGGCCTGCTGCGAGGCGAAGTTGTAGTTGTCGGTGCGCCAGCCCACCACGTGGCAGCCCAGGGTGTCGAAGGCGTGACCCATCATGAGCAGCTTGCAGGTCGTGTTCACGTGCGTGCGCTGCACACGTTTGGCGTACCACGTGTAGCCGATCTCCAGCCGTTTCACCGCGGGCAGGATGTCGTGGTAGCTCGTGCTGCCGAGCACCGTCTCGCTGGCTTCGTCGATCACGGCGAAGGCGAAACGCTGGCCTTGTTCGCGCATGCGCAGCGCGTCCTCGATGTACTGGCGTGTCTGGTCGGGCTCGGGCACCGAGGTCACACGCAGCTTCCAGAGTTCGCCGTCGGCCGCGGCCGCGCGCAGCCCATCCTCGTGGCGCAGCGCCAGCGGCTCCAGCCGCACGCCGCGCTCACTCAGGACGACGGGACTCACGAAGGTCATCGATTCCTCTGGTTCATGAACACCAGCTTCTCGAACAGCGTGGTGTCCTGCTCGTTCTTGAGCAGCGCGCCAACCAGCGGCGGAATCGACACCTTGTCGTCGGCGCTTTGCAGCGCCTCGAGCGGGATGTCCTCGGCCATCAGCAGCTTGAGCCAGTCGAGCAGTTCGCTGGTGCTGGGCTTCTTCTTCAGGCCGGGCAGGTTGCGCACGTCGTAGAAGGTCTTCATTGCCGCGCCGAGCAGTTCCTTCTTCAGGCCCGGGAAGTGCACGTCGACGATCTTCTGCATCGTCTCGGCCTCGGGGAACTTGATGTAGTGGAAGAAGCAGCGGCGCAGGAAGGCGTCGGGCAGTTCCTTCTCGTTGTTCGACGTGATGAACACCAGCGGTCGGTGCTTCGCCCGGATGAGTTCGTGCGTCTCGTAGCAGTAGAACTCCATGCGGTCGAGTTCGCGCAGCAGGTCGTTCGGGAATTCGATGTCGGCCTTGTCGATCTCGTCGATCAGCAGCGCCACCGGCTGTTCGGCCGTGAAGGCCTGCCACAGCACGCCCTTGACGATGTAGTTGTGGATGTCCTTGACCCGTTCGTCGCCCAGTTGCGAGTCGCGCAGGCGGCTCACGGCGTCGTATTCGTACAGGCCTTGTTGCGCCTTGGTGGTGCTCTTGATGTGCCACTGCAGCAGCGGCATGTTCAGCGCCTGGGCCACTTCCTCGGCCAGCATGGTCTTGCCTGTGCCGGGTTCGCCCTTGACGAGCAGCGGGCGCTTGAGCGTGATGGCGGCATTGACCGCCAGCATGAGGTCCTGCGTGGCGACGTAGTTCTGGGAACCCTGGAATTTCATGGATGGCGACCTTGGCATGGCAGCGCGGGTGTCCGCGCGCGGGATTCGGGGATGTGCCGGGGGGCGTGGCGACCGCTCCTATAATCCGCGGTTGATCTTTCCCGGCCGTTCTTCATTGTGCTAGCAAAATGACCCCACTGCTGAACCAGACCGCCCGCACCCTTGTCGCCGCTGCGACGTTGTTTGTCGCTGCTGCGTCGGCCCAGGCGCAAGGCGTCACCGGCGATGTGCAGGCCGGGCAGAAAAAGGCCGAGATGTGCATCGGCTGCCATGGCATCAAGGGCTACCAGAACAGCTTTCCCGAGATCCACAAGGTGCCCATGATCTCGGGGCAGTCGGGTCCCTACATCGTGTCGGCGCTCAAGGCCTACCAGAAGGGCGACCGCAAGCACCCCACGATGCGCGGCATCGCGGCATCGCTGAGCGAGCAGGACATGGCCGACCTCGCGGCGTTCTACGCCGGGCAGGCAGGCCCCGCCGCACCGCAAACCATCCCTGCCGCGAACGCCGATGTGGCTGCCCTGCTCACCAAAGGCGCCTGCATCTCCTGCCACGGCGCCAACTTCAGCAGTCCGATCGACCCGAGCTACCCCAAGATCGGTGGCCAGCACGCCGACTACCTGTTCGTGGCGCTCAAGTCGTACACCGTCGAGGGCAACAACCTCATCGGTCGCAACAACGGCATCATGGCCGGCATCGCCAAGCAGTACAGCCCGGCCGAGATGCGTGCCATGGCGAAGTACCTGAGCACCGTCAAGGGCGAGTTGCAGACCGTGCCCCAGCCGCGCTTTCGCTGAACCGGCGCATTGATGCACCAGAAGGCCGCTCGATGAGCGGCCTTTTTTGTGCTCAATCGCGTGTCGCGCGCCGTCGAACGGCGTCGATGTAAGCCTGTCCGTCGGGCGGCCGCCCGGCACGCTGGCTCTCCCACAGCATGCTGCCCAGGCATTCCATGGTCTCGTGGTGGGCCGTGTGCAGGTCGCCACGGCGCGCCGTCAGCAGCTCCACCGCCTGACGGATGCCCGGCGGCTGGTCGATGCTGCACTGCTCGCTGATCGACAGGTGCATCGACAGATGCAGGAACGGGTTCTCCCGCGCGGCGTCGGGCTGGCTCAGGCGTGCGACGGCGGCTTCTGCGTCGCCCAGTTCGTCGTGGTACTCGGGGTGCTCGGCGATCCATTGCGCCGCGAGCTGCTCGAGCGCATCCATCGGCAAACCGTCGCGCTGTTTGGCAAAGGCGCCGCAGAAGAAGCGGCGCACGTCGGCTTGGGAAGGGTTGAACATGACGGGATTGTCGACGGCCTTCAAAGACGCCACGGAGGCAGTTGCCAATCGCGCCACAGCGCCAGCCCACGCAGGCCGGCCGTGACGCCCACGCAAGCCACCAGCGACACCCACCCGGGCGCCTGCATGGACCACAAGCCCACGTAGACCCAGCCGCCCACGAAAGCACACACGGCATAGGGCCGGTGGTCGTGAAAAGCACTCGGAATCTGGTTGCAGACCACGTCGCGCAGCACGCCACCGGCCACGCCCGTGACGATGCCCATGAGCACGGCCACCAGGGCCGGCATGCCCAGCAGCAGCGCGTGGTGCACGCCAGTGGCTGCAAACAGGCCCAGGCCGAGCGCGTCGGGCCACTGCATGGCGCGCTCGGTCACCCTGAAATGCCGGTTGCGCAGGAACAGCATGGCCAGCACACCGAGCGCCAGCACACCCCACAGAACCTCCACGTGGCGCACCCAGAAAAAAGGACGCTGGTCGAGCAGCAGATCGCGCAGGGTTCCGCCGCCGAAGGCCGCCAGGAAGCCCACCACGACGACACCCACGGCGTCGAGGCGCTTTCGGGCGCCTTCGAGGATGCCCGAGAGGGCAAAGGCGGCGGTGGCCAGCAACTCCACCAGCAGCCTGAGGGTTTCCCCCCACAATGGCACGTTTTGCATCGACGAATTCTCGCCTGTGTCCTCACTGCCGCTGATCACCGATCCGTACTTCTACCTCGTGGCCGTGCCGGCGGTGATCCTGCTGGGCATCAGCAAGAGCGGCTTCGGCGCCGGCTTCGGTTCGCTGGCCGTGCCCATGATGGCGCTGGCTGTCACTGTGCCGCAGGCCGCAGCCATTCTCATGCCGGTGCTGCTGGTGATGGACCTGCTGGGCATGGCGGCCTTCCGCAAGAACGTGGACAGGCAGTTGCTGATGTTCCTGCTGCCGTTCGGGCTGCTCGGGGTGGTCATCGGTACGCTGCTGTTCAAGTGGCTCGATGCACATCTGGTGGCCGGCATCGTGGGCGTGTTCACGCTGCTGTTTCTGGCACAACGCCTGGTGTTTCCGCCGCGGCCCGACAGCGCGCCGCCGCCGCGCTGGGCGGGGGCCATCCTCACCGCGGCGTCGGGTTTCACCAGCTTCGTGGCGCACGCGGGCGGCCCGCCCATCAACGCCTACGTGATCCCGATGCGGCTGTCGCCGGTGCTGTTCACCGGCACCATGGCGTTCTTCTTTTTCTTCGTGAATCTGGCCAAGTGGGCGCCCTACGCGTGGCTGGGGCTGATCGACCTGCGCAACATGAGCACCTCGCTGGTGCTGCTGCCGCTGGCCCCCATCGGCGTGTGGATCGGCGTGCGCATCGCGCACCGCATCCGCCCCGAGCTGTTCTACCGCCTGATCCACATCGGCATGTTCCTCACGGGCTGCAAGCTGGTGTGGGACGCGCTGGCCTGAGTAACATACCCTTCAACCGTTGTGCCAGTCGCCGCCCTGCAGGGTGGCAAGCCAAGGAGACGACATGCCGATCGTGGTGGTTGCGAATCCGAAGGGGGGTGTGGGCAAGTCCACGCTGTCGACCAACGTGGCCGGGTACTTTGCCCGCCAGGGGCACCACGTGATGCTCGGTGACATTGATCGCCAGCAGTCCTCGGCGCTGTGGCTCAAGCTGCGGCCAACGCAGGCGCGGCCGATTCATACCTGGGACATCTCGCACGACCTCATTGCACGCCCGCCCAAAGAGGCCACGCACGTGGTGCTCGACACGCCGGCCGGCCTGCACGGCTGGCGCTTCAAGGACGTGCTCAAGCTGGCCAACAAGGTCATCGTGCCCTTGCAGCCGAGCATCTTCGACATCTACGCCACGCGCGCCTTCCTGGACGAGCTGGCCGAAACGCGCCGCGCCGACAAGCTAGATGTCGGCATCGTGGGCATGCGGGTGGACCCACGCACCATCGCGGCCGACAAGCTGGCCGAGTTCGTGGGCGGCCTGGGCCTGCCCGTGCTGGGCTACCTGCGGGATACGCAGAACTACATCCACCTCGCCGCGCGAGGGCTCACGCTGTTCGACGTGGCGCCGGGCCGGGTCGAGAAGGACCTGCAGCAGTGGGAAGGCATCTGCCGCTGGCTGGACCATTGACCAAGCCCATCCGCTGTCGCCGCGCCGACAGCTCGCGCGGCAGTGCGCCACTAGAGTGAGCGCATGCGTACCTTCGACACCCTGGAAGAACTCGATGCCTGCGTTGGCCAGCCCCTGGCCAGCAGCGACTGGATCACCATCACGCAAGAGCAGGTCAACCGCTTTGCCGAGGCGACGGGTGATCACCAGTGGATCCACGTGGACGTGGAGCGGGCCCGTGGTGGGCCGTTCGGCGCGCCGATCGCGCACGGATTTCTCACGCTTTCGTTGCTGCCCGTGTTCTTTGAGTCGGCCATGGCGATCCGCCAGTCCTCGATGGGCGTGAACTACGGGCTCAACCGCGTGCGCTTCACGGCACCGGTGCCGGTGGGCAGCCGCCTGCGCGCGCACCTGACCTTGCAGGCCATCGAACCGATCGAGCACGGCGGGCGCCAGATGACCTGGTTGGTGAGTGTGGAGCGCGAAGGGGTGGCCAAGCCGGTCTGCGTGGCCGAATCGCTGGTGCGGCGCTACCCCTGAAGCGGGGTGAGCCGCTCAGCGCACGCGCGCGAGCTGCTTCGGGTCGAGCCAGCCCTCGAAGACCTGGATCAGGGCGTCGATACGCTCGGCTGCCGTGCGCTGGTCGTGCCGCTGGGCGATCAGCTGGAAGGCGTCGTTGCGCAGCAACCAGAGCTCCTGCGGCGTGCGGGCTCGCTCGATCTGGCGGCGCAGGCGGTGCGCCGGCACGCTCAGGCAGTCTTCGATGGTGAACAACAGGTGCTGACGGATCGCCATGAGGTCGCGCAGGCGCGGCGTGCGTGGCTTGTGCCGCGCCTGCGGTGCCATGCCGAGCAGCCGCGCGAACAACGCCACCACCGAGGCGGCGGTAACGGGGCGGTGGGCGCGTGGGCCGGAGACCGGACGTTCCATGGGAGGATGGTGGCCCATATCCAACAGTTGGGGGATGACGCGGATGCCGATCCCGTGATGTGCATCACGGCAAGGGCGGATCGGCGAACCCGTGTTGCCGCCACGCTTCGTACACCACCACCGCCACCGCGTTCGACAGGTTGAGGCTGCGCTGGCCGGTGCGCATGGGCAGCCGCAGCCGGCGCTCGGGCACGACACTGTCGCGCAGCGCAGCCGGCAGGCCGCTCGATTCGGCGCCGAACACCAGCCAGTCGCCCGGCGCGAATGCGGTGCCGTGCACCGTGCCGCTGCCACGCGTGGTCAGGGCGAACAGGCGTTCGGGTGCCGGACGCATGTTGTCGAGGAAGCGCTCCCAGCTCGCATGCCGCTGGACGTCCGCGTACTCGTGGTAGTCGAGCCCGGCGCGGCGCATGAGCTTGTCCTCCATGGAAAAGCCCAGCGGCTCGATCAGGTGCAGCGCGCACCCCGTGTTGGCGCACAGCCGGATCACGTTGCCGGTGTTCGGCGGAATTTCAGGGTGTACCAGCACGACATTGAACATGGGGCGGCGATCTTAGCCATGCGCCCGCCTTGTATCACCGGGCCGCGGCTTCGTCGGGCGCGGGCGTGCGGGCAAACACCAGCGCATCCACCCCGGCCACCCCGACCGCATGCAGGGCACGGGCGGCTGCCAGCAGGGTGGCGCCGGTGGTGGTGACGTCATCGACGAGCAGCACCCTGCGACCCGCCAGCCCGCCCGCATGCCGGGGTGACACCGCGAACGCGCCGGCCAGGTTGCGCAGGCGTTCAGCGCGCCCCAGCCGGTGCTGGGGCGCGCCGTCGCTCAGCCGCACCAGCGCATCCGCGCAGAGCCGCACCGGCGCGCTGTGTGCGCTGTGTGCGCTGTGTGCGCCGGCATGTTGCCGCGCCACTGCCTTGGCGAGTTCCCAGGGCGCGTGGTGGCCGCGCTCGGCCAGCCGGGTGGGGGTGAGTGGCACCGGTGCAATCACATCGCAGGCCTGGACGAGCGCGCATGCGCCCTCGGCGCGCCACATCAGCGCCGCGAACGGCGCGGCCCAACCCGCCTGGCCGCGGAACTTGAAGGCGCTGATCAAGGCCTCCCAGGGGTAGCCGTAATCCACTGCCGCAACACAGCGTCCGAGTCCGTCATCCGGTGGCGGGCTGGCCAGGCAGCCAGTGCAGAAGCCCTGCGACAGCGGGGCGGCACAGCGCGGGCAGGCAGCGGCGGTGCGGCCGAAACGCGCCATGCAGGCGCCACAGATCGGCTGGGTGGGCCAGCGCCCGCAGACGTGACAGATGCCGGGCCAGTGGCCCAGGCTGGCGCGGCGGAATAGGGCGGTGAACATGCCGGCTCAATATACTGAGCGCCCTTTGCCGATACCCGCGCCGGTGCCCGCCGTCGTCACGCCTTGCAAGCCTCCCCCGTTCCTTCCGACGACGCCGTGCCCGGCCTCGACCCGGCCGCCGCCAGGCGCTGGTTGCGCCTGCCTCGCACCGAAAGCCCCTGGCTGCACGAAGAAGTGGCCACCCGGATGGTCGAGCGGCTGCAGTGGTTTCGCGAAGCGCCCGGCAGCTGGCTGCATTGGGAGCCCGTGCTCGGTGGTCTGCAAGGCCATGCGCGTGTGCGGGCGGCCCTGCCCGATGCCGCCTGCCGGGTGTGGTCGCACGACCTCGTGCGCTCGCGCGAGCTCACCCGCGAAGGCGCGGCGCGCAGCTGGAACCCGCTGCGTCGCGCGCGCGACTTCGTGCCCGAGGCCGCCGACGTGGCGCGGCCCGTGCAACTGCTGTGGGCCAACATGGGCCTGCACACCGTGGCAGCCCCGCAGACGCTGCTCGCCCGCTGGCGCGACCACCTTGCGCCCGGTGGCTTCCTGCTGATGTCATGTCTGGGGCCCGATTCGCTGGCCGAGCTGCGCGCGGTCTACGCCGCCGAAGGCTGGCCCACGCCCACCCACGCCTTCACCGACATGCACGACTGGGGCGACATGCTGGTACACGCCGGCTTTGCCGAGCCCGTGATGGACATGGAGCGCATCACGCTGACGTTCGGCAGTGCCACCGCCATGCTCGACGAGCTGCGCGCCTCGGGACGCAACCTGTCCAGTGCGCGTCACCCCGGTCTGCGTGGACGCGGCTGGCGCCAGGCGCTGATCGAGGCGATCGAACACCGCGGCGCGCGCGATGCCGATGGGCGCCTGCGGCTGGGCTTCGAGATCATCTACGGCCATGCGGTGCGGGCGGAGCCACGCCTTCGAAGCGGCCAGACGGCACTGCCGCTGGACGAGGTGCGCGAGCAGTTGCGCCGCCGCCGCGGGTGAGCCGGGCCTGGCCTGGCGCACCGGGCGGGCGATAACCCGAGCGATGCGTCCGGCCTGTGGGTCGCCGCCCTCTGGCGGCGGGCTACAATCCCGCGGTTTTGAGTTGAAGGGCATTTTCCCTGCGCTGGTGCACGGTCCTCGGGCTGCGCACCGACCGACCAGTGGTGTGGGTGTGAGTCCGTCCAGCTACGCGTACCGCTTTGCAACCCAGTCCGACGAGGGCATGGAGTGGCGGTTGCGCCGCAACTGCTCGGTGACCCCGGCCCAGCTCGGCCTGCTATACGCCTCCCTCTGTGTGGTTTCACTGGGTGTGGCCGGGTTCTTCTGGACCCAGGGCGCGACGCTGGTGCTGCCGTTTGCGGCGCTGGAACTGCTGGCCGTGGGGGCCGCGTTTCTGGTGTACGCGCGCCATGCGGCCGATGGCGAGCGCATCCGACTGCTGGCGCATGCGCTGGTGGTCGAGCAGGAAACGGCCGGTCGGCTCCAGCGCAGCGAGTTCGCGCGCGAGTGGGTTCGGGTCGAGCCGGCGGCGGTGGCCCCGAACCTCATCGAGGTCCGGGCGGGTGGGGAGTCGGTGCAGGTGGGGCGCTTTCTGCGCGCCGAGCTGCGGCCGGCGCTGGCCCGGGAGATTCGACAGGCGCTGCACAGTGGTTGAGTCCACCGCGCAGCGCGGGCAAGTTTGGTGTAATCGAGGTCGATATCAATCGACGCTTATATTTGAGGCGCA
>VFQM010000579.1_pt1 | contig 39564 bp, 34 predicted proteins | sample 3512391 | NCBI WGS metagenome assembly VFQM01 (sample SAMN10412369, study PRJNA504923) | tailings metagenome | isolation source: Replicate 1 from Balatoc abandoned mine | place: Philippines
CCCCGCCACCCTCGCCTTCCACGCCCCGGCACCGGCATTCGACGATCACATGCGCGCCGAGTTCTACGGATAGGGCGCAGGCTTATGGGCCAAATGCCCCTCTGCGCTTGACCCGGCAGGCGACTTCGCGGCAAGGCCGGAGCACGGCACCTTGCCGGTCAAAGCGAGGGAATCTGATGCGGAACAGCTTGTGGGGCCGGTGGCTCGTGGTGCTGGCGGTGCTGTGCGGCGCGGCCCTGGGGACGAGCACGCCGGGGCAGGCGCAGTCCTTTGCGCAAGGCAGCTTCGATGCCGCGATCCCGACCCTGACCGAAACGGTCGGCCATGCGCCCGGCACCCGCATCACCGCGCCGGACGAGGCCTATGCCTATCTCAAGGCGCTCACCGCCGCCGCGCCCGACCGCACCCGCATGGTGCAATATGCGACCAGCTGGGAAGGCCGGCCGCTCTATTACGTCGTCATCTCCAGCCCTGAAAACCTTGCCCGGCTGGATGCGATCCGCGCCGATCTCGCCAATATCGCGGCAGGGCGTGCCTCGAACGGCGCGGCTCTGCCGGTGACGTGGCTGGCCTACGGCGTCCACGGCAACGAGATCTCCTCGACCGATGCCGCGCTGATGACCGCCTATCACCTGCTCGCCGCGCAGGACGACGAACGCGCCGCGCGGATCATGCGCGAGACCATCGTGGTGATCGATCCGATGCAGAACCCCGACGGGCGGGCGCGCTTCGTCAACAACTTCCTCGCCGCGACCGGCATCGATCCTGCCGCCGACCGGCAGGCCGCCGAGCATGACGAGCCGTGGCCGAGCGGGCGCGTCAATCACTACATGTTCGATCTCAATCGCGACTGGTTCACCCTCAGCCAGCCCGAGACCCGCGGCAAGGTCGCCGCGATCCGCGAATGGAACCCGGTGGTGGTGATCGACCTGCACGAGATGGGCGGGGACGAGACCTATTTCTTCAGCCCTGCCGCCCAGCCCTTCAGCCCCAACCTCACCCCGGCGCAGATCCGCGCCTACGAGCTGATCGGGCGCGCCAATGCCGCCGCCTTCGACGCGCGCGGGGAGCCCTATTTCACCCGCGAGGTCTATGATCTGTTCTACCCCGGCTATGGCGACACCTGGAACGCGCATCAGGGCGCGATCGGCTCGACCTATGAGCAGGGCTCGGCGCGGGGCCTCGTGTTCGAACGGCGCGACGGCACGAAGCTGACCTATGCCGACGGGGTGATGAACCACTTCACCGCCAGCCTGGCGACGGCGGGCGCGGTGGCGGAGAACCCGAAAGCCTTCCTCACCGACTTCGCCCAGTATCGCGCCGCCAATGCCAGCGGTGCGGCGGGGCGCGGCACCTATCTGATCGACCTGTCGCAGCGGCGCTGGAATGCCGAGAACCTCGGCCGCCGACTTGCCGCGCAGGGTATCACCGTGCTGCGCCGCGACGGCCCGGCGAGCGCTTGCGGCAAGTCCTATCCGCGCGGCTACCTCGCGGTGCCGCAGGCCCAGCCGGCCGCGCGCCTGGTGAAGAGCCTGCTCGACCGCGATACCCCGCTCCCGCCCGACTTCCTCGCCGAACAGGAACGCCGCCGTTCGCAGGACCTGCCGCACGAACTCTACGACGTCACCGCATGGTCGGTCGGGCTGATGGCGGGCACAGACGTCAGCCTGTGCAACGCCCCGGCAACGGGTACACAACTGGCCGCCGACGCCCCCATCACGCCGCTTGCCGAAGGCGCAGGCACCTTTGCCGTCGCCGTGCCGTGGACCGACAGCGGGCAGGCGCGGCTTGTCACGCTGGCGCTGCGCGAAGGGATCGAAGGGCGGGTGACCGACAAGGCCTTCACCACCGCCGGGCGCGAATTCCCGCGCGGCACGGTGGTGTTCCCGGCTGGCAGCAACACCCCCGAAAAGATGGCGCGCCTCGCCGCACTCGCCCGCGAGGTCGGCGCGCAGACTGTGGCGCTCGAATCCGGCTGGGTCGAGCGCGGGCCCAATCTCGGCAGCGAGAGCTTCGTGCGGCTGACCCTGCCGCGCGTGGCGATTGCCTGGGACGACGGCATCTCGCAGCTTTCCGCGGGCGCGATGCGCTATGTGCTCGAACGCCGCATCGGCTTGGCCGTCACCCCGATCCGCACCCACCGCCTCGCGCGCGCCGATCTCAGCGAATATGACGTGCTGCTGGTACCCGAAGGCGAGCCCTCGGCGGTGCTCGGCGAAGGCGGCCAGCGGGCCTTGCGCGATTTCGTGCGCCGGGGCGGCGTGCTGGTGGCGGTAGGCGACAGTCTCGAAACCTTCAGCGCGGGCGACGCCCCGCTGCTTTCGGTCAAGCGCGAGGCCGCGCTCGGACGCGATCCAGCGGCGGGCGGCAACGACAAGGATGCAGGCCTTGCCGAAGCGGTCGAAATCGCCAGCGACGCCGAATATCGCGAGGCGATCAAGGATCAGGCAGCCCTGCCCGACACCCTGCCCGGCGCGCTGCTCAACGTGGTGGCCGAGCGCGATCACTTCCTCTCGGCGGGCTATGACGGCGGCGGCGTGGTGCTGGCGACCGGCACGCAGATCTTCACCCCGCTCGACCGGGCCGACGGGGTCAACGTGCTGCGCTTCGCCGCGCCCGGCAACCTTGTCGCCAGCGGCTATGTGTGGGACGAGAACCGGCGGCAACTGGCCTACAAGCCGTACCTGATGGCGCAGCGGCAGGGCCGCGGGCTGGTGATCGGCTTTGCCCACGATCCCTCGACCCGCGCCTATCTCGAAGGGCTCGATCTGGTGATCGCCAACGCGGTGCTGATTGCGCCCTCGCGAGTGCGCTGACGCTAGGCAGAGATGACCGAATATGTCATGCCTTGGGGCATGGCGCTGTTCGAGGCTCTTGTTGTCACCCATGTCATCACCGGAGCGGTGGGGCTGACGGCGTTCTGGGGGCCGATCGTCACGAAGAAGGGCTCTGGGCGGCATCGCAAGTGGGGCAAGGCCGCGTGCTACGGCTTCCTTGGCGCAGGCAGCCTTGCCATCGCCATGGCGCTGCTCTCGCTCTACGGGCCGGAAGCCCGCCATCCCGAAGTCACCGACCGCGCGCTGTTCGACGGGCTGTTCGGGTGGATGATGCTCTATCTCGGCACGCTCACCATCGGCTTTGTCGACTATGGCCTTGCGGTGGTGAAACACAGCCGCAACCGCCGCGCCTTGCGGGCGATCCGCTATCAGGCGATGATCGCGGCGGTGGTGGTCTCGGGCGCGTGGTGCGGCATCTATGGCGCGCAGGTCGGCCACCCGCTGATGGTGCTGGTGGCGGTGATCGGCATTGTCTCGATGCTGATCCAGCAAGCCTATATCTGGCGGCCGGGCGATCCGCCGAGGACGACCTATCACGGCGAACATTTCCGCGCGCTGATCGGCATGGGGATTTCCGCCTACACCGCCTTCCTCTCGGTCGGGCTGATCCGCTACGTCCCCGAGCACGTGTTCAACCCGGCGATCTGGGCCGGGCCGAGCGTGATCGGGGTAAGCCTGATCCTCTACTTCACGCTCAAGGCCAAGCGCGCCTCGGCCCCCAGGCCTTCAGGGGTGCGCCCACATCCGCAGCAGATTGGCGATGGTCTTGTCAAGCGTCAGTAGCTCGGCCGACTGGCTGGGCAGCTGACGCCGCAGCGAGGCGCGCAGGTTCTCCAGATCGAACAGCATTTCGCGCCGCGTGCCGTCGGCGATCATGCTTTCGATCCAGCCGACGCACACGATCCGCTCCCCGCGCGTCACCGGCCGCACCTCGTGGATGCTGCCCGAAGGGTAGAGCACCAGATGCCCGGCCTCGCCCTTCACCTCTTGCGTCATGCCGGCGGTGTGCACCACCAGCTCGCCGCCATCGTATTGGTCCGGCGGAGTGAGGAACACAGTGAAGGACAGATCGGTGCGCACCCGGCCCGCCCCCTTGCCCATCAGTGCATTGTCGACATGGGGGCCGTAATGCCCGCCATCGGCGGTCTTGCTGATGATCAGCGGCGAGAAGCGGCGCGGCTGCGCGGCGGCCTTCAGCACCGGATTGTCCGCTATCAGCGGCAGCAATTCGTCGGCCAGCCGGCGGCCAGCGGTGCTGTCCATCGCGGCTTGCAGGTTGCGCTTGACCTCGCGCGCCACCGCGCCCGCCGTCTCGCGCCCGTCGCGCCATTCGAGCAGCGCGATCCGCTCGGCCAAGGCGGCGCGGTGTCCGGCATCCTCGATGGCGTTGATGACAAGCAGCATGGCGGCTGATGTAGCGCCGGGTGCGCCCGGAGGGAAGCGCGCCCGGCGTCAGTGGCGAGAGTGGCTTAGCCGCCCTTGCGGGAGGTGCCTTCCTCGATCAGCGCCAGCGCCTTGGCGCTGGCCGCTTCGGGGGTTTCCTTGCCGTCCTTGATCTTGTCGGCGAGGATCATCAGTTCATTGGCGATGGTGGTGCCGGCACCGGCTTCCTGCGCGATGCGGATGCCGCCATGGGCCTCGGCGACCTCGTCCCACTTGCCGCGCACCGCGTCCCAGTAGCCCTTGGTCTTTTCCCAATAGGTCTCGGCGGCGGCGACATTGTAGCCGTTGAACCGCTCATAGGTGTTGAGCACGTATTCCTGCACCACGGGCTGCGCGTCGCCACCCTCGGCCGGAGTGTCCATCTTGGTATTGTCCTGCCAGTGGATCCACCCGGTCGGGGTCAGCTGGTGGCGGTTGATGCCCATGTAGTGATCATAGACGGGGTTCCTGATCGCATCGCGCCGGGCGAGCGGGCGGGCGGTCCAGTTGGAGCGCCAGCGGCGGATGCCGTGGGTCGTCTCCCACTCGCCCCACCCGGCATAGCGCGGACTGTCGTCGACCTGCCACACGGTCTGCGACCAGCGTCCGGCGCGCATCTTTTCAGGGACGGCCTGCCATTCCCAGACATCGCCGCCCTTGAAGGCGAGGATCTTTGCGGGCTGGTATTCCCAGTCCTGCCGCCAGTGCTTGACGACATAGGGATTGGCCTCGTCGCCGGTCACCAGCAGGTGCTGGAGCACGATGCGGGTGCCGGTGTCCTCGATCACCCGGACGCTTTCATAGCCGCCCGAAATCTTGCGCTCCAGCGGTGTGTAACCTTCCATCCAGGGGGTCGATTCCTGCATGTCGAAGGTCACCTTGAAATCGCCCGCCATGGCGAGGATGGTCTTGCGGTCTTCCTCGAAGGCAGCCTTGGCGGCCTCGGCAGATTGCACGATCGGGCCGTCGGCGAAGGCCGGAGTGGCAGGCAGGGCAGCCAGCACGAGGGCGGCGAGGCTGGCAGAAAGCAGCGTATGGGTCATTCGGGTCATGGGTCGTCCTCCTTGCGGGTCTAGAAGCGGAAGCTGGCCGAGACGCTCAAGTTGCGGCCCGGGCGGGTGAAGGCGTCGAGGATGCCCGCGTCCGCGACGCGCAGACCGCGCACGTCGGACCACAGGGCGTATCGCTCGCCCGTCAGGTTGAAGAGCCCGGCGCGCAGGCGGAGCCGGTCGGTGACGGCCACGAAGGCGGTGAGATCGAGGATGGTCGAGGCTTCGGGCCGCACGAACAATTCGCTGCCGTTGGCCGCACGTTCGACCTCGCCCGCCTCCTTGCGGCCGTTATGGGTGACGATCGCCTCGGCCCCGAAGCGCCCTGCCGAGTCGCGGTAGCCGAAACCGGCGACAAGGTTGAACGGATCGATCGTGTCGAGCGGCACGCGCGCGCCGCCGGGGTTGACGATGTCGCCATTGGCATAGGCCAGCGCGAGGCGGGCGTTCCAGCCGCTGTCGAGCTTCATCTCGGCGCGGGCTTCCAGCCCTTCGATCTGGACTGCGTTGAAGTTGACGAACTGGAAGATCGCCGGGTTCTGCGGGGTGAAGCCGCCGCTGACCACCTGCTGGTTGATGAAGTCGTCATAGTCGCCGCGGAAGCCGGTGACCTGGAGCGAGAAGATGTCGCCGACATAGCGTGCGCCGACCTCCCAGCTCTCGCTGGTCTCGGGGCGCAGATCGGGGTTTGGGATCGAGGTGTAGCCGCCCGCGATGAATTCGAAGAAGTTGTTCACTTGGGCAGGCGTCGGCGCGAGGAAGCCCTGCGCGTAGTTGCCGAAAAGGATCACGTCAGGGGCCAGCTTGAGCGTCGCGCCGAACTTGGGGCTGAGACGGCTGTCGCTCTGGCCCTGCGGCATGAAGGTGGTGAGCAGCGGATCGTCGGTCGGGTTGAGATCGTAGAAGTCGAACCTGAGCGCCGGGAACAGCGTCAGCGCGCCATCCAGCAGCGTGATCTCGTCGGCGAGGAAGATGCCGCCCAGCGTGAAGTCGGTGGCCGGGAAGGCGCGGGTCGGGAAGCTTTCGCCGCGTCCCGGGAAGGTGCCGTCGCGCAGGCCTTCCTGCCGGGTCCAGCTGACATCGCCGCCCAGCGCGATGCGGTGCTCGGTGCCGCCGAGCGAGAAGGCGCTGCGCACCTCGCCGACCAGCCCGTAGATGCGGTTTTCGAAGGTGTTAAGGCGCTCGCGATCAGGCGCAGGGGTGGCGGTGAGGCTGGTGCGTTCCTCGAAGGCGAACTGGCGGTCCTCCGCATCCTGCCAATAGGCCGAGAGGAAGGCATATTCGACTGCGTCGCCGGGGGTGCCATCATAGCTCCAGTCGAGCGAGACGCGCTTGCGGGTGTTGGTGTCGCGGGCGTTGAGCGCGTCGACCGTCCACACCGGGCGCGGACCGAAGGTGAAGGCCGGGCCGAGACCGCTGAGCACCTCGGTTTCGACTGCGGTGTCGAGCCACTCGCCGGTCAGGCGCAACCGGTGCGGGCCATTGTCCCACACCAGTTTGGCGAGCACGGCGTTGCTCTCGCCGTCCTGCGGGTTGGGCGCGGTGCGGGCAGGGCCGACCCCGTCGTTGCGGCCCCGGTTTTCGAGTTCCTGAAAGTCGCGGCGGGTATAGGCGATCATCGCCGAGATGTTGCCGGTCTGCCCCGCGAGGGTCGCGGTCTGGGCGAATTCATTGTCCTCGCTGGAGAATTGCGAGGTGACGAAGCCGCCGAAGCTTGCATCCTTGATCAGGTCGACCGGATCGGCGGTGACGAAGCTGACCGCCCCTGCCAGCCCGTCCGACCCGTAGAGCGCCGAGGCCGGGCCGCGCAGGATCTCGACCTGTTTGACAAGGCTGACATCGGCAAACCCGCCGCGCCCGGCATCCTGCGGGCCGAAGCTGAAGCCCTGCGGGCTGCGGATGCCGTCGACCTGGATCAGCACGCGGTTGCCGCCGATGCCGCGGATGTTGAAGCCCTCGTTGCGGGCGCGGCCGGTGGACCCGATCGCCGCGCCGAAGCGTGCAGGCGCGCGGCGGACGGTCACCCCCGGCTCGAAGCGGACGAGGTCCTTGATGTCGGTGGCGAGCTGGTCGGCAATGTCCTCGCTGGTGATGACGGTGACGGTGGCGGGGGCTTGTTCCTGCAGCACCGGCGCGCGGGTGGCGGTGACGGTGATGCGGCCGGTCTGCTGCTGGCTCTCGGCCTCGGCAGAGGCTGCCTCGGCGGCCATGGTTTCGGCGGCGGCGGGAGCAGCGAGGATGGCAAGGGGAGCGACGGAGAGGGCAAGACGATGAATCAGAGACACGCGGGATGCTTCCTGCAGGAGAGGGGAGGAACGCCGCGTTTCTGACCTTATTGCGAATGAGAGTCAATACGATTTGCAAATAGGAATCGTTCGCAATTAATGCAACAAGGCGTGCAAAAGCGCGCCCGCGCGGGGCTGCCTGCCGTTTTCTTTCCGTAGCTTATCGCTTGAGCACGCCTTCGGCGAGCAGCCGGTTCACCCCGGCGGCGACCGCGTCGGGGGCCATTCCGGCAGGGGCATCACCCCCGCCCCACACCACATAGCGCAGGCCGACAAAGACGTTCATCCCCATCAGCGCCCAGGCTTCCAGTTCGCCCAGCCCTTCGCGGAACTCGCCGCTTGCCGTGCCTGCCGCAAGCCGCTCGGCGATGCGCGCGGCGATGGTTTCATAATGCTGGCGGTAGCTGGCCGGATCGACGAATTCGGCCTCGTCGATGATGCGGTAGATTTCCTTGTGCTCGGCCGCGAAGCGCAGGAACGCCGCGAGCGCCGCGCGCTCGATCTCCAGCGCGCCCATGCCGTCATGCAGCGCCGAGCGCGCAGAGGTGCGCACCTTCTCGCTCATGTCCGCAACCAGCGCGCGAAACAGCGCGTCCTTGCTGTCGAAATAGGTGTAGAAGCTGCCCAGCGCCACGCCTGCCCGCCGGGTGATCGAGCTGACCGAGGCGTCGTGGAAGCCTTTCTCGCCGAACTCCTCCGCCGCCGAATCGAGCAGCTTGCGCAAGGTCCGCCGCCCGCGCTCGGTGCGCGGGGTCTTGGCGTCGCTGCAAGCGGCGTCTTCGACCTTTGTCGCGGTGCCCGGACTGTTGCCCATCAGCTACTCCCTCCACGCTTTCGGTAGGCCGCGCAAGGGCCATGCACAAGTCTAAACTTGAACGGTGGTTCAACTTTCAATATTGGATGGGCCAGAAGAGGGCCAGGAGAGGAACAGACCCCATGACCAAGCATATCTACGTCCGCGCCGCGCTGCTTGCCGGTACCGCCGGACTTGCCACCCTTGCCGCGCCCGCCATGGCGCAGGACAGCGCCGCCGAGGTCGCTGCCGAAGCCGAAGCCGCCGAGGACGGCGTCATCATCGTCACCGCCCGCCGCCGCGAGGAGCGTCTGATCGACGTGCCGCTCTCGGTCACCGCGCTCTCGGGCGACAGCCTGATCAAGCAGGGCGTGCAGGATCTCACCCAGATCGCCCAGCAGGTGCCCAACATCACGCTGGAGGTCAGCCGCGGCACCAACACCACGCTCACCGCCTTCATCCGCGGGGTCGGCCAGCAGGACCCGGTCGCCGGTTTCGAGGCGGGCGTGGGCCTCTACATCGACGACGTCTACCTCAACCGTCCGCAGGCCGCGGTGCTCGACATCTATGACGTCGAGCGAATCGAAGTGCTGCGCGGCCCGCAGGGCACGCTCTACGGGCGCAACACCATCGGCGGCGCGATCAAGTATGTCACCGCCGCCCTGCCCGACGAGACCAGCGTGATGGTGCGCGGCACCTACGGCTCCTATGATCAGGCCGACCTGATCGTCTCCGCCTCGACCCCGATCACCGACAACCTCAAGATCGGCGCGAGCGGCGCGCGGCTGTCGCGCGGGGGCTTCGGCGACAACCTCACGCTCGGCACCGAGAACTACAACAAGGACGTGTGGGCCGCGCGCGGCACCATCGAGTTCGAGAGCGGCGGCTTCTCGCTCCGCCTCTCGGGCGACTACGTCAAGGACAATTCCGAGGCACGGCAGGGCCACCGCTTCATCCCCGGCCTCGTCAGCGGCGCGCCGGTGCTTGATGACGTGTTCGATACCCGCGCGGGTCTCGACATCGTCGATCAGGAAGTCGAAGCCTATGGCGGGGCGCTCAACATCGCCATTGAACTCTCCGACACGCTGACTTTCAAGTCGATCACCGGATACCGCGAGGACAGCTCCACCACCCCGATCGACTTCGACAGCCTGCCCGCGGTCGACCTCGATGTGCCCGCGATCTACGAGAACGACCAGCTGAGCCAGGAATTCCAGCTGCTCTACGAAGGCGACCGGCTGTCGGGTGTGCTCGGCTTCTACTATCTCGATGCCAATGCCTTCACCGCCTTCGACGTGGCGCTGTTCACCACGCTGAACGGCCTCACCGCGCAGACGCTGGGCGATGTCAACACCAAGACCTGGTCGGTGTTCGGCGATTTCACCTTCGATCTGACCGACACCATCAGCATCTCGGCCGGCGGGCGCTACACCAACGACAAGCGCACCAGCCAGGTGCTGCGCACGACGTTCCTCGGCGGGTTCTCCAACCTGTTCGGGGGTGCCGGTGCCCCGATCGCGGTGACCAGCAACTTCAACGGCAGCGCCACCTTCAAGGACTTCAACCCGCGCGCCTCGATCAGCTGGCAGCCGAATGCCGATCACAACCTCTATTTCACCTATTCGCAGGGCTTCAAGGGCGGCGGCTTCGACCCGCGCGGCCAGACCACCGCGTGCCGCAACAGCACCGGCGGGGCCTGCACCGCGGACGAGGTGTTCGACTTCATGGCCTTCGACCCTGAAACGGTCGACAGCTTCGAGCTGGGGTGGAAGGCCTCGCTGTTCGACAACCGCGTGAACATCAGCCTCGCCGGCTTCCTTGCACAATATACCGATGTGCAGATCCCCGGCTCGGTCGGCTTCGATGCCAATGGCGACGGGGTCAACGAAAGCTTCATCGGGATCACTTCGAACGCCGCCGATGCCGACGTCAACGGGATCGAGTTCGAAGGCACCGCGCTGGTCGGCAAGGACTTCGCGGGCGACGGCAGCCGCTTCAGCATCAACTGGTCGCTGGGCGTGCTCGATGCCAAGTTCAACACCTTCATCGACGCTTTCGGCAATGACGTGGCCGACCAGCGGGTGTTCCAGAACACCCCCGACATCACCGCGCACATGGGCTTCAACATGGGCCTGCCGGTGGGAAGCGGGATGATGGACTTCATCGGCCTTGCCTCGCTGCGGTCGGATGCGAGCCAGTTCGAAGTGCCCAACCCCTTCCTCGATCAGGACGGCTTCGTGCTGGTCGATGCGAGTGTGATCTACACCGCCGACAGCGGGCTCTATTCGATCGGGCTGCACGGCAAGAACCTGTTCGACAAGGAATACATCGTCGCGGGCTACAACTTCGTGGCGGGCGGCGTGGGCGGTGCGCCCTTCGTGCCGACGCTCGGCCGCGAAGGCACGCTGACTGGCTTCTACGGCGATCCGCGCCGGATCTTCGTGACCGCGCAGATCAACTTCTGATCACCTCCCCGAAGGGGCGGCGGCCTCTCGAATGTCACCGCCGCCCCTTCTCTCCCCCTTCCCTTGAAGGGGCCAAGCGGGCATAGGCGCTGCCCATGCACGACATCCGCTTCATCCGAGAAAACCCGGAAGATTTCGACGCCGCTCTGGCCCGCCGCGGGCTGGCACCGCTGGCCGCCCACCTGATCGCGCTCGACGAGGAGCGCCGCGCGGCGGTGACCGCGGTGCAGGTGGCGCAGAGCCGCCGCAACGAGGCCTCCAAGCTGATCGGTGCCGCGATGGCCAAGGGCGACCGCGAGGGGGCCGAGGCGATCAAGGCCGAAGTCGCCGCATTGAAGGACGCGATGCCCGCGCTGGAAGCCCGCGCGGACGAGCTGGCGGGCAAGCTCAAGGCCGCGCTCGAGATCATCCCCAACCTCCCCGGCGCGGACGTTCCCGACGGCGCGGGCGAGGAGGACAACCGGGTCGAGAGCGAATGGGGCACCAAGCGCGCCTTCGACTTCACGCCGCAAGAACACGCCGACATTGCCCCGGCGCTCGGCATGGATTTCGAGACCGGCGCGCGGCTTTCAGGCGCGCGCTTCACTTTCCTGCGAGGCGGGATGGCGCGCCTGCACCGCGCACTCGGCCAGTTCATGCTCGACGTGCAGACGGGGGAGCATGGCTATGCCGAATGCAACCCGCCGGTGCTGGTGGGCGATGATGCCATGTATGGCACCGACAAGCTGCCGAAGTTTGCCGAGGACAGCTTTAGCACCACCAACGGCCGCTGGCTCATCCCCACCTCGGAAGTCTCCCTCACCGCCAGCGTCATGGGCGAATTGCTGGACGAAGCCGCCCTGCCGATGCGCCTTACCGCGCTGACCTTGTGCTTCCGTTCCGAGGCCGGGGCGGCGGGGAAGGATACGCGGGGGTTCATCCGCCAGCACCAGTTCGAGAAGTGCGAGCTGGTCTCCATCGTGAAGCCTGAAGACTCGGAAGCCGAGCACCAGCGCATGGTCCGCGCCGCCGAGACCATCCTCGAGCGCCTGAACCTGCCCTATCGCAAGCTGCTGCTGTGCACCGGCGACATGGGCTTCGGCGCGCGCAAGACCTATGATCTCGAAGTGTGGCTGCCCGGACAGGGCGCCTACCGCGAGATCAGCTCGTGTTCCAACACCGGCGACTTCCAGGCCCGCCGCATGAACACCCGTTATCGCGTCGCGGGCGAGAAGCGCACCGAGTTCGTCCACACCTTGAACGGCTCCGGCCTCGCGGTGGGCCGCACGCTGGTGGCGGTGATCGAGAATTACCAGAACGCCGACGGCAGCGTGACTGTGCCCGAGGTGCTCAGGCCCTACATGGGCGGGGTGGAAGTCCTCACGCCCAACTGACCATCTTCGTCACCCTGAACTTGTTTCAGGGTCCATCTCGCCCCAAGAACCTGCGCTGAAAGGAAGAATGGATGCTGAAACGAGTTCAGCATGACGACGTTGGAGGTGAGGCATGAGAATCCTCCTCACCAATGACGACGGCATCCACGCACCCGGCCTCAAGGTGCTGGAGGAGATCGCACGCCAGTTCTCCGACGATATCTGGATCTGCGCGCCTTCAGAGGAACAGTCGGGCGCGGGCCATTCGCTCACGCTGACGCGGCCCGTGCGGCTCAACAAATTGGGAGAGCGGCGCTTCGCGGTCACCGGCACGCCGACCGATTCGGTGATGATGGCGCTGCGCACCGTCATGCCCTCGCCCCCCGACCTGATCCTCTCGGGCGTCAACCGCGGCGCGAACCTTGCCGACGACATTACCTATTCCGGCACGGTCTCGGCCGCGATCGAAGGGGCGCTGGCGGGGGTGCGCTCGATCGCGCTCAGCCAGGTCTATGCCCGCGAAGGCATGGGCGACGATGTGCCCTTCGGCGCGGCGCGCGAATGGGGGGCAAAGGTGCTCGCGCCCCTGATCGACGCGCCGATGGCCGAGCGCACGCTGATCAACGTCAACTTCCCCGCGATTGCTCCCGAGCAGGTCAAGGGCATCCGCGTCGTCCGGCAGGGCTTCCACGACTATTCGCGCGGCACCATCGTCGAAGGCCGCGATCCGCGCGGCTACCGCTATTTCTGGTTCGGGCTCGACCAGATCGAGCACACCCTCGACCACGGCACCGATCTGGAGGCGATCGAGGACGGCTTTGTCGCGGTGACGCCCTTGCAGCTCGATCTCACCCACTATTCGACCATCGGCATCCTTGCCGAGCGGTTCGGCGGCTGATGGCGGCGCGCGGCGGCCCCACCAATCCGTTCCGCCGCAAGCCGCGGCTGGCAGAGCAGTTCCAGCCGCTGCGACGCGCCGTCAGAATCCCGGTGTGGGGCGATCTCGGCATCCGCATGAGCCTTGCCTTCGGGCTGATCATGATGGTGATCCTGATCCACTGGTGGGACCGCGCAGGGCTGAAGGACGGGCATGACGGGGTCGTGAGCTTCCTCGACGTCGTCTATTTCACCATGATCAGCATCACCACCACCGGCTTCGGCGACATCGCCCCGGTGTCCGACCGGGCGCGGCTGATCGAGGCGGTGATCGTCACTCCGGTGCGCATCGCGATCCTGTTCATCTTCGTGGGCGCGGCCTATGATTTCGTCATCAAGCGCAGCTGGGAGAAATGGCGCATGGCCCAAATCCAGGAACAGCTTACCGGTCATGTGGTGGTGCTGGGCTACGGCATTTCCGGCTCGCAGAGCGTCGGCGAACTGATCGAGCGCGGGGTCGATCCGCGCTCGATCGTGGTGATCGACCCGTCCGAGGAGCGCCTGATCGAGGCCGAGAAGCTCGGGGTCAATGTCATGGCCGCCGATGCCACCCGCGACGAGACGCTGAAGGCGGTGCGCATCGCGGAAGCCGCGAGCGTGCTGGTAAGCGCCGGCCGCGACGATACCTCGATCCTGATCGTCCTCACTGTCCGCCACCTTGCGCCCAAGGTGCCGATCACCGTGGTGGTGCGCGCCGAGGACAACGAGCTGCTGGCGCGGCAGGCGGGGGCGAACAATGTCATCAACCCGGTGCGCTTCACCGGCCTGCTGCTGGCCGGCAGCGTCAAGGGCGCGCACATCGCCGACTACCTCGCCGACCTCGCCAGTGTCGGCGGGCGGGTGCAGCTGGTGGAGCGGGTCGTCACCGAGGCCGAATGCGGCAAGCCGATCAGCGACCTCGCCAGCGGCGGCCAAGGCCTGCGGGTCTATCGCAATGGCGAGGCGATCGGCTTCTGGGAGGACGGGTGCAAGGCCCTCCAGCCCGGCGATGTAGTGGTCGAGATCATCCCGACCGCGCCGAACGACGCCGCTGCTAGCTCCTGAACCAGACGAACACTGCGCCCATGGCCGCCATGCCGAACAGGAAGTGTCCGGCATCGATCAGGAAGTGCGTCAGGCTCTTGCGAAGGTAGAGATAGTTGATCCCCACCGCCGGGATCATCACCCCCACCGCAAAGCCCGTCGCCATCATCATCACGACGAAGGGCTTGGGGTCGGTGCGGGCGAGGAGATGCCACAGCACCATCGCGATCAGCATTTCGAAGGCGAAGGTCAGGCCGAAGATCAGCCCCATGCTGCCGCGCGCGAGATCGGCATCGCTGAGCCCCGCCGCGCGCTGCCACGCCTTGGGGAAGATCAGGCCATACCACAAGGCGCCCACGGCAAAGAACGCCGCAGTTCCGGCCAGCACCGGCCACAGGGCAAAGTCACTCATGCCGGCGCCTCCTCGTCAAAAGCTAGATCACGTAGGCGAATTCTTCCTCGGCCGGGGTGGCCTTGCGCCCCCGCATTTCGGCATCGAGCTGCACCACGGTGCGGCTCGCGGTCTTGACGAACAGGCCCGGCACCACAGCGTGGACCATGCAGGCGAGCCCGCCTGTCACCATGCGCCAGCCGAAGCTGAGCGCAGTGCGGGCGTGCTGGCCATAGGTCTCGCCGATGGATTGCGGGTGGTCGGTGAACAGCTTTGCGATCATGTGCTCCTCCATGCCCGCCCCGCCCGATCACCGTCAAGCCTAGCGCTTGCGCCCCGCACAGTGTAGGGGGGCGCGCCGCCATGAACACCCCCACGCAAATTCCCGACCAGAAGACAATTGGGATGGTCAGCCTCGGCTGCCCCAAGGCGCTGGTCGATTCCGAGCGCATCCTCACCCGCCTGCGCGCCGACGGCTATGCCTTTGCCGAGGACTATGCGGGCGCGGACGTGGTGCTGGTCAACACCTGCGGCTTCCTCGATTCCGCCAAGGAAGAAAGCCTTGCCGCGATCGGTGAGGCCATCGCCGAGAACGGCCGCGTGATCGTGACCGGCTGCATGGGCGAGGAGGCCGACGCGATCCGCGCCGCGCATCCGCAGGTGCTCGCAATCACCGGCGCGCACCAGTACGAACAGGTGGTCGAGGCCGTCCACACCCACGCGCCGCCCAGCCAGGGGCCGTTCATCGACCTCATTCCCCAACCCGACATCAAGCTGACGCCCCGGCATTACAGCTACCTCAAGATTTCCGAGGGCTGCAATCACTCCTGCGCCTTCTGCATCATCCCCTCCCTGCGCGGCAAACTCGCCAGCCGCCGGGTCGATGCCGTGCTGCGCGAGGCGGAAAAGCTGGTCGCGGCGGGCACCAAGGAACTGCTCGCCATCTCGCAGGACACCAGCGCCTACGGGGTCGATATCCGCCACGAGAGCCGCGACTGGAAGGGCCATCCCGTCCGCGCCCACATGACCGATCTCGCCCGCGAACTGGGCCAGCTTCGCACCCCCGAAGGCCATGCGCCGTGGGTGCGCCTGCACTATGTCTACCCCTATCCGCACGTCGATCAGGTCATCCCGCTGATGGCCGAGGGGCTGCTGACCCCCTATCTCGACATTCCTTTCCAGCACGCCAGCCCGAAGGTGCTCAAGCTGATGAAGCGCCCGGCCAACGAGGCCAAGGTGCTCGAACGGCTCAAGTCGTGGCGCGAAATCTGCCCCGATATCGCCATCCGCAGTTCCTTCGTGGTCGGCTTCCCGGGCGAGACCGAGGAGGACTTCCAGTATCTCCTCGACTGGCTGGAGGAAGCCCAGCTTGACCGCGTCGGCGCCTTCCGCTTCGAACCGGTCGAAGGCGCGGCGGCCAACGCCCTGCCCGATCACGTGCCGGAAGAGATCAAGGAAGAACGCTACGCCCGGATCATGGAAGTGACCGAGCGGATCAGCGCGGCCAAGCTCGCCGCCAAGGTGGGCCGCACGCTGCCGGTGATCATCGACGAGGTCGGCGAACCGGACGAGGACGGCGATATCGGCGCCACGGGGCGTAGCCAAGCCGACGCGCCCGAGATCGACGGCGCGGTCTATCTGCGCAACGTGCCCGCAAGCCTCGCCCCGGGCGCGATCGTCGACGTGGAAATCGAGGACGCCGACGCGCATGACCTCTTCGGCGTGATCGCACAAAAATAAGGCCCGGCTTTGCGAAAATGTCGAAGTTGACAAAGTTGACACCGTGTCAACTTCGCACCCGTGCCTTATTGCATTGAATTGATGGCATTTTCGGAGAAGTCCGGCGCCGGACGGACAGATTTCCCCGCGCGCGGAAGGACGACGGCGCTGAAGTCGGGCGCACCGCAAGGCGGGTGGGGGGAACGACAATGGCAAAGAGCGGGCGACGCGCAGGCTAGCGCGCAAGCGGGGCTGTAGGAAAGCGCCCTAGCGCGGCGGCCCTTCCTTGAGCGCCACCCGCCGCAGCGCGGCCTGCGGAACAAAGGCCGCGGGCATTGCGCGCATATGCAGCGCCAGCTCGCCGGCAAGCTCGGGGTAGTCTGCCAGCAGATCGCGCGCATCGGGCAGGATCGAGGCGGTGTAGAACAGGTCGAGCTCGTCGGTGACGAAGGCCGCCAGCGCGCCGCCGCGATCGGTTTCGTCGCGCAGCGCGGCGAGCAACAGCGCCGCCGCCTCGTCCCGCTGGCCGTGGCACAGCAATCCGCGCACCGCGAATTGGATCGCTTCCCCGGCATTCTCGCGCAGAAAGGCGAGTTCGCTGGACGCCTCCTGCGCCCGCCCCAACCGTTCGAGCGCGCAGGCGCGGTCGCGGGCGATGATCATCTTCGCATAGGGGCTGCCGTGCTTTTCGGCCACCTCGCGTGCCAGCGCCGTGGCCTTCAACCCCTCCTGCCAGCGCCCCTGCCCGACCAGCCGCGAGGCGCGGTTGATCACGAAATTGACCACCCACGGGTTTTCGTCCGGATCGAGCTTCGCCAGTTCCTCGAACACCGCATCGGCCTTCTCCGGCTGGCCGAGCGCGTCATGGGCATAGGCCTCGATATTGAGCGCCCAGCCGTCGCCTTCCTCGAACGGCGCATCGGGGCCGGACCGCGCGCGCCAGCGCTGCGCCAGCGCAATCGCATCGACATATTGGCCGTTGTAGTGGAGGGCATGGGCGGCAGCGGACAGGCGATCACGATCGCTTGCTGCGTTGGTCAGGCGCGCCGCCGTCATGCGCACGTGCTCGGCGCCGATGGTGGCAAGATTGGTCCCCGCCCGCGCCTCGATCTGCGGCCAGAAAGGTTCGTAGTCGCGGCTGGTGAGCAAGTCGATATAGCTCGGCGGACTGGTGATCGAGAGCAGCAGCGTGTCGACCAGATCGGCCCGCCCGGTCCGCGCAGCCTCCCGCAGGCCGCGCACGGCGATGCCTTCGTGCAGATCGCCGTCGATGAAGGCGAGCTTGCCGTCTGCCACCCATGCCAGCGCCAAGGCGTCGTGATCCTTGCCGCGCCCCGCCTTGGCGAGCATCCGGCCGGTGGCCCAGTATTCGTCCTTGTCGAGCCCGCCGAGCGCCTCGCCCTCCAGCGCCCCGAGGATCGCTAGCGCCATGTCGGCATCCTCCAGCCGCCGCGCGAAATAGAGCGGGAGACCGACATCCTGCTGCGCCGGATCGACCGCGTTGAGCTCCTGAGCCAGCGCCGCGCCTTCGGCATAGCGCTTCTCCTCGTCGGCGCAGATCGCCGCCGCATAGAGCCGCGCGCGGCGGATCGGCACGGACTTGCCGATCTTCTCCTCCATCGCGGTGGTGACCGGCACGCCGAAGGTGCAGGGCTCGCGCAGCCAGCGCCCGCTGGTCTTGCGGAACAGCGCCAGCACCTCCTCGCCTGTCATCGCCGAAAGGTCGGGCAGCGGCTCGGGCTCGGGCGCGGGGACGATTTCCTGCGCGGCGAGCGGGACGGCCACCAGCGCGGCGGCGAGCGCGAGCAGGATGCGGGCGGATGGTTTCATGGCAGCGATCCCCTTGTTCGGCCTGTCTTTTCCCGCGAGTGCGCGGCAAAGGGAAGCGGAAACTCGCGGCTTGTGCGGAAAACCCCGCCGCACCCCCGTTAACCCCTCGCCCGCCACCGTCCCCGCGAGGGACGCTGATTGGTTAACGGCTGGAAACCCTCCCGCGCCTGCGGCATAATCATGGTCATGATCCGCTCGCTCGTTCTTCCCATCGCCATTGTCGCGCTTGCGGCATCCTGTGCGCCGCTGCTGGCCCAACCGGCGGCCGACGAGGCCGCCGAGGCCGCGCAGCTGGTCGCCGCCCGCGCCGATCAGGCGTTCGAGCGGATCGATCCCGATCTCGGGTTCGACGCCGACGCAGCGCCGCTGATCGACACCACGCTCCCCGAAGATCCCGCGCTCACCTATGCCGGCCTGCCGCCGCTCGCCGGGGATGACGCGGTGACCTTCACCCCGCCCCAGGTCGATGTGGAGTCGGAGCCCGTGATCGAGGCCCCGCGCGGCCCGGCAGCGCGGATGATCCCGGCCGAACCTGTTTTCGAATCCGCACCCGCACCCGCGCCGACCCCGGTGACGCTCGCCAGCGACGATCCTTTCGTGATCAAATCGATCCTGCCGATCGAGGGCAGCATCCGCTACGGCGACTGGTTCTGGGACGAAAGCGCCGCGCCGCGCACCGGCAAGCTTGTCATCACCGTCGATCTCGAAGCGCGCGTCATCAGCGCCTTCCGCGACGGGCACGAGATCGGCACCGCCGTCGCGCTGCTCGGCACGCGCAAGCATCCCACGCCGGTCGGCACCTTCCCGATCCTGACCAAGGAACGGCACAACGTCTCGGAGAAGTACAACAACGCGCCGATGCCCTTCACGCTGCGGCTGACGTGGGACGGAATCGCGATCCACGGCTCGCCGGTTCTGAACGGCTATGCCAGCCACGGCTGCATCGGGGTGCCGGACGAATTCGCCGCGAAACTGTTCGCCGCCGCCGGACGCGGGGACAAGGTGATCATCACCCGCGGCCGGATGATCGGGGTCGGCGACAAGGTGCTGTGAGGGCCTGCCTCAGGGCATCCTGCCAAGTCCATCGTCGCCCCTGCGCAGGCAGGGGCCCATCTGCCCCCGATAGCGTGATGGATCCCTGCCTTCGCAGGGATGACGGAATTGAACGGCTGACGAGAGCCTAATTCACGCTGCCCCTCGGCGGCTCCGGGCGGAAGCGCCAGACCCGCATGGGCACGCCGATCTTCTCGACCTTCTCCACCCCCGGCACTGCCAGCACCCCGCCCAGCGAGGCGTTCTCGCCCTGCCACAGCCGGTCCCAGGCGCGCGCGGCCTCGGCGCGGGTGGCGTGGCCGCCGAGTTCGCGGATGATCCGGATGATCGTCTCGATCGCCACCACCCGCGGCCCGTTGGCGCAGTAGGCATAGCCGAGGGCGCCGGGCGCATCCTCATCGCGCACCACCATCTCGTCCCACTCGCATTCGGCGTACCATTGCAGCGCCTGCCAGCCTTCCGCGATATGCGCGGCGCTGGCGGCGAGCTGGGCGGGATCGAGCCAGTCGGCCTCGGCCAGCCGCGCACGGATGGCGGCACGCTCGAAATCGGGGTTGGCGTTGGACGGGTCCTGCGCCGCGACAATCCCGGCGGCGGCCACCAGCGCCTCAAGCTCGGCCTTGCGCCAGCCCAATAGCGGGCGCAGCAGCGGCACATCGGTTCCCTCGATCCGCGAGGCGGCGCGCACGCCCGCCAGCCCGGCAAGACCGCTCCCGCGGTTGAGGCGCATCAGCAGCGTCTCGGCCTGATCGTCGGCATGGTGCGCGGTGGCGACCGCCCCCAGCCCGCTCGCCCGCGCCCAGTCCGCCAGCGCGGCATAGCGTCCCGCGCGGGCCTGCGCCTGAAGATTGCCCGGCTGCGGTGTGAGCGTGATCGCGGTGAAGGGAATGCCCCGTGTCGCAGCCAGCCGCTCGACCAGCGCAACCTCGCCTGCCGCTTCGGGACGCAAGCCGTGATCGATGCTGCAGGCCGCGATCTGCCCCGGCAGCGCGGCATGGGCGAGCAGCATCAGCGCAAGGCTGTCCGGCCCGCCCGAGACCGCAAGCCCGAGCGGGCCGGTGCGATCCTCTTCCGGCCACAACGCCGCCAGACCGGCGGCGAAGCGCGCCTGCTGGCTCAGCTGCACTTCACGCTGGCGCGGGCGGCCTGATATTCGGTCGCGAGCCGGCCCGAGGCGATCAACGGATAGGTTTCGGCGAATTCCGCGAGTGCGATACAGGCGCGCTTGGTGTCCTTCATCGCGATCATCGAGGTGCCGAGATAGAGCAGGCTGTCCGCCGCGCGCGCGCCGTTCTTGTCCGCCTGGTAGTTCTTGAGGAACCAGCGCGCCGCCTCCTCGGGCAGCTTGTCGTCGAGGAAGGCGCGGCCCAGCAGATTGCGCCCGAAGCTGATGCGCGCATGGGTGGGATATTGCTCGACGAACTTGGTGAGCTGCTGGCGCGCCTCGGGGAAGAACCCGGCGTTCCACAGGCGGAAGCCGTAGGAATATTCATCGTCGCCCGCATCCGCCGTCTGCGGCTTGGCAATGGCCTGCACCGCGGCGAGCCGCTCGGCACTGGGCGAGGCGGCTGCGGGCGCGGGGGCCGGGGTCACCGCCCGCGCAGGGGCTGGCGCGGGCGTGGGCGCAGGGGTTGCGGCACGCGGCGAAGGCTGGGCGGCGGGCGGCGGCGCGGTGGTCACCGGCGCGGCGGCGGCGACCATCGGCGCTCCGGCGGCCGGAGCCGCGCCCGCTTCGAGCGCGGCGAGGCGCAGTTCGAGCTGGGCGAGAGTGTTGGCCTGCTCCTCCGAACGGGCGGTCAGGCCTTGCAACTGGGCTTCGAGCGCATCGAGCCGCACGAGAATATCCGTCACTGCGGTGGTGGCGGGCGGGATCACCCCCATCACCTGGCCATTCTGGAGCGCGGTCTGGCTGCCAGGCGCGATCTGCGGCTCGAACAGGCGGCCGTCACCGCCCGGAAAGACCTTGCGCTGGAGCGCGCGCACTTCGGCCTCGATCTTGCGCAGCCGCGCTTCCTCGGCGGCGGCATCCTGCGCCACTACCGACACCGGCACGGCGGCAAGGGCAGCGGCAGCCAGCAGCGCGCGGGCGAAGCGCAGACGAAGGGTCGGGGTGGCGGTGGTCATGTTCGTGCAGGCTCCCTTGCGCAAGTCCGCCCCTGTGTGGCGCGGCGCAGATGAACACGGGCCGAATCCCTGCCTGCTTGGCGCGGGCAAGTCGAGAGCGAGGAACCCCCTAATCAACGGGAAAAGCCCCGCGCCCTGTGCGGGGTGGGGCTGGCTCAGCCCTGCGGCGTCTCGCCGGCGCTGGCGACGGGCGCCGGGGCCTCGGCAGCGGGCGCAGGCACGGTCTCGGCCACGGCGGGCGCGGCGGTTTCGGCGGGGGCGGCCGGAGCGGCGGGGCGCGGCGTGGCGGACAGATTGCGGCGCACCGGCGCGCGCTGCGGGCCCGCGGCGGTCAGCGCGGGAACAGGCGATGCCGTCGCCGCGGGCGCGCCGCGCGCCAGCAGGGCGGCGGCCGAAACCGGCACGCCCGAAAGCTGCGCCGGCTTGTCCGACAGGGCAGCAACCGGCTTGCCGCCAATCGTGATCGCCAGAAGATCGGGCCGCCCGGTGTTGAGACGCGGATCGGCGGCAGTGGCGGGGATGGTGAAGCTTTCGTCCTTCATCAGCTGCTTTTCGAGCAGGCGTTCGCCGCCCTCCTCGTAGACGCGCAGCCACACATCCTCGATCGCGGTCAGCACCACCGGCCCGCCGGTGGCGGGGGCTGCGGCCTGCGGAGCGGCGGCGGCCGGCTTGGGGGCAGGCGGCGGGGCCAGCGGCGCAGGGCCGGTGCCGGCCCCGAAGCGGGTCGAGAAGAAGGCGATCAGCCCGACTGCCAGCACCAGCGCGGCAAAGGCGCCGAACCAGGCAAGACCGGCGGAGGGCAGCTTGGCCGGATCGCCCGGCTCCATCCCCGAACTTGCCGCAGAGCGGTGCGCCTGCCCGTCGGCCAGCTCGCCGCGCACCGCATCGGTGATCGCCGCATCATCCAGACCCACCGCCTTGGCGAAGGTGCGGGTAAACCCGATGGCATAGGCGCGCGAGGGCAGGCTGCCGAAATCGCCCGCTTCGATCGCTTCGAGATGGCGCAGCGGAATGCGGGTTTCGGCAGCGATCTGCGTCAACTCCACCCGCCGCGTCTCGCGCGCCGCGCGCAGGCGGGCGCCGGCTCCGGCATAGGCCGCATCATGCGCGCTGTCCGCGCCAATATCCTGTTCGCTGTCCATGACCCGAGTCCGCGCCTTCTTGAGAGGCTTTTGTGTCGATTTGCGTGAATTGCGCTTGAACGCCAATCAGCCTGTCGCGGCGGCTCGTGTCAAGCGAATGAAGTGCGAGGCAGCCGATGCCGCGCACGGCGTGGCGCAAGCTGCCGCTGGCGCGCGATCAATCATATTCGATGTCCCGCGCTTCGGCCCAGGCCGAAAGCTGGGCGCGCAGATCGCCCTTGGGCTCGGCCAGCCAGCCGGTCATCGCCGCCGACAGCTCGGCCAGATCGACCTTGCGCACCAGCTCCTTGATCGGGCCGACGGCGGCGGGCGTGATCGACAGGCGGCGATAGCCGATGCCCATCAGCGCGAGGGCCTCCAGCCGCCGCCCGCCCATCTCGCCGCACACGCCGACCTCCACGCCCGAGCCGATGCTGGTCTGCATCACGCGGCGCAGGAACCTGAGGATCGAGGGACTGAGCCAGTCGTAACGCTCGGCCAGCTTGGGATTGGCGCGGTCGGCGGCGAACAGGAACTGGGTGAGATCGTTGGTGCCGATCGACAGGAACGACAGGCGCGGCAGCAGCATGTCGAGCACCTCGGCAAGCGCGGGCACTTCCAGCATCGCGCCGAAATGGATGCGCTCGGGCAGCAGCTTCTTCTGGGCGCGCAGAAAAGCGAGCTGTTCGTCGAAGACCGCCTTGGCCGCGTCGAACTCCCACGGCTCGGACACCATCGGGAACATCACATAGAGCGAGCGTCCGGCCGCCGCTTCGAGCAACGAACGCGCCTGCACCTTCATCAAGCCTTCGCGTTCGAGCGCGAGACGCAGCGCGCGCCAGCCCATCGCCGGGTTCTCGTCCTGCGCGGCGATCTCGCTGGCGAGATAGGGCACCGACTTGTCGCCGCCGATATCGACCGTGCGGAAGATCACCGGCTTGTCGCCCGCAGCATCCAGCACGTCGCGGTAGAGGCGGGTCTGGCGCTCGCGCTGCGGCAGGGTGGCCGAAACGAGGAACTGGAATTCGGTGCGGAACAGGCCCACCCCGTCCGCGCCGGTCATCGCCAGCATCGACATATCGTCGCGCAGGCCCGCATTCATCATCACCTGGATCCGCGTGCCGCAGCGGGTGAAGGGCTCGACATCGCGCAGGCTCGCATAGGCCGCCTGCTTCTCGCGGCTCTTGGCAAAACGCGCGTGGAACGCATCGGCGACCTGCGGCAACGGGCGAATGATGGCATTGCCGGCGGTGGCATCGAGCAGGATCTCGTCGCCTTCGCGGATCGTGCCCCGCACGGCCTTGGTCCGGCCGATCACCGGCACGTTCATGGCGCGCGCGACGATCACGACGTGGGCGGTGAGCGAACCTTCCTCGAGGATCACGCCCTTCAACCGGCGCTTGTCATATTCGAGCAGTTCGGCCGGGCCGAGATTGCGCGCGATCAGGATGGTGTCCTTGCGCAGCCCCTGCGAGGCGGCGGTGCCGACCTGCCCGGCGACGATCCGCAGCAACCGGTTCGCCAAGTCCTCCAGATCGTGCATCCGGTCAGCCAGCAGCGGATCGTCGATCTCGCGCATGCGCATGCGGGTGTGCTGCTGCACGCGCTCGATCGCGGCTTCGGCAGTGAGGCCGCTGTCGATCGCCTCGTTGATGCGCCGCGACCAGCCCTCGTCGTAGGCGAACATCTTGTAGGTTTCGAGCACCTCCTCGTGCTCGCCGCCGACGCCGAATTCGGCCTGGCTGGCAAGCGTGTCGATCTGCTCGCGCATCTTGTCGAAGGCGCGGTAGACGCGCTGGCGCTCGGCCTCGATGTCCTCGGCCATGACCTGCGTGATCTCGACGCGCGGCTGGTGATAGACCGCCTGGCCTGCGCCCAGCCCCTTCACCAGCGTCAGCCCGGTGAGGGTCTGCGGCCCGGTCATCTCGGCGGTCAGCCCGCGGGCTTCCTCCTCGTCGACCAGTTCGGCATTGGCGATCAGCTCGCTAAGCACCATCGCGGTGGTCTGGAGCGCCTCGATCTCGACTTCCTCGTAGCGGCGCGGCTCGACGTGCTGGACGCACAGCACCCCCACCGCGCGTTCGCGGTAGACGATCGGCACGCCGGCGAAGGAGTGGAACTTTTCCTCGCCGGTTTCGGGACGATACTGGAAGTCCGGGTGCGCCTTGGCCTCGGCTAGGTTGAGCGTTTCCACCTTCTGCGCGATCGCGCCGGTCAGCCCCTCGCCGATCGCCATGCGGGTGACGTGCACCGCGCTCTGGTTGAGGCCGCGGGTGGCGAACAGCTCCAGCATCCCCTCGCGCAGGAGGTAGATCGAGCACACCTCGCTCGACAGGCATTCGCCGATGATCTCGACCACCTGATCGAGCTTGGCCTGCGCGTGCATGCGCGAGGCCATGACCTCGGTCAGGCGGGTGAGAATCTGGCGGGCGGCTGCGGCTGCGCTCATGACCCCAAGGGCTTAGGGCCGCGGTCGCAAACCTGCAACTGTCGCGGCGGATCGGGCCGTATCAGTAGCCGGCGATTTCTTCCTTCAATCGCAGCTTCTGCTTCTTGAGCGCCTGGATCGTCGCAGTGTCGGGCACGGGCCGGGCCATCTCGGCGTGCAGCCGCTGATCGAGCTCGGCGTGCTTGGCCTGAAGGGCATGGATGTGGGAAGACACTGCGGTCGAAGCCATACGAGTTCTCCTGTCTGCGCGGGGGGCTGCCCCCGTGAAGGCGACTCGGGCCAGACGCGGCCGAGCCGCAGGTTTCATTGAAACCACAAGCAGTGTGCGATGCAAAGCCCTACCGCATCGTAAATCGTCCTATCCGTAGCTGGCTGCGACGAAGCGCGCCCCCCGGCTCCCCGTGCGCCCCGCAGCGTCCCGCAGCGGCGCATGGCGGAAAAATGCGTGCGCCCATCTTACCGAATCGCGCAGGAACGCGTAGCGGGTCTGCGGGCGCGGCGACGGTCGGCGATGGCACGATAAGGGAATACAGGCAGGCATGACCGAGCAGGAGCTGCGCAAAAAGCTCGAATTGCTCAGGACCGAGCATCGCGACCTCGATGCCGCGATCGCCGCCCTGACCGAGGCCGCGCGCCAGAACGCCTTTGCCGACCAGCTCCAGATCGCCCGCCTGAAGAAGCGCAAGCTGCGCCTGAAGGACCAGATCGCGATCATCGAGGACACGCTGCTGCCGGATATCATCGCGTAGTTTTTTGCGGCCACCTTCGGTGGCGCAGACCTCCCGCCCCGCCTCCCCACCCGGCCACCATAGCCTGATGGTATCATTGGTGGCCGGGTGGGGAGGCGGGGCGGGCGGTCTGCATCGCGCGTCAGCGCGATCGAAAGCAAAGTTGTTCCCATGCGGGACAAAGTGCAAAAATTACTTGGAAAGTAACCATGTGCCGGTGGCGGGGCGGGCCTTGGGGGCGTAGTCTGCGGCGCAGCATGGCCCGGACCACCAATCTTTCCCGCCCGATCATCGAGGCGCTCTACACCGAGGCGCTGGTGCTGGCCGACGAGGTGCGCGCGGTATTTGCCGCCGGCACCCGCGAGCCCGTGATCGGCGAGGATGCCTTCGTGCGCCTCGCACTCTCGACCGAGGGGCTCAAGACCACCACGCGGATGATGCACGTGCTGGCGTGGCTGCTCAACCAGCGCGCGCTGTTCTCGGGCGAACTCAGCGAAAGCCAGGTGCGCCTGCACGGCGCGCTGCCGCCCGATCGCGGCTCGGACGCGAAACAGCTCGCTCTGCTCGAACCGGAAACCCGCGCGCTGATCGCCGAGACCGAACGCCTGCACCAGCGCATCGCCCGCCTCGACGAGGCATGGCGCCAGCACTTCGAAATGACTTCCCCCGCGCGCGCCTTTCAGGAGCGCATCGGACGGGAATTCGGGCGTTTGGGTTAAGCCACCTGCGGTGGCGCAAACCACCCGCCCCGCCTCCCCACCCGGCCACCAATGATACCATCAGGCTATGGTGGCCGGGTGGGGAGGCGGGGCGGGTGGTCTGCATCGCGCGTTAGCGCGATCGAGAATCACGCCGCCGCCAGCGCCTTGCGCCAGCGGCCCAGCCGCTCCTCGCGCACGCCTGCCGGCATCGCCGGATCGAACCGTGCCAGCTCGCCGCGCATCGCCGCCGCTGCATCATCGAGGCTCGGGTAGAGCCCCGCCCCGCTCGCCGCCAGCATCGCCGCACCCAGCGCGGTAGTCTCGACGAAGGCGGGCCGTTCGACCGGTACGCCGAGCATGTCGGCAAGGTCCTGCGCCATCCAGTTGTTGGCCGACATCCCGCCATCGATCCTGAGCGCCTGCCACGCCGCGCCGTCGGCGGCGAAGGCGGTGGCGAGATCGTGGGTCTGGTGCGCCATCGCCTCCAGCGCCGCGCGCGCGAGGTGCGCCTTGCCGCTGGCGAAGCTGAGGCCCGCAATCACCCCGCGCGCATCGGCCTGCCAGTGCGGCGCGCCGAGGCCCGACAGCGCCGGCACGATCACCACCCCGCCGCTGTCGGGGATCGAGCGCGCCAGCGCCTCGGTCTCCCCGGCGAGATCGACGATCCCGAGCGAATCCCTCAGCCACTGCACCAGGCTGCCCGCGACGAACACCGAGCCTTCGATGGCATAGGTGCGCGCGCCATCGATCTGAGTCAGCACCGTGCCGAGCAGCCGGTTGGTCGAGCGCGGAATATTGCCGCCCTGACAGGTCAGCACGAAGGCGCCGGTGCCATAGGTCGCCTTGGTCTGGCCGGGGGCAAGGCAGCCCTGCCCGATGGTCGCGGCCTGCTGGTCGCCGACGAGGCCGGTGATCGGGATGCTGCGGCCCAGCAGCGCCGGATCGGTCACGCCGAGCGGGCCGGCCATGTCGGTCACGCCGGGCAGCGCCGCCAGCGGCACGCCGATCAGATCGCACAGGCCCTCGTTGAACTGCGCATCCTCCAGCCCCATCAGCAGCGTGCGGCTGGCGTTGGAGGCATCGGTGATATGCGCCGCGCCGCCAGTGAGCTTGAAGGTCAGCCAGCTCTCGACCGTGCCGAAGGCGAGCGTGCCTTTCTCGGCGGCGGCCTTCACCTCGGGAACATTGTCGAGCATCCAGCGCATCTTGGTGCCGGAGAAATAGGGATCGAGCAGCAGGCCGGTGCGCTGCTGCACCGCGGCCTCGTGCCCGCCTGCGCGCAGGGCGGCGCAGAAGGGCTCGGTGCGGCGGTCCTGCCATACGATCGCCCGCGTGAGCGGCTCGCCCGTATCGCGGTCCCACGCCACCACGGTCTCGCGCTGGTTGGTGATGCCGATGCAGGCGATCGCCGCCGCCCCGCCCGCCTTGGGCAGCACCTCGAGCGCGCAGGCCAGCGACTTGTCCCAGATCTCGCTCGGATCATGCTCGACCCACCCGGCCTGCGGGTAATGCTGGGTGAGCGGGGCCTGCGCGCTGGCCACCAGCACGCCATCGCGGGCGAACAGCATGGCACGGGTCGAGGTCGTGCCCTCGTCGAGCACCAGAATGTAATCGGACATGGAGTCTCCTCTCTCTCGCGTGACTTCTGCCACACGAGACTCCATATGCAAGGACATGGTCACGATCCCTCCCCAACCCTGGCCCACCGGCCTTGCCGAAGATGTCGAACCGCTGGTGCGCCGCGTGCTGGCGCCCAATCCCTCGCCCTATACCTTCACCGGCACTCAGACCTATGTCGTGGGCGAGGCGCAGGGGCCGGATTGCGCGGTGATCGATCCCGGCCCGGCGGACGAGGCGCATATCGAAGCGATCATCGCCGCCATCGCGGGGCGCAAGGTCATCGCGATCATGTGCACCCACACCCACCGCGACCACTCGCCCGCCGCCGCGCCGCTGGCGACACGGACCGGCGCGCCCATCGTCGGCTGCGCGCCGCTGGTGCTGTCATCCGACCTGCCGCGTTCGGACGAGAGCTTCGACACCACCTATGCGCCCGACCGGGTGCTGCTGGACGGCGAGGGAATGCGCGGCACCGGCTGGACCCTCACCGCGCTCGCCACGCCCGGGCACACATCCAACCACCTGTGCTTCGCGCTGGAGGAATCGGGCGCGCTGTTCACCGGCGATCACGTGATGGGCTGGTCCACCAGCGTCGTCGTCCCGCCCGACGGCGACATGGGCGACTACATGGCGAGCCTTGAAAAGCTGCTGGCGCGCGAGGACCGAGTCTATCACTCGGCCCACGGCGAGGCGATCACCAAGCCCCGCCAGCTGGTGCGCGGGATGATCGGCCACCGCCGCCAGCGCGAGAACCAGATCCTGCGCCTGCTTGGCGAAGCCCCCCGCGCCGTCAGCGGCTTCATCCCCGAGATGTACAAGGGCCTCGACGAACGCCTGATCCCGGCGGCAGAAATGAGCGTGACCGCGCATCTGATCGACCTCGAAAAGCGCGGGGCGGCCCGCTGCGCGGAAGGGGTCTGGCACGCGGCCTGAGCGCAAGCCTTCCTCACATACAAGCTTGCCCTGCCCGCGGGAACGTGGTGAACCTGCATTCGAGGGACGCGCACAGGGAGGGTGGGATGGCCACACTGGCTCCACGCAGCGAATCGGCGCGCGATACGCGGTTCTTCATGATTCTGGTGCTGGCGATGGCGCTGGTGATCGTGGCGGGTTTCAGCTTCAATCTGGCGATGGGCCGATCGAGCTTTGCCGCGCCGTGGCCGTTCCATGTCCACGGGGTGATCTTCATGGCCTGGCTCGCTCTCAGCGCGATGCAGGTGCTGACCATCACCGGCGGCAACCGCACGCTGCACCGCCAGCTCGGGCGGCTCGCCTATCTGATGATCCCGGCGATGGTTGCGGCCGGCCTCATGATCATTGTGGTATCGCTGCGGACCACGGGCGGCCCGTTCTTCTTCGCCAAGAACGAGTTCCTCATCAGCAACACGGCCGGACTGCTGGTGTTCGGCGGACTGGCGCTGTGGTCGATGCGCGTGCGCCGCCATTCCGGATGGCACCGGCGGCTGATGCTGGTGGCGATGAGCGTGCTGACCGGCCCCGGGCTGGGCCGCCTGCTGCCTCTGCCGCTGTTCATCCCTTACGCATGGACCGCCACCATTGTCCTGACCTTCCTGTTTCCGGCGATCGGCATGGTCGCAGACTGGCGCCGCGATGGCAGTGTGCATCCCGCCTGGTGGTGGGGCATGGGAATCAATGTCGGGGTGTTCGTCGCCTCTATGCTGCTGGCCTATACCCCGATCGGCTATGCGCTGACGGACTGGGTCACGGCCGGCTCGCCCGGAGCCGCGCGGCCGATGGAAGCCTTCATCCCGCCCGGCTTTGCGATGTAGGCGCTTTTCGCTCGAAAATCGCGCAAGCGTGCCTATATCCCGCAGGGCCTATTCAACAGCGGGATCTGCCCCATGAACACCCTCACCAAAGTCCCCGCCGGCGCCGATCTGCTCGCCGAGATCGACCGTCTCCGCAAGGAGAAGAACGCGGTGATCCTCGCGCACTACTACCAGACGAGCGACATCCAGGACATTGCCGACTTCGTGGGCGACAGCCTCGAACTCTCGCGCAAGGCAGCGGCGACCGATGCCGACGTGATCGCCTTCTGCGGGGTCAAGTTCATGGCCGACACGGCCAAGATCCTCTCCCCCCAGAAAACCGTGATCCTGCCCGACATGGACGCCGGATGCAGCCTTGAAGACAGCTGCCCGCCCGAGAAATTCCGCGCCTTCCGCGAAGCCCACCCCGATCACATCGCGCTGACCTACATCAACTGCTCGACCGAGGTGAAGGCGCTCAGCGACATCATCGTCACCTCGTCGAGCGCCGAGACGATCCTTGCCCAGATCCCCAAGGAGCAGAAGATCATCTTCGGCCCGGACCGTCACCTCGGCGGTTACCTCAGCCGCAAATTCAACCGCGAAATGCTGCTGTGGCCCGGCGTGTGCATCGTCCACGAGGCTTTCAGCGAAACCGAGCTGCTCAAACTCAAGGAGCAATACCCCGGCGCGCCGATTGCGGCGCACCCGGAATGCCCGCCGACGATCATCGACCACGCCGATTACGTCGGCTCGACCAGCGGCATCCTAAGGTTTGCCCAAGAGTTCGAAGGCGACACCCTGATCGTCGCGACCGAACCGCACATCATCCACCAGATGGAAAAGGCGCTGCCGGAGAAGAATTTCATCGGCGCGCCGGGCGCGGACGGCAACTGCTCGTGCAACATCTGCCCCTACATGGCGCTGAACACGATGGAGAAGCTCTACGTGGCGCTGCGCGATCTTCAGCCGCAGATCGAGATCGAAGAAGGCATCCGCCTGAAGGCGAAGCGCAGCCTCGACCGGATGCTGGAAATGGCGAGCGGGACCGTCGGCATGGGGGATTTGGGTAAGGTGCCGTTCAGCGGGGATTGATCTGTAGCCGCCCCAGGCCCCAGCTTGCGCTGGGGTGACGAGGTCACGATGCCTTCGCCCTACTCACCGCCAGCGCCGCTCCGACCAGCAGCATCCCGACAATATCCAGCGGCGAGAGCACTTCCCCAAACGCCAGCCAGCCGTAGATCGAGGCGACCGCGGGCTGGGTCAGGAGCGCAAGCCCCACCACCAGCGGCGGGAAGTATTTGAGCGCGAACACCATCAGCCCCTGCCCGACCAGCTGGCTGAGCACGAACAGGCCCACCACCGGCCCCCAGGCCTGCGGCCACACCGGCTCGCCCAGTGCCACCGCGATCACCAGCAGCACCGGCGCGCCGAAGATGCTCACCCAGACGAGCAGGCTCCACGATCCGAACTGCCCGCGCGCGCCCTGAAGGGTCAGCAGATAGACCGCATAGAGCAGCCCCGCCGCGACCGAGAACAGATCACCGATCAGGGTTTCGTTGGAGATTTCGAGGCTCCGGCCCATCAGGATCGCCGCGCCCGAGAGCGCGAAGATGATCGCCAGCCACTCTAGCCGCCCGGGCGCCACGCGGTGGACGATGAAGCCCCAGAACAGCAGCACAATCGAGCCCGCATTGCCGAACAGCGTGGCATTGCCGAGCCGCGTCATGCCGATCCCGATATGCCAGCTGGCGAGATCGAGCGCGAAGGTCACCGCGCCGAGCATCACCAGCGCCAGCGTTGTCGCAGGCATGCCCGTCAGCCGCTGGCCGTTCGCCCGGGCGAGCAGCACCATGAACGGCAGCGCCAGAAACAGCCGCCAGAACCCGGCAGCGACCGGTCCGGTATCGGCCACCCGCACGAACCACGGGCCGATCGCCAGCGCGACATTCCCGCCGAACAGCGCGAGCAGCAGCAGCCACTGCGCGGGGCGTGGCGCCTCTCCGACACGTTCGGCTTGGGGCTTCCCCTCATTTTCCATGCTTGCGCCCTAGCCTCGCGCGCCCCAAGTGGATAGCCAAACGCAACCGGTCCAAGAGGATTACCCACATATGCACGACGCTCTGTTCCAGCCGCTCCAGATGGGCGCGCTCCATGCCAAGAACCGCATCCACATGGCCCCGCTCACCCGTGGCCGCGCCGCCGATCCGATGTTCGTGCCCAACGAATTGATGGCGCTCTATTATCGCCAGCGTGCAGGGGCTGGCATGATCCTGACCGAGGCGACCGGGATCAGCACCGAAGGGCTCGGCTGGCCGAGCGCGCCGGGCATCTGGTCGGACGAGCAGACCGAGGCATGGAAGGCCACCACCAAGGCCGTGCACGAGGAAGGCGGCCTCATCGTCATGCAGCTGTGGCACATGGGGCGCATCGTCCACCCCTATTTCCTCGGCGGCGAGCCGCCCTTCTCGGCCAGCGCCACGCAGGCCCCGGGCGAGGCGCACACCCCGACCGGCAAGGCGCCCTATGCGGTCGCGCGCGAAATGACCCATGAGGACATCAAGCGCACCATCGGCGATTATCGCCGCGCGGCCGAGAACGCCAAGAAGGCCGGTTTCGACGGGGTGCAGCTGCACGGCGCGAACGGCTACCTTGTCGACCAGTTCCTGCGCGACAAGACCAACCTGCGCACCGACGAATATGGCGGCTCGCCGGAGAACCGCACCCGCTTCATGCGTGAAGTGCTCGAAGCGATCATCGACGTGTGGGGCGCGGACCGCGTCGGCATCCGCCTCTCGCCCAACGGGGATTCGCAGGGCACCGATGACAGCAACCCGCCCGCCACTTTCGGTGCGGCGGCCAAGGTGTGCGAGGAACTCGGCCTTGCCTTCGTCGAACTGCGCGAGCCCGGGCCGGAGGGCACCTTCGGCCAGACCGACGTGCCCAAGCAGAGCCCGCTGATCCGCCAGATCTACACCGGCAAGCTGATCCTCAATTCGGACTACACCGCCGAGCAGGCGGAAGCCGACGTGACCAGCGGCAAGTGCGACGCGGTGAGCTTCGGGCGGCCCTATATCTCCAACCCCGATCTCGACAAGCGCATCGCCGTGGGCGCCCACTGGAACCCCAACAAGGACGTGCCCAAGAGCTGGTACTTCCCGATTCCGGAAGGCTATGTCGACTACCCGACCCTCGCCGAGGAACAGGCGCAGGCGGCGGAGTAAGGCTCGCCTTTACTCGAACGCTTCAGGGGCCGGGGCGGCAGGCGCTGCTTCGGCCCCTTCGCTTGCCACAGGAGCGCCCTCCACCCCATCGACCGGCGTGACCAGCGGCTGCTGCGCGTCGAGATCGGCCGAGGTATCGCCCTGCGCCTGACGCGGCGCGAGCGGGGCCTGCGAATCGAGCTGCTCCAGCGGGATCATCGCGTCCGAGATCGATCCGCCCAGCACCTCGCCCGCCGCCTTGCCGCCGCGCTCGGCAGGCGCGCTCGCCTCCTCGGTGCAGGCAGCGGCGAGCAGCAGCAGGGCGGCAAGAGGAGCGGCGCGGTTCATCGGCACGCTCTTTTCGCCGCCGCATCCAATGCGTCAAGGAAATCCTCCGACGTCGCCAGAAGGGCCGCGTCCCATTCCTCCGCCGAAACCTTGAGGCCGAGCTTCGCCATGCTGGTGACGCCGTATTCGGCAATGCCGCAAGGCACGATCCCGCCGAAATGGGAAAGGTCGGGATCGAGGTTCACGGAGAAGCCGTGCATCGTCACCCAGCGCCGCACGCGCACGCCGATCGCGCCGATCTTGGCCTCGGAGCCGTCGATGTCGCGGGTCCAGATGCCGACGCGGCCCTCGGCCCGCCAGCTTTCGACCCCGAAGCGCGCGAGCGTCGCGATCACCCAGCCCTCGATCGCATGGACGAAGCAGCGCACGTCCTTGCCCCGCCGGTTGAGGTCGAGCACCAGATAGCCGATGCGCTGGCCGGGGCCGTGATAGGTGTAGCGCCCGCCGCGTCCGGCATCGACCACCTCGAAGCGCGGATCGACCAGTTCGGCAGGGTCAGCGCTGGTGCCGGCGGTGTAGACCGGCGGGTGTTCGAGCAGCCAGATCAGCTCCGCCGCCTCGCCCGCGAACACCGCCTGATTGCGCGCCTCCATCGCCGCCAGCGCCTCGGTGTAAGGCACCGGTGCGGTGTCGCGCCGCCATTCGGGGGGCGGTGGCATCAGGGTCTCGGGAGCAATGCTTGCCATGCCGCCTCGGTGGGGGCATTGAGCGCGCATATCAAGAGGCGATTGCACTTCGCATCGCCGCGCGGGGATCGGACGGACATGGCAAACGCAAAGCTCGACATGGGGAAGGCCTGGACCCAGGCGACCGCGCTGATCGGGGCCAACAAGGACACGATCTCGGCGCTGGCGGGGCTGTTCTTCTTCCTCCCCTCGTTCGGCGCGGCACTGTTCGTGCCCGAGACGACCGCCACCCTCCCGGCCTCGGGCCAGCGCCAGAGCGGCGATCCGCAAGTGGCGATGCAGCAGGCGATGGACCAGATCAGCGCGCTCTATGCCGATAACTGGCCGTTCCTGCTGGCCGTGAGCATCGCCGGCTTCATCGGCTCGATGAGCCTGCTGGCGCTATTGTCCGATCGCGGCCATCCGACGGTGGGCGAAGCGCTGGGCAAGGGGATCAGGAGCATCCCGAGCTATATCGCCGCACAGCTCCTGAGCGCGCTTGCAGCAGGTGTGGCCATCGGCCTGCCGCTGGGGCTGATGGCGGCGCTCGCGCCTCCGGCGGTGGTGGCGATTGGCGGGCTCGCGCTGGCGGTGGTGGTGATCTATGCTGCGGTGAAGTTTTCGCTGATCGCGCCGGTGATCGCCATCGACGAGGAGCGCAATCCGTTTGCCGCCATCGCGCGTTCGTGGCGGCTGACCAAGGGCAATTCCCTACGCATCTTCGCCTTCTTCGTGCTGCTGTTCGTGGTGATCGTGATCATCGGCGCGCTGGTGCAGGGGATGCTGACCCTGATCCTCTCGGCAGCGGGCGGTGAGGTGGCGCGCATCGGCATTGCTGCGGTGAGCGCATTGGTCAACGCGATGATCACGGTGATCTTCCTCGTCGTGCTGGCCGCGATCCATCGCCAGCTCGCCGGCGGTGCGCCCGAGCGTCTGTCCGAAACCTTCGAATAGCCCGGGCAGACGCAGGAGCGATGGCCGGGACCGATCCTCACCTGACTCACGCCGGCAAGGCGCCTGCGAGCGGCGCAATCCCCCCCGCTCGCATGGCGCTGCTGTTCATGGTGATGCTGGTCACCGCGGCGGGCAACACCGCGATGCAATCGGTGATGCCCTCGATCGGCACGGCTCTGGCGGTCGACGATGTGTGGATCAGCCTCGCTTATAGCTGGTCGGCGCTGCTGTGGGTGGTGTGCGCGCCGCTGTGGGCGCGGCGGTCGGACCAGCGCGGGCGCAAGGCGATGATGGCGGTGGGTCTTGTCGGCTTCATCACCTCTTTCGTGCTGTGCGGCGCGGCGCTGTGGGCGGGGCTGGCGGGCTGGATGAATGCCTTCTGGACGCTGATCGCCTTTGCCGCGGCGCGTAGCCTTTATGGCGGGTTCGGCAGCGCCGCGCCCCCGGCGGTGCAGGCCTATGTCGCCTCGCGCACGCCGCGCGCCGAGCGCACGCAGGCGCTCTCGCTGATCGCATCGAGCTTCGGCCTCGGCACGGTGATCGGCCCGGCGCTGGCTCCGCTGATGGTGCTGCCCTTCCTCGGCATCGGGCTGACGGGGCCGTTCCTGTGCTTTGCCGCGATCGGCGTGATCGCGCTCGTCCTGCTGCGCCTGCGCCTGCCCGACGACGAGCCGCAATTCGCCGCGCGCGGGCAAGCGGTGGCCTATTCGTCGAGCGGATCGGGCGCACCGCTTGATCCGCAGGAGTCCGGCGAGGCTGAGGAGGCCGGCGAGCCGCCGCGCCTCAGCTGGCGCGACCCGCGCCTCAGGCCGTGGGTGTTCGCGGGGTTCTTCGGCGGCCATGCGCAGGCGATGGTGCTGGGGATTTCGGGCTTTCTGGTGCTCGACCGGCTGGGCCTGCGCGACACGCCGGCCGAGGGCGCGGGGCCGGTGGGGCTGGTGCTGATGAGCGGGGCGATTGCCACGCTGCTGGCGCAATGGGGGCTGATCCCGCGCTTCGATCTCGGCCCGCGCGCGGCGACCTTGTGGGGCATCACCACGGCGGCGCTGGGCACGGCGGTGCTGGCAGTGGCGGGCGACCTGCACCTGATCGCGCTGGGCTATGCCATCGCCTCGCTCGGCTTCGGCCTGTTCCGGCCCGGCACCACGGCAGGCACCTCGCTGGCGGTCACCCGCGCCGAGCAGGGGCAGGCGAGCGGCATCGTCGCTTCGCTGGCAGGGGCGAGCTACATCTACGCGCCCGCGCTCGGCGTGTGGCTCTACGGCCATTCCGACTGGCTCGGCTTCGGATTGATCGTCGCGCTATGCGCCATCGTGCTGGTGCACGGGTGGTTCAAGCTGCAGGCCGACCGCGACCTCACCCGCGAGCGCGGCTAGCGGTTAGAGGATTTCCAGCACCACGTCCTGCGGGCGGCAGAGCCTGACACCCTTGTCGGTCTCGACCAGCGGGCGTTCGATCAGGATCGGATCGGCCACCATCGCTGCCAGCACCGTCGCATCGTCAGCCCCGGGCAGGCCGCGTTCGGCTGCATCGGTGCCGCGCAGGCGCAGGCCTTGCTGCGGCGTGATCCCGGCATCGCGGTAGAGCTGGGCGAGCTTTTCGGCGCTTGGCGGGGTCTTGAGATATTCAACCACCGTCAGCTCCACGCGGCTCAGGCTTTCGAGGATCGCCAGCGTCTTCCTCGACGTGCCGCAAGCCGGGTTGTGCCAGATCGTCGCCTTCATCCCTTGCGCTCCTGAAGCTCTCATTGCCGGGGCCGGTAAGCGATGTGCGGCGCAAAAGCTACAGATTGATGATTATCAATTTCAACGACACGCAGGCCTTGCAGATGCGAGTAAGTTGCAATAGCTGGCTCGCAAGCACTCGAAAGGCCCCTGATGATTCTGCCCCTTGCCCGTACTACCCTGCTGATCGGCGCCGCCGCGATCGCCTTCCCCGCCCTCGCCGAAGCGCCCGCGGAGACCGCTGCTCCGGCTGAAGCCGCAGCCGCAGCCGCAGCCGCAGCCGACGCGGCTGATGCGGCGGGCGCGGAAGGCCCGAACATCGTCGTCACCGGCGACGTGCTCTATTCGAACCAGATCAACGCCACCAAGACCCCGACCCCGATCATCGACGTTCCGCAGTCGCTGAGCATCACCACCGCCGACCAGATCATCCGGCAGGGCTTCGACAGCGTCGCCGACATCGTGCTCTACACCCCGGGCGTCACCAATTCGCAGGGCGAAGGCCACCGCGACGCCGTGGTGTTCCGCGGCGTGCGCTCGACCGCCGACTTCTTCGTCGACGGCGTGCGTGACGACGTCGAATATTACCGCGGGCTCTACAATCTCGAACAGGTCGAGATCCTGCGCGGCCCCAACGCGCTGCTGTTCGGGCGCGGCGGCACCGGCGGCGTGCTCAACCGTGTGACCAAGAAGGGCGTCGTGGGCGAGACCTTCGCGGGCTTCCGCGCCTCGGCCGGCAGCATCGGCGCCTATGATATCTGGGGCGACGTCAACCTCGCGCTCGGCAGCAGCGCCGCGCTGCGCATCAATGCCGCCTACGAGCATCTGGACAACCACCGCGACCTGTTCGGCGGCGAGCAGATCAGCATCAACCCGACGCTGCGGGTGGAACTGGGCAGTCGCACGATCATCGACCTGTCTTACGAATATCTCGATCACGAACGCTTCATCGATCGCGGCATCCTGACCGACGACAACGGCGATCCGGTGCGCGCGTTGCAGCGCATCACCTTCGCCGATCCCGACAACAACTACGCCACCTTCAAGGCGCACGTGCTGCGCGGCACGCTGCAGCACAGCTTCTCCGACAGCTTCAAGGCCAACCTCACCGCCCAATACGGCGACTATGACAAGACCTACGCCAACTACTTCCCGGTCGACTACAATCCGGCCACCAACGTGGTGGCGATGGACGGCTACATCGACAACGGCCAGCGCCGGAACCTGATCCTGTCGGGCAATCTTGTCGGCGAATTCGATACCGGCGGGATCGGCCACACGCTGATCGTCGGCGGCGAATACATAGATACCAGCAACGACAATGACCGCTTCAACGCGGTGTTCGACACCGCCGTCGCCGATGGCCGCCGCGCCGATGTCGAGTTCTTCAGCGCGGTGCGCCCCTTCCCGATGCGCGGCGGGGTCGGCACGCTCGCCGACGGGCGCACCACCCGCTTCGGTTTCACTGCGCTCAATGACGACACCGAGGCCGATCTCACCGTCTTCTCGGCCTATATCCAGGACGAGGTGAAGATCGCCGAGTGGCTGCGCGTGGTGCTCGGCGCGCGGTTCGATTCCTTCGAAATCACCGTGCTCGACAACCGCACCGGCGTGGTGCGCACCCGCAAGGACGAGGAGATCACTCCGCGCCTCGGCCTGATCGTCAAACCGCAGGAGAACCTCTCGCTCTACACCAGCTATTCGGAGACCTTCCTGCCGCGCTCGGGCGACCAGTTCGCCGACATCAATCCGCCCGCGGACGCGCTCGACCCGGATACCTTCTCCAACCTCGAAGCGGGGGTGAAGTGGGACATCCGCCCCGGCCTCGCGCTGACGGCGGCCGCATTCCAGATCGAGCAGTCCTCGCCCCAGCCGGCAGACAACGACCCCGATACGCTCGACGTGATCGACAGCCGGATCCGCGGGTTCGAGGCGCAGCTTCAGGGCCAGGTCACCGACTGGTGGTTCCTCTCGGCGGGCTATTCCTACCTCGACGGCGAGCAGCAGAGCCGCACCGGCCCGACCGGGCGCCGCGTGCGCGAGCTGCCCGAGCACATGTTCTCGATCTGGAACAACGTCCAGGCGACCGAAAAGCTCGGCTTCGGGCTGGGCCTGACAGCGCAGGACGAAAGCTTTGCCGATAATGGCAACACCGCAACCCTGCCGGCCTATGCGCGGGTGGACATGGCGGTGTCCTATGCGGTGAACGACAATCTGCGCTTCCAGATCAATGTCGAGAACCTGTTCGACACGCTCTACTTCCCCAATGCCCATTCGGCCGACGAGCTGACCGTGGCTCCGCCGCTCAATGCGCGCTTCACGATCACGGGACGGTTCTGAGGCTTTGTCTCCCCTCCCCTTGGGGAGGGGTCAGGGGTGGGGGTTCCACGTCAACTTGGACGCGAGACCTTGCGGCCTTGCTCCCCCATTCCCCACCCTTCCCCGAAGGGAAGGTAGTCAGTTGCCATCCGTCACCCGCAGCGCCGGAACCGCCTGCGCCGCGTCCTCGGGGCTGATGCCGGGAGCCGGGGCGGCGCTGATGCTCTCGCGGCGCTGGGCCACACGGCCCGCCCGCTCGACCGCGCGGACCAGTCGCGGATAGACGCCGCAACGGCAGATGTTGGGGATGGCCTCGAGGATGTCCTCGCGCGTCGGGGCGGGATTGCGCTGGATCAGCGCCGCCGCGGCAATGACGATGCCGGGCGTGCAGTAACCGCACTGGATCGCCTGTTCGGCCACCATCGCCTGCTGGACGGGGTGCGAGCGATCACGGCTCAGCCCCTCGATGGTGGTGATGATCCGGCCCTCGGCCTCGGCCAGCGTGATCTTGCACGAACGCAGCGCCACCCCGTCGACCAGCACCATGCACGCCCCGCCGCATTCGCCGCCGCCGCAGGCCTTGGTGCCGGTGAGGTTCATCGCCTCGCGCAGCGCGTAGAGCAGCGGCATGCGCGGATCGAGGTCGAACTCGACCGGCCGCTCGTTGACGGTCATGCGCGACAT
>VFQM010000580.1_pt1 | contig 39521 bp, 33 predicted proteins | sample 3512391 | NCBI WGS metagenome assembly VFQM01 (sample SAMN10412369, study PRJNA504923) | tailings metagenome | isolation source: Replicate 1 from Balatoc abandoned mine | place: Philippines
CAGCCTCACCGCCTCCTCGACGGCGATCTCGTCGAAGGGGTTCATGCTCATCTTGACGTTCGCGATGTCGACCCCGCTGCCGTCGGACTTCACGCGCACCTTCACGTTGTAGTCGACGACGCGCTTGACCGGTACCAGCACCTTCATTCGCGCAGCTCCTGTGGATGGAAAGACAGTTCGGGTCCGATTCTAGGCGGCGGCCGGGAAAATCGAACGACCGTGCTATTTTACATCGTGCAGTGCCGCGCGGGCGCCCCGCTCCACGTCCACCCGGGTCAGCAGCACGATGCCGAGCAGGAAGAACACCCCCGTGGACAGGATGGCCAGGCGGTGGTTGCCCGCGGTCAGCAGCGTGACCAGGCCGTAGGTCATGGGGCCGACGATGGCCGACAGGCGGGTGGCGAAGGTCCACAGACCGAAGAACTCGGCGCGCTGCGCCTCGGGGGCGAACAGCGCCGCCAGGGCCCGCCCCGCCGACTGGCTGGAGCCCATGCACAGCCCGGCGAACACCGCCGCCACCCAGAACAGCGTGGCCGTCTCGGCCAGGAAGGCCAGCACCGTCATCACCACCCAGCCCCAGAGCGTGACGGACAGCGCCAGCCGGTGGCCGATGCGGTCCTGCCAGTAGCCGAAGGCAAACGCCCCCACCGCCGAGGCGATGTTGACCAGGAACACCAGCATCATGGTCTGCGTCTGCTGGAAGCCCAGCACCTGCTCGGCGTACACCGCCGCCAGCGCGATGACCACCGCAATGCCCGCCTGGTAGGCCAGCGCGCAGGCCATGAGCCAGACGAAGTCGCGGTAGCGCTGCGCTTCGCGCCAGGTGCGGCGCAGCCGCTGCAGGGACGCGGCCAGCCCGCCGCTGGACAGCGCCTGCGGGTGCGGCACGGCCCGCTCCTTGAGCAGGGCAAAGGTCGCCAGCGCCGCCAGCAGGTAGACGCCGGCCGTGATGAGCATGGTCACCGGCACGAAACGCGTGGCCGGCCAGCCCTGGCCCTGGGCCCAGATCACGAAGCCCAGGCTCAGGCCCAGCGTGAGCATGCCGCCGAAGTAGCCGAAGCTCCAGCCCCAGCCCGACACCCGGCCCAGGGCCTCGCGCCGCGCCAGCTCCGGCAGGAAGGCGGCGATCAGCGCCTCGCCGTAGGCATAGCAGAGGTTGGAGACGATCACGGCCGCCACGGCCAGCCACAGGTCGCCCGGCCCCGCCAGCGCCAGCAGCGCCGTGGCCGCCACGCAGCCCAGGGTGGCGAAGGCCAGCAGCCGCTTCTTCGCCGCGCGCAGGTCGGCATAGGCGCCGATCGTCGGCATGGTCAGCATCACGATCGCACTGGACAGCGACAGCGTCAGCGTCCATGCGAAGGTGGCCCAGTCGGCGTTGCCCGCCACCACGCCCACGAAGTAGGCGTTGAACACCGCGGTCAGCACCACCGTCGTGTAGCCGGAGTTGGCGAAGTCGTACATCGCCCAGCCGAAGACTTCGCGCCTGGCGACGCCGGGGTTCAGGGACTCGCGGGCAAACAGCGGCATGGTCGGCTTTCCCGGCACGTGGCCTCGTGGTGGGCTGCATTCTCGCCGCGGCCCGCGCGGTGCCCGCAGAATGTGGCCATGCCCCGCGCCGCCCGCCACCACCCCCCGGGCCGTCCTGCCCACGCCGTGGCGGCAGCGCCGCTGCATGCGGCGGCCGACGAGCGGGCGGACGCGCTGCGCCAGCGGCTGCAGCGCCAGCCGGTGGCGAACTGGGTGCTGGTGTGCGTGACCGACGCCCAGGGGCGCCTGCTCGGGACCCTGTCGCCGCAGGACCTGCTGGCCCTCCCCGACGACTGCCGCGTGGGCGACGCCTGCCGGCGCGACGCCCCCCGCGTGCGCCAAGGCACCGACCCCGAACGCATGGCCTCGGTGGCCCTGGACGGCGACGCGGTGGCCCTGCCGGTGCTCGACGACACCGGGCGGGTGGTGGGCGCGGTGGGGCCGCTGGCGCTGATGGAGGTGCTGCGCCGCGAGCACGTGGAAGACCTGCACCGGCTGGCCGGCATCGCGCGCGAGTCGGTGCTGGCGCGGCAGGCGATCGAGGACCCGCCGGCGCGGCGCGCGCGCCACCGCCTGCCCTGGCTGCTGGCCGGGCTGGTGGGCTCCATCCTGGCCACCGCGGTGATGGCGCGCTTCGAGCAGGCGCTGGCGGTGCTGCCGGCCATCGCCTTCTTCGTGCCCGGCCTGGTGTACCTGGCCGACGCGATCGGCACCCAGAGCGAGGCGGTGGCGGTGCGCGGCCTGTCGCTCAGCCACGCCGGCCTGCGCCGGCTGATCGGCGGCGAGTTGCGCACCGGCCTGCTGCTGGGCCTGGCGCTGGCCGCCTTCGCCTTCCCGTTGGTGTGGGCCCTGTTCGGCCGCAGCGACCTGGCCGCAGCGGTGGCGCTGTCGCTGGCCGCCGCCGGCGTGCTGGCGGCCCTGCTGGGCATGCTGCTGCCCTGGGCCCTGGGCCGCCTGGGCGGCGACCCGGCCTACGGCGCCGGCCCGCTGGCCACCATCGTGCAGGACGTGCTGACGCTGCTGGTGTACTTCGGCTGCGTGAGCTGGCTGGTGGTGTAGGGGCGCGCGGCCGGGTGGGGCTGCGGCGGGTGCGCCTGGTGCCCGGAACCGGGTTCGAACCGGTACGCCCCGGTCAGGGGGCGGCGGAGTTTAAGTCCGCTGCGTCTGCCTGTTTCGCCATCCGGGCAGGAGGCCTGGCGAATTATGGGTGGGCAACGGATTGCGCCGCCTCAAGGCAGACCGTGCCGTGGCGCGCGACGATTTTTAGCGGTGGCACATGAACGGCCGCCCCCAGTTCGACCACGACAGGAGCAGACCATGAACGACATCCGTCTCAAGGACCCCTTCGCGCTCGACCCGTTCGAGGACATGTTCCGCGGCATGCTGCGGCCCTGGCGGGGTGATGCCGCCGCCGGCGCGCCACAGATCCGCGTGGACGTCCACGAGGACGACGAGGCCTACACCATCAAGGCCGAGATCCCCGGCGTGAAGCGCGAGGACATCGACGTGCGCGTGGACGGCAACGTCGTCACCATCGGCGCCGAGGTCAAGCGCGACACGGAGGAGAAGAAGGACGGCCGCGTGCTGCGCAGCGAGCGGCAGTACGGCTGGGCCAGCCGCAGCTTCTCGCTGGCGTCGGCGGTCGACGACGGCAAGGCCGACGCCCGGTACACCGATGGCGTGCTGCAGCTGCGCCTGCCCAAGCGGGCCGACGCCGGCTCGCGGCGGCTGAGCGTGGGGTGAGCACCGGCTGAGCCGCCGGTCCAGGCGCGCGTCGCAGGCCCTCAAACACGAAGCCCCGGCAGGGCCGGGGCTTCGTCGTGTCTGGAGGCGCGACCCAGAGTCGAACTGGGCTAGACGGATTTGCAATCCGTTGCATAACCGCTTTGCTATCGCGCCATGCGGTACCACTGAGCCACAGTGTGGCAAGAAAAAAGGAAGCTCGTGGCTTCCTTCTTTCCGTCGAGCAACTTGGAGCGGGAAACGAGGCTCGAACTCGCGACCTCAACCTTGGCAAGGTTGCGCTCTACCAACTGAGCTATTCCCGCGTCGTGAGCCTCACACTATAGCAGCATTTTTCTGGCGCATCAATGGGGCAGAGCATCCGACCCCGCCGCAGGGGCAACGGCGGGTGCCGCCGCGGCCTCGGGCTTGGCCACCACCTCCTCGTCGGGCAGCGGGCGGGGCTCGCTCTCCAGCGCGATCTTCAGCACCTGGTCGATCCAGCGCACCGGCACGATCTCGAGATGGTCCTTGGCCGCGGCAGGAATGTCCTGCAGGTCCTTGACGTTCTCCTCCGGGATGAGCACGGTCTTGACCCCGCCGCGGTGCGCCGCCAGCAGCTTCTCCTTCAGGCCGCCGATGGCCGTGACCTCGCCACGCAGCGTGATCTCGCCGGTCATGGCCACCGTGGCCTTCACCGGGATGCCGGTCAGCGCCGAGACGAAGGCGGTGGTCATTGCGGCGCCGGCGCTCGGGCCGTCCTTGGGCGTGGCGCCGTCGGGCACGTGGATGTGGATGTCGCGCTTCTCGAACATCTCGTCGGCGATGCCCAGGCGCCGCGCCCGCGCACGCACCACGGAGCGCGCGGCTTCCACCGACTCCTTCATCACGTCGCCCAGCTGGCCGGTGCGGATGATGTTGCCCTTGCCGGGCATCACCGCAGCCTCGATGGTGAGCAGGTCGCCGCCCACCTCGGTGTAGGCCAGGCCCACCACCTGCCCGACCTGGTTGGTCTTCTCGGCGCGGCCGAAGTCGTACTTGCGCACGCCCAGGAAGTCGTTGAGGTTGTCCTCGGTGACGACCACGCGGCCCTCGTAGCTCTTGAGCTGGATGCCCTTGACCACCTTGCGGCAGATCTTGGAGAGCTCGCGCTCGAGCGAGCGCACGCCGGCCTCGCGGGTGTAGTAGCGGATGATGCCGCGCACCGCACCTTCGGTGACCTCCAGCTCCTCGTCCTTCACGCCGTTGTTCTTCTGCTGCTTGGGCAGCAGGTAGCGGCGCGCGATGTTGAGCTTCTCTTCCTCGGTGTAGCCGGCCAGGCGGATGACCTCCATCCGGTCCAGCAGGGCTGGCGGGATGTTCATCGAGTTGCTGGTGGCCACGAACATCACGTCCGACAGGTCGAAGTCGACCTCGACGTAGTGGTCGGCGAAGGTGTGGTTCTGCTCGGGGTCCAGCACCTCCAGCAGCGCGCTGCTCGGGTCGCCGCGGAAGTCCATGCCCAGCTTGTCGATCTCGTCGAGCAGGAACAGCGGGTTTCGCGTGCCCACCTTGGACAGGCTCTGCAGCACCTTGCCCGGCATCGAGCCGATGTAGGTGCGGCGGTGGCCACGGATCTCGGCCTCGTCGCGCATGCCGCCCAGCGCCATGCGGACGAACTTGCGCCCGGTGGCACGCGCCACGCTCTGGCCCAGCGAGGTCTTGCCCACGCCCGGGGGGCCCACCAGGCAGAGGATGGGCGCCTTGACCTTGTCCACGCGCTGTTGCACCGCGAGGTACTCGAGGATGCGGTCCTTGACCTTCTCGAGGCCGAAGTGGTCCTCGTTGAGGACGTCCTCGGCGTGCTTCAGGTCGTGCTTGATCTTGGTCTTCTTGGCCCAGGGCAGGTTGACCAGGGTGTCGATGTAGTTGCGCACCACGGTCGCCTCGGCGCTCATGGGCGACATAAGCTTGAGCTTCTTGAGCTCGCTCTCGGCCTTCTTGCGCGCGTCGGCGGGCATGCGCGCGGCCTTGATCTTCTTCTCCAGTTCCTCGAGGTCGGCACCTTCCTCGCCGTCGCCGAGCTCCTTCTGGATGGCCTTGACCTGCTCGTTCAGGTAGTACTCGCGCTGGCTCTTCTCCATCTGGCGCTTGACGCGGCCGCGGATGCGCTTTTCCACCTGCAGGATGTCGACCTCGTGCTCCAGCAGCTCCAGCAGCTTCTCCAGCCGCTGGGCCACGGCCGACAGCGACAGCACCGACTGCTTGGCCTCGAGCTTGAGCGGCAGGTGCGCGGCGATGGTGTCGGCCAGGCGGCCCGGGTCGTCGATGCCGGAGATGCTGGTGAGGATCTCGGGCGGGATCTTCTTGTTGAGCTTGACGTACTGGTCGAACTGCTGCGTGACGGCACGGCGCAGCGCCTCGACCTCCGGCGACGGCTCGGCCTCCGGCGCGATGGGCACGACCTCGCCGACGAAGTGTTCGCCCTGCTCGGAGATCTGACGCGTCTCGGCGCGCTGGATGCCCTCGACCAGCACCTTCACGGTGCCGTCGGGCAGCTTCAGCATCTGCAGGATGCTGGAGACGCAGCCGATCTCGAACATGTCCTCCGGCTTGGGCTCGTCCTTGCCGGCGGCCTTCTGGGCCACGAGCATGATCTGCCGGCCGGCTTCCATGGCGGCTTCCAGAGCCTTGATCGACTTGGGGCGCCCCACGAACAGCGGGATCACCATGTGAGGGAACACGACCACGTCGCGCAACGGCAGCAGCGGCAGCGTGACCGGCTCGGAGGGGAGGATGGGATGACCGGACATGGAAACTTCCTTTCACCGCCTCACGTGGGGGCCGCGAGGGGGTTTGCAAGACCCGCGGGCCACGCCTTCGGGGCCGCGGCGGGCGGGCCTGCGTGCGGGCAGGTCAGGCGCTGGCCTTGGCCTGCTCGCGGTAGACGAGCAGCGGCTTGGCCCCGTCTTCGATGATGTGTTCGTCGACCACCACCTTGGCCACGCCGTCCAGCGCCGGCAGGTCGAACATGGTGTCGATGAGCGAGTGCTCCATGATCGAGCGCAGGCCGCGGGCGCCCGTCTTGCGGGCCAGCGCCTTGCGCGCGATGGCCGACAGCGCGGAGGGCCGCACCTCGAGTTCCACGCCGTCCATCGCGAAGAGCTTCTGGTACTGCTTGACCAGGGCGTTGCGCGGCTCGGTGAGGATCTGGATCATCGCGTCCTCGGTGAGCTCGCCGAGCGTGGCCACCACCGGCAGGCGGCCCACCAGCTCGGGGATGAGGCCGAACTTGATGAGGTCCTCGGGCTCGACGTCGCGGAACAGCTCGGAGACGCGCTTCTCGGTCTTGCTGTGCACGGTGGCACCGAAGCCGATGCCCGATTTCTCCGTGCGGTTCTGGATCACCTTCTCCAGGCCGTCGAAGGCACCCCCGCAGATGAATAGGATGTTGGTGGTGTCGATCTGCAGGAAGTCCTGGTTGGGGTGCTTGCGGCCGCCCTGCGGCGGCACGCTGGCCATGGTGCCTTCCACCAGCTTCAGCAGCGCCTGCTGCACGCCCTCGCCCGAGACATCGCGCGTGATGCTGGGGTTGTCGGCCTTGCGCGAGATCTTGTCGATCTCGTCGATGTAGACGATGCCGCGCTGCGCCCGCTCGACGTCGTAGTTGCAGTTCTGCAGCAGCTTCTGGATGATGTTCTCGACGTCCTCGCCCACGTAGCCGGCTTCGGTCAGCGTGGTGGCGTCGGCGATCACGAAGGGCACGTTCAGCAGCCGCGCCAGCGTCTGCGCCAGCAGCGTCTTGCCCGAGCCGGTGGGGCCGATGAGCAGGATGTTGCTCTTCGTCAGCTCCACCTCTTCCTTGGACGCGTTGGCGCCCATGTGCTTGAGGCGCTTGTAGTGGTTGTAGACCGCCACCGACAACGTGCGCTTGGCCACGTCCTGGCCGATCACGTAGTGGTCGAGGCTGGCCTTGATCTCGCTGGGCACCGGCAGGTCGGACTTGGCCGTCTTGGCCGCGCCGGTCTCGGCCGGCACCTCGTCACGGATGATGTCGTTGCACAGCTCGATGCACTCGTCGCAGATGAAGACCGAGGGGCCGGCGATGAGCTTCTTCACCTCGTGCTGGCTCTTGCCGCAGAAGGAGCAGTACAGGACTTTCTCGCCAGAGGAGGCGCCCTTCTTGTCGGCCATGTGTTTGTCTACGAGCGAAGTTCCACGAAGGAGTCAATACCATCATAGACCAACTGCAGCGGCCCTTCCCGCGAGGAAAAGGCCGGCTTTAGCGGCCACTCCGGCACGTTGCCGCGGCGCGGCGATGGCAGGGATCAGGAGCCTGGCGTCAGGCGCGCTTGTCGATGACCTGGTCGATGAGGCCGTAGTCCTTGGCCTCGGTGGGCGACAGCCACATGTCGCGCTCCATGTCGGCTTCGATCTTCTCGACCGTCTGGCCGGTGCGCTCGGCGTAGATGCGGTTGAGCTGGGCGCGGGTCTTGATGATCTCGCGCGCCTGGATCTCGATGTCGCTGGCCTGGCCCTGGGCGCCGCCCGAGGGCTGGTGGATCATCACGCGGCTGTTCGGCAGCGCGAAGCGCTTGCCCTTGGCGCCGGCCATCAGCAGGAAGCTGCCCATGCTGGCGGCCATGCCCATGCACAGCGTGCTGACTTCCGGCTTGATGAAGTTCATCGTGTCGAACACCGACAGCCCGGCGCTGACGCTGCCGCCGGGGCTGTTGATGTACAGGAAGATGTCCTTGTCGGGGTTCTCGCTCTCCAGGAACAGCAGCTGCGCGCACACCAGGTTGGCGCTCTGGTCGTTCACCGGCCCGACCATGAACACGATGCGCTCGCGCAGCAGGCGGCTGTAGATGTCGTAGGCGCGCTCGCCGCGGCCCGACTGCTCGATGACGATGGGCACCATGCCCAGCGCGGTGGTCTCCAGTGCGCTCATGCGGTCACGCCCTTTCAGTTCGAACCCATCAGTTCGTCGAACGGTAGCACCTTGTCCGTGACCTTCGCCTTGCCGAGGACGAACTCCGCCACGTTGTTCTCGATCACGACCGCCTCGACCTCGGCCATGCGCTGGCGGTCGCCCAGGTACCAGCGCATCACCTCGGCGGGCTTCTCGTAGCTCTGGCTCATCTCCTCGATGTGCGCCTGCAGCTGCTCGGGCCGGGCCTGCAGGTTGTTGGCACGCACCAGCTCGGCGACCACCAGGCCCAGGCGCACGCGACGCTCGGCCTGGGGCTTGAAGATCTCCTCGGGGATCGGCGCCTTCTCGGCATCCTTGACGCCGCGCTGCTTCAGGTCGGCACGGGCCTGCGCCACCAGGCGCTCCATCTCCGAGGCCACCAGGGCGTTGGGCAGGTCCAGCTCGGCGGTCTGCGACAGCAGCTCCATCACCGCGGCCTTGTTGCGCGCGGCCACGCGGAACTTCACCTCGCGCGCCAGGTTCTTCTTCACGTCGGCACGCAGGCCCTCGACGGTGCCCTCGGCAATGCCCAGGGCCTTGGCGAAGTCGGCGTCCACCTCGGGCAGGTGCTGCGCCTCCACCTTCTTCATGGTCACGAGGAAGTCGGCTTCCTTGCCCGCGACGTCCTGGCCGTGGTAGTCGTCGGGGAACTTCAGCGGGAAGGTCTTGCTCTGGCCGACCTGCATGCCGCGCACGCCCTGGTCGAACTGCTCGAGCATCTGGCCTTCGCCGATGATGAACTGGAAGCCTTCGGCCTTGCCGCCGGCGAAAGGCTCGCCGTCGATCTTGCCTTCGAAGTCGATGGTGACGCGGTCGCCTTCCTGGGCGCCTTCGGCGGCCGGGCGCTGGGCGAAGGTGCGGCGCTGCTTGCGCAGGATCTCCACCGTGCGGTCGATGGCCTCCTCGGTGACCTCGGTGGACACGCGCTCGAGCTCGGCAGCCGACAGGTCGCCGAGCTTGACCTCCGGGTAGACCTCGAAGGTGGCGTCGAAGGCCAGCTGGCCCTCGGGCGCCTCGTCCTTCTGGGCGATGCGCGGCGCGCCGGCCACGCGCAGCTCGGCCTCGCGCGCGGCGTCGGCGAAGGCACGGCCCACCTTGTCGTTGACCACCTCGTACTGGACGCTGTAGCCGTAGCGCTGGGCGACGACGCTCATCGGCACCTTGCCGGGGCGGAAGCCGTCGGCCTTGACGGTGCGCGCCAGCTTGCGCAGGCGGGACTCGACCTCGCCGTTGATGTCGTTGGCCGCGAGCGTGAGCGTGATGCGACGTTCCAGTTTTTCGAGGGTTTCGACGGTGACGGCCATGAGGTTTCTCTCGACAGGGTTGCGGCTGAATGTGCGGCGCAGGTGCGCCTGGGGTCTGCGACGGACGGCTCTGATGCGGACTCTGGTGCGCGGGGCCGGACTCGAACCGGCACGCCCGTGAAGGCGTCAGGACCTAAACCTGGTGCGTCTACCAATTTCGCCACCCGCGCGGGTGGAATCGGGCAAACCGCCGATTTTAGCCTGCCCCGGAGGAGGCCGGCTCCTCGCGCCGCACCCGGAACCACGCGGCGTACATGGCGGGCAGCGCCAGCAGCGTCAGCGCGGTGGCCACCACCAGCCCGCCCATGATGGCCACCGCCATCGGCCCCCAGAACACGCTGCGCGACAGCGGGATCATCGCCAGCACCGCGGCCGCCGCGGTGAGCACGATGGGCCGGAAGCGACGCACGGCCGCCTCGACGATGGCGTCCCAGGTGGGCACGCCCCGCGCCCGGTCCTGCTCGATCTGGTCGATCAGGATCACGGAGTTGCGCATGATCATGCCCGACAGCGCGATCACGCCGAGCAGCGCCACGAAGCCGAAGGGCCGGTTCAGCAGCAGCAGGGCCGCGGCCACGCCGGCAATGCCCAGCGGGCCGGTCAGGAACACCAGCATCGCGCGGCTGAAGCTCTGCAGCTGCAGCATCAGCAGCGTGAAGATGATGAACAGCATCAGCGGCACGCCGGCGGCGATGCTGCCCTGGCCCTTGCTGCTCTCGGCGGCCGCCCCGGCCAGCTCGATGCCGTAGCCCGGCGGCATCTCGGCCGCCAGCGCCTGCATGCGCGGCCACAGCGCGGCGCTGACCGTCGGGCCCTGCACGCCCTCGACCACGTCGCCCTGCACGGTGACGGCAAAGCGCCGGCCCTCGCGCCACAACACGCCCGGCTCCCAGCCGAAGCTGACCTTCGCCACCTGCGTCATCGGCACCGCACGGCCGCTGGCGGTGGGCAGGTAGCCGTGCTCCAGCGCGTCCAGCGCGTTGCGTTCGTCCAGCGGCTGGCGCAGCACGATGTCGATGAGCTTGTCGCCTTCGCGGTACTGGCCGATGGTGGTGCCCGACAGGATGGTGCGCGAGGCCTGCGCCAGGCCCTGGCTGGTGACGCCCAGCGCGCGTGCCTTGTCCTGGTCGATCTCCAGCCGCAGCACCTTGACCGACTCGTTCCAGTTGTCGTTGACCCCACGCATGTCGGGGTGCTCGCGCAGCAGCGCCTTGGCCCGGTCGCCCCAGGCGCGCACGGTGGCCACGTCGGGGCCGGTGACGCGGAACTGCACCGGGTAGGCCACCGGCGGCCCGTTGGGCAGCAGCTTCACCCGCCCGCGCACCTCGGGGAACTCCTGCGCCAGCAGCGCCGGCAGGCGCCGGCGCAGCGTTTCCCGCTCGGCCAGCGAGGCCGGCAGCAGGATGAACTGGCTGACGTTGCTCTGCGGGAAGATGTTGTCCAGGGGCAGGTAGAAGCGCGGCACGCCGCCGCCGATCCAGCCGGTGACGCTCTGCATGCCGGGCTCGGCCATCATGCGCGCCTCGAAGCGCCGCGCCACCTCCGCGGTCTGCTGCACGGTGGAGCCCTCCGGCAGCCACAGGTCCACCAAGATCTCCGGCCGGCTGGAGTCGGGGAAGAACTGCTGCTGCACCTTGCCCATGCCGGCCAGCCCCGCGGCGAAGGTGAGCACCGTCAGGCCGATGGTGACCCAGCGGTGGCGCACGCACCAGTCCACGGTGCGGCGGAAGCGGCTGTAGAACGGCGTGTCGAAGAGCTCGTGCGCTTCGCCGCCGCCCACCTGCGGCCGCGTGCGCAGCAGGCGGTAGCCCAGGTAGGGCACGAAGTACACCGACACCACCCACGAGATGACCAGCGCTGCCGCGGTGACGGCGAAGATGGCAAAGGTGTACTCGCCGGTGGCGGACTGGGCCAGGCCGATGGGCAGGAAGCCGGCGGCCGTGATCAGCGTGCCCGTGAGCATGGGCATCGCGGTGAGGTCGAAGGCGGCGGTGGCGGCGGTGAGCCGGTCGTGGCCCTCCTCCAGCTTGCGCACCATCATCTCCACCACGATGATGGCGTCGTCGACCAGCAGGCCCAGGGCCACGATCAGGCTGCCCAGCGAGATCTTGTGCAGGCCCACGCCCCAGTAGTACATGGTCACGAAGGTGATGGCCAGCACCAGCGGGATGGAGATGGCCACCACCAGGCCGGGCCAGGGGTCCAGCCGCAGCGGACGCTGGTGCAGGCCCAGGCTCAGGAAGCTGACCGCCAGCACGATGACGATGGCCTCGATCAGCACCTTGACGAACTCGCCCACCGAGCGCGACACGGCCTGCGGCTGGTCCTGCACGCGCTCGAGCGTGATGCCGGCGGGCAGCTCGGCGCGGATGGCCGCGGCGGCGCGGTCCAGCGCCTTGCCCAGGGCGATGATGTCGCCCCCGGCGCGCATGGACACGCCCAGCGCGATCACGTCGCGCCCCTGGTGGCGCACCATCACCGCCGGCGGGTCGGCATAGCCGCGCGTCACCTCGGCGATGTCGCCCAGGCGCAGCGTGCTGGCCTGTCCGGTGGCGGGGTTGACGGCACGGATCGGCATGCGCCGCAGCTCGTCCACCGAGTCGAAGCGACCGGCCACGCGCACCTGGAAGTTCTCCGGCCCGGCGTTGAGCGTGCCGGCGCCCTCCACCGCGTTCTGCGCGCCGATCTGCGCCAGCACCTGGTTGAAGTCCAGGCCCAGCTGGGCCAGTCGCTTCTGCGAGACCTCGACAAACACCTTCTCCGGCTGCACGCCGAAGGCCGCCACCTTGGCCACGTCGGGCACCTGCAGCAGCCGGTGGCGCACCTCGTCGGAGAACTCGCGCAGCTCCTCGGCGGTGAACCCATCGGCCGAGAGCGCGAAGATGGAGCCGTAGACGTCGCCGAACTCGTCGTTGAAGACCGGGCCGACCACGCCCTGGGGCAGCGTGCCGCGCATGTCGCCGATGCGCTTGCGCACCTGGTACCAGACCTGGGGCACCTCGTCGGGCGGCGAGGCGTCGTCGAGCTGCAGCAGCGTCAGCGATTCACCGCTCTTGGTGTAGCTGCGGATGACGTCGGCGTACGGCACCTCCTGCAGCGTGCGCTCGATGCGGTCGGTCACCTGCTCGGCCATCTGCTGCGGGCTGGCGCCCGGCCAGAAGGCCTGCACCACCATGACGCGGAAGGTGAACGGCGGGTCCTCGTCCTGGCCGAGCTGGAAGTAGGCGGCCCCGCCCAGCACCATCAGCACGATCAGCAGGTAGCGCGTGAGCGCCGGGTGCGCGATGGCCCAGCGCGACACGTTGAAGCCGAACCGGCCCGGCGCGCTCATCGCGCGGCCGCCGCAGCGAAACGCGTGACCTTCTGGCCCTCGCTGAGCACGTGCACCCCGGCGGTCACCACCTCGGCGCCGGGCGCCAGGCCGGCGCCCACCAGCGCGAGGTTGCCGTCGGCGCCCGCCACCTGCACCTCGCGCGCCGAGACCGTCATCGCCTGCGGGTCGAGCTGCCAGACCACGGTGCGGCCGCCGAGCTCGCGCAGCGCGCTCAGCGGCAGGCGGATCAGGCCGTCGCGCGGCGGCAGGGGCAGCGTCACGGTGGCGGTCTGGCCCAGCTCGGCCGGCGCCGCGGCCAGGTCGGCCTTGACCAGGAAGGTCCGCGTCGACGGGTCGGCCGCGGCGGCCACCTCGCGCACCGTGGCCGGCCAGTCGTCGCCGCGGCCCCAGCCGCGCACGCGCAGGACATCCGGACGCCCGATCAGGCTGCGCAAGGCCTCGACCTGGTCCTCAGGCACCGTGAACACCGCATCGCGCGGCCCGGCGTGCGCCAGCCGCAGCACCGGCTGTCCGGCCGCGAGCACCGCGCCGGGCTCGGCCTCGGCCGCGGTGACCACCCCGGCCGCCGGCGCCAGCAGGCGCGCATAGCCCGCCTGGTTGCCCTGCACCGCGGCCTGGGCACGCGCCTGCGCCAGCTGGGCCTCCGCGGCCTGGGCGGTGGTCTCGCGCCGCTGCAGTTCGGCGGCGCTGATGAAACCCTGGGCGTGCAGGTCGCGGAAGCGGCGGAGGTCGGCCGTGGCCTGGGCCGCGCTCACCTCGGCAGCGGCCACGGCCGCCTGTGCCGCCGCCTGGGCCAGGCGCAGGTCCTGCGGGTCGATCTCGGCGAGCACCTGCCCGGCGCCCACGGCCTGGCCCACCTCGGCCAGACGGCGCACCAGGCGGCCGGGCACCTGGAAACCCAGGCGTGACTCGGTGCGCGCCTTCACCTCGGCGGCGTAGCGGCGCTCCGCGGCCACGCCGGCCGGCTGCACGACCAGCGTGCGCACGGCCCGCAGCGGCTCCGGGGCGGGTTCAGGGCGCGAGCAGGCGCTCAGCAGGCCCAGCAGGGCCAGGGCCATCGCCGCCGGCAGGGTCCTGGAATGGCGGGCAACGGGCATGGGCGCGGCTCGTTAATGACTGACTGGTCAGTAATATATTGATCCGGCGCAAGCCTGTCAAACACCGGCGCCGCGCCCGGCCGTGGCCAGGGGCATGCGCGGCGCCATGGAGAATGCACACCCCGTGAACGGCGTCGACCATTACGAAAACTTTCCGGTGGCGTCGGTGCTGTGCCCGCCGGCATTGCGGCCACCCATCGTGGCGATCTACCACTTCGCGCGCACCGCGGACGACATCGCCGACGAAGGCGATGCCCCTGCGGCCGAGCGGCTGGCGGCGCTGGCCGATTACCGGGTCGCCCTGCAGCAGATCCACGACGCTGGCACGGTCAGCGCGCGCTGGCCGACGGTCTTCGGCCCGCTGGGCCGGGCGATGACGACGCACGTGCTGCCGGTGGCCCCGCTGATGGCGCTGCTGGACGCCTTCGAGCAGGACGTGCGCAACCCGGTCTACCCCGACCGCGCCGCGCTGCTGGACTACTGCCGCCGCTCGGCCGACCCCGTGGGCCGGTTGCTGCTGCACCTGTACGGCGTGCAGGACGCGGCCGCACTGCGCCAGTCCGACGCCATCTGCAGCGCGCTGCAGCTCATCAACTTCTGGCAGGACCTCAGCGTGGACCTGCCGCGCGGCCGCTGCTACGTGCCCGAGAGCGACCGCCTCGCCCATGGCGTGGCCGTGCTGCAGCCCGGCACCGACAGCCCGCAGACCCGCGCGCTGGTGCGCGCGCTGTGCGACTGGGCCGGGCGCCTGATGCATGAAGGCGCGCCGCTGGTGCACCGACTGCCCGGCCGCGCCGGCTGGGAACTCCGCCTGGTGGTGCAGGGCGGCCTGCGGATCTTGGAGAAAATCGCCGCCATGGACCACGCGACGCTCCGCCGGCGCCCGGCGCTGCGCGCACCCGACCTTCCTCGCCTGCTGTGGCGGGCCCTCTGGATGCCGCGATGACGCCCCAGCAGTACGTGCAGGACAAGGCCGCGGCCAGCGGTTCGTCGTTCTATTACGCCTTCCGTTTCCTGCCGCCGCCGCGGCGGGCGGCCATCACCGCCTTCTACGCCTTCTGCCGCGAGGTGGACGACGTGGTCGACGAGATGCGCGACCCCGGCGTGGCCGCCGCCAAGCTCCAGTGGTGGCGCAGCGAGGTGGCCGGCGCCTATGCCGGCCGGCCCAGCCACCCGGTGATGCAGGCGCTGATGCCGCTGGCGGGCGAATTCGAGATCCGCGCCGATCACCTGCAGGCGGTGATCGACGGCTGCGAGATCGACCTGCAGCAGAGCCGCTTCCTCGACTTCGCCGGGCTGCAGCACTACTGCCACCTGGTGGCCGGCGTGGTGGGCGAGGTCGCGGCCGGCATCTTCGGCCGCACGCAGGCCCAGACGGTGCAGTACGCCCACCGCCTGGGCCTGGCCATGCAGCTGACCAACATCATCCGCGACGTGGGCGACGATGCCCGCCGCGGCCGCATCTACCTGCCGGTGGACGAGCTGCAGCGCTTCGACGTCAAGGCCAGCGAGATCCTGATGCGCCAGTCGCCCTGGGGCTACAGCGACCGCTTCGACGCGCTGATGCGCTTCCAGGCCGAGCGCGCGCACCGGCTCTACGACGAGGCGCTGGCGCTGCTGCCCGAAGCCGACCGGCGCGCCCAGCGCCCCGGGCTCATGATGGCCAACATCTACCGCACGCTGCTGCGCGAGATCGAGGGCCAGGGCTTCCGGGTGCTGCACCAGCGCACCTCGCTGACGCCGCTGCGCAAGCTGTGGATCGCCACCCGCACGCAGTGGCGCGGGCGGTGACGCCGGCCGCAGGGCCGGACCGCCGCCACGTCGTCGTGGTGGGCGCCGGCTGGGCCGGCCTGGCCGCCGCGGTGCGGCTGGTGCAGCGCGGCCGGCGCGTGACGGTGCTGGAGATGGCGCCGCAGCCCGGGGGCCGGGCGCGGCAGGTGCTGGCCGGCGACGACGCCTTCGACAACGGCCAGCACATCCTGATCGGCGCCTACACGGAGACCCTGGCGCTGATGCGCAGCGTCGGCGCCGACCCCGAGCGCCTGCTGCAGCGCCTGCCGCTGGTGCTGCGCCGCCCGGGCGAGGCCGGCCTGCGCCTGCCGCCGGGGCCGGCCCTGCCTGCGTTCGTGCGCGGGGTGCTCGGCTGCCGCGACTGGACCCTGGCCGAGCGCGCCGGGCTGCTGGCTGCCGCCACCGGCTGGCTGCTGCGGCGCTTCCGGTGCGACCCGGGCCTGACGGTGGCGCAGCTGTGCGCCGGCCTGCCGCCGCGCGTGAACGGCATGCTGATCGAGCCGCTGTGCGTGGCCGCGCTGAACACGCCAGCGGCCGATGCCAGCGCCGCCGTGCTGCTGCGCGTGCTGCGCGATGCGCTGTTCAGCGGCCCCGGCGCGGCCGACCTGCTGCTGCCGCGTGCCCCGCTGGCCGACCTGCTGCCCCGCCCGGCCCTGGCGTGGCTGCAGGGCCAGGGCGCCACGGTGCACCTGGGTCGGCGCGCTGGCCGGCTGGAGCGCCAGGGGGCGGGCTGGACGGTGGACGGCGAACCCGCCGACGGCGTGGTGCTGGCCGCCAGCGCGGCCGAGTCGGCCCGGCTGGCGGCCGGCGCGGCGCCCGCCTGGGCCGCCGTGGCCGGCGGCTTCGCCTACGAACCCATCGTCACCGTCTACGCCGACGCCGAGGGCGCCCGGCTCCAGGAACCGATGATGGCGCTGGCCGCGGACGAAGGTCGCCACCCGGCCCAGTTCGCCTTCGACCTCGGCGCGCTGGGCGGGCGGCCCGGCCGGCTGGCCTTCGTGGTCAGCGGTGCCGCCCCATGGGTGGCCCGCGGCCGGGACACCGTGGCCGCGGCCACGCTGGCACAGGCGCGCCAGGCCTGGCCCGGGCAGGCCTGGCCGGAGCGCCTGACGGTGCGCCAGGTGCTGGTGGAGAAGCGCGCCACGTTCCGCTGCACACCCGGCCTGGTGCGGCCGCACGCACACGTGGCGCCCGGCTTGTGGGCCGCCGGCGACCATGTGCAGGGCCCCTACCCGGCCACCCTGGAAGGCGCCGTGCGCAGCGGATTGCAGGCGGCCGAGGGCCTGCTGGCCGAAACCGGCGCATTGCCGCTATGCTGATGGTGCTTTCGCGATGCAAAATAACCCTGCACGCGACCCACCATGTCTGCCACCGACGACCACACCCCGACGATCCAGGTCCTGGAGCGCGCCTTTGCGTTGCTGGACACGCTGGCGTCGCAGCCGGATCCGATGTCGCTCAAGCAGATCAGCGAGCTGACCGGGCTGCACCCGTCGACGGCGCACCGCATCCTCAACGACCTGACGATCGGCCGCTTCGTCGACCGCCCGCAGGCCGGCACCTACCGGCTGGGCATGCGCCTGCTGGAGCTGGGCAACCTCGTGAAGGCGAGGCTGGACGTGCGCGAGGCCGCGATCGGGCCGATGCGTGACCTGCACAAGCTGACCCACCAGCCGGTGAATCTGTCGATGCGCCAGGGCGACGAGATCGTCTACGTGGAGCGCGCCTACAGCGAGCGTTCCGGCATGCAGGTGGTGCGCGCCATCGGCGGCCGCGCGCCGCTGCACCTGACCTCCGTGGGCAAGCTGTTCCTGGCCCATGACGACCCGCAGCGCGTGCGTGCCTATGCCACGCGCACCGGGCTGGCCGGCCACACGCGCACCAGCATCACCGAGCTGCCGCGCCTGGAGCGCGAGCTGGCCACCGTGCGCGCCCGCGGCTCGGCGCGCGACGACGAGGAGCTCGAGCCCGGCGTGCGTTGCATGGCTGCGGGCATCTACGACGACCAGGGGCGGCTGGTGGCCGGCCTGTCCATCTCCGCGCCGGCCGACCGGCTGGAGGATGCCTGGCTCGACCGCCTGAAGGCCACCGCCGCCACCATCTCCGCCTCCCTGGGGTACAGGGGCTGAGCGTGGACGTGGAACCGTCCCTGCGGACGGTTCCGCGCCTCGCGAAGCGGCCGAGCTCTGCGAGGCCGTGGGAGAGCGTGGACGTCGGACAGTCCCTGCGGACTGTCCGTCGCCTGACGAAGCGGCCGAGCTCTGCGAGGCCGTGGGAGGGTCAGGACGTCGGACAGGCCCCGCGGCCCACCCAGGCCCCGCAGCGGCCGCCGTTCAGTGTTTCGCCGAAGGCTCCGTGCCCAGCGACGACAACGGCCCGCTGGCCAGCCACTCGCGCAGGCGCTGCGCGTCCGACAGCCGCGCATAGCTGCCGGCGGAGTCCAGCAGCACCATGATCAGCTTGCGCCCCGCCAGCTCGGCCTGCATCACGACACAGCGCCCCGCCTCGCGGATGTAGCCGGTCTTCTGCAGCGCGATCGACCACTCCGGGTCGCGCACCAGCGCATTGGTGTTGCGGTACTGCAGGTGCCGCTGGCCCACGGCGATGGCCGTCTCCTGCGAGGTGGACAGCTCGCGGATCAGCGGCAGCTCGCTGGCCGCGCGCACCAGCATGGCCAGGTCCTGGGCGCTGGAGCGGTTGGAACTGGACAGGCCGGTGGGTTCGACGAAGTGCGTGGCGTGCATGCCCAGCAGGCTCGCCTTGGCATTCATCGCCGACACGAAGGCCGGCAGTCCGCCGGGATAGTGGCGACCGAGCGCATTGGCCGCGCGGTTCTCCGACGACATCAGCGCCAGGTGCAGCATCTCCCCGCGCGACAGCGAGGTGCCCACCGCCAGGCGCGAGCTGCTGCCCTTCTCGGTGTCGATGTCGTCACGGGTGATGGTGAGCGGCTCGTCCAGCGACTGACCGGCCTGCAGCACCACCATGGCCGTCATCAGCTTGGTGATCGACGCGATGGGCAGCACGGCGTCGGGGTTCTTGCTGAACAGCACCTCGTCGGTGTCCTGGTCGACCACCAGGGCCACGCTGGACCGCAGGTTCAGCGGGTCATCGGTGTCGCGCAGGCCGGCGAGCTGGCCCATCGAAGGCGGGGGCGGCGCCCGCTTGACCGGCTTGCGTGCGGACTGGGCCCGCGTCTTGCGCGCCGGCACGGCCTTCTTCTGCCGCGTGGGCTTGGCCGCGGTGGTTTTCTTGGCGGCCGATGCCGACGGGCGCTTGGTGGCGGCGTCGGCGGCCTGGGGCAGCCCGAAGGAGAGCGTCAGCGCACAAGCCAAGCTGCCCAGCCAAAGTTTCCAGTGCGCCATTCGCCCCTCCAGGTTCCGCGGTCAGTGTACGGGAGAAACATTCGCAAGATCAAGAACTTGCAGGGTATTTCTCAAGTGGCGGGGCGGGACGGCGGGGCGGGCCGGTTCGGCAGGCGGAGAACAGTCCTCAAGGACTGTCCTCCGTCCGGGCTTCCCCCACGGCCCGCCAAGCATGGCGGGCCGGTTCGGCAGGCGAGGGACAGTCCTCAAGGACTGTCCCTCGTCCAGCCTCCTCCACGCCCGGCCTTGCAGGGCCGGGCGGTTCGCCAGGCGGAGAACAGTCCTCAAGGACTGTCCTCCGTCCAGGCTCACCCCTGTGCCGCGACGCGGTCGGTTTGGGTGTGGAGCTTGTTCAAGGCCGACAGGTACGCCTTCGCCGAGGCCACCACGATGTCCGGGTCCGCCCCGACGCCGTTGACGACCCGGCCGCCGTGCTGCAGACGGACCGTCACCTCGCCCTGCGATTCTGTGGAACCGCTGGTGATGGCATTGACCGAATAGAGCATCAGTTCGGCACCAGACTTCACGAGCGTCTCGATGGCCTTGAGGCTGGCATCCACCGGCCCGTTGCCGTCGCTCTCGGCATGGAGTTCCTGCGCGCCCGCGGCAATGGCCACGCGCGCGTGCGGGCGCTCGCCGGTCTCGGAGTGCTGAGACAGCGCCAGCAGCCGGTAGTGCTCCTGCTCGGCGGTGACGCTCTCGTCGCTGACCAGCGCGATGATGTCCTCGTCGAAGATCTCGGCCTTGCGGTCGGCCAGGTCCTTGAAGCGGGCAAAGGCGGCATTGACCTCGGCCTCGCTGTCGAGCTCGATGCCCAGCTCCTGCAGCCGCTGCTTGAACGCGTTGCGCCCGCTGAGCTTGCCCAGCACGATCTTGTTGGCGCTCCAGCCCACGTCCTCGGCACGCATGATCTCGTAGGTGTCGCGCGCCTTGAGCACACCGTCCTGGTGGATGCCGCTGGCATGCGCAAAGGCGTTGGCCCCCACCACCGCCTTGTTGGGCTGCACCACGAAGCCGGTGGTCTGGCTCACCATGCGGCTGGCGGGCACGATCTGCGAGGCGTCGATGCCCACCTCCAGCCCGAAGTAGTCGCGGCGCGTGCGCACCGCCATCACCACCTCCTCCAAGCTGCAGTTGCCGGCACGTTCGCCCAGGCCGTTGATCGTGCACTCCACCTGGCGCGCGCCGCCGATGGTCACGCCGGCCAGCGAGTTGGCCACGGCCATGCCCAGGTCGTTGTGGCAGTGCACCGACCAGACCGCCTTGTCGCTGTTGGGCACGCGCTGGCGCAGGTCGCGGATGAAGGCGCCGAACAGCTCGGGCACCGCGTAGCCGACCGTGTCGGGGATGTTGATGGTGCGCGCGCCCTCGGCGATCACGGCCTCCAGCACCCGGGCCAGGAATTCCGGGTCGCTGCGGTAGCCGTCCTCGGGCGAGAACTCCACGTCGTCGCACAGGTTGCGCGCGAAGCGCACCGCCAGCTTCGCCTGCTCGAAGACCTGCTCGCGCGACATGCGCAGCTTCTTCTCCATGTGCAGTTCGCTGGTGGCGATGAAGGTGTGGATGCGCGCCCGGGCCGCCCCCTTCAGCGCCTCGGCGGCGCGCCCGATGTCGCGGTCGTTGGCGCGCGCCAGCGAGCAGACGGTGGAATCCCTGATGTGGTCGGCGATGGCCTTCACGGCCTCGAAGTCGCCGTTGCTGGAGGCGGCGAACCCGGCCTCGATGACGTCGACGCGCAGGCGCTCGAGCTGGCGCGCGATGCGCAGCTTCTCGTCCTTGGTCATCGAGGCGCCGGGGCTCTGCTCGCCGTCGCGCAGCGTGGTGTCGAAGATGATCAGCTTGTCGGCCATGCTCGTGCTCCTGGGGTGTCGTCCTGACTGCTCAAACCGTTGCCGCCGCCTGCGGCAGCGCGATGCCGGCGATGCGAAGGCCGGACCATACCGCCTTCATCGACGCGGCCACGATGCCGTCGGCCATGCCCACGCCGAACAGCGTGCGGCTGTCGCCCACGCGCAACTCCAGGTAGGCGACGGCGCGCGCCGACGCGCCCTCGCCGATGGCATGCTCGTGGTAGTCCAGCACGCGGATCGGCACGCCGGTGGCGGCCGCCACGCCGGCGACGAAGGCATCCACCGGGCCGTTGCCCCGGCCTTCGATGGTGAGCCGCCGGCCCTCGATCTCGACCTCGGCCTGCACCTGCATCGTGCCGTCGTCGCGTTCGTGCATCTGCTGGTGGCGGATGCGCGGCGCCTGCGCGTCGTCCAGCCGGTACTGGCGGCTGAACACGCGCCACAGGTCGGCCGCCGTCATCTCTCGCCCTTCGGTGTCCATCACCGCCTGCACCACCTGGCTGAACTCGATCTGCAGCCGGCGCGGCAGCTCCAGGCCGTACTCGGTCTCCAGCAGGTAGCTGATGCCGCCCTTGCCCGACTGGCTGTTGACGCGGATCACCGCGTCGTAGCTGCGGCCGAGGTCCTGCGGGTCGATGGGCAGGTAGGGCATGTCCCAGAGGTCGCCCTCGCGGCGGGCGGCGAAGGCCTTGCGGATCGCGTCCTGGTGCGAGCCGGAGAACGAGGTGTAGACCAGGTCGCCCACGTAGGGGTGGCGCGGGTGCACGGGCAGCTGGTTGCAGTGTTCCACGCAGCGGCGCACCTCATCGATGTCCGAGAAGTCCAGCCCGGGGTTCACGCCCTGGGTGTACAGGTTCAGGGCCATGTTGACGAGGTCGACGTTGCCCGTGCGCTCGCCGTTGCCGAACAGGCAGCCTTCGACGCGGTCGGCACCGGCCATCAGCGCGAACTCGCCGGCGGCCGTGCCGGTGCCGCGATCGTTGTGCGGGTGCACCGACAGCACGATGGCGTCGCGGCGCGCGAGGTGGCGGTGCATCCACTCCACCATGTCGGCAAAGACGTTGGGCGTGCTGTGCTCCACCGTGCTCGGCAGGTTGACGATGCACTTGCGCTCGGGCGTCGGCGCCCAGACGGCGGTGACCGCGTCCACCACGCGCCGGCTGAAGGCCAGCTCGGTGCCGGAGAACATCTCCGGCGAGTACTGGAAGGTCCAGTCGGTCCCGGGCTGGCGCGCCGCGTGTTCCACCATCAGGCGCGCGTGGCGGGTGGCGAGTTCGACGATGCCGTCCTCGTCCAGGCCCAGCACCACACGGCGCATCACCGGCGCGGTGGCGTTGTACAGGTGCACGATGGCGCGCGGTGCACCGCGCAGGGCCTCGAAGGTGCGCTCGATCAGCGGCGCCCGCGCCGGGGTCAGCACCTGGATCGTGACGTCGGGCGGGATCAGGTCCTGCGCGATGAGCTGGCGCACGAAGTCGAAGTCGGCCTGCGATGCCGACGGGAAACCGACCTCGATCTCCTTGAAGCCGATCTTCACCAGCATGTCGAACAGGCGCCGCTTGCGCGCCGGGTCCATGGGCTCGATCAGGGCCTGGTTGCCGTCGCGCAGGTCCACGCTGCACCACAGCGGCGCGCGCGTCAGCACGGTGTCGGGCCAGCGGCGGTCGCGCAGGCCCACCGGCGCGAAGGCACGGTACTTGGCGGCAGGGTCGGTGAGCATGGGCATGACGTGGTTCCTGGGGGTTCCCGACGCAGCCCGGATGGCTTCCCGCAAGAAAAAAGGCCCGCTGCGTCGTGCTGGCGGGCCGTTCGTTCCGGAAGGGAGGTCGAAGTCGATCAGCGCGCCGGTGGCACGCCTAGTAGCAGGAGGATCTGGATCGACATGGCGGCGATGATAGCAGCCGCCACTCAGCGGTGCAGCCCGGCCTCGTCGGGCTCGTCCGTGGAGGTGGCGATGACGCTGGTGGGCAGGCCCTTGGACTTGCGCCAGGCGTAGACCGCGTAGCCCGACAGGCCGTAGATGCAGAACAGCGCGAACAGCGCCTTGGGCGGGTCCTGGCTCACGACGACGATGCCGATGGCGATGGCGACCATCACCACGAAGGGCACGCTGCGCCGCATGGCGCTGATGTCCTTGAAGCTGTAGAACGGCGCATTCGTCACCATGGTGATGCCGGCGTACAGCGTCACCACGTAGGCGCTGACGACCAGCCAGTCCACGCGGCCGACGTCGCGGAAGCCGGCGTCGTCGAACACCCAGATGAAGCCCACCACCAGCGCCGCCGCCGCCGGACTGGGCAGGCCCTGGAAGAAGCGCTTGTCGACGACGCCGATGTTGGTGTTGAAGCGCGCCAGGCGCAACGCCGCCCCGGCGATGTAGACGAAGGCCGGGATCCACCCCAGCCGCCCCAGGTCCTGCAACGCCCACTGGTACATGATCAGCGCCGGCGCGGCGCCGAAGCTGACCATGTCGCACAGGCTGTCCATCTGCTCGCCGAACGCGCTCTGCGAGTTCGTCATGCGGGCGATGCGGCCATCCAGTCCGTCGAGGACCGCGGCCACGAAGATGGCGATGCAGGCCGCCTCGAAGCGGCCGTTCATCGCCATCACGACACCGTAGAAGCCTGAGAACAGCGCGGCCAGCGTGACCGCGTTGGGCAGGAAATAGATGCCCTTGCGGCGTGGGCGCGGCGGGGTGTCCGCCGCGCCGCCCGAGTCTTCGAACTCCGTCATAGGGCCGCGAGGATAGCGCCTGCCGGCCCGGGCCTCAGTTGCGGCTCTTGTCCACGAGCTTGTTGGCCTTGATCCAGGGCATCATCGCGCGCAGCTTCTCGCCCACGACCTCGATGCTGTGCTCGGAGGTCAGGCGGCGGCGCGACAGCAGCGTCGGCGCGCCGGCGCGGTTCTCGAGGATGAAGCTCTTGGCGTACTCGCCGGTCTGGATGTCGCGCAGCACGCGCTTCATCTCGGCCTTGGTCTGCTCGGTCACGATGCGCGGGCCGGTGACGTACTCGCCGTACTCCGCGTTGTTGCTGATCGAGTAGTTCATGTTGGCGATGCCGCCCTCGTAGATGAGGTCGACGATCAGCTTGAGCTCGTGCAGGCACTCGAAGTAGGCCATCTCCGGCGCGTAGCCGGCTTCCACCAGGGTCTCGTAGCCGGCCTTGATGAGCTCGACGGTGCCGCCGCAGAGCACGGCCTGCTCGCCGAAGAGGTCGGTCTCCGTCTCCTCGCGGAAGTTGGTCTCGATGATGCCGGCCTTGCCGCCGCCGTTGGCCGCGGCATAGCTCAGCGCCAGGTCGCGCGCCTTGCCGCTCTTGTCCTGGTGCACCGCGATCAGGTGGGGCACGCCGCCGCCGCGGCTGTAGGTGTCGCGCACGGTGTGGCCGGGGGCCTTGGGCGCCACCATCCAGACGTCGAGGTCGTCGCGCGGGATGACCTGGCCGTAGTGCACGTTGAAGCCGTGGGCGAAGGCCAGCGACGCACCCTCGCGGATGTGCGGCTCGACGTCGTTCTTGTACACCGCCGCGATCTGCTCGTCGGGCAACAGGATCATGACCACGTCGGCCGTCTTCACCGCCTCGGCCACCTCGGCCACCCTCAGGCCGGCCTTCTCCACCTTGGCCCAGGAGGCGCCGCCACGGCGCAGGCCGACGGTGACCTTGCAGCCGCTGTCGTTCAGGTTCTGCGCGTGCGCGTGGCCCTGCGAGCCGTAGCCGATGATGGTGACGTTCTTGCCCTTGATGAGGCTCAGGTCGGCGTCCTTGTCGTAATAGACCTTCATGGTTCTCTCCGTGTGAATGGGGGGTCGGGTTCGGGGCTCGGGGTCAGACCCGGAGGATGCGCTCGCCGCGGCCGATGCCGCTGGTGCCGGTGCGCACCGTCTCCAGGATCGCGGCGCGGTCGACGGCGCCGATGAAGGCGTCGAGCTTGGCGGCGTCGCCGGTCAGCTCGATGGTGTAGGTCTTCTCGGTGACGTCGATGATGCGGCCGCGGAAGATGTCGGCCATGCGCTTCATCTCCTCGCGCTCCTTGCCCACGGCGCGCACCTTGATGAGCATCAGCTCGCGCTCCGTGAACGCGCCTTCGGTCAGGTCGACCACCTTCACCACCTCGATGAGCCGGTTCAGGTGCTTCGTGATCTGCTCGATAACCTCGTCGCTGCCGGTGGTGACGATGGTCATCCGCGACAGGCTCGGGTCCTCGGTCGGCGCGACGGTGAGGCTCTCGATGTTGTAGCCGCGGGCGGAAAACAGCGCGACCACGCGCGACAGGGCGCCGGGCTCGTTCTCGAGCAGCACGGCAATGATGTGTTTCATGGGGTCCTTCGTCCTGCGGGGTTCTTCGGCACCGGCGGCGGTAACCGCCGGGCCTTGGCCCCGCTGTGCGATGTGGAAATCGAATGCTCCGGGTTGTGCTGCCGCTGTCCCCGGGGCCCTGCCTGCAGCGCGGTGACGCTGCAGGCCGGCACCGGGTTCACGGCGTCACAGATCCTCGGAGCCCAGCAGCATCTCGCTGATGCCCTTGCCCGCCTGCACCATGGGCCAGACGTTCTCGGTCGGGTCGGTGCGGATGTCGAGGAAGACGGTGCGGTCCTTCAGCCGGATCGCCTCGCGCAGCGCGCCCTCGACGTCGCCCGGCTTCTCCACCAGCAGGCCGACATGGCCGTAGGCCTCGGCCAACTTCACGAAGTCGGGCAGCGCGTCCATGTAGCTGTGCGAGTAGCGGCCGCCGTAGTCGAGCTGCTGCCACTGCCGCACCATGCCGAGGTAGCGGTTGTTGAGGCTGATGATCTTGACCGGCGTCTTGTACTGGCTGCAGGTGGACAGCTCCTGGATGCACATCTGGATGCTGCCTTCGCCGGTGATGCAGAAGACGTCGCTGTCGGGCTTGGCCAGCTTGATGCCCATGGCATACGGCAGGCCCACCCCCATGGTGCCCAGGCCGCCGGAGTTGATCCAGCGCCTGGGCTCCTCGAAGCCGTAGAACTGCGCCGCCCACATCTGGTGCTGGCCGACGTCGGAGGTGATGTAGGTGTCCCGCCCGCGGGTGAGCTCCCACAGCTTCTGCACCACCATCTGCGGCTTGATGACCTCGCTGCTGGGCTTGTAGGCCAGGCACTCGCGCTTGCGCCAGTCGTTGATCTGGCTCCACCAGGCGGAGATCTGGCCGGCGTCCGGCCGGCTCTGCGCCTCGCGGATCTGCGCGATCAGCTCCTGCAGCACGTCCTTCACGTCGCCCACGATCGGCACGTCCACCTTCACGCGCTTGGAGATGCTCGAGGGGTCGATATCGACATGGATGATCTTGCGCTCCACCGACGCGAAGTGCTTCGGGTTGCCGATCACGCGGTCGTCGAAGCGCGCGCCCACGGCCAGCAGCACGTCGCAGTGCTGCATGGTCATGTTGGCCTCGTAGGTGCCGTGCATGCCCAGCATGCCCAGGAACTTGGGGTCGCTGCTGGCGATGGCCCCCAGGCCCATCAGCGTGTTGGTGCAGGGGAAGCCCAGCAGGTCGGCCAGCTCGCGCAGCTCGGCGGTGGCGTTGCCCAGGATCACGCCGCCACCGGTGTAGATGTAGGGGCGGCGCGCCTGCATCAGCAGCTGCACGGCCTTGCGGATCTGCCCGCCGTGGCCCTTGCGCACCGGGTTGTACGAGCGCATCTCCACCCGCTCGGGGTAGTGGAAGGGCGTGGTCTTCAGCGACACGTCCTTCGGGATGTCCACCACCACCGGGCCGGGGCGCCCGGTACGCGCGATGTGGAAGGCCTTCTTGATCGTCAGCGCCAGGTCGCGCACGTCCTTGACCAGGAAGTTGTGCTTGACGATGGGCCGCGTGATGCCCACGGTGTCGCACTCCTGGAAGGCGTCCAGCCCGATGGCCGGCGTCGGCACCTGCCCGGTGATGATCACCATCGGGATGGAGTCCATGTAGGCCGTGGCGATGCCGGTGATGGCATTCGTCACGCCCGGGCCGGAGGTGACCAGGGCCACGCCGACCTCGCCGGTGGCGCGGGCATAGCCGTCGGCCGCGTGCACCGCGGCCTGCTCGTGGCGCACGAGCACGTGCTCGATGGTGTCCTGCTTGTACAGCGCGTCGTAGATGTACAGCACGGCGCCGCCCGGGTAGCCCCAGAGGTACTTGACCCCTTCGGCCTGCAGGCACTTGACGAGGATTTCCGAACCGTTGGGGTCGGCGGGAGGGGGGGGGGAAGGTTGTGCTGGCCCTGAGGAGGCGGGCGCACGAGTGACTTCCGCGGCAGACATGTCCATTTCGAACCTCTGTGAATTTCTCTGACGAAAAACCATCGGTGCCGCTCCTCGCGCCCTCGTGAGGCGGACTTGCGGCCTGCGCGGTCAAAAGCCGGTGCCGGGTCGGCTGCCGGATCGAGACCCAGATACTGCGTTGTGCGAAGCAGCATTATGGCATCCCGATCGCCCCCGGCCGGGCGGCGGGCCGGGGCCCGGTGTGATAATCCGGCGCGTCGCCCAGCCAGGTGCCCGTCGCGGTGCCCTGCCCCGTTGGCCACCGAGCAAGAACTGTCCGACTTCCTGCGCAGCGTCGAGAAGCGAGCCTTCAAGCGCACCGCCTATGCGGTGCGTGACGACCACGCGGCCCTGGACATCGTGCAGGACGCGATGATCCGCCTGGCCGAGAAGTACGCCGACCGGCCGGCGGCCGAACTGCCCCTGATCTTCCAGCGCATCCTGTCCAACGCCACGCTGGACTGGTTCCGCCGCCAGAAGGTGCGCAATGCGGCCATCGTCAACCTCGGCGACATCGAAGGCGAGGATGGCGACTTCGACCTTCTGGAGACGCTGGTCTCCGCCGACGGCACGCTGGGCGCCGAGAGCGCCGCCGACGGGGTGTCGCGGCGGCAGATCCTGGCCATCATCGAGGCGGCCGTGGCCGAGCTGCCGGCGCGTCAACGCGAGGCATTCCTGCTGCGTTACTGGGAGGAATTCGACGTTGCCGAAACCGCCGCGGCCATGGGCTGCTCGGAAGGCAGCGTGAAGACGCACTGCTCCCGGGCCGTGCACGCGCTGGCCCAGGCACTGCGCGACAAGGGCATCACACCGTGAACTCGACGCTACCTTCCGCTCTGGCCGGCGCCGACCCTCTGCTCGAGGCACGGCTGGCGGCTCGCATGGCCGCGGTGCTCACGCACGGCCTCGACGACCTCCCCCCCGACATCGAGAGCCGCCTGCGCTTTGCCCGCGAGCAGGCCCTGGCGCGCCGCGCTGCGGCGCTGCGCGCGGCGCCCTCGGCCGTGAACATGTCCGGCGGCGCCGCCACGCTGGGCAGCCCCGGCAGCGGGCATCGCTGGGGGCTCCGCCTGGGCATGGTGCTGCCGCTGGCCGCGGTGGTGGCCGGGCTCTTGCTGGTGCAGTCCCAGCGCCAGCGGCAGGCCGTGGCCGTGGCCGCCCAGATCGACAGCGCCCTGCTCGTCGACGAACTGCCGCCCGAGGCCTACGCCGACCCGGGTTTCGTGGCCTTCCTGAAGCTGCAGCAGCCATGAAGCGGGCGTGCATGCACCCGCGGCGCGGCTGGCGGGCCGCGCTGGCCGCCGGGATGCTCGCGATGTGCGCCCTCGGCGCACGCGCCGAGGACTGGCGCGACCTGAGCCCCACCCAGCAACGGGCGCTGGCGCCGCTGCAGGCCGTGTGGCCCCGCGTCGACGGCACCGAACGCCGCATGTGGCTGGAGGTCGCCGACCGTTACCGCACGCTGCCCGCGGCCGAACAGCAGCGCCTGCAGCAGCGCATGACTGAATGGTCGCGCATGACCCCTGCGCAGCGTGGTCAGGCGCGGCTGCAGTTCCAGGAGGCGGGCCGCTGGTCGCCCGAGGAGCGGCGCGAGCGCTGGGAGGCCTACCAGAGCCTGGACCCCGAGGCCCGCCGGGTGCTGGCGGAGCGCTGGAAACTCGAGGCCGCCGCCCGCGAGCGCGAGCGGCGCACGCAGCCGCAGGGCGCGGAGAAGCGCAACGTCTTCGAGCAGCCGCGCCCGTCGCCCCGGCCGGCGCAGGCCGCCGCGCCCACGGCCGCCGCGGCACGCGCCGGCGCCACCACCCGTCCCCTCGCGCGCCCGCGCGAAGGCAGCCCCCCGCCCGCCCAGCACGGCATGCCCAAGATCGCCGCCACCCCATCGTTCGTCGACCCCGCCACCTTGCTGCCGCGCCGCGGGCCGCAGGCTGCGGCCGTCGCGCCATCGCCGCCAGAGGCGGGCAGCCGCGATGGCGGCCGCAAGGGCCCCGGCGCGCCGAAGGCCGAGCGGTGAGCGGCGCGCCGACCGTCGCGGTGCCCGGGACCTGGCGCCGCCTGGCCTGCATGCTGTACGAGGGCCTGCTGCTCTTCGGCGTGGTGGCGATTGCCGGCTACCTGTACTCCAGCCTGACCCAGCAGCGCCACGCCCTGCAGGGCACCGCCGGGCTGCAGGCCTTCATGTTCCTGGTGATCGGCATCTACTTCACGTGGTTCTGGGCCCAGGGCCGGCAGACGCTGGCGATGAAGACCTGGCACCTGCGCATCATGACGCGCGACGGCCAGCCGCTGACGCAGCCACGCGCCTTCGCGCGCTACGTGGCCAGCTGGCTGTGGTTCCTGCCCGGCCTGGCCGCGGCCGGCCTGGCCGAGCGGCAGGACGGCGCCACCGTGGCGCTGGCACTGGCGGCCAACGTGGGGGTGTATGCGCTGGCGGCTCGGCTGACACCCGGCCGCCAGACGCTGCACGACCTGCTCTGCGGCACCCGCATGGAGCGCTGGCAGGCACCGCGTCCCGTGCAGAATCGCAGCGCATGAACCTGTGTGTCTATTGCGGCTCGCGCCCCGGCGCCGAGGCCGTCTATGCCGAGGCGGCACGCCGCCTCGGCACCCTGCTCGGCCAGGGCGGCCATGGCCTGGTCTACGGCGGCGGCAACGTCGGCCTGATGGGCATCGTGGCCGACGCCGCGCTGGCCGCCGGCGCCCCGGTGGTGGGCGTGATCCCGGAGGCGCTGGTGCAGCGCGAGGTGGGCCACACGGCGCTGAGCGAGCAGCACGTGGTGCCCGACATGCACGTGCGCAAGCGCATGATGGCCGAGCGCGCCGACGCCTTCGTGGCGCTGCCCGGTGGCATCGGCACGCTGGAGGAGCTCTACGAGGTCTGGACCTGGCGCCAGCTGGGTTACCACGACAAGCCGATCGGCCTGCTCAACGTGGCCGGCTTCTACGACCGCCTGCTCGCCTTCATGGACCACTGCGTGGCCCAGGGTTTTCTCGACCCGGCGCAGCGCGCCACGGTGCTGGTGGACACCGACCCGGCGGCGCTGCTGAAGCGGCTGGCCGACGCCGCCGCCCAGGCGACGGCGCCCGACGACTACAGCCGCATCTGACGGCAGCGCCCCGGGCCGGGCGCACAGGCCGGCGTCAGGGGCGCGGCGTCAGGGGAGCCGGTGTCAGGGAGCCGGTGTCAGATGGCCGACTCGTCGGTCTCGCCGGTGCGGATCCGGATGACCTGCTCGATGGGCGTGACGAAGATCTTGCCGTCGCCGATCTTGCCGGTCTTGGCGGCGCGCACGATGGACTCCAGGCAGCGCTCGAGGTCGTCGTCCTTGACCACCACCTCGACCTTCACCTTGGGCAGGAAATCCACCACGTACTCCGCGCCGCGGTACAGCTCGGTGTGCCCCTTCTGGCGACCGAAGCCCTTGACCTCGGTGACGGTCAGGCCGGAGACACCGAGTTCGCCCAGGGCCTCGCGGACTTCCTCGAGCTTGAAGGGCTTGATGATGGCGGTGATCTGTTTCATCGCGGACTCCCGTGTGCGTCGAATGCGACCGATTTAAGCACGGAACTTCGAGGTGATGGGGTAGCGCCAATCCCGCCCGAAGGCCCGATGGGTGATGCGGATGCCCACCGGGGCTTGCCGCCGCTTGTACTCGTTGATGCGGATCAGCCGCGCCACGCGCTCCACGGTCGCACGGTCGAAGCCGGCGGCCACGATGTCGTCGATGCCCTGGTCCTCCTCCATGTAGCGGGCGAGGATGGCGTCGAGCACGTCGTAGGGCGGCAGGCTGTCCTGGTCGGTCTGGTCGGGCCGCAGTTCCGCCGACGGCGGCCGGGTGATGATGCGCCGCGGGATGATCTCCGCGCCCTGCGCGTTGCGCCATTCGGCCAGCCGGTACACCAGGGTCTTGGCCACGTCCTTGATGACGGCGAAACCGCCGGCCATGTCGCCGTAGAGCGTGCAGTAGCCGGTGGCCATCTCGCTCTTGTTGCCGGTGGTCAGCACGATGGCCCCGGTCTTGTTGGACAGCGCCATCAGCAGCGTGCCCCGGATGCGCGCCTGCAGGTTCTCCTCGGTGGTGTCTTCCGGCAGGCCGGCGAACTGCCCGGCCAGGCCGGCGCGGAACGCGTCGAACATCGGCGCGATGGCGATCTCGTCGTAGCGCACGCCCAGGCGGGCGGCCATGTCTCGGGCGTCGATCCAGGAGATGTCGGCCGTGTAGGGCGAGGGCATCATCACCGCCCGCACCCTGTCGGCGCCCAGGGCGTCCACGGCCACCGCCAGCACCAGGGCGGAGTCGATGCCGCCCGACAGGCCGATGATGGCGCCGGGGAAGCCGTTCTTGCCCAGGTAGTCGCGCACGCCGGCCACCAGGGCCGACCAGGCCTGCGCCTCCAGCGGCGGCACCGGCGCCACCGGGCCGGCCACGCTGCCGTCGGCGGCCACCTCGCAGGTCAGCAGCGCCTCCTCGAAGCTGGGGGCGCGGGCGCACACGGCGCCGTGGCGGTCGACCGCGAAGGAGGCGCCATCGAACACCACCTCGTCCTGGCCGCCCACCAGGTGGCTGTACAGCAGCGGCAGCCCGGCCGCGCGCGCGCGCTCGGCCATGCGCGCCTCGCGCTCGCCCGCCTTGTCCAGGTGGAAGGGCGAGGCGTTGAGCACGCACAGCACCTGTGCCCCGGCCTCGCGCGCCTGCTGCGCCGGTTCGTCGAACCAGGCGTCCTCGCAGATCAGCAGGCCCAGGCGCAGGCCGCCGGCCTCGACGACCACCGGCCCGAGCCCGGCCTCGCGGCCCGAGACGAAGTAGCGGCGCTCGTCGAACACCTGGTAGTTGGGCAGTTCGCGCTTGGCGTAGGTGGCGGCGATGCGTCCCCCTGCCAGCACCGAGGCCGCGTTCAGGCGCCGCGGCACCGCATGCGACCTGGACCTAACATCGCCGCGCGCATCCACCGGGTGCGGATGCCCGACCACCACATGCAGCCCTTCGCAATCCGCCAGCGCCGAGGCCAAGGCCGCCAGCGCCTCGCCGCAGGCGGCCATGAAGGCCGGACGCAGCAGCAGGTCTTCCGGCGGATAGCCGCAGAGCATGAGTTCGGGCGTGACCACCACGCGCACGCCCTGGGCGTGTGCCCGGCGGGCCGCCGCCTCGATCCGGCGAGCGTTGCCGGCGAGGTCGCCGACGGTGGCATTGAGCTGCGCCAGCGCAATTTTCAGGACAGGCTGCACCGACGCCCCGGAGGTTGAGATCACGTCGAAGAATTATGTCATCCGGGTTGTCGACGACCTCGGCGCGGTGGCTTCGACGGCCTGGGACGCACTGCTGGCCGCGCAGGCCCGGCCCACGCCCTTCATGCGCCACGCCTACCTGCACGCGCTGCACGCCTCGGGCAGCGCCGTGGAGGGTACGGGCTGGGCGCCGCGCTTTGCGCTGCTCGAGCGCGACGGCATGCTCGCCGGCGCCTGCGCGCTGTACCTCAAGAGCCACTCCTACGGCGAGTACGTGTTCGACTGGGCCTGGGCCGACGCCTACCGCCGCCACGGCCTGGCCTACTACCCGAAATGGCTGGCGGCCGTGCCGTTCACGCCGGTGCCCGGCACCCGGCTGCTGGCGGTGGACGCGCAGGCCCGCGACGCGCTGGCCCGCGGCCTGCTGGACCTGGCCCGCGAGTCGGGCGTGTCGTCCATCCACCTGCTGTTCCCGGACGCGGACGACGAGGCGGCACTGGCCCGTGCCGGCTGGATGATCCGCGAGGGCGTGCAGTTCCACTGGACCCAGGACACCGCCGCACCGGTGGCGGATTTCGCCGGCCTGCTGGCGCGGATGCAGCGCGAGAAGCGCAAGAAGATCCAGCAGGAGCGACGCCGCGTGGCCGAGGCCGGCATCGGCTTCAGCGTGCACGAAGGCGCGGCCATCGACGAGGCGCTGTGGGGCTTCTTCCACCGCTGCTACGTGCAGACCTACGCCGAGCATCACTCCACGCCCTACCTCACGCGCGACTTCTTCGCCCGCATGGCCGCCACCCTGCCCGAGGCCTGGGTGATGTTCGTGGCCGCGCGCGAGGGCCGGCGCATCGCCGCCTCGCTGGTGGCGGTGGACACGGCGCACGGCACGGCCTGGGGCCGTTACTGGGGCGCGCTGGAACACGTGCCCTGCCTGCACTTCGAGGCCTGCTACTACCAGCCGCTGGCCTGGTGCCTGGCCAACGGGTTCGTGCGCTTCGAAGGCGGCGCCCAGGGCGAGCACAAGATGGCACGCGGGCTGTTGCCGGTACGGACCGGTTCGGCGCACTGGCTGCGCGACGCGCGCTTCGCGGCCGCGGTGGCCGACTTCCTGGCCAGCGAAGGCCAGGGCGTGGCGCAGTACGTGGACGAACTGCGCGAGCGCAACCCGTTCAAGGGCACGGCCCCTGCGCCGGCAGCGCCCGACTGAGCATTCCCGGCGGGCAGAGCCCGGTCAGGCCTGGTGAATCAGGCCTTGCTCTTGGCCTCGTAGTTCGCGATCCCGGTGCGCACTTCCTGGCGCGCCGCGTCCGCGCCTTCCCAGCCCAGCACCTTCACCCACTTGCCGGGCTCCAGGTCCTTGTAGTGCTCGAAGAAGTGCTGGATGGTCTTCAGACGCATCGGGTTCAGGTCTTCGGGCTTTTGCCACTGGGTGTAGATCGACAGGATCTTGTCCACCGGCACGGCCAGCAGTTTGGCGTCCTCGCCGGCCTCGTCCTCCATGCGCAGCATGCCCAGGGCGCGGCAGGTCACCACCACACCGGGAATCAGCGGTACCGGGGTGATCACAAGCACGTCCACCGGGTCACCATCGCCCGAGATGGTCTTGGGGATGTAGCCATAGTTGGTCGGGTAGTGCATGGACGTGCTCATGAAGCGGTCCACGAAGATGGCGCCGGTCTCCTTGTCGACCTCGTACTTGATCGGGTCGGCGTTCATCGGGATCTCGATGATCACGTTGAAGGAGTCGGGAACCTTGCTGCCAGGGGTGACGTTGTCGAGGGACATGATGTCTTGGGGGGGTTGAGGGAATCGGGTGCAAGCGTCGCGATGGCGACGCACGGGCGCGCTGCGCGCTCCGGATTTACCCTGATTTTACCGACGCCAACCTGACGCCCCCGATGGCAAGCGGGGGGAATCTGGCTACATTGGCGCGGTTGGCCAATCGCCTGTGCGTTGCTGCATCTTCTGCAGCAGCGGCGACAGCGAGGAAGCAACGCAGCGGGGGCAGCCCCGGAGGCGTTGCCCCCTCCAAGTCGATAACTGGCAGGAGAACTACATGGTTGGTCAAAGTGCGCTGATCTTTGCGCTTGCCTGCGGACTGGTCGCCGTGATCTACGGTTTCTGGTCGCGCAGCTGGATCCTTTCCCAAGACGCCGGCAACGCCCGCATGCAGGAGATCGCCAGCGCGATCCAGACCGGTGCGGCGGCCTACCTCGCACGCCAATACAAGACCATCGGCATGGTCGGCATCGTGCTGGCGGTGCTCATCGGCGTCTTCCTCGACGGCCCCACCGCCATCGGCTTCGTGCTGGGTGCGGTGCTCTCCGGCGCCTGCGGCTTCATCGGCATGAACATTTCGGTGCGCGCCAACGTGCGCACCGCGCAGGCGGCCACCAAGGGCATCGGCCCTGCGCTGGACGTGGCCTTTCGTGGCGGCGCCATCACCGGCATGCTGGTGGTGGGCCTGGGCCTGCTGGGCGTGGCCGGCTTCTTCTGGTTCCTGGTCGGCAACGGCAACCTGAACCCGTCGTCCAACCTGGCCAGGATGCTCAACCCGCTGATCGGCTTCGCGTTCGGCTCCTCCCTGATCTCGATCTTCGCGCGCCTGGGCGGCGGCATCTTCACCAAGGGCGCCGACGTCGGTGCCGACCTGGTGGGCAAGGTGGAAGCCGGCATTCCGGAAGACGACCCGCGCAATCCGGCGGTGATCGCCGACAACGTGGGCGACAACGTGGGCGACTGCGCCGGCATGGCGGCCGACCTGTTCGAGACCTACGCCGTCACGCTGATTGCCACCATGGTGCTCGGTGCGCTGATGGTGGCCACCGCGCCGATGCAGGCCGTGCTCTACCCGCTGGTGCTGGGCGCCGTGTCCATCATCGCGTCGATCATCGGCTGCTTCTTCGTCAAGGCCAGCCCGGGCATGAAGAACGTGATGCCCGCGCTCTACAAGGGCCTGGCCATCGCGGGCGTGCTCTCGCTGATCGCCTTCTGGTTCGTCACGGCCTGGATCATTCCCGACAACGCGCTGGGCGCCTCGGGTAGCCAGCTCAAGCTGTTCGGCGCCTGTGCCGTGGGCCTCATCCTCACCGCGGCACTGGTCTGGATCACCGAGTTCTACACCGGCACGCAGTACAGCCCGGTCAAGCACATCGCGCAAGCGTCCACCACCGGCCACGGCACCAACATCATCGCGGGCCTGGGCGTGTCCATGCGTTCCACCGCCTGGCCGGTGCTGTTCGTCTGCGCGGCCATCATCGCCTCGTATGCGCTGGCCGGTCTGTACGGGATCGCCGTGGCCGCCACCTCCATGCTGAGCATGGCCGGTATCGTGGTCGCGCTGGACGCCTACGGCCCCATCACCGACAACGCCGGCGGCATTGCCGAAATGGCCGAGCTGCCCAGCAGCGTGCGCGACATCACCGACCCGCTGGACGCCGTGGGCAACACCACCAAGGCCGTCACCAAGGGCTACGCCATCGGCTCGGCCGGCCTGGCCTCGCTGGTGCTGTTTGCCGACTACACCCACAAGCTCGAGACGTATGGCGCGAAGGTCAGCTTCGACCTGAGTGACCCGATGGTGATCATCGGCCTGTTCATTGGCGGCATGATCCCCTACCTGTTCGGGGCCATGGCGATGGAGGCGGTCGGCCGCGCAGCCGGCTCGGTGGTGGTGGAGGTGCGCCGCCAGTTCAAGGAGATCGCCGGCATCATGGAAGGCACGGCCAAGCCCGAGTACGGCAAGGCCGTCGACATGCTGACCACGGCCGCCATCAAGGAAATGATCATCCCCAGCCTGCTGCCGGTGGTGGTGCCGATCCTGGTGGGCGTGTTCCTCGGTCCCAAGGCGCTGGGCGGCCTGCTCATGGGCACCATCGTCACCGGCCTGTTCGTGGCAATCTCCATGTGCACCGGCGGCGGCGCATGGGACAACGCCAAAAAGTACATCGAAGACGGCAACCACGGCGGCAAGGGCTCCGAGGCGCACAAGGCCGCCGTCACCGGTGACACCGTGGGCGACCCCTACAAGGACACGGCCGGTCCGGCGGTGAACCCGCTGATCAAGATCATCAACATCGTGGCGCTGCTGATCGTGCCGCTGTTGCCGCTGGCGTAAACGAAGACACCCCCGCCGCGCTGCGCGCGACCCCCTCAAGGGGACGGCGCCAGAGGCCCGGCAAAGCCGGTTCCTCGGCGCCTCTGGAAGGAAAAGCCCGCACTTGCGGGCTTTTTCATGCCTGCGCGAGCCTTCGCACGATGTCGCTGGCGACGGGTACCAGGCGCTCCAGCTCGGCCTGCTGGTCGTGCTCGATGGCCTGCAGCACGAGTTCGGTGATGGCGCCGACGGCGGCCATGGCCATCGCGGGGCTGAGCGCCTGCGTGGCGGGCCGGTCGCGATTGACGGTCTCCAGCATGAAGCCAGCCAGCGAACCCATCACCTCGCGGCGTGCCAGCGCACCGGCCTCGCCCAGGTGGTGAATCTCCACGAACAGGGTGCGCAGCAGGCGCGGCCCGGCCGCGAGGTGCGCGAAGTACGCCCGCAACGCGCTATCGACCTGCGCCTGCCACGGCAGCGCGGGCTGAACGGCCGCGCGCAAGGTGTTCAGCGCCGACGCACTGGCCAGCCGGTACAGGGTGAGAAAGCACCCCTCCTTGTCGGCGAAGTGCTCGTAGAAGGTGCGCTTGGAGACACCGGCCACACGCACCACATCGGCCACGGTGACGGCGGCCAAGCCCTTGTCGGCAGCCACCTCGGCCAGCGCCTGGAGCAGACGCGTGTCGGGCGCGTCCTGTGAATCGGAATCCTGGTGAGCGGCGGCACTGCGTCGGGGCATGACCCGATCTTAGGGGCCATCCCGGCGCGCGCCATGCGGGCTTGACAGGGTGGCGATGGCCGCGCACAGTTCGTTTGGTACCCGTTGGTACCAATAAGGAAGCCACTGCCCATGTCCGACCTCACCGTGCGCCGTCTGCTGATCGATCTGGAGCAACCCGTGGCGCGCCACTGGTGCGGCGGCGACGCCTTCCTCACGGCCTGGTTCAACGCGCTGTCGATGAGCTTTCCCGTCGGCGAGCAGTTCTTCATCGACGCGGTGCGCGACGGCGCCAAAGGCCTGCCGGAGGATCAACGCGCACGCTGGGACGCGGAGCTCAAGGGTTTCATCGGCCAGGAGGCCACCCACCGGCGCATGCACGCATTGTTCAACGCGCAGATCGAGAAACACGGCCTGCAAAACGCCTGGGCGCCACGCGCCGAACGCCGCATGAAGCTGCTGGCCGGCACCGACGCGCGCCACGCGCTGGGCATCACCGCGGCCAACGAGCACTTCACCGCCCTCTTCGCCGAATGGCTGCTGGCGCACCCCGAGGTGCTGGCGGGCAGCGAGCCGCGCCTGCAGGCCCTGTGGCTGTGGCACAGCGCCGAGGAAGCCGAACACAAGTGCACCGCGTTCGATCTGTACCAGGCACTGGGCGGCAACCACGCGTGGCGCGTGACATGGATGCGCCGCGTCACGGTGTTCTTCCTGACCGACGCCCTGCGTCAGACGGTGAACAACCTGCGGCGCGATGGCACCTTGTGGCGCTGGTCCACCTGGCGCAGCGCCTGGAACCACCTGCTGGGCCCTCGCGGCATGTTGCGCGACAACTTCCGGGCCTGGCGCGACTACTTCCGTACCGATTTCCACCCGGACCAGCAGCACAGCGAGCGCTCGGCCGACTGGCTGCGCACGCACAGCGACCTGTTCATCGCCGTCGGCCGCTGACCGGCTTCTGATCCGGCACGGCCCGGGTTTTCCCGGTCCGTTGTCCGCTCGAGCCACTTGTATGATGACCTGATCAGCATACAAAAGCGACGAGACAACGCATGCTTTCCGACAGCGCCGAGCCCCTGCAGGCGCCGCAACGCCTGACCGACCGACTGGCCGCCCTGTTGATGCAGCGCATCGAGTCGGGCGACCTCGGGCCCGATCAGCGTCTGCCCACGGAGCAACGGCTGTCCGAGCAGTTCGGCGTGTCACGCACCGTGGTGCGCGAGGCGATCAGCCAGCTCAAGTCCATCGGTTTGCTCACGTCGCGCCAGGGCGCCGGCGTGTTCGTCTCACCCAGCCACCGCGCACGCCCGCTCGCTTTCGACCCGACCGTGCTGCACTCCATGGAGGCCGTGCTGCAGGTGGTGGAGGTGCGCCGCGGCCTGGAGGCCGACGTGGCCGAGCTGGCGGCGCGGCGAATCACCCCCGAAAAATCGCGCGCCATCCTCGACGCCCTGGCCGAGCTGGAAGCCTGCCCCGCCCTGGGCACGGCGGGCGTGGAAGCCGACCTGCGTTTTCACCGCAGCATCGCCCGCGCCACCGACAACCCGCACTACGAACGGCTGCTGGGCTTCCTCGAGCAATACCAGCGCGACGCCATGCGCGTCACGCGCACCAACGAATCGCTGGACAGCGGCTACATGGCGCAGGTGCAACGCGAACACCGCGCCATCGCCGAGGCGGTGACGCGGGGCGACGCCGTGGCCGCGCGCGAAGCCGCGATGCGCCACATGGCCAATGCCGCGCACCGCATCGAACACGCCACGCCGCCCGTTCGCCGCGCGCTCGACGCGCTGCTTCAACCCCCTGCACCTCCCCACGAATGACCGCTGTCAACACCCCTTCGCCCACCACGCTGGGCGTCATTGGCCTGGGCTCCATGGGCATGGGCGCGGCCCGCTCGGCGCTGCGCCGCGGCCTCACCACCTGGGGTTGCGACCCGCAGGCCACCGCACGCGAGGCCTTCGGGCAGGCCGGCGGCCGCGCCGTGCTGCACCCCGCCGAGCTGGCCCCGCATTGCGACGCCGTGCTGGTGCTGGTGGTCAACGCCGCGCAGACCGAAGCGGTGCTGTTCGGCGACAACGGCCTGGTGCCCGGCCTGCGCCGCGGCTCGGTGGTGATCGCCTCGGCCACGGTGGACCCGGCCTTGCCGGCGCAGTGGGAGGCGCGTCTGGCCGAGCACGGCATCCTGCTGATCGACGGCCCCGTCTCTGGCGGTGCCCGCAAGGCGGCCGAGGGCCAGATGACGGTGATGGCCTCGGGCAGCGACGCCGCGTTCGCGG